>Ga0307509_10001468_pt1 | contig 39898 bp, 44 predicted proteins | sample 10_EM_MG_FD_202245 | JGI IMG/M metagenome (GOLD analysis project Ga0307509, IMG submission 202245) | Populus trichocarpa ectomycorrhiza microbial communities from riparian zone in the Pacific Northwest, United States - 10_EM | ecosystem: Host-associated > Plants > Roots > Unclassified | place...
TTTGCCGTTGGCCTTGCATGGGACTGCCCGTCGCAAGCCTGAGACCGCACGGCCTAGATCGTACCATTGTCTTATTGAGAGAAAGCCGGGCAGCACTTCTGACAGCGGAGAGGACGATCGTGGACTGCTAACTGACGTAACCGAGAATCGCGGATACAAGCAAACTTGAAGTTAAATGGGAAATATGAACTGCCAGACAGGAGTTAGGCCGTACGGTCGGCACCTTACGCCATGAGCCTACGAAACCGGCGACACCGGCCTTTGGAAGAGCGATGGGTGGTAAGACGGGTGGTCAACAGCCGATTTTGAAGTGGGAGATTTGATAAGGAGTATGGTTTTCACCCGCTTGGACATTCTACGAATAATACGTTGCGGTCTTGGGCGGGTATTTTATTTCACTAATCCTCAGCTGCCAGCATGTCCGATGGGACAGTGTGGCTCACCTGTCTGCAGGGCGGAAATCACCCATGTGCCCGGCCCCCTTGACGCAACGCCAACCTGGCGAGACCTGCTGCCATTTTCGCTATGCTATGATAAACAGTAATTCTTTCACGATACTGGCGAAGAGATTCTGTGACAACATTTCATATACCTTCAAATCAAGGCTAGTTCCTTCCCTGCGGCCAGCATCACAGACAGAATCGGTGACACGACTCGCGTTGTCAGTGCAATCAGAACTTGAGAATCCACATGCTCCACGCGACGAGCACGACCGGCACAACACTTATCATCTCTCCCAGAGCCGCGTATTCCGGGGCAATGCGTACCTTGACAAAGGCCCCGGCCGCTAACAGTACTGCGGAAAGGTTGTAAACGACGGACCATACGAGATTGAGGTACACCCGAAAGGCGGCGCCACGCGACAGACGAAACAGTGCTGCCAACGCACGCGCGAGGTCGGGTGCGAGGAAAACGACGTCCGCCGCACTTCGAGCGATATCCGTCCCGCTGCTCATCGCAACACTGATGTCCGCGGCGGCAAGAGCTGGGGTGTCATTTGTCCCATCTCCAATGAACATGACGCGTGCGCCAGTTGCTTGCAGAAGACGAATATAAGCGACCTTCTCCGCTGGTAGGCAACCGCCGACGGCGCGCTCGTCCGGAATGCCCAATTGGTTTGCGAGGGCGCCAACTACGGGTCGCGCGTCTCCCGAGACAAGGTGGACCTGGATCCCCTGCTGCTCGAGAATCTCAACGGCGGCCGCGGCACTTGGGCGTGGGCTGTCGGCCAGTCCGAAAAACGCAACCACCTTCGAGTCTATGGTCACGGCGAACATGGTCAGGGCCTTCTGCATCATGAGCAAGTAATGGGGGTCTGTCTGTAAACCGAGCCAGATTGGGTTCCCACCACGGACAAGCTCGTCGTTGACCGTCATTTCGAGGCCTTTGCCAGGGATCGATAGCGCTTGACCCGCGAGTGACACCGCAGATATGTTTGGGTAAGTCGCGCGTAGGTACTTGGATACCGCATGGGCGACAGGGTGTGAGTCTTGTGATACAAGTGCCAAAATTGTGCCTATGACGTCCTCACGCATGACGTATGCTTCAGCGACGCCCATGTGTCCAAGCGTCAATGTGCCAGTCTTGTCAAACACGACGTCTGTGGCGTTTTTGGCGTCCTGAACAGCAATTGCAGTCTCCAGACCATATTAGAAACACAGTGAAATGGGTACATTCATGTGGGAGCTTACCTTGAACAACACACCCTCCCTAATCGCAACAGCACCAGTAATAATGATAACCATCGGGACGCACAGCACGACAGCGCACGGGCACGATACGATAAGCACAGATATCGAGTATCGCAGCGCTGCCAAGCCCGCTTTGTCGAGGTTCTCCCCACGAACGTGTAACCCGACGACCATCCATATGACAAAGGTGATTACTGCCAAGGAAAGGATGACCGGGGCAAGGAATGAGGCTGCGCGATCCGCGATGTCTTGTACGGGTAGGCGGGCTTCTTGCAGGCGCGTCACGAGTGAGGCGAACTCAGCGAGGGTATTCTCTGCGGGTGCTCGGGAGACCTCCATATCGATGGAGTGGGTCATGTTCCGGGTGCCAGCTGTGAGAGAAGACCCAGGTGCCTTCTCGACGGGTAGACTCTCACCAGTGAGAGCGGACTCGTCAACCTGAGTCAACCCCCGTAGCACAATGCCATCCGTAGGGATAAGCGTGTCTAAAGAAACACGTAGGACGTCGCGGGGTTGTACGAGGTCCACGTGAGTGACCACGATCGTGGTGCCATCCGCCGAGACCATTTGTACGAAGTCTGGCTGCAGCGAACCTAAACCATCAAGGACCGATGTTGCGCGTCGGCGTGAGTATGCCGAAATGAGATTTCCGAGAGTGATTAGCGTCAACAATAGCGTCGGGGTCTCGAAGAATGGCGTGCTGAATTCGTGTCCCGCTACTTGCGTGATGTATGCGACGAGGGAGAAGACATACGCAACCGTAGAGGAGAAAGCGACGAGAACATCCATGTCGATGTCGTGTTGCATGATAAGAGTGTAGAACGCAGAAGAATACAAGGGTGCTGCGACGTAAACTTGGATACATGTCGCGAGAAAGAGGGAGATCGCGCCGTATATGACCGGATGAGGTTTCAGTGGCGCCCAGGAAAAGACAATCACGGGGATGCTGAGAACGGCAGAAATAATGGTTCGGCGAAGGAGTGAAGTGATATCCTGGGCAACTTGCGAAGTAGTGGTTAGCCTTGGAGGAGGAAGGAAAGAACCACCCAAAGGGACGAAAATGTCCAAGACGGAGCGGGGCTGTATTAGGGCAGCATCGTACTCGACATCAAAAACGATAGTGGATTCTGTGCGCAATGTCCTGAGGATCACTACGCCCAGAGGCAGGGCAGGGTACTCGGGTCCGGTATTGGTCTGGAACTTGATGCGAAGTACTCTATATTTTCCTTCCAGTTGAGATTCATCATCCACCTCGCAGGTAAATCCGGTAAGTCTTGTGGCTCGTTTTGTTATCTTGGAAGGAGAGATAATATCCTTTCTGTATTTCAGAGAGGCTCGACCGGTGAAGATATTAACTTTGACGCCTTGAACCGACGGAAGTGATAGAAGGGCCTTTGTGAGCTTTAGTGCACACGAAGGGCAGTCCATTCCGTCAACTGTCAAGAGCAGAGTCAGGATGTCATTATCAACCTGTTTGGCGGCATCTTCGGTGGCAATTTGTCGACGGTCTTTCTCGGGCGTAGGGTAGCAACGGCATGAAGACCGTGTTCTTATTTTGTTTTGCGTCTTTGCGTCTGGATGAGGGTTGCTCGAGTGGGAACGGGAATATGTGGCCTCGAAGAAGCGTCCGGGGATACTTTCTGATCGATGACAATCGCCAGGGCCGCTACCTGTTCGTACTGGGTAAGTTACGCAACAACATAAAAAGATGACATTTTAGTGTACGCACCATCAGTTCCAGCTGAGGCAACTACATTGTGTTCAGTTTTGGCAGTTAGTCCGGGAGTAGCGACGGGACATGCTTGACAACATTTTGATCGGTTTCTCGGGACATAGCCGGAGCGGTAATTGTCTTTGTCTTTGGTGGCTGATGAATGGGCATCCGAGACATTTTGCCCACATACGGGACGGCTTCTCGGGGCACATTCAGAGTAGCAATCGTCTTGTATGCCAGGGGAATGGGCATGTGAGTCATTTTGGTACCTGGATGTTGACACAACAGACGCGCCACGTACCTTGGTATTCGACACTCAGGACGGCAAGAGTGCTAGATGAATTGGGTCCTGGACAACACCCATCTTCGCAATTGGGCTTGTGTGTGTCACGATCATCCTGACAACAAGGTTCTAAAAGACGGGACACGCGATGATAAGGGGAACACTGAAAGCAACGAGGATCTGAAGCAGTGTACCTTGCGCTCGGTCGAGACAAGTGGGGCTGCAACAGCTGGAAGGTGATTCAGGCGTTGACCTCTGGCATCCGCCTTGACTGTTTGAGACACCATCGCCAACAGTACCCCGTGTGGAGCAATGTTGAAGCTCGGATTCCGGCAAGATTTGACGGCATGAGTCCCCCTGGCACAGTGCATCACAAATGGACTCGGCAGCACAAGAGACCCTCGCGCAAAGGGCGGCATCCGAAGACGATCCTTTAGTGTATGCGTGTTCTGGCATGTTCAGAGACTATAGTAGTGGGATCATGGAACACATGGGAACCAAGTAGAGTACCGTGGGGTTTAAGAATGCGACATTGTCCTAGTCAACGGAGTATCGATGGCAGGTGAACAAGGTTATACCGAGGTCAAGGACGAGTCCGTGCAGTTATACTAAGATTATGGTGGTGTACGCCAGTGAAAAGAATCCACGAGCTATGATGAAGTCAAAGACAAATAAGGTATAGCCAATCACGATCTCCCAATATGAATGCCAGCTCACGTGGGCGCTATGCGAAGAAGAGAGGACAAGGGTGTCATCGGTCACTGGTGTAGGTGTGAGATGCAGGTGTATGCGCACAGTGCCATGCCGTGAGCCGGATTACGGCAGAGCGAGTTCGGGAAGGGCTGAGGCCGAATCGAGGGTGATGACGTCAAGATGCGCCGAACGAGATCGGGGTGAGTAGTGCAAAAAGAAAGTGGAGCGTCCGAGTGGCGAGTGGCGAGGTGAGTGGATACTCAAACCCCCTCAAGTCCGCGACCCGGTCCTCAACGGGTCGGTCGGTAGCACGTACGGAAGCCAAGCTTAATGATCATGAGCGCGGCTTGCCATCCGCGGCATCTTTCTTTCCGTGCATGCGCGATCCCTTCTTTCTCCAGTCCTAGCTCCCCTCATGGACGCACAATCCTCCCTTGTATGCCTTCGCTCTCTCTTCCTCCCCCGCATATATTTATCGTATCCTCCCAGAATACCACCCAAACGTCGTCCTCAAGCCCTTCCTCTGCCGTCGCCCCCATTCTTTCTCCCAATCCTTCACTTCCACTCCCAGCTCATCCTCCTACCAACGAGGAGATAGACGCCGTCATCCAACAAGCCACCTCCTCCGTATCATCAGATGGTCGTCACGTTCCCCTCAAAGACACCCGTACCCAGCTCTTCGTCGGAAACGTACGTTTTCTCTCTCCTCTCCTCCCCTCTCGTCTGTGCAACTTTCCTTCTTGCCTCTTTTTACAATTCCCGCGTTTTCGTGTGCTGCGGACGTGCTTCCCCAGTGCCTTTCTCTTCTCTCAGTATTTCACTCGCGGTCGACACGGCGTTAGTGTAGGCGCCCCTTTCCCGTCCCAACCTTCAACCTTCACGTTTCACATTCTTCACCCGATTGGGCCTGCTCCGCCAAGAAACTGATTCCCGCCACAGCTTCCCTACAGGGTTCGTTGGCAGGACCTCAAAGACCTTTTTCGCAAAGCTGGTACTGTTCTCCGCGCAGATGTCTCACTAGGCCCGGACAATCGTTCTCGTGGTCACGGCACCGTCCTTCTTGCTACTGCAGAGGACGCCGGACGTGCCGTCGATCTATTCAACGGTTATTCATGGCAGTCTCGCGTTCTTGAAGTTCGCTTAGACCGCCTACCCGGCGATTTTGACAATTTTTCTAATTCTGCCTCAGGCTACCACAGCCCCGTACTTGTTAGTACCCATGCACCAGTCATTCCTCCCCTCAGACCGCTTTATCCTTTTCCAACCTCACTTCCGCCACCTATGAATCCATTCTTGTCCACTGCTTTTGTACCACAGATTCCACTGAGAGGTGCTCTAGATGAGTCCTACCCAGATCATTCCACCGTTTTTGGTCATGATCGGCCGACCACTGTGGGCTGTATCAGCCGTAACTTATTCGTCGGGAACGTGGGTCTCCTCATGGTTGTGATCCACTCCGGTTTTCTCAAGGATGTCTAGTTACCGTTCCATTGTCAATGGCAGGATCTCAAGGACCTCTTCCGCCAAGCGGGCACCATTCTGCGCGCTGACGTTGCTCTGGGCCAAGATGGTCGTTCTCGCGGATTTGGTACCGTAGTCTTTGCCACAGAGCACGATGCTGAACGAGCAGTGAATATGTTCAATGGGTAACGGTTATCCGTTTCGCGGCCCTCTATTCACCCGGTTAACGCTTTCTTTTCCAGGTACGAATACAACGGTCGACCCCTCAAAGTGCATTATGACAAGTTCATGCCCTCAGTGGGACAGTCCCTGACAGCACCCTCCTCTCCTCTGATTACATCACCATTCTCGGGAGTTAACGCAACACCCCTTACTTCAATGGCTAACGTTTCTGTCAGACCATCATCCTCCCGTAGTACACCATTGCCCCTTACCCATCATCTCGATCATACTGCATATAATGTGAATCAAGTCAAGACTAGCACGTCCCCCTCACCATTGAATGTCTTCCCTTCCCTTCTGCGTACCCAGCCTCAGGCCGGCCCGTCACACCTTGGCACAACGCCGGTACACCAACTCGCAACACATATCTCTACAGGTCCAGGGCTTTATGACCCCAAGGATATGAACCCCTCTTCACTTAGAAATGAGTCTCCTAGCGTTGGCATCGCAGACTTGCCTACTCCACCGTCGTCCAGTGCAGGTATGCCATCTGCGAAAGGGTCACGTGTATCGTCCCCCCCTCTGCACCTTTCCCAACCCTTGCTGAAGCAAGACCTCCCATCCCATCCTCTGCCACGGCCTCCTACCGTGAGCGTTTCCCTCCCATCCACTGCGTCCACTTCCTCAACATATCCCGAACCGACCCACTCGTCGCAAGTATTCGTTTCCTCTTCTCAGAGGGAGACCCAATCACGACTCGAGCAAACATCGCCCCCATCTCGACAGCGGGCGCAAACACACCCAGCTCACCCTGGGCCAATCTCCCTTCCCCCACCATCTGCTTTTGTTGTTCCGGCCGCCCATAATTTCTCACCAACGTCTCCCGTGTTTGCTCCGGGCATTCCCATGTCGCCCTTACAGCGACCGGGTATACTTCCCATGCCGTCACCACATGCCCACCCGCATTCACCTCTCAATCGCTCAAAGTTTCCACATGCACGGTCGTTACTTCAGCATCCCGCGCATACACCCCCACACCATACGACACCAAGTGGGTTACCCCCCATCACGCCAAGCATGCCTTCTTTTCAATTTGTACCTGGTCCCCCGATGCTGTCACACTTAGACCACTCGGCAGTGACACTCTCACCTGTATCGACCATGTCTCCAGGAGCTCCCTGGGGCCGACCAGGAGGGAATCCGTTAACCAACGCTGCAGTCGGTGCGCCAGTAACGAAGGATCAAAACAAAGAGGAACCCGATTATTTTTCGTGCGCAAGCGCAGATGCCAGTAAAGGAAAGAACTACTTGCTCCCTTTATCTCAAACCGGAGGTAGCCTGGCTCATGAGGTCCTCCGCGAGCCTGGGAATACGAGCGGCATCGGTGAGGGACGAGGTCCTTTGGTTCCAGTAATGCAGAACGGAATTGGTCAAGAGGTGAGCACGAGTAGTGGCTCAAGTGGGCGGAGAAGTGCGAATGAGCGGATCTCCAACTCGGGGGTAGATGGTGTTATTGAACAGTTGCACCGCAGCCTGAATACCTCGCTCCCCGAAAGTACTCCGCGCGAGGAAAAGCAAGACCATAGCAGAACCTTATCGCCTTTTCCTCACCCACCGACGCGCCGTTCAGAATCGGATCCGGTTCAGGAACAGGGACAGAGACCGAATGGAAAAGGGTTGGTGAGGAGGGCGAGTTTCACTGAAGCTGGGCACAACACAGCGTCTCAGCGCTCTGACCTATCGACCGAGCTGAGGCGTGTGAAAATGGATCTGCACTCAGGAGAATAGCTTCGTTGGAATCTTCAATTTTTGGTTTTTAATTATTATCATCCTTTACCTGGTCCTCTTTCTCTTTCTACCCTTAGGATCTTAGTCCAGATGCTATCGCTTTGAGTCGTCTTCGTCTAAAGTCACTGTATCCTGTCATCCATACGCACTTCCTGATTCTAGCCATGTTCACCGACCACCTTTATGTCGTGTGGCGATCTTTCTATGCCTCGCCTGTTAGATTTGCACAGTAGTTGTTGCTGTTTTTGCCAAAATCTCCACCTGTCGCTAACTCATTTATCGTTTGAACCCCAAATTTGACCCATGATGCGACAAGAGATTTTTGATCGATCGAGACACGTGTTTTGAGACCGACAGTTTCATTTATCAAATTGCCTCGAAGTGAGATAGCCATGATGTCGACTCACAGAAATTCGGGGGAGCACTACACTTTGCATGCTAACTTACCCAGAGCCATCATGGACCATTCCATCAGCTTGCACGGCCATCTTTACCTTTGACAGCTCCGACCCACCGGGGCCGAGGAGATCGCCGAACCACGTAGCGCCTGTGCCCGCCCCAAACCCTATCGTCCGGCGGTCTGACCAGGCTGTGCTTGGCGAGTTGCATGTGGGGTTTCCGCCTACGCTCGCTCATATCATTTATCAAGTCAACAATTTGTCTACCATAACGGTATCCCTTGGCACCATTGGTGGCACATGGCTCGTTCCCACGTCATCTGATGATATTGCGACATCCCACTCCCTGCGTAGAGCACGGACGAGGTACTGTACTGTACAGGTGAACCATTCTGGCAAGAACTCTATGATAGCACAGCCACAAACATGAGGGCCTTCAGGCTTCAAGGTGCACCGTGCCAGTCCGTGCGGGGTGTTTGCATTGCAAGGAAATGACAAGTCGTCCTGTGGGCGTGTGAACACAGCTTGCTTGTGGAGGTTGAACTGATGCGCCCTGTTTGAGAAGCCTAGGAATGGTACTGGGATTACAGAGCGGAAACTAACTTAGAACCCGGATCACAGTTCGCGCGCTGTGTCATGTGGGTCCCATCAGTCATTCACTCCAAACCCATCAAATGTTGGGGATGCGCCGCCTATGAGCCCGTTCCTCACGATAGGTCAACTATCAATATGTGGCAAACCCTTTCTTGACCCAAGTGGTCTCCTTACAGACAAATTCTTACGCCGAAGATAGCAAGGAGGCTTATTCGTGGCAAGTATTGCCGATCGCAAAAAAATATTATGCCTTCGTATTTCATGCCACGATGTGCTGAGCGAACCCAAAAGCACATAAACCTATGGGCCGTCTATGACTATGACATGACAGATTGCACCGCATCGATGACTGTAGTGTGGTTATCCCGTGGAATGACTAAGATATACCGAACGCATGGCAGCCACAAAGTCCTAAAAGCCAAGCAAAAATTTGTGGGTATGGGACATACAGGGCATGATGATCGCGATCGATCAAAAAGCGGATGTTTGAGACTGATGTGATGTGGAGGCGCTCTCAATCACGACGCATTTTTACATCTATGATATGTCCGTGACAGTCAGTCGTGGGGTGCGGTGTGCGCATGAAAATACATGGGTTCGATATGCGAGCCGAAAAAATGGCGTATTGAGTATGGGTAAAGTGCGCAGGTCAGGAAAGCGAGATGTAGGCTCGGCTTAATATATTCCTCGCAGGAATTGCGTTTGTCTAATGCTGTTCAACAAGGTTGAAAGGTGCAAGTTGACCAGTGATGGCACGAAAACTCTAGTTGGGCCACATGGATCCGGTTGGAGCCGGGGTGGTCGTAATTTGAATGATTCCTTTAATTGAAATGACGGAGATTTAGGTCAGGGACGATGGCACTGACTAGGAAAGGATAGGCTAGGCTCGAGGGAAGATTTCAGGAGAAAAGGAGGTTGGATAAATACGAAGGCGAAACGAGGACCGCAACTGAGTTAGTGGGAAGGAAAAAGACGGAAACGGTTTCAAAGGAGACCCGGATTTGGACAATACAAGGACTTGGCTTCGAGGGACTGGTGACAAGAACCGGCAAAGATTGGGGAATCAACGGAACACGAGGCAAGGTAGGTAGAGGATAAGAGTGGTCGACCTCGAGAACTGTTTTATGATGCAGAGGAGACAGGGAGGAGTGGAGGGGGATGTGTGGAGGTGGATATATGCGCGGGTGCCCTAAAGAGGCGACGAGCCAGATTTGGAGAGATTTATATCTTGGGTGAACCTGTCACCGGCAATTGCTTTTCGCTCTCTTCCAGCCTCGGACCTCCCCTTTCCCGCAACCTTGATTTCAGGTGTTTTATGAGGGTCGCTCATCCCTCCGCCTGGTTCCAAAAAAGCATCAAAAAGTCTCAAACGACTCCCGAACCTGATCACTCCTTCGGGTCCCTTTCACCCCATCCCTCATCGTCGTCGTCGTTCCGTCCTACTCTTCCTCCCTCTGCGTATCTCCCCGCGCACTTCAACCCCCGCGACAGCAGCTCAGGAAGACCCTCGACGGCGTCATCTTTTCGATCCGTCCACACACCCACTCCCGACGCACATCGCTCCACGTTGACTCTTCACGCTCACGCGCAGGACTTTCCTATCCATCCCTTCGCCGCCATGGCACACGCGCCACTCCCGGTCGTATCCAGTCACGACTCTTCAGAAGAAGAAGAGGAGTGTCCCGTCTGCCTCGAGCCTCTCTCCTTCAGTTTCCGTTTACCCGGCGAGAAGCCTCATATCGTGCCAGAATGTGGTCATGCTCTCCACGAGGTGAGTGGTTTTCCCATTTTGTTGTCCTTACTGCTGGACATGGCGTTTGGGTTCGGTATCGCGTGCCCTTGGGGCCCAAGTCCTGCCCCTTCTTTGAGGTGGGCAGACTGCGATGTGCACGGACTTCCATGACGGGACTATTCCCTCTCCGTGGTTCTTGGCTTCCACTCCGACCCTCGCTCGTGGTCTTCACCCTCGATTGTGATTATTTCCCAGCGCTCCCCTGCGAGTGCCCCGTAGCATGGAAGATGTCCAGAATTCTCACAGAGCCTCCTCGGCTACTTTATTTGCAAATGTTATTAATTTCAGCACTGACTTTTCCACAGGCGTGCTTTACCGCCGTATATGGACCTGTTCCGGGGGCGGGTCGCACGACAGCAGTTCTGCGCAAGTCGAACCTGGGAGTATGTGGTGTATGTCGGCGGCCAATGAAGGTTGGTGATGGTGATAACGGAAAATCAAATAGTACGTCTGTCATTTCTTCCGCAACTTTTGATGTATGTTTTGCTCACGCGTGGCACAGAACTGGCAGCCCTTACAGGCATGGGTGACCGAAACTCACCTTCGCTGTTTCCAGGGCGTGATACACCAACCGCTGGGCGTGCATCAGCCACAGGGCGACCGTATGACCCCAAGGAGGATGACCCGATCGAACCCGTTGCATCGTCAGTCAAATCAGGTTCGCACGGCGATCACGCCGCATTTGTGGTCACACCCTCAATCCAGGTGCTTCCTGAGTTTTCCTCCCTCACTCGCACTGCGGAGCCTACCCAAGCGCTCACTTGTATTGTCGTCGTCGAGCTTCCCGGGAAGCGTGGGTCGGGTCATGTGCCTGGCCCTGTAATGGACCCATATGCCACACAGTCTGTACCTGAGTCCTCAACCATGCGGCGCTACCAACCCTCCCCGAGCGTCGTCGCTCCCACGGTCTCTTCTCACGATAATCACTCAACTCGTGACATTCCTTACTCGGCATCCCTCCATCCCCAAGACGCATCACCATTTGTGGCGATCACCGAGGACCTCAGGAACCGCATAATCGACTGGAAAGGTCATCCACTCTCAGGCCTTGGGCCTCTGCAAATGTATGACCTATTGTCAGTGCGCCGCGATGCCCTTGTGCGCGAGTTCTTTGTCTATCTCTTCAAAGAGGCAATTATATGTGTCGCCGAGGAGAAGAAGCGTAGTCTTGGACGATTCCTCTCGAGTGCATCAGGTGCAGCATCTGTCCTGACAGATGGTGCATCTATGACTAGCGGCGGAACGGGTCAGGCGAAAGGCGTGTTACGGCTGAAGGGCCGGATCTATATCAAGCATATCCGCCAGGTTACGGACACATCCGTTCAAGGGGAACTCAGTCTAACCATAGACATGGAGGACGAAAGGCTCGACTCCTTCATTTTGATTTTCAAAGATCGTTCCTCGCTTGAAACATGGAAGGCTAATGTTCAATCACTTGTTTCCCAAATACATGGACCAAGACGTGAACCAGATCACGCCCCGCTCGACATGGATGAGTTTGGTGGTAGTGCCAAGGCTATGCGAATGCTGAGCGGAAGCACAGGGACAAGTACAAGCACCGGAGCCAGCAGTTTACTCCACGGCTCTGGGAGGTCGACGTTGTCGAGCTACACATCCCAAGGTAGCTCGGTCATCCACCACGGGTTTCACAGTGCGACAGGTAAACTCCCCCCTCTTCAAGAGGACGAGACACCATCACACTATTCTTCTGGTCCGTTGTATGCACCACATATGTCTGCTGGTCCTTCAAACTCTCTTGCGCCCCTCCCTCACCCGCCCTTGGATCTCATCCTCGTCATCTCTATCCCACCTATCAACTCATTGCCAAGTACGGCTGCGCTCAAGCTTCGTGTCATAAAGGCGTCACTCGATTTCGTTATTGCTTCGCTTGGGCCACGCGACCGTCTGTCATTCGTCACTTTCGAAGTCGGAGTTGCGGGTGCGGTGCGGAAGACACCCTTTTTGTCACCTGGACGCCCGCAGAGCCGTGATCGACTCAGTAAATTTGTCGACGAGATTGGATTCCGTCCCGAGGAAAGCCAAGCGTTTGAAGATGAATTTGCTGTTCGCGGAAGCAAGGACGAGAAGACTGATGTCGTCACCGCTGTTAACCATGGTATGATCCCCTCTCACTAACGTTACACGTCCTCGACTTACGACATTCTGAAAGGGCTTGATGTCGTGCTGCAACGCAAGTCACGGAATCACGTAGCTGGCATGGTCCTTGTCAGCGATGCAGCAGATAGCACGCGACGAGCACAGATGGATCTCGTGCTTGCGCGTGCAGAAGCCGCGAACGTGCCGATCCATTCCTTCGGTTACGGGCGATCTCACGACCCCGCATCTCTTTGGCTCATGTCAAATCACACAAGTGGGACGTACACCTTCGTAAATGACTGGTACGATTTACGAGGCTGCCTCGCGGGCTGCATCGGTGGGATGATGTCCATCGGGAGCATGAACATGAAGCTCCACATGAAAGTTGTGGATGGGAATCGCTTCCGCATCCGCAAGGTGTCAGGTCAATCGATCGTCTCTTCCGACGGGCGTCACGTTGACGTCGACATTGGCGAACTGCGTTACGGTGAACGCAAGGAGATGCTTGTCGAGCTTGAGCTCGATAATTCAGATGCCCTCCGTCAGGAGAACGCACGCGGGGGCTCCCACCGGGCGATGAACGCAACGGATCGGTTCAATCAGAGCTTAGGCCTCGATACTCTCAGCATTCAGGACGTGGCCGACCTCACAGACGGTATGATGGATCGTATGATCGACGAGGTACCCGTTTTCGAGGTCGACGGTGCGTTCTACGATCCTGCTGCGGGCAAGCATGTCTCGCGCCTCGCCCATCCCGTACTCCTTACCGTCACATTACTACCTGCGGGGGGCAGCAGTCCCGCTCGACAACCGAGCGCCCGCTCGGACACGGTGATCGTACGGCGGCGGATGGAGTTACTTGCTTCGGACATGATCACCCGCGCTTTGGTGCTCGTATCACGTAAAAATTTCCCCGCAGCCCAGAAGATCATGAACGAGACGAAACGGATCCTGCACACGGTGCTGCAGCAAATCTCGCAGTCTCTTCCGCCACCGATGCTGAACGGTGCCATGGTGCGGAATCGGAAAGAGCAGCTCACGCTCACGTCTATCCGGGTGCTACAAGGGATTCTGCATGACATGCAAATTCTGTCTGACGCACTCGAAGAGAACGTGGATCTATTCGCACATGACCAACGTAATTTTGGCGCGCAGCAGGTAAATAGCATTTGTTGCATGCGGCTTTTGCCTTTTTAGGCGGTGTCCTTACTGATTTCATTTTCTCCCACCAGGCGATGATACTCCGCGATCAAAAAAGCTGGACAGGACGCAGCGCAACGGAGCGCGTATTCTGGACAACTGACAACTCGATAGAGCTCGCATCTCGCAGCAATGATTGGGTGGCTCGGGAATAATCATACCCTCCTTTTTTAGCTATTCTCAGCTTGTATCACATTCCCTCCTTTTCCCGTTATCTCCTTGGATAGAACTTTCTGGGTGGATCTCTCTCTACGCGTACCTTCCTTCATACCTAAGCTTATGTACATTTTCCCTCTCCTTCCACGCTCTGTCTGTTGATTGGCCCAACCATCTACTTTCCCAGCCCCATGTTGGCTAATATTCCCGTGTGCCACGCCGCTGCTCATTCAATCACCACGTAACGAGTTATGGCATTCCTTCCCCTTTACTTTATCTGGGTCAGGCAATATCGCCGGTAATTTATCGTACAACACAGAAACATCGACACGATCTTTTTTTTTTTCATTATTGCGGATTTAGGGACAGCCATAGAGGTTGCGGGTGATTCATCTGTAGGTGCATTACAGCGGCGTGAATGTCGTACAAGTATAGTTATATCACGGCATCAACGACAGAGGCGCTCGCAACCGGCTCGGGCTTCGGACTTCGGCGCCGTAGAACGACCGACAATTCACCCCCCCTGGCTGTCGAAAGATGGAATCTGGGGGTTTTAGCCGCCGCAACATATGTGCATATGCAGAAACAGGAAGGGAACGACGAGCCAACAAAGTGAAAAAAAAAAAACGTGGCAGTAGCACATGGCGACAACTGGGGGCTTCCCGTCTCGCCCACTTTGTACTACTTGGGAATGATGGTTGATGTGACTACAGCAGCGCCATTCCAGGCAGGCCTAGGGAGCGAACGACTCCGCACGGGTATGACCCGTGTCCGTGTCTTCTCCTTCCAAGGACACGAGGACACGAGGACAATCTGTGGACAGATAATCATGATGGAGATGGAAGAGAGGCGCCACCATCGCCCCCCATGGTCCGTCACTCTCACTCATTTTGCAATAATTGTCCAGTTCCCGACCCCTTTTCCCCCAAGTTTACGAGACTACCCCTCACATCTCTCAACCAGGTCAAAACCTTGACAAAAATTTCCAAATTCGCGTCATCCATGATCCATTTCGTGCGTCGACATGGCACTGTAATTCATGTTTATTCTTTCCTTTGGAAAAGTTCCGGGAAGACACGGACACCCCGCCCTGCTGGAACTACTACAGTAGCCGTTCTATTAGTTGCGCTTTAATTGTACCGTAGCTTTTTATCGTTCATTTTCCTGTAAAGCCGCAAATGCACCCGATGTAAAATGCAGGGACGGTCGACGACCCAGCTACTGTAGTGCTTCTCTGGCTTCTAGTGCCAGTGGGTGACGTGAAGAACCCCACATTTTTCCGGAACCTTTTGGGAGCGTCTTAAAGCGGAGTCTCTGCTCTGAGAAAGGAATGGTAATAAAGTCAAGTTCGTCGTACACATTTCCCACCATTCTTCACGGGTAACATGGTGACATCCAGCGTGTTGACCTTTATCCTTGGCGTGTCTTTGGCTTTAATTTATGCAATTGGGGCTTGAGTTCAAAAGGACGACATATCTTGTCGTGTGACATAAGCATTTTTTTTAAACCGACACGTATGCGGGCGCTATCAATGTATTTTGTTTTTCATCGCGGGACTTGACATGGGAAAAAGTTCAAAGGTCGTCGTCGTCGTCGTCGTCGTCGTCGTCATCATCATCATCATCATCATCATCCCACGGTATGAACCTCTTTCCGGGAACTGCCGGAGCGGGAATCTGCGCACAATGGTGGCTCATATACCCAAGTATGGAAAGACGAACTCACCTTTGGGGAAATGTAAGAATTTTGTTTGTCTGAAAATGTGCAAGGGCGCGTTCAGAGTGGGGAAACTAAGATGACAGATACAGCTATACAGCACCTCTTGAGACGATGGCCAACCCAGTCGCCAGCGGGGTAACGCCACATTTGCCAGGCGTCAGGCCAGGCTGCGCAGGCCCTATCAGATGATCGCGAGACACAGTCTCATTGCCACTCTTCCCGCCGCTTGGGGCTTGTACGGCGGGGAAAGGGCCATCTCTTTGAGGGCGCTGAGCCAAGGTCGAGGTTTCCCCAGGTTTCCGCGCAAACACGTGGAGGGCGTGACCCTCCCCAACTGCGATGGGTTGGTCCTCATGCTGATAGCGCCGACCGGGCGGGTTGTTTGGCTCAGAGTGCAAGGTATCAATGCTAATCCTTCTTCTTTTCCTTGCCTCTGCCGGTGGCTCTGCGTTCTCCGAAGGCGTACCGCAGGAAGGCACAGCGGATGGGACCGATCGACCTGAACAGTAGCCGATGCACCGACACCGGCAGCCTTCGGGCATCTTCTCCAAGATGGCGCTGCGCGCGATGTCGATATGGAGTGGCACGGATTTGAGAATCGGGTGAAGCGGCGCAAGTAGCTCGAGGATTCGGCTCTGCTGGGTTTGGGCGCGGGAAAACTGTTCTTGGAGCGACTGCGACAGCTGGTTTTGTGTTTGGAGGAGCTGCACACAGAACGAACGATTCGGTGTTTCCTCCGGTGAGAAAACATGAAACTACACTCTACCGCGGTCAGCGCATCGAGCTTGCTATAGGTCCTCTCCTCCAAGGCGCGCAGTCGTTCCGTTATCACTGTGAGACTTGCCTGCATCGTAGCAGCCTCGCGTGCTTGCAATGGTTCTCCGATCGTCTTTTGGAGAGAAGCCTGGCATCGATTGACTGATATATATGCAGATGAGTACGCGCTAGCTAGCATATATGCGCGGAAAATAAAAAGGGAAACATGCTCAATTGGGAAATAGTGTCAAGTTCCTTCTCGCGAGCACTTTCGACTTCCTCCCTGACGCGGACCATCTCTCTCTTGGAAGCTTCGACCGCAGAGAAGACCGAGTTGGCACGTTCCGAAAACTTTTCGAGACGCGCGTGCGTGTCATGCAAGAGGATCCTGGTCGACGTGCCAGCTTTGTCTTGGGGCGCCAGCTGGGCATATGAATGTGGTTGTGTGGCGTTAGCCTTGGATGGACTGCGGGGATTGAGAAGATAAGACCAAAGGGTCGAGGCGGTAGACGGAATGGGAGAAGAAGTGCCAGCTGTCGTGGTCATCGTTACTGATAACGACTCACCTCAGCTCGGTCCACGACGCCAGTCATGTGAAAATGCTCTGGCAAGTCACGTGAGTACATGAGGATTTTTGTTTGTTTTGTTTGTAGTTCTAAAGCTAGCAGCCGCAGTCTTATTAACGCTTACATTCTATCCAAGAGAGCTGATATAGATGCGCAGAGACACGGAGGCCAAAACAAAAGCTAAGATGTACGGTCGCCCCGCCCGGAAGTACTCCCCGAGCTCTCGTAGGAAGGTGCACGTGTGTAAGGCGGTGGGGGCGAGGCCCCATTAGCCAAGGACACCGGCTGGTCGCCCATCTCGACGTCGAAAAAGCCCGGCATGCTGCCACTGCTGGAACTGGGGATGCTCCCAGCGGACGAGGTGCCGCCGTCCGATCGGAGAAGGCGGCCGCGCAGACAAGAGCACAGGGTGGGGAGCTGCATGAGACCGCCGAGGAGCGCGCAGAGTACGATGGTTGCACAGAAGATGATGGCCGCGAGGGCGTGGCCTGAGATGTGCGGACCGTCGTGGCCGCGGCGCACCAGCCGGGGGGCGACGTATCTGAGGACGGCATCGCGGACGTCCGACTCCGAGTCGGCGCCGGGTCGTGCGATCGCGAAGTGTCTGTTGTGTTCGTCCGAGTAAGGAGAAGGATGGCCCGTGTCTGGCCGAGCTGCGGTTGTCCTTTGTATAGTATGGCCCGATTAGTAAAACAATGTGCATGAGTTTGGTGTCCACACGAACATAGGGTGCACAGCTGCAGCACGCAAAGGGCCGAGAAGAGAAGCGCGCAATGCAGAGAGGATCCGAGAGAACCAGAGGTTGCGCCGCGTAATCCTCGTGGTGTCACAAGGGATAGCAGAATGGTCTCCAAGTACCGGGCCAACAAAGCAGTGAGCGTTTTCCAGACCAGTCTGGAAGTCACCAACCGCGACACAGCCTGAGCTCGTGGACCAGGGCCGAGAAGGGCCGAGATTGAAACATCAGGGTCTTTCTGACAATTGGGGATGTGGCTTTCAGAGACCCATTTTTTCGCTGTGTCGTAACCCAATATCCTTAATATGTGAGACAGAGGTTATGAGTTTGATGTGTCTGTCCAAGGGCAAGTTTGCTACTGTACTTGTTTGGACGGTTTCCGGCTCTTGGCGTTGATAAGGGGGATGCCAACTTTTACAGTCATGATAAGAAATTGATAAGGAAAATAATGTGACAAGTGACACGCTCCTGCTCCTGAAAAATGCTGGACATGACAAGGAATATAGCGGTCTTCGCACAAAAGGAATAAAGGGAGGGACCGGAACATGACACCAATGGTATAAGTGATATCGAGCCATCGGAAATGAGCAGTCGTCGAGAGGTCAGTAAGGAAAGTAGATAATTAAGTTCATCAGGTCAGAGAGTGAGAGGCGGCGAGGAGGGTGGTGGTTATACAGGAAGACGGCGCCGTCCATGCATGCGCGTTTGATACTTTTATGTGTCCATCTACCCCGCCACCCCCCTCTTCCACGCACCCCTACGCATTACAGTCATGGTACAAGCACCTGCATCCGACAATCATAGGCCAGATCTGGTCCAAACATCTCCTTCAGCCCATACTAGCGCCGTAGCCCGATTCTCTGCCAATATTACCGCCAGGATAACCGTCTAACCGCCTAATCGCAACATCGAACAGCAAAACTTAAAAAGATGGAAAGGAAGGGAATGGAGAAAGGCGGTACAAATGAGGCAAAGGAAAGGTGAAGAGGGTACCCGATGCCACGGTGATGGCGCTCCGCCACTGCCCGCCGAGCCAAGGCGATTTCAGCCCATCTTGCCATCCTTCTTCTTTTGTTTGCGCGGCGGTGTTACCGGTCGACCTGCATTCATCGCTCCGTAGGGGTACTTTGCTTTCTTCTCCGCTGGCTTTAAAATCTACGCATAGAACAGCGTAAATGACGTACAATTAAGGTAGGGCTAAGAAACGTACCTGGAAGGAACATAACAGTGTCTCATCTACACTCATCATTGCGCCTGCATTGTCGAACTCTCCGCAGTAATTTGGTGCGGAGAAAAGTGTTACAAGTTGACGCTTTGCGAAGAACTCATATCCATCCTCGACGACCTGGGTAAAAATGTCAGCCAGCGGCACGTGCACGTGAATGGCGGATGTAGTAAATGCAACAAGCGCGCTTTATAGAAGCCACGTAGGGAAGCACGTAGATAATTATGAGCCCGCACAGAGACTGCGTACGCACGTCGCCCAGCAGTTGCGGGGGGAATCACGGCTCTTTAGTGGAGACACACCTGATGTGCCCGGCAAATTAGGTCCATGTCATGCTTCTGTAAGAAGCGTGACACGACATCTGGGCCGAAAGTGAACGATACACCCCGATCGTTTTCTGACCAACCGGTGATGTCCTTGTCTGGGTCTGACCATAATAGGTCACACAGTAGGCCTACAAAACCATTCTCACTTGAGTAGAACAGGGGTGTGGGGGGTATGATACGTACCTGTATCGGGAACGTCTGTCGGTCGCATGACCCGTCTAATTTGCTCCATGGACTGAAGATCGGGGCTAAGACCACCATGCATAGTGAAAATCTTCTCATCGATGATGGCAGCAATGGGCAGGCAGTTGAAGCAATCCGTAAATGTCTTCCAGAGTTTGATGTTGTAGCGTCGTTTACCTGTATGTATTTAGCTCAAAGGGTCATGAGGCAGAGCGCAGAAGGGACGAACATTCGTCATAAAAGCCATAAATGCGGTTTATGCTGGCGCATTCGTGGTTACCGCGGAGAATAAAGAAGTTTTCAGGGTACTTGATCTTGTAAGCCAGTAAAAGGCATATCGTTTCTAGAGATTGCTTGCCACGGTCGACATAGTCACCCAAAAAGAGGTAGTTCGCTTCTGGAGGAAAGCCGCCGTACTCGAATAGTCGAAGTAGGTCATAATACTGCCCGTGTATGTCCCCTGGATTGTGTGGTAAGAAAGTTGAGGCTAGGGCATCGGAACATCTTGCGCGCACCACAGATCTTTATTGGGGCCTCTAACTCCAACAAGATAGGCTGATTAATAAAAATTTCGCGGGCTTTGGTACAAAGATATTTGATCTCGTACTCTTGAAGTTGGACAGGCTTTCCAGGTCGATTTCCTCGCACTAAACAAGGAACTGTTTAGTATGCTGTCTCATCATCAAGACGACGTTGTTTGGGATAGTGTGGAATGAAAGGGAAGCGAACTCCGAAGCACATCCAACTAAGGTGATAATAGGACCAGTAGGGCAGGGAATAGTAAGTCACTAAAGGGAGTAGCACACGCCCCGCCTGGAGCTTACATCGACCTGACAAAAGCGGCTGCCAGCGGGGCGACGGTCTCAGCCCAAGGCGGCACGGAGAACATCGTGGCTATACGGGATATAGGCCCAATCGATGACTCCCGCATTCATAGGTTATGTTCCTAGCAGCTAGGAGGAGAAACGTACCTTCGAGGAGTCGGTCAATGACCGAGTCGAGATCGATCTCAGTGGTGTTGTCTCCCATGACGAAGGCGAGGGACTGTTGTAAAAGTGTGATGGGATATGTTACTGACAAGAGCCCGAGTTGAATTGGACCCTGGGATGATGGTAATAAGAGGGAGAGTAAAGAGGGTTGCGGTGATTGCTTGAAAGCGGGAGAGTGGGTCAGGGAATTTGACTGATGCTTTTTTTTTGAGGTTTTTTTCTTGATGAGAATTAGTTGAGAGGGTCGGCTGGAAGGAAGGGGAAGCGTGGGGAAAAGAGAAGGGAAGTAAAAAGACACTGGGGCGTTAAGGACGCAGGATAAGAGGGATGAGATGATTCGTAATTGACAGGGCAACGTTGTCTCGCTCTGGCTCTGGTCGGTCGTCGGATTCCGCGCATCGCCCTGGCATCACCGTGGGAACTTTCCTTTTTTTAATCCCAAATAATATTAACCACAGGTAACAACACGTGATCGACGCGATCAATCAACAAGTCGGCTTCCCGTCAACCTCGCCTCTCCCTCAAGGAACCCCCGTTCCAAAAGAGCGTTATACCGCTCCACATGCTGGATGCACACAATGTGCCCAGTGTCTTTCCACATTATATACTCTGCCTCTGGCATGTGCTTCTTCAAATAGGCCGAATTGGATGGCCGTATCAAGTGATCCTGATCACCCGTCAAGATCGACACCTTGGGAATCGCCTTGGATATCTGAGCGAGTCGCTCGGGTTGCACGTGGTGCGTGAAAGCAGCCCACATCTGCGAGATAGCCCCTAGTGGTTTTTGAATCCGTGTCACAGCTGCACGCGCCATATATTGCTTGTAGGGTATTAGTATGATCAACCTTATTCACCGGGCCATTCACCTTGTTCTGGACTTCACGGTTTGTCCTGCCCTTGGCATCATTTTCAGCTTTCGCATCTAGCCACGATGCGGGATAACACATTTCCACGACGTGGCACACCCTTTCTTTCGGGTTTCTAATGAATTGTATCCTGCAACCTTGTTGTTAGCTTGGTCATTTCCGCACTTCCTGGTCGCGAGGTACCTTGACAAGGTCTTGAGTCCAACCCACTACTCCCATTCTGGCTCAGCCTTCTTTGGGGAAAGTCTGGACAAAACCCACCGGAGGAATGTTGCTCAAAGGGAAACCCCCGGCTGTCGTTACGTTCAGAGCCAGCGAGATGAATCGCTCAGGGGCACGATAAGCTAGCTCTATACGTAACTTGTTAACGTTGGAAGGAGAAATTTTAGAGCTTTCAGCATACCCTGCGCAATCATCCCACCGAGTGATATTCCAACGAGATGGAGTGAACGTTCCTCAGTCCAGCTAAGGTAATCGAGAAGCGCAATCACGTCTTCCGCCATGCCACTAGTCCTGGGGCCATAAATCAGCCCCAGTCCAGTGCCATTAGTATTGAGGGCACAAACGAGTAGGGCCCCGTAGGCGTGTCGCTGTTTCCAACGCCTCTGTTGTCAAATACGAGAATCGAGTACTGCGGTAGTCGACCAAAGTGCGCCACTTGGGCGACCCATGAGTTACAGCTGACCTGCAGCCTGTAGAAGGTCGCTCTTTCAGTCACAGGGTCGGAAGAAGAAACAGCGCGTTGGACTAACCCCATGATGAATACCACTTTTCTGGGTCCCGTCCCATGTTGTTCGTAGTATAGAGAATAGTTTTGGCCACTGCTATTTGTCACAGGACAGAGACCCCTGCGGGTGCAGGTGGCAGAGTCATGGATAGTAAGCCATTGTTTCCCGTCGCCCATCGTTGTGTCACGGTTGGAAGGTTAAAGTCAAGTGTGTCAACGAAAACCAAACCGGCCATCAACGCGTCAACGCGTCATCACCCGGCACGGTCCTGTAGTGATCCTGCGACCTCCGAGGCCGGATGAGGGTGTATGTGTTGTTCCTTTCAGTCCAGTTCAAAAACAATCAATGTTCTCTGGCTCTGTTCAACCGGCTATCGTTTCTCTGTTTTCCTCTACTGGTAGTGAGCCGCTATACTTGTGGTCCGCAAAATCGGATTCGTCTCTCCCAGCCGACTCAATCATCTGCCTCCTTGACGACTCAAAGTCTACCCCAACACCATCACCTCCAGCCACGCTTATCTCCCCTCACTCCGTGGGGGTGGATGCTAGTGGCAACGGCTCAGATGATGTCCCTGAAAGGATGGGATATTCCCTCACACAGACGGTGCTGCATATACAATCCCCTTCTCTCACAAAGACCTATCTGCGGTGTCCTCCCCAGAGTTGGGGTCGCACCCGTACGGGTCAGGAGGGTGACTTGGGGTTGAAACAACCCTGGGTCCACATACAAGTACGGAACATGGGCAGGCCATGGTCCTTCGAGCTTGGCTTGGTTGATCAGACCGGAAGGGAAGGTATTGTGCGATGTTCAACGTTCCAGGTATATACCATCTTTCCATCCACTAAATCTTCCACTTGAGATGGTTCAAAGATGGGCACGTAGTGCGCATGTCATTCCAAGCTTCGTTCCTTGTTTCTGTGTATGCTGGGCTCTCGCTGACCAGTAGTTCGACCACAGAATGAACCTGTACTCAAGGCCACTTCACCCCCATTGCTACACCTCCCTCTTTCCTTCCCTGCGGCATCTACGACACCTTTAACGTCGTGGTGTACAATAACCATGTATCTTCCCACTCTCCTCTCCCATTTCTCATCACGAGCGTTATATCGGAACTTGGATGACGACGAGGAAGACTCGAGGCTACACGAGATCGAGCTGCCTAGCGCCAGGTTCTCGCACGCATCCTTTGTCAAGATCTACGCAACATGTAGGTTGAAGAGGATATGGTTCAGCGAGGCGGATTCATCACAGAGACTACCTTGGGAATTTGAATTGTATTCGGAGGTCTGAAATTGCTTCTACTAATGATTCAACCAATAGCTCGCAGAATTGATATGATGATCAACTGCTTGTACTCGAGTTCAGAATTTGTTGCTCCTCATGTAAACCTGCCCTATCCGCCGCCACCCGGCGCCCACCGGATCGTGTAATGAACGTATTCCACCTCACCCTTCCCGTCTGGCAACGCCTCGCATGTGATGTTTTCTTTCTGTGTTATGCACAAGGTAGGCCCCACCTCCATCTCCCGATGCGTATCCTCGACACGAGGGAAGACACGTTCGACAGTTGCCGACTCGCGTGCGAACTTTTCACGCAGCGGTATTACAAGATGAAAGCGTCCCGTCAAGTGGAGAACACGCTTGAGGCATGCTTTGATCCACATGGCATGTTCCAACTCATACACGATGTCCGCACCAAACACCTCATCAAATGGTTCATCAAAGGGTGCTTGGAGAGCGCGTGTGGGGTCTGCGGCCTCCTCCCAGTCCAGAAAATGTCCCGAAATCGACAAATTGCGTGCAGACGGCGCAGAATCAGCACCGTCGCCTTCCTCAGGGGGAAAGTTGCGCTGGATATTCAGCCCGAGGTTCTCTAGCGCAGGCGGATAAAAATCGGACGCGACGACGACGGTCCCTGCACGGCGGGAGTCGCGCTCGCGGCTCTTCTCCAAGATCTTGCCGATAGTGAGACTGACGAGTCCCGTACCCGCCCCTAGCTCCAGGACGCGCGCGATGCCGGCCTCAACTCGGGGTCCATCACCACCGCGGTAAAAGACGGGATCGATTCCGTCGTCGCCCGTGCAGCAGCACAACCCGAATCGATCGGGCGCCTCGGCGATCATCTCGGCCAACACGCACGCACTCCCCCACGTCTGCGCGCCGACGCTCCCAAAGTCGTCGTTCCGCAGCGCGACGTCCGTTAGCTGCACCCGCACGCCGCAGAGCACGTACGTCCGCGTGCGTGTGCCGGCCGATGCGGTGCCCGCACAGACAGCCAGCAGCGCGGCCGCGGACTGCACGAGCGCTTCTTTGTCTGCTTCTTCTGGGTCTGGCTCGGTTCCAGCCCTGTCGACGACCTCGTCGGTTTTGCTCGCGCTCGCGCTCGCGTCCCCATCCACGTCCAGGTTCACGTCGTGGTTGTCGTCGTCGTCGTCGTGGCCGCGCAGGGTCGTTTTTTGCGCGACGAGCGCAGTTAGCCAGCGGACCGCGTGCGCGTGTTCGAACGCGTCGTTTCTGATCGATTCCATGGCCTCGTCGTTCGACCCACCGCCGCTGGTTGGTCCGGTTGCCATGTGGTTCCTCCTCGCCCTCGGAGCAGCGTAATCATGGTTGATGCGCCGGGAACTGCGGATTTCGGGGTTGTAAACGCTTTGGAGATATTGGATGGCCTCGTGTAAGAGCCCTGCTTGCGTAGCTTTGAGCGTCCTGATGGGCGGGAGACGCGCGGTTGGAGGAAGAACGCCGGCAAACGTCATTCAAGTACCATCCGATCTATTATCGTATAGTAGTGTGCAGATGGACTTGTTTGGATTGATGGATTATAGTCTAGCACCGTGGGCTCGTTGAGTGATGAGTGTCCGAGAGTGATCACGAGTAGGGTTGTTACATGTGCACTACCAACAATTCATCACCGCTCAGTGACGCCCTTCCCCCTGCCGTCAGTCGCGCGTACTCGTCCATTCGCTCCAAAATGACGGCCAATTTGGACCTCGATTACATCGCAGCGCCAATGGTGGATCAATCAGACACGCCATTTCGCGCCCTCGTCCACAATCACGGCGCCACACTCACATACACCGAGATGCTCAGGCCAGCTCGTCTTCTCTCCGATCCCGACTATCTCGCCTTCCACCGCCGCTCGTTGGAGTTAGGGCGTCCGTCCACGGGACCTGTGATAGTCCAAGTATGCGGGAACGATCAAGATGTGATCCTTCGCGGCGCAAAGACCGTCGTGGATCTCTGTGACGGTGTTGGTACGTCTCTGCCTGTGCAAAACACAGATTTCTCTCTCTCTCTGACGCATTTCCGTGCGAAGCGGCGCAGATCTGAATCTCGGTTGTCCGCAAGACATCGCTCGAGAGGAACATTTTGGGGCGTATTTACTCGGAAAGAAAGACTGGCCCCTCGTCCAAGGCATCAGTGAGCACCTTCCCCCGCCTGCAAAATTTCTATGTCTCCCAGAGTTGATGATACCCCATGCAGTTTCGTCTCTCTCGCACGCGTTATGTGTCCCTGTCTCAGCCAAATTACGTCTCTGCAGTCCGGTGTCTTCGACACTTACTCTTGCAACCAACCTCCAAGCATCAGGCGCAGCTTTCCTCGCGTTGCACGCTCGCCACCCTTCTGCCCGTCGACGACGGCAAGGCCCAGCCGACCTCTCCGTGGTGAAAACAGTCGTAGAGGGTCTTGACATTCCGGTCATCAGCAATGGGAATGTACGCACTTGGGATGATGTGCTGCACAACAAGAATTATACTGGCGCACGCGGCGTCATGGTAGGGGAAACTCTCCTGGGCAATCCCCAGTGAGTGCCAGTTAGGTCGAGATATATGCGGTGCTGACGTGCAGCACAGCCTGTTCGAGGGCACACTTCCTGATCCTGTATCTGTTTCTCTGGAGTATCTGGATCTATGCAGAATGTACTCCGGCTCTGCGACACTGAAGACGATTCAAACTCATATCCGACATTTCGTGGAACACCAGTGGTGGGTATTAGCCACGTGGGTCTGACGTTTTTTCAGTAACGCTATGCAGCCAGCGTCATCCGTGGTTCCCCCAGTTTCGCACGAAGCTTGGACAGACCACGTCGCTGGACGAAATCGAGGCGCTTTTGAACGTCAAAGTACGGCGGTGGCGTGGGCTGGAAGACCCTTCTGTTTCCCAAGGCGGGAAGGAAGATAGAGAGGGCATAGACGACGATTCTAGTATGCACGCGCATGATCTCAATCTGAGAGGCTTTCTGGACGAGGGCGTGTGTTCTGACGGTTAGAGCACACTCGTAATAAAAAGTTAACCACCCGACAACTCTGGGCTAGATCGAGTTGTGTCCCGTACATATGGGAAGACAGGAGGGATACAAGTACCAGTAGTATCCAATTAAATTAATCAATCAAGTACTTGCGCTTGAAGAACGAACGCAGATGCATTATCTGCCATACGCCAAGCGCGAGCAGCGCCACGATTGTGAACCAGGCGAAATTTTGCACGCGAAGGTTTGTCGATACTAAGGGTCCGCGTCAGTCAACGTAAAGGGCAACGTGGCACAAAGACATACTGTTAGTACTTTGAAATCGCTCCTCTCTTCCTTTGAGGTGGTCCATCTCGTCTACGATTTCCTTCACGATGCCCTCAAGCTTGCGCATCTCCGTTTCGAGACCCGATAATGACTCCTGGTTGGCAATGGCACTAACCGTGGTCACATGTCAGAGAAAACTCAACGCTACACACGCAGTGGGAGAAACGCACTTGTAGTCCACAGCATCCGCACCTATATCAACGTCCAGATCAACAATACGCGACCTTTCCCCGTCTCGTAAGGAGACACCTACCCACACCGACAGACAAGTCAGTTCTCCGTAACCCTTTGGTAGTATACAGAACAGAAAAACACACCAGAGTCTAAGTGATTCTTAAAGCACACGCCAACCTCCCCTTCCGCATGGGACGTGATAGCCAGCCTGGTTTCTCCGTTGATACCCCTCTTGTGCAGGTACACGTTCTTTTCGGGACTCGAGTCGATAATCTCAATGTCGATGCGTTGGTTGGCCCCGGGTCCAACGTTCGCGGTGACAATTACGAGCGCATTCACGTGGGCCGTATTCCAAATGCATTTTGCTGGTGGGAAGCGTTGTGCCGGGAGGGTGAATTTGAGGGCACTTGACGGATGTGTGAGGAAGAGGACTGCGAGTAGTGTGAGAAGCACACTTGTTGGTCGTCGTGAGAGCATGATGGAGACGGCGTAACCGTTATTATTGAAGGTGGGGTATACGCGTAGGATAAATCTGAGAGGCAAGCAAATTTGGATCCCTGCAAGGCCGTTTCGTTTGCTGTTAGCTGCCGAGGTCCACCAATGAGTGGCGCGTCGTGCGTGAGACCCACTTTACTTATTTGGTAGCTCCGCGTCCTTCGCGTTGAAAATGATATATTTCGAGGTGAATTTTGTATAAAAGACAATAAACAGACAGTGCTCTAGTGCTCTTTTGCATGGTCTACCACGAGTATGTATAGGCAAGAAAGAACCAACGCCGTCACATCGGTTGTTACGTGCCAACCCAGTCTAACCCGCCATATTTGGACCTGCCTTACCTGGCTCCAGCCATTCTTTTGAGCACGGCAAATTCGCTCTTGCCAGTAGCTCTGCAGAGCGAATGGAACTTTGAGTTTGGGTTGGAAAGGAGCACAGCAGGGCTATCGAATTCCACTATACGTCCTTCTTCGAGGAGCATCACCTGGCAGAGGTCATCGCTTGAGAGACAACGGTTAATGATCCTTTCATGACTAACCCTATTATAATCAATTACAGTGCGAAGACGGTGTGCGATGGTCAGAATTGTGCTTTCAGCGAATTCACTGACGAGAATATGTCAGAAACATCCAAAGCAGTGGCTTGAAATTATGGATTAGGGGCACTTACTGTCGGATTGTTTGGCTTATGAGCTCGTCGGTGGCGTAGTCAACACTGATGGATGATTTGAATCGACAACTCAGACGATAAACTACACGATTTACCTAGCGGTTGCCTGATCCAAGCGTGTCGGTGGCTCAGTCGGTGACAACACGGATGGTAAGTTCACTGACCTCATCCATAACGAGAACTTTCGATCGTTTTAAAATGGCCCTAGCCATGCAGAGCAACTGCTTCTCGCTGAAGAGGATTGAGGGCGTGTTGTCGGTGACACAAAAAATGATTATTTTACCCGGTAGAGAAGTTCTCGCCACCCTCAGACACGGGCGAGTCTAGGTCGCGGAACACGTTGATATTGACACTGTCCTCCTCCGGTTCATCGTCTCCAGACGGAATCAGGTGCACACGACGTAGTGCTTCATACTAAAAACGACAAGTGAGTGTAGCAAGAATAGGCAGCATCGACTATGCTCACAATCTCGGCCTCTTGGTATTCATCGAACACGTCCAGAGTGGAACGCAGAGTGCCGCTCAGGATAGTTGGATCCTCTGAAATGCGAGTGAGTCCTTCCTCAGGCACCTCATGTTAGGCATATTACTTACGAGGAATGATCGTTAGTTTACTCCGCAGGTCAGTCAAACCGATTTTGGATATGTCGATGCCATCAACAACAATCCGTCCGGCGGTGGCTTCGACGAAACGGAAGAACGACAAAGCCAAAGTACTCTTTCCCGAACCGGTACGACCTAAAATGCCAATCTACGGAGATGGTTAACTCGCGGTAGCTTGTTGGTCGCTTACACTAACCTTCTCTCCCGGTTTAATCGAGAAACTCAAGTTATGCAGCACATCAGGAAGGTCAGGCTAATGAGACGGTAATGAGACGGAAACGAGCATCAGAAAGATATAACACCTTACTGCATATCTAATTACGAGGCCTTCGCAGACTACCTCTCCCTTGGATGGCCATGATGCTGGCGGGCGAGGCTCTACGAACTCAGGTGGCTCTGTTTGAAGTTCAGAGTACTCTTTGATTCGTTCAAGTGCGACCTTCATATGAAGTTAGCTTTGTTAGCTCCTATGAACCTAGGAATGTCGCACCATCGACTGTTCCAAGCCAACGAACCGCCGAACCTAATACACTTCGGTCAACATCTAACAGAAAGGTTGTAAACACGACGTTACCATGAACAAAATCTGTAAATGAGATCAGTAAGTCATCTAGTGTCACGCAAACGTAGCACTTACATCAATGGTAACAGTAGATGCAAACGCGAGAATAAAACCAGCAAGTGCGGCATCGATGGTTGGCGTGAGGATCGTTGCAAAGGACGCCAGACCAATGATACCAGCTGAATAGAGGTTAAAACGGACGGATAACCATCTGTTAACTGTATAAAGCGTCATAATACAAGCCAAAAATGTCGCAAGCTTTTCATGCTCACCTCCCCACATCCAATAAAATGGGCTTATATTCTATCATTCACAGTTAGGAACTCTTCTCGGATGATCGGTACGATCTTACCGTATCGACACTCTTCAACATATCACGCAGGAATTTCGAGGACGCCCCAAAAGCGCGTAGGACGGTGACTCCAGAAATTGTTTCCCCGTACATCGAGTACAAGGGTGATCGCGTGACAGAGTCTGAATGTTGGGTCAGGATCGATAAATAGGGTGTAAGAGAACGGATGACATGCCCAACCGTCGTAGGTCCCGAGAGGTTTGGCCATAAATCTGTTTGGAATGTATTATATACTCCCCTAGCATAGGCGCGTGCTACTGTAACCCACCTTTGAGACTTTGTTGGGGAAAGTTTCAGAACGTCAGTGATGGTGAGGCCGAGAAGCACTCACCATTCCAGTACAGCGAGCCGATGACGACAATGAACAGGACGAATTGGGGACCACCAACAATGCTGATAGTGAGGAATGTCGTAATGACAGAGAGAGCACCGACTGCGGTACGACCAAAGTTATCCGAAAGGCTACTATCGATACCTAACCCGACGTGAGATACTTGCGGTGTGGATGACAGAGGAGATATGACCTTCAAAATCTTTCCCAAAGCGGTTGAGAAGCCTTCCGCGAGAGACAGTATCGTGGAACCGAATGTTCGCAAACAAGACGCTTTCCAAGAGCTCTACGACAGAACAGTCATCCACGCCGGACATGTGAAGCGCAGAGATGCAGCTTACTCTTATACAATACGGTTGACGCGTGAATTGAACCGTTGTCTAGTATGAGGTAAGCATAATGCACATCGGGGATGATGTTAAGATACGAACAGAGGATATACCAGCGGACAGTCGTGATGATAAGACCTTTTCAAGAGGGGATAAGGAACAATCTAGCAGAACCCGTAATATAGGCACGAACCAACGCCGGTGATCTGTGACGAGTGACGAGATGAGATTGGGGATTTTGCCTGAGAAAGCTCACAGATGCTCACCGCTGCGTAAATTCCAATGTAGTACATCGGACTCCGTGGTTCGTAAGTACCCAGGGAGGCTCCTGACCAGTAACTACACAAGTTCTTAAACCCTTGCACTGCTGTCTCGGGTGATAGGCATACCTCAGCCAGCCATTTTCTGCGACTGGGCTCACAGCTGCGAATAGAAACGAGGCCGCGAAGAGAAGCCAAAACGGAACTCCGCCACATGCCTTGATGTAAGTCTCCCACACTGAGCGATCAACCCTGCCCACTGCCCTCGTCTCCTCTTCAACCAACTTGCGAGGCCCTTTTTTCGTACTTCCAATGCTTGCATTGACAGGGCTAACACCACTGATGGAATTGTCTTCTGATGGAACCTCAGTGGTCGGGGCACTGGATTTACCCCCGTCATCCTTTTCGACCAGAAAGAATTCTTCCTTTGCATCGCGGACCACAGCCTCGGTTTCTTCCTTTCCTGTGGACTCAATAGCACCAGAATGTGCAAGACTGTTTATCACGCCGGAAGATTGAAAGCCATGGCGATCGCCTTTATACAGGACACGGCCGTTTTCCAAAGCCACGATATAGCTGGCACCGGGAGCGCACAGCTGTACGTGGTGAGAGACAAGAATGACAGTCCTTCCACGCATAAGGTCACCCTTTAGACATTCGTAGTACAGAATGTGGGCCGTGTGTGCGTCAACTAAAAACTCGGAAATCAACAGATGGCCAAAGATTGATTGTGTGCACCACGGTACTTACCAGCCGAGAGGACGTCATCTAGAAGGAGAATAGAGGCACGAGAATAGACGGCTCGAGCGAGGGAGACTGGCGCAGACTCGTATTTAATGATATAGTGCTTGTACTATAGGGCCGACTCACCACGGGCTTTTTGTCCCCCAGACAGATTGACCTGCAGAATGCTTTAGCGTGCTGTTCTTACCGTAACTAAGGTGAGTGAGAATTTTCACACACCCCGCGCTCCCCAATCTCTGATTCGTCGCCATCCTCAAGAATTTTTAGGTCATTCACAAGTGCGCAAACTTCGAGGGTTCTCCGGTAACGCTCCTCAACGTATGGAAGATTAAATAGGATATTCTCTAGACAAAGTAGGTCTTCGGCATCTGTGAGAGGAGAGAAGTATAAGGCAATTTACCTTTGATCGAAGCATTTCGCAACCATGCGCTCTGAGACACAGATGAAAATACGATCGCTCTCAAAGAAAGTTCCTACATACCTGAGGAACATAGGCACAGACACCGTCGGTGACCCATTCATCCGATGGCGGAACGATACCTGCAAAGGACGCTATCGCATCCGGAGGAGTCTTGGGGCATAGGACCTGACCGGCAAGGAAATCTGCCTCCCCAAGAAGTGCTGTCCTCTCATCAGTCCGGTTGACTACATCAAGGACAGAGTTGGATACCTACCGAGAAGTAGGAGGGTTTTACCGCTACCTAACTTACCGCAGACGAGACTCAACTCGCCTTTGGGAAAAACGATATTCAGATCTGTTAACATGAACTTTGTTTTCGGCGTAGCTGAAACACTAGACACGGCACTCGCGCTAGCAGTGCCGCGCGCACGGTCCTGTGGCCAGGTCACAGTAGCGCTATGGAATGCAATTGGAGGAGGATTCTCGCCAAGCGGTGGGACAGCAGCAACTTCAGCGGATTGGAGATATTTTTCGATGCGTCGGAGGGAGACGAAAGACTGCAAGGAAATGAGCAGACTCACGAGCATAACTTCGCTGGAACATACCTGAAGCATATTGATCAATGTTTCGGGGAGGGCATTCAGTGCGAACTTCATTTCGGAGAAGACTACCAAAATTAGGTTGGCCCTGAATTCATTGGGAATGGTATCCAAGACTTACCAGCGACCTACAGTAGCGATATAATCCATTGAAGGTGTTCCTTAAATATGCCGAAGGAGAGAAGACTTACCGAAGTAAACGCCACCGAGGGCGTCAGGGTTTGATTCCTAATCACGGCAAAGTGGAAGAAGGCTACAATAGTTACAACCATAGGTGAAGCGTTCCTGTTACCCCGGGTTAGGTAGAGCTGCAAGGAAGGAAGGATTACTAACCAGATTCCATTCCAGAGGACCTTTACGGAAGGACGCGTTTGGTTCATTTCTTCCTTCAATCTTCGAGGAAAAGGAGAACATACCTCAATGATATAGTTAAGCCTCTGGAACTTCAGCTCTTTCTCCCTAATTTGCAATACACGCTTCTCGAAATTACGCTCCCATGCCATGAACTGACAAGATCACCGATCAGTCCAGGTCTGTGAAGCGAAGTAGATTAATACCTTCAACATCCGGATGGCTCCTAAAATCTCATTCATCAGAGCGACACGTTCATCCCTGGCCTTCATGAGATTTTCCTGTGCACCAATAACGATCTTTCCCGCAAGGTGATTCAAGGGGAGGAACAGGCATGTCACAGCGAGTCCAACAAAAGCAGATGAGCCCAGCAACTTGTACAGGAAAATCGTCCCAATGATGGTTTCAATCGGGGAGTCTTCGGTAGCAGCTTAAGAAGGCAATTGCTAGAATGACAACGGCACGAGACGTACCGACGAGTGTAAACATGTGCCAACTGAATTCGCTGACCCTGTCCACGTCTGTCGTCATGAGTGTCATGATCTGTGCCTTACTGGAGAATTCCCCTTGTTCATCCTCGGAGCTCTCTGATGCCGTATCGGTGTCGATCTTATCCTTGGCTTTATTATCCGATAGACTGGAGGATGAGGCGATGTCTTTTCTAACAAGTGTCTTGGCAAACAGAATTGAGTTCAACTGCACGCGTATGCTGACCTGCAGCGTCGTTGTTGAGATGGACCACATCTGACCATTAACTATCACAAGCTATTATTAGACACAAGATACGGAGAAAACAGAGGAAGTCCCACTCAGATGAAGAGACGCGCTTGAGGCGAACATGCAGAAAGAGAAAAACCATCCCCAGCTTCGATCGTGCCTTTCGGGATCCGTTTCGAGGTACCTCACTAACTTTTGCAAAAAGAAGGGTGGGGCATAGTAGAGCACCGCTCCCAATGAAGCAAGCGCCATCTGTGTGATGAAGCCTATTCTGTTCACATACGCGAGTCTGTATGCGAGTTCCCAGCCACTGCCAGGGCGAATATTCCAGAATATGAGTCGTCTCAGCCGTATCGTAGACAACGCAGAGCGCATGGAGCGGAAGAGGTAGGTGGCACGCATTGACCCAGGGACGATAGGTAGGTCACCTATATCCAACGACTCGACGGTGTTACCAAGGAGGACAACTTTGGTTGTATACGAGAAGAGGAGAGTATCCCAAACTGAAGCACCTGTGTGCGGGTTAGTTATTAAGGTCCAGCAACGCGATATATACAGACCTGTAACACCGGAAACGTTATCCACAGCATGATTTGTTACTGCAGTAACAGTTTTCTCGGAATATATGCGGGAGATTGGAAAATGCAAAGCGGGACCCAGTGGTGTGGTGATCGCAACGACAGTGGAGAGTGTGTACAGACCGAGTACAACATACCAGGCCACTTTCAAAAGGAAAGGCTGAGAGTCCTCAGCTGGTGCCGAAACGGAAGTACGGTCAAGAGGGAGGAGCGCGGCGGATCCCAGCAGTACAAACGCGAGTGTTGTGAGGGCAGAGAGGTGGATAATGTTCCTGGTATGCGAGTAGACCGTATTTTTGCCAACGGACTGAACCGCGAGAACCAAGAGATAAATGGCAAACAGGAGATGGAGCAGGTACGTCGCTGTGGTCGTCGAAGACGGAAAATAAACGACATAACCCAAAGAGATGGCCTGTATAGCCACGATAACAACAAAAGCGATTACAAGAATCACGCCGCGTAGCTTTATCTGGGAAAGGATAAGACTGGCAGTGAAAATACATTTCATATTCTGAGAAGAGGACGTACGTTTGCCCAGAAGCTACTCTCGTCAACTGGTTCCCCGTCAATGATATCTTCCGGCGAGGTGACGTCAAAAGGGTCATGTCGAGGCCCTAATGGACTATCTGAAGTGAGGGGAAGGGCGATTTTACCGCGCTTCGTAGCGGAGAATCTGCGAATGGCCAAACTAAGGAAGGCACTACTTGCGAGGGTCGCGGCCACGGGGAGTTGGAATGGCGGCATGACGAACTACCAACGGGTGGAGCCCTTCGTTGAAAGGCCTGGGTCCAGAACGAAGTGAGCAAGAAACGCGCTGGATGTGAAAACTTTTGTTAAACGGCTCGGACGCGGAAGAGGCGGTGTTGCTGCGCTATAGGACCGGCATATTCGGATTTCGGGTTAGGTGCCGTTCCAGGTCCCGAATTAGTTTTTGAGTTTCTCCTTTTCTCCTCAAGTCATGGTGTTGTACGAGTATGGCAACCGATCCTGTGCCACCCCCTGGCATGGTCGGTGTGAGGAAAAAATGACACAACGTGCTGGTAATTGAATTGATTCTGGTGATTAACCAAGTTTGCCCACTCGTTTCACACACACAAGTAACCATCGATACTTTTCCATGACCCCCTTCATTTGCAAATAGAAAGGACTAAAATCCAGGTCACGGAGTAATCCATGATCTGGCAGATGGTCGTTGTAATTTCGCCCGTGGTGCGACCCATACAGTACAGTATTGATGCTTTTAGCGCACTGCCCTGGAGATTCGAGGAGATCCCGGGCGCCAGCGTCCCTAGCAACAACGGGATAGTCCAGGGTAAACAGTTTCAGCCCCCTTGTTTGAGAGCGGCCGTAACCAACTGATCACCGCAAAAAGCTCCGTTTTTAGTATGTTCTCGACTCCAGTTTGTTGAGTCTTTGGCAGCCCACGGACGCATATATAAGACCTGGGTCCCCTTGAAAATACCATCGCTCACCGGCTAATTTTCACTTTCGTATTATAGCGTATTTTTCGTACCCGTCTTCGTAATTCGTGATGACTATAGTTCTGACGCCCTACTGGGCTGGTGGCATCCAAAAGCTCAAAGTAGAACCGCAACGTGCGTCCACGCCCTCTACACTAACTCTCACATCATACCAACTGTCATCTTGTGACGTAGCATCTCCACCCCCTCCCCGTGGTCACCTACCTGCGGCATATGACGAGACTTTGCACGCTGCACGCTGTCTTGCTCAACTGCGTTCGAAGGACAAGCCCATAGAAAAGTACATCTATCTCTCACAACTCAAACACTCGAATGAGGACGTATTCTACCGATTATGTTTGGCTAATATGTCGGTGTGTAATCTCACAGATCCGCCACTGGGTCGTGGATATTAAACCAACAATAGGAATTTACCCCTCTCATTTACACTCCCACCGTTGGGGACGCCTGCCTTCAGCACTCCCACATTTTTCGTCATCCCGAAGGCTTGGTATGCTATGTGATACAACATATAATCGGATGTGTTTACTAACAAATTTCCCAGTACATTTCCATTAAGGATAAAGGCAAGATTGGCGAAATCTTGAATAGTTGGCCGCACAAAAGCGAGGCAAGAATCTCTGTAGTGACTGATGGTGTGACAATTGCCTCCCTCTATCTCCTCGCCCGGCGTCTAATGATGACTGTAGGCTCGCGGATCCTAGGTCTAGGGGATCTTGGGGTCAATGGGATGCCAATCTCCATCGGCAAACTGTCTCTTTATATTGCCGGAGCAGGGTAAGAACCCTCATACGTTCTGGGATGCCTTGACAACCACCGGGATCTTTCAGAATTCGTCCTTCGTCCACAATCCCGATCTGTCTCGATCTTGGGACCAACAACCAAAAGTATCTCGAGGACCCACTGTACCTCGGCTTGCGGCAGAAACGGGTATCAGACGAAGTCATGACTGGCTTCATGGAGGAACTCATGTATGAAATGTCCCGCGCGTTTCCCAAGCTTCTAGTCCAGTTCGAGGTACGAGAAGTCACAACCTTGATTCTCCACCTTCTTGATGCCCCTTATTCAGGACTTCTCTACCGAGCACGCTTTCTACTATCTGGACTCCTTCCGTCATCGCTATCCGGTTTTTAACGATGACGTTCAAGGCACCGGTGCTGTAGTTTTGTCCGGCTTTTTGAATGCCGCCAAACTCGCCTCGGCTGCCTCTGGTCGGCCCTTAACATCCCATCGGATCCTCTTCTTAGGAGCCGGATCTGCTGGGGTTGGCGTGGCGATGCAGCTTCTCAGCTTCTTCAAGCTGCAAGGCGTCTCTGAAGAAGAAGCGAGAGATCGCATATACTTGGTCGACTCACAAGGCTTGATTTTCAATTCCCGCGGACCAATGGCAGACCATAAGAAATGTAGGCCGTCTTCTGCCCCAGCGCACTCTATTTTTCTCATGAGTCCGGTGACGTAGACTTCTCTCGAAGCGACTATAATGGCTCTCCCTTAACGAAGTTGACCGAGATCATCGAGTACGTCAAGCCGACCGCGTTGCTTGGCCTGTCCACCATAAAGGTTATTGTCCCCATAACGCACATCTTGGCCCTCCGTTGACATGTCGCAGGGCGCCTTCAACCAAGAGGTCATTGAAGCAATGGCCGCAAACAATGCCCGCCCCATCATATTCCCCCTCTCTAATCCTGTCCGACTCTCTGAATGCGAGTTTCACGAAGCCCTAGAATGGTCGAACGGCCGCGTGCTGTTCGCTTCAGGCTCACCTTTCCCCGAGGACTTATGGGAGGGTAAGGTCCGCTACCCCGGCCAAGGCAACAACATGTATATATTCCCTGGTCAGCGGACTTTTTGCCCATGCCGTATGCTTGTTCCTGACAGCTTTTACTTATTTCAGGCCTGGGCTTGGGCTCCATCTTGTGCCGTGCTAGCACTGTCACCGATGCCATGGTTGAAGCTTCCTCCTTGGGTCTTGCTGATTCCCTCACCGAAGATGAACGGAATTCGGAGCTTCTTTACCCCCGTCTGGATCGCATACGTGAAATAAGCGCTTTCATCGCCACACGTGTTATCCGTCAGGCGCAAGAAGAGGTCAGGGACTAAATTTTGTGTAATAACGCGTTGAAACTTACCGCCGGATTATTTAGGCTGTTGACAGAAATCATGATTTGCGGGCCCTCAGTGATTCACAACTTCTAGCATATGTGAAAAGCGCAATGTGGAACCCATGACTTCCTGTTTGCTATGCTCTGTAACTCTAATGTGACCTAGATATGTTCCTACCTTGGTACTTAGAGTTGGATACACTAACTAACCGCTATTACCGGCATTCCAATGGCAAACAGCGGTAACATCGTTAGATGATTACTTTCTAACCTCACCTTGGTATCACCAAAGGCGGCCCTGTGACCAGGTTGCTTTGTGGGGCCTCTGCTGTCACCTCTGCAACCACTCGACGGAGACAGGCGCTAAACCCTCTAGGGTTGATCTGCGGCTTCGAGAATTCCTGGACGCACCGCACGCAACGGCAACTTGATTCACATAACACTGTTAGGACTTTGACGTGGGGCTGCTTCACATCCGATTGGTGACCACCTGGAGTATGTGATGTCATCGTTACCGTGAGTGAGTCATACGTGGCAGAATTTTTTCATCATATTACCCGTATTACCCGCTTTTAAAATGAGAGGAGGGTGCGTTAAGTTACATAGCGAGGCTGCCAGTGGTCTCGAGAATATCCGAACACCACGCTTTCATATGCTTACTGCCATGATATCTTTTTGCCAGTTCCGATAGGCAGCCACGGTCATATCGGGGAGATCACCAACTTATCCGTAAACATGACAATACGAGCAATAGCGCCAGCAATTTCCGAGGCCATGCGTGTGCCTGTGCTGTGCCAATGGAGAAGGCGTTGTCAGCAACTCAAATAGATTGTTCCGTTGCTCCCGTTTCCATCGAGCTAACTAGAAGGTATTACGACGTCCTCACTATGTCCAACTATATCCCGTTCGTCAGGAATTAACACTGTTTAGCACCTCTCGTCTGTGGCCCACACCAAGCCCCGATGTTTATTGCTGTAACCTCAGGCAGGGGACCCCAACTAAAAAAAAACGGATCAAAGGCACGGGTAGGTATTTTTAACACGGGTCAGTTTCCAACGGGTCTTCACGCCCGTCGTTTTCGCACGTCATCGTATACACTTCCAGGCGCTGGAAACGGCCACGAGGTCATGTTGGAAATGTCCACCCACTGCACGCACACTGCGCCTGCACGATGTTTGGTCATATGCACCCAAATTAATGCGCCGTATGGCCCATCAGACGCGTGCCGCGTTCCCAGCCTCCCCGGGAGAAGAGCCCCCGCCGGCCGTCCGTCCGTCCGTTTGGTCCAAGGGTTGAGGACAAACACGAACTCTGATGACAAGTTGAACTCCGAGGATGTCGCATGCCCTCCATGAGGGGATACGCAGAAAGCACAGGCATTTATGGACGTGATGAACTGCCGGATATATGCCCAACGCCAACGCTTACTCCCGCCCCACGCCGCAAGGACGGAATCTTTTCGCCCTTAATGAATGCTCCCAACCCCGCTGACTTTCCGTGGCAGGTTCGTTGTCCCATACGGACGGCCTTCATTCGGCGCCTCCTTACCGTATCCTCCCTAGACCGCACCCGTGCGGCTTCTCAGGACTGGTCAGGACCCTGAAAAGAACGCTTCTTCATGTTCTTCTATGACTTGTGTCGAAGGATCAGATATTCGACGCGCCACTTTCGCCTCACGGCCCGGCTAGTTCATCCCCGGCACGACGCAAAGAGGTCAGCTGGCTGTGCAAACCCATCCTTTAGGTAGGACCTCTGTCGCGTTATCGCCCTTGGTACCTCGCGGACTCGTGTTACGTTGAGGTTCAAGTGACTCACTGATCTTCATTGGACGACCGCGCCGAAGGGCATTAATCACCGCCTCTTCCTCTCTACCCCTCGAAAGGAATGGGGGGGGCGCGATATAAAGGCAAAATTTGGGTTCGGCATTCGACAGAAGGGAAAAAAAATAATCGTGAACGAAACTTCGCATTATGATCAACCCCCAAATTTGCACACACCCCGCTCTGCTCGGCTATCGGGTCTGATTTCTCGATTTCTCCCCCTCTTTCGAGTCCCTGCCTAGACCTAATTTGATTTTCCCGGCTGACGAGATCGACGATCGCAGATGGGTGGGTGTGCTTATTGACGTTCATTAAATTGCCCCGCCCCTCGAGCCCTCGGGGAAGAGCAAAGAAATCTCTATGACCTCCTTATCTTGGATGAAGAAAAAAAAAAGCAGTGGATGATGGTTCCGTGCACAATGTGTTCCGATCCGCCTCGGTGCTTTCGGTATCCCGTCCAAACCGGATCGACAGACTGCTTGACCTCATCAGGTAGGCCCGCCCGCCGCCCATATCCAGCTGAGTGTTCGAAGCCAGATTCTCCAAGAACGACCTCTTGACTGTGCATGGACGGGACTAGTGATCACGCGCGATCCCCCTTTTACGAGTCCGCTTTGAGGCGCGCTTCCCCCT
>Ga0307509_10001469_pt1 | contig 39897 bp, 27 predicted proteins | sample 10_EM_MG_FD_202245 | JGI IMG/M metagenome (GOLD analysis project Ga0307509, IMG submission 202245) | Populus trichocarpa ectomycorrhiza microbial communities from riparian zone in the Pacific Northwest, United States - 10_EM | ecosystem: Host-associated > Plants > Roots > Unclassified | place...
GTTACACGATCAGCCTTGACCTGAGATTGTCATCTCCGAACCCTCACGCTAAACGAGTGTTATCGTTTAGGACCTTCCTGTCGTTGTGTGCCTTGGACTAACGTCCAGTGCCAAGACCCCGTTACACGCACTCCTTTCCCTCGCGTTCCGCCTGTTCAAACTCTACGCCCCCTATGCTGATAGTCCGTTGTGATTCGGCTCGGTCACGTTCGCTGGCCAGGAGTCGATGTATATTGGTGGGTTTGAACCGGTTTTCAATAATCTGGGTCAAAGTGTTTCGTTCTACTCCCGGGAATAGGACCGCCACTGAGTCTGCTAGACCAGATGCGCTCTCACCTGCTAACGGGCCATGGGACAGGTTTGCATTATACATACCTAATTCTCTTGGGTCTAGCCTACTTCCGGAAGCCCGTTCTTGTTCGGCTCGCAGGTTGATGAGCTCGTTCTCCAGCTCCGAAATGCGGAGGAGTGTTGGGTTGACTGCTCCTGGTTGCCTTGCCTGAGGGTCTAGTTGCTGGGCATTGCTGGCTGTTGCAAGGTTTGATTGCTTATGTGTAGGGCGTAGCCGTTCGACAACCTGGTTGACAATATCGTCCTCGTGGGCCGGTAGGAGTTCACGCATGTCCTCTAGGCTGATGGTTTCGCGTGCCTGACGGGAGGGGCTCTCGGCTGGTGCATTGTGCGGATATGGGAAAACCGGAATTTCGGATAACAGGGATCCTGTACTAGTGTGGGGTTGAGGCTGTGAGGAAGGATGCTGGGGGTTACTTGGCTCGGAATTATTGTATCTACTGCCTTCGGTTTGCTCGCTCTCACTTTCGAGAGTTACCGTCTCCTCGGTTGCTTGGCTGTTCACTTCGTCTGGTCTCTGTTGGCCATAACGGTGGGGGGCCTGGCGGTTCCGGGTTGTTTTCCGGATTCCTCCTGTGTTCCCTCTTCGATTGGCTGTTACTCGTCTGTTCCCACGTGTTGATCCGCCCCGGCGTGGCATGATGCGGATGGGCTGATGAGTGGGTTGGGTATTTGGGTACTGGTATTATCGCACAGTTTTTATATCGCGTATAATAGCAAAAGACGCGAGCTGTAGGGAGGTTTGAGGATCTGGTGTTTTGGGAAGGTCTCGTGTTTTTGGATAGGAGTTCGCGTTTGATGGAGTGGAGAGCTGGTAGGTATTGTAGGTAGCTCACGGACCCACCCGGGGTGAGCTATGACCTCCGGCTGCGTGGGCGTTCGGTTATACCTTTTTCCATCGACCTCTGAGACACTTCTACTCTGTTCCGGCGGTCTCCCCCGTCCTTTGCCCAATTGGCAATGGGTTGTACCAACCCGCCATTAATTTCCTCTCACATATGGCATCTTTTGTAAAGACTTGTTTGGGACCAGTGCAAGCCTGACATGAACACCCGAGTTAGTCGGGTCCAGTCATTGACATCAACCAGGACTGACCAGCCTGGCCTTGCCTCCAAGACTTGACCGGTTGGACTATTCGGAATCCTGACTGTCGCCCAGAGTCCGGCCCGGCCGGCCGCTTTAAACCCCAAGCCTGACCAAACTGGCAGCTTTCGAACACTGCCCTAGAGCGTCAGATTAGCGAGTGTCGGGGTAGGAGAAAACAATAAAATTTTCTTTTACCACATTTATCTTGGAAAATGAGCCCTGTCTCCTAAGTTTCAGGAATTTTCACAACAGCAAGCTTCGCTCGTCCTACCTACTTCATCAATGGTTTCATTCCCGTAACTAAATGATGCATAGATAGTCCTGATTGAGAAGACTAACATTAGCAGACATTGTACCGCATAACTAGGCTCAATGCATAATGCTGAAATAAGATCCGCACCGTGCGATACCGACTGACACCCCGCATCTAATTTCGCGATGGGATGATCAGACCGCACTTGTCAAAGTCATAGTATAGTACATTGGTAAGACAAGCAACTCCCTCTTGAAGACCGCTAGGCTTCTCCCCTCTCCCACCCAATTTTCCAAAGCCAAGGAAATAAATTACAATATCAATAAGCTAGATCAGTGAACGAAAGATACAAAGCAAAGAAGCAGAAAGTAACCCAGAAGCGCAATATCCAAACAGAAAAGAAATTCCTCATGCTGGCTGATGTATTCCACTGGCGGAGGCATTGGTTGGAGTTTCGCTGCCCTTACCGCTGGAGATCGTAGCCACCGATATATTCCAGAGTGGTAATGAGGGCGCCAAGTTGCATCGTGTTAGGGAGGGTAGGTGGGGAATAAAGAACGGGGCGATAGGAAGCAGGAAACTTGGTGATCTTGAAGGTTTAGGGGGGATGAACGCTCTTGTATGGTGTGGAAGTCCACAGACCCCTCGCGTTGGAGCTATGACCCCACAATGGCCAGGCAACCGGCGCTACATTATTCCGCAGACCCCTGAAGCACCGCTGCCCAATACCCGAGGGTTGGGCGTCCTTTGCCCAATTGGCAATGGCTTGTTCCAAGCCTTCATTTACTTTGGTTCACAGTTGTCTACTGATCATTCTGGTGCTTTACGAAAAAGCTTCAGTCCCTTGCTTTCTCAGGCTCTGTCTAGCTTTCCCCACTACCCTTAATTGTCCTCGGAGGTTGTGTTAGCCTTGAGCAAGTAACAAAGTATCGGAAACAAAGTATCAGGTGGGTTGTAGTAAGATTTATCAATGCCTAGGGAGTGCACCCTTCCTTCTGATCACGCTTCACCAGTCAGGAAGCCAGCCAAGCAGTGTTCTCAAGGGGCTGGGCATGTAGATAGTCCCTCAATGCACAGTCTGCTCTGGCCATCTGTGTATTTTCTCTTTTTCCGACATTTGTGTTCCCTCTAGTATACCCAGTGCCCATTCCCCATCACGCACCTGTATTTCCTAATATCTCTATTTTTTTAAAGTTATTATTCCTTTATTTTCTTCCTTCATGTACTTGCTGCCCTTGATACTTCTTTTCCGACACCCTTCCTTCTCAGCCTGATCTGAATGATAAAAGGAGGCCCCTCACTAGAGACAAAATACAGAATGTTGGCAAATGGTCTGAAGATTATCTACCCTTAATTGTAGCCTTGGCATGGATTCCCTTATATACCCGATGATTTAGACATATTATCCCTGGGTAAAATTAACTGCCTATAAACGATCCACAGCAACTGGGCTCTCCTCATGGTCGCGCGCTTCCAACACCACCGGAAGAAATTTTTCTGGATCAATTTCTATTATGTATTCTATTATGTATTTTCATTTTTGGTTTTTAATTTTTCGGGGGCTTCATAATAGTATGGTTGGTGGGGAAGTACCGTTGTCATGGCTGAAGTTTTCCCTTTTGCTTGGTGCACTGCGCGGTTAATTTTGTCCAGGGACAATACTTTGTGACACTTGCATCCGCATTACTCGAGCACACTCTGACCAGTCATCTTGCGCCCTTGTCATGGCACTTGTCCTAGGAAAGAAGTATCGGGAAATACGAGTAGTGAGTTTACGATACGCACGGATTTTCCGTACAATATGTTGCGAATCCCTGTTTCTGGATACTACTTGCCTAGAATGAGTATCACATGCCACACTATTCCAGACCTGCACCTAAAAAGTATTGTAGGGGTTAAATTATAGTGCTGGGGGCGATAGGGGAGAGTGTGCCTTTAGCAGCGGGTGGTTTATGTGCGAATAACTGGTTCGTTACTGTCCCAAATTTCAAAAGAGTTTGGTTCACAACCCCCCACCAATTTAAAAAAGGAGAAAAGGCGTTGCAGACTACTCGAGCACACCTGCACGCACCGGTGAAACCCGTTTTTACGCTAAGAGGTCAAAATAAAGTGTGGCAAAATAGCGAGCCTTTTTGATGAATAACATTTAGGGGCAGGATTTCCCAAGAATTTACCGAGGGAATTGTTTTTCACGGCATTTCCTATCTGTTTAATGGAAACGGCTAACAGGGAGTGGTTACCTTGCGGGAAATCCTGACACTCACCTTATTCTGACACCCTGGATCCAAACAAACGAGGTGCACCCGCGGTAATAAAGACCCAATACATTTTAAAATAAGCCTAGTTTAGTTGTAAAAGCCCAAGGGAAGAGAGCCTATTAGGGAAGCGCTTATTAATGAGCCAGTGGTAGCGGAAGCTCGCTGGTTGGTGCGCTAATACTGCATTACGGGCCGGTAACCAAGTGCTTAATGACATAATCAGAAAAGGGAAGGCGGGTAGTGTCGGGAGTGATGCTAGGAGAGGATTACCTAGCAAGACTGGGATTCTCTCACCGTTGCTTCCAGAATAGAATACGGGGACAGCGAAGCTATAGGAAAGCAACAAGGAACAGGGGCTGCGAACACAAGGGTAGATGTGCAAGGGACATCGTGAGAATTATGGCTTCTCCTTGGCCAATGAAGGTCAATCGAGGAAAATCATGGCAGGTGATGCTGATAATTCTATATGCTAATTAGACTAAAAACTTCTGAATTCCAATTGAAGTATGGTAGGTCCTTAAGACCTAGGCCTATTTTACACACTACAGGAACTCTTGATCGGCCAAAGCTAACTTAAAGGATCCCTACAATTCAGATCAGCTTCGTTATGAAAGTAGACGGAGTGTGTTGGTTAAGCACCCAACACCCCATCTCTCGGCTATAGGTGCTGTATCGGGGAACGTCAACAATATTGGGTTTGTCCTCCTGATGAAGGTGTTCTGCGCCATAAAGCAGATTTTTCTCTCGAGATCTTGTTTTTGTCGCAGTGTATCTGAATCTTGCCAAAATTTACTCAAACTGCTCCGCCTTCTACTACCTGTATATCTGAATCCCGGACCCTTGTATACCAGAAGCTCCGGTGTCGCTTGTTATATTAAGACAAATAAATAATTGCAAGTGGTAAACGTCAGATTGGAACAGTTGTTCACTGGCCCTTTTTCTGTCTCCTCCCTTATCTTAACGCTCCATCCCAGGTATTTTAACATTCTACAACCTCATTGGTTCATGTTAGAGTAGACTTCCCCCATACCGCTCCGGGAACCCGGTTCATAGTGAATTCGCATCCCGGAGAGAGGGCCGATACACTGGACTGCGACATTGCGCATTCGCCCAGCCGCTCGCTGATTGTTGTTATGCAGGAAGCAATAAGGGGGAAGTGTGTAACCCTTCTAGCCACGGAGTGGCCCGTGCGCGAATACTCGGCCCACCCCTGTTCTCAACCTGGGAATCGTCTGCCGGTAGTTGACAGTCTACCAATCAAAAGGTAAGAGTCGGGGGCCGTACCCCACCCCCCAACGGCCCTCAAAACTACAAGGCGCAGGGGGGGGTGTTTTCGTACAACCACCACGTCTCTTACAACCACAGTGATTGAAATTGCACCTCCGTGTGATCAGTCGCATTTCGGTTTTCGACCAATCGCGTTCCTTGGACCCCTCTTCACGATGGCTTCAAGTCTTTATTCCCAGCGGATTTTCCCCTCAGTTTAATTTGTCTTTAAGCGGTTATTTTATCTCTTTTCATCACTTTTATTTAACCTCCGTCGCCCGTCAACTGCCCGGTGTCGGTAAAGATGGTTAAGCGAGGTTCTACTACGTTTTCCGCGACCAAGGCTGCAAAGGCGGGTTTGACAGCTACGGCTGCCTTACAAAAGATTTTGGACTTGGAGAAGGATGTCTCTAAGTTGCGTCACCATGTTTCCGTCTTGTCGAAGAGGAATCATGGACTGCAAAAAGAGGTGGATAGGTTGAAAAAAGAGGAGGTGGCGGTTGATTCTGAGGTGGCTTCGCCTGAAAGGGTTGAGGAGCCTGGGCCACTAGTTGTGGCTGAGCCCGAAGAATCGGTTGAAGTGGTTAAAGTAGCTGAAGCACATGTGGCTTTGGCGGGAGTGGCTGGGGTAAGGGTGGCGATGGTGGCGAAGCCCGCAGTGGCTGAGCCTATGGTGGAGGTGGATGAGGATGATGATGATTGCCGGTCGGTGGTGACCGGGGTTGGCAAGAAGAGGAGGTTGGAGGATGAGGGTGTAGAGGAGGTGGGGACGAGTGTTGTGGTTCCGACGGGGCATAGTGGTGAGGTGCCGACGGGGCCGAGGTTGATGGCGGACTGGGTAGGAGGGGTAAGGAGGGGGAGAGGAGTGCCGGCGGATTTGTTTGTCAGGAGGGAATAGAGGTTCGTTGACAGGACATTAGTGGGGGAGCGCAATGGGATGGTGGGGGATACCTACCGTACCAGAGGGAATTTTGCCCGTGCGCCGTTTGTGGATAGAAGGGGGTTTAGGGGGAGGGGATATAGGCCGTATCGTTGATTGTTGACCGGGGTCAGGAGGGGCTTAGGATTTGCATCGGGCAGAGATCGTGGGCGCTAAAGACTCACATGAATAGGCTCGGGGCTTGCGTGTATTTCGACGGTCGGTGATGCCGGATGGGAGTGGTTATGTGGCGGGTGTGGGAGTGTTTATTTTGTTTTTTGTTTTGTTTTGAGGATGGGGAATGGGCGAGCAGCAGGTACAGGTCCACGTCACCCGTTAAGCGTACCCGCGAGTATTTGATTGCGGGGAAAGATGGGTTCGGGTCGACTGCCGGGTGTGCGGGTTGATGTATGTCTCCTGCTATTGGACCGCTCGGGAGGTGTTGGTTTTGGTTTAAGTTTGGTGTTTGTTTGGTGGAAATGGGTTGACGAAAAGGGTGATGGAGGGAGATGTGTTTCAGGTGCGCGACTTGGAAAGTTATCCTTTGTATAGCAGATGTAGAGTCCGCGACCGGTGGAAAGGCTTTAGAGTTCGTTACAGGGAGGACGGGGCCCCGGAAAACGCGGGCCCCCGGCCCTTTTCCCCGCCCTGCCCCGCTCAACGGCCTGGGGCGGGGTGTCTTTTTCGGCATTCCCTGCCCCTGTCCCTGCTCAGGCCCCCGCCCCACCCATACTCCGGTCGGGTCCCCGCTAAAAATGGGTGGTAACAAACGGGGCCCCGTCCAGGGAATGAGTGCGGGTGGGCCCCGCGCGGGGGCGGGGCGCGGATTACCCTAAAAATACCCCCCCCCAGCCCCGTGTAAGGGCGGGGCCTGGCGAGTGAAAACCCGCCCCGGCCCGCCCCGTAACGAACACTAAAAGGCTTAGCCATATGCTTTAGAGTAGCCCGGTAGCCGAAAATAAAAAAGTTTATAAAAAAGAAAAAAAAAAAAGTGTTTTCGTACAGCCAATGCCAAGCAATTAACTAGATGAGAGCTAGGGAAGACAGAATAGCGAACAGTAAAACATTAGAGATAAAATAATGGATATGGGTATTAAAGGCTGGACAGGAGTTGCCTTTTTTTAACATTTATATATATTCATAACTTATTCTTATATGTTTCTCTCTCTCTCTTATTTTATATTTTTTTTCTTAGTATTCTTACCGTTCATTTTGTCTGCTGCATGTTTTCTGGCGTTTTTCTACTCAAGCAAATATATGTCTTAGGCCACCCTTGTATTTGTTAGACTGTACGAAAACATCCACCCTGGCACTTGTACCTGAATTTACCTCGATCTTGGTGCTAGATACGTACTAGCATAAATACGAGATAGAAAAGTGTGTTGACATGGGGGCTATTGCGCAGCGCACTTGAAATCAGCACTAGTGGGCAATTTATTATACTTGGGTAATAACGTCATTCACGGCTTAGCGGCTCTTAACCCATATCCGGCTCAGCGTGGATGGCGCAATTGGGGGCCACATTAGGAGGGGGTCCTAGCACCTCTCCCAAACCAAAAACAATTAAATTCAACCATTATGAACCTTCCCACAACAACCTGCCAGTGTGATATTCTAATAAAAAAGAAAGACCAATAAATGCTCTAATGAACCGAACTCCTCTAATCAAGTGAAAATTAATGCCTCCTCTCCACCCGGATTGTATCACCTACTCCCACGCCAGCTTCCTCACCACTACGCTCCCCACTAACCTCCAAAGCCTCCATTTCTTCCCAGAGATCTTCCATCTCATCTGGGGCGATACCGTCAACCCCACTTGGGACAAGTACTTCTTCATTCCCCAGAGTGGGAGTGCGTTGTGCACAGGGGCTTGTAGTTGCCGGAAGGGTTTTGAGCAAGCGTGCCTGCTGGTTAGCAAGCCGGGTACTCTTGGCAGCATCCACTCTCTCACGCTCCTTTCGCAGCATCAGTATGGTCTCTGAGGTTACTACGGTAGCCTCAGTTAACTTGCGCCGATCGGAGGTGTTTTTTTTCTTTTCTTTTGCCATTAGCTGGCGGTATTGTCGGTGGGCCTCCTCCTCAACTGCCTTGTCGGCAATTGTTTGCTGAAAGCCAGTGGAGAGATTGGAGAGAAGCTCTTTTAGCTTTTGGGAGGCGGGAGTATTTCTAGTAACTAAGGCAGCCGCGGTTCTAGTAATCCGACTGACAGCGCGTGGGGTTTTTGGAATCTTTGGCCCGACATCACCAGCCAAGTCTTTTTCTTGTGTAACATTCACATCCTTGCGCTTCACCCCCCCAATTGCCCGCCGAGGATTAAAGGGGATAATCCCGACAGCTTCCCAAGCGCTCCGGATATTCACCTCGGTAAAGGCCAACCTGCGGGCAGGCATAAGAATTCTGCATTCTAATTAGCACGGGTTAGAAAAAAAAAACAAGGGCCTGAGGGAGTAGTATGCTGTCTGCAAACTAGTACTAACGGTAAAAATTCGCCTTTATTCATACCCCCATGACCTTTTCAAATAAAGGCATCAAGGCCATTACTGTAGTAACGCTGAAGGGGGCTGAATAAGCCAACGTCTAGCCGTTGGAGGAGGTGAGTTGAGTGGGCGGGGAGACATAAAGGGGGAATTTTTGCGTTGAGACAATAATCAAAGAATTCCCAATTGTAATGAGAAGTATGCCCATCCAAGATAAGCAAACGATACTCACTGCCCGCACGATAGAGTAGGGGGCTATTTAGCAAAAACTGTATCAAATTGACTAGGAGAACTTACCTTTCCCGAGTTTCCACATCAAAAACTTCCTTCAACCAGCGCAACCCAAGCGGTTCATTACTCCAGCCCTTTTCAGAAACCCTAAAGGTCGCTAAGTCCTGTTTTTTTAACTTGGCATACCAGCCCATATAGTGGGCTTTACCTTTGTTGATAATCATGGGGCGGAGAACTCGGCCATCACCGGATACTGTTTCGATAACAGTTACCCATTCCCGCGACCCATCTTGGGTTAAAGTGGTTGACTGGCGATTCTCTCTACAGATAACCTTGCAACGCAAGGCTACCCCCATCATAAATCCTTTCTCATCCATGTTGTACATATTGGACTCGGAGATGTTATAAAATTTGATCAGACTCTGAAGCTAAAGGTATGGTTAATAGTAAGCATCTTCTGTAATAGCACCCTTCCATACCTTTTTAAAGTAATCTTTCAGAACTACTGGATCACTGGCCAGCACTCTCTGGCGATCCAGCCGTGTACCTAGCTTTGTGGCCAACCCTGGATGGCGCCGGAGAAACCGTGACATCCAGTTCTTCCCTAATTCTCTCTCCTTCACCCGACGAGCAACGATAGCTTCTGCCATCCCCTTGACCACTGCCAACCGGGCTGGATGCCCCCACTCATCCAGCTTCTCACACCAGCGTACGACCGATCTTTCCTCGTATTCCGATAACACCTGCCGGTGTTGGTGTCCTGTCTCCCGTGCTTGCCTTCCTTTTAGTCTACCACGTAGTGTTGAATAGGCAATACCGTATTTCTCTGCCGACAAGCGGAGTGAAGGTTTATCACTCTTTTGATAGTGCTTAATGGCTTGCTGGATCCTGGCTTCTACTTTTTCCTTGCTTCCTTCCTTAATCTTCGGCATTGTGGAAAGTTTGGTGTTGTTTTGTTGACTTAAGCGATCGCCACAACGATTTTTCTGACGAGCGGGGTAGGTTGGAAGTGTCTGCTTGGCGCCGAGCCGGATAACGGTGCCGAGCCGCTAATGCGTGAATGACGTTACATGGGGGGGAATGGTAGTCGGCTATAACCAAAGTCGGCAAGGGCACACATGGGTTCGAAATTTTATCATCCCTGTGAATATTGCTCTCACCGAAAACTTAAAACTATAGGACTTGACTGGCGTGTATTCTGAACACTTTTGTCAGGCCATATCTTCCTAAACATGTGGTTATCGTAAGAGGTTCTCAAAAAGTATTATTGGGCTGGTTTTCGCCTAATCTCCGGTGCCCGACACCATACAGTAAAATCCGGATAATCGAACCGTGTGCTAAGTCCAAAATTCTCTTCTCGAGACAGAAAACTAATAATTCTCTGCGTTACTGAGAGAGGAAAGCCTAAATGCATAGCAAAAGTTCAATTATTCGAGTTCTACGGTAGTGGCAAAGCAAACCATCGATATTAGGGTGATAAAGACCGTTTCTCAAGACCTCGCTTATCCTAAATATGGCGAAACTTATTTCCCTGGGTCTTGCTCAATTCAAATATTTATCTACAACACCCTGACAAAAGTCATTGTTTGTGACGCTTTTTACACCAAAAACGGCGAGTTTAGGAGGACCGGAACTCCACCACCTATAGTGCGCGGGTAATCAACCCTTGGTGAAATAGTGATTCTGACTATTGTGAGCAGGCCACTTTCATATTGTACTGAATAGTATAGTATTGGATGAACTGTAGTGATACAAAATCGGAGATTTTGCAAACAAGTATTATCTTTTCTATGGGGTGCCTATACAAATTCTTGGCACCTAGCTCCTGCATCTGAATGATTTGCCCCAAATTAACTAGCACTGGCCAGGGAACAATGAAATACTTTATAAAAATGCGAGCCCAATAATTGCTAGGCCACTGGCTAACGATTAATATGTTTTTCGTTTTAATTAATTGAGAGGTGGGGGTACAAATGGAGATTTTCCTTATCCAAAAATCATTCATTTTAGTGTGTTTCTCGACGGCCCTTGGGCTCACCAACGATGACCCTTTGTCCTGTTGCCATACATGGGGCTTCTAGATAAGGCATCGTGCAGGTACCGCACTCGATCTTTCAGGGCTACCATGAATGCAAAAGGGCGCATACTTCTGAATTGTGGTTAAAAAATGGAAGCGTGTTAGTGTTGAAGTTCTAGGAGATACGATACCGCTTCTATGAACTGTCTCTCTACTCTCGACCGGGGGAGCTGTAAACTCAGGTCGTGTTGACCTACAAGTATTCCAGCGTACTTGATGATCTATAACCGTCCTACTGTTGTTACCCCCCCAGTCTCGGCTACCCGCCGGACTCCATTTCTAGGAAACCCCGGCACGGTGATGAGATTGAACTAGCTCGAAAGCCCCGGAGACACCGAAATAGGATGGATTTAAATGGGGTAACGGTCTTAGAACAGGCAGTGCAAATTCGTGAACAGCGATCAGCCGCACGACGACCAGCACCACTGCATCTCGGAATCCTTAACTCACCAAGGGGGGGCGAGGAGATACTGATTCGCCTGTATTAGTAGAATTCATAAAATAGCACTAGTGGATATTTAAGGAAGTTGGAGGAGGCTTTACCGGCCAGCAAAGGAATCCGGTGTCATACTTTAATTCCCTCTGGGATCACCAATATTCCCTCTACAGCCTCCGAAATAAAATAGGAATAAAAAATTGTAACTTAGATAACATCACCGCTCTGTTCCCCGGCCGGCGTCCCCTCCAAAATGGCTACCTTCTCGGCTACTAATGCCTCCTCCGTAGGCACCATCCTCCTAGCACGCAGTTTAAACACCGCGGTCATCGGCCTCTGCTTTCGTCTTTCTCTCTTCATCGTGGCTACCTTAAACATGTCAGTACACCTTAGGTGAATATATGGAAAGGAAGGAGCCGGTCACGCTCCTGCTTGCGAGGATTGTCCCGAGCAGCTTTTTCGCCACCAGTCCACCCGTCAACTCGGGGTGCTCAAGGTGTCTCCAGAGGTATCTGTGAGGCGTTTTCTTCTTGAAGACCGAGAAACAGCCCGAGACGAGACATGCGAATAGTTGAAGTGGGGCAGTGAGCACTCTCATACCGCGAGGCAAAAAGGATCTCTAATACTATCCCTTGGGGTGAAAAACGACAGCTCAAGTGCTGTAGGACCAACTACTCTACATATTCGGGTAGTGCCTTTCGGGGTATGATATGATAGTAAAGAGTGGGTTAGGATTAGCCCCAGAGAGTATATTGGTTGCCGCGATTAACCCTAACCCCAGGTTCAGTGCAGCACAAAGAGTGTGATATCGTGGGGTACGGTGGCTCTGTGATACATGCCGTAGAGTTCATTCGCCCTAATGTATGTACTAAGCTAATGGGAAGTATTCAACGGCCCCGCAGTAACTTTGCCAAGATTCCCCCATCAGTGTCAGGCCTCGGCAAGAAAAAGGGTTTATTGCAGGTACTAGATTTTTGACCAATACCATAAGGCATTATGTGTTCAAAGGGTTACATAGCTTTTAAACGACAGCGTAGCTCACATTTTGCTTTGAAACATATCTGTAATCAGTAAGCATAAAAAGAGAACTCACGTAATAAGTAAGCGCTGTTAGTGTAACACTTTTAGGCACTTTGCACCAGAAATGCCTATTTCAAATTTTAATACCGCATCAGCCAGCACCCCCGTTAATTTAAGAAGCCTCCACAATATCCTTCACTCTATCTATCTGCTACGATTTTCCTTTTCTTTGGACAGCTGGGTGTTGCGTTATCAACTAAGATGCGCCGGAAAGCTTAGTAGACTCTTCGGAGAGCCCGGGCCATACGAGGAAACCTTGTTTTTCCGTGTGGGGGTGGGCTGGGTGGGAAGCCTGGTGCCAGAGCCCCTTCCAGTTCTCTATCTCCGTCAAGTTGTAGACCTGGCATTCAGACTAAAGCTCTCGAGAGGGGTTAGTGCTTACCCGGCAATGTAGCCTATGTCCATTGGCTATGCTGGGTCTCGTTAACCGGTTTTCGCAATCTTGTCAACTTGACAAATGAAATATATGGTAGGATGATCCCGTGATAACAGGGATAATACGGAAGAGTGGATCACAAGGGTATTTACAGTGCGGCGGAGACTTCCAGTGAGCTGAATTGTATCTAGGAAGCCCCTTTGGACCGAAGGTAGTGTTGCCCACCTAGCCATTATAGAGGCAGCGGTACTTGATTATATTTTCCTCATATATCTAGCCATGACGTTGCCCGGCATTTTGCCGCTGTCTCACGCTCATTTCGGCAAGGCAAAAGAAGGATTCGTGCCAACAGAACAGCGTCGAGGGGGTTCCGCTGCGGTACCGTGGTTTGAACACTATAGGCTCTAGGTATATCCTAGCATCCCGAGTTACAGATTTTCCGCCAAAATGCCAAAGTAGCGCTAATGACTATAACATTCTGAGAGGGACATGAAATAACCCTAACCCTGCGCATGCTATCCGGAGGGTCCCTAGAAGGGCATTAGTGGGGTGCACAGAAGGGGCTAGGTGGTGTTAATATAATTTAGCTGGCAGCTGTCCATGTACGTACCACACGATGCTGGAAGTTGTAGCTACTATAATAGAACACACTATTATGTTAATTTCTATTTGTTAGTCTGTATGGACAATCGATATGAATCCCGCATCCCGAAGGAGCCACGACTGATGACCTCCTCCGCACGTCCAGGGGGTATTTCCTAAATCTTGGGCGAGCTAGCGCTTACATCTCCGAACTGGAAGATTGCTGTTGATTAAGATTGCTGACGCGTTCCTCTGGCTTTAATCAGAGCTAGCAGGCCGCGGCGGTTGACCGTCTTAGACTGGATGCCCAGGGCATTAAAATACACGGAGAAAATGCTGGTCGGGTTGTATGATCCTCTACAGATTGTTGTCACACAAATTGGGGAAGGGGACTTAACAACCTGCAGAGCATAAACCCCCTCCGTAAAGATACTCAGCAACATCCCTCCCACGCCCCCCTAGCCCCCCCCCCCCATAGACTAGCGCTGTCTCTCCGTGCATTGTACAGAGCAGTTTACAGGGATGCCGAGTATTATAGATATTAGCGCCAAAGTTTAGCGACCTGGGCCCTTGATCCCACCCAGTCGGGGTGTGGAAGCTATGAAATCAGATCCCGAATTGAGACCCTAAATGCAGACTTCCTGCATACCTCTATACTTTTGTGAGAGTATGATTTTGCCAGCCCGCCCATTGAGAGCAATATTGACAAGAGCAGACTCAAGGTGTTCGAGAATTGGACACTGTATGGCCTCTTGGAAGGACCAATTTTGAGAAGCCCAATATTTGTTGGTCATCTCAAGCGCCCGGGAAAGCGAGTGACAACCTCCAATACGACTATTAATGAATAACTCGTATCTAGGTTAGACTCCAGAAGGTTTTTAAGGGTCCGGACTGAGAGGGTTGGTTAGACCTGGCGCCCAAGGCTACCGAATCTTATATTGGAATTTCTGGACGGTTCCCGGGTTTTTCAATTTTCTTTTCGGGTACCTTTTCCGATTATCACAGGTTGGGAGTCCATAGAACACCCTACCAGAGGAATTTATTGTAAATGTATATTCCAGTTACATTTATGATGTTTATGGCATGCTGCTACTGAGACTATATTCCCACTGGTAAAGTCTAGATGAATGACGGCCCGGCCGTTTTTTACAAAGGTGAGAAAATTACTACCATCGCTATGGCCGAGGTGCAAAGGCAGGAAATCTAGTTTTGATGATTTGAAAGGGGGAGGTTGGCTGCTATTACACCTGTCAGGTCACTTTGGGTAAGATCTGCAGTCCTTGTTAACCACATTAGACTAAATGCATATCGAGTGGTGTCAACAAGCGAGAACACCGAGAGCCGCAGCCAAGTACTATACCTCCACTGAAAGTCTAGCAAAGTATTTCCTACCATTATGTCGTTTCCCAACCCACCCAAAATAGGCACTCCGGGGGCTACTAGATTTGGTCTGCTTCCGCAATCATGCGGGTGGCGTTCATCCGGCAGATGAAGGCCGCCAATGATGTTGAGGGATAGTGTGCAAGATTTCAGCTGTATTCCACATTTTTGTTTCCTCCGTCGAGCCCAAGGAATTATTATTGAGATGTGTTGAGATATTTGCCTCGGGAGGAAGTATTCGAAATATTGTTGGAAATGGTCGATTGCTGCTCACCATATTAACCCCGGCCGCATATCAGTCCGGCGGCCCCGCACATACCCTACCCCGTTATGTTTCAGACAAAGAAGTCCACCGCTCCCGCGCTCGGCCAGTGGATCGATACATCCAGCGGGAGCAGGTTCTTTCATGCCGCCCGGCGTAGGTGCATCGTACGTCGTTCTCATTCAACAAACCTCCGGCGAGGTGCTTGCGATCGGTGAGGAGAACTCATATGCGAGTAGGCTACGGAACCTGGAAGAGTTTTCTTTGTTCTTTCCTTTGTTAGCATGATTGTTCTGCACGGAAAGGAAAGGGAGACCTGCGTAGAGGAGCGGAAAGGGGGAGAGAAAAGCGGTGGCATGCGTGGAAGAGTGTGGACATATGTGGTGATCGATGGAATGATAGGACTCGGTGGACGGAAGGAAGATATCGTTGGTTTTACTTATACTCCTGTTTTCGCCGGCAGTTATGTTAGTTATTTGAGCATCGTGAGATAGTTGTGAGAGAGCGTGTTGTTGCTAAAGAAAGATTTTTCCCCGCTCCTGTGCGATCGTTTAGCCTTACTCTTTGCCTTGGCATTTATTGTTTCGTTTCACGCCCGGTCACTCGCCGCCGCCATTATTCGCAGTTCAACCATAGTCGATTTGTGGGAAATATTAGTAGCGAGCTTGTAGCACCAAGGGATTTTCCGACACATCCGACTAGTCACTGGTTTCGAGTGTTCCTTACCTGAGACAGGTGTCTTATCATGGGTACACAGCAGGGGCTCGCATTTATTTGACACCCCTCTACAAACCAGGTAATACTCGCACCCAATTTCTACTTAATCACACCGGGACTCAACGGGTTTTTGTTGTCGTACCCTCAGCGCTGGCGACTGACCGCCCTGGACAAAAACATCCAACACCGCCCAAGCAGGCCTTTCCCCCCTTTTACAAAGAAAAAAACAATGTATCATAATATCGGTACGGATGAGCCAAACTATACTGAAAAAAAAAAGATCCCTCAATTTTCCTTCTCTTACAATTCCCCTTTAAAATTGGCTCCAGGTAGGTTTGAGAAATATTTTAGTGTTGGGAATAGGCAGTATGATTTTTTTTACCAATCCGTGTCCGGTGAGGGCCTTAGGGGCGGTTCCTGTACAGAGTGGTTTCTGGGGTAAAGATCTGCTAGTAGTTCTGCCTTTGAAGATTAACCGAAAAAGCGTGTCAATGATTGCGGAAAGGGCCGTAGAGTTAGGGCCCCGCCTGATAGAGTAACAACCTAGGTAGAAAGAATCAGACTCAGATTGCCATTTGAAATTGCTCTCGTTTTGATGGTGAGCACCAAAAAAGAAGTAACTTGTATTCGGCAAGGGGGTAGGAAACCTGCGATCAAGTTTTTTTTAGTGTTTACAAACATTTGAAATCCTGGATCCCTAGGCCAAGAGTGCCGTGCTCTGAATTTTTCAACATTAAGAATTCCCGTTCTGGCATCTGCCGCCATTTGCTCGTGTGAAAGTTCACTAGGTGAAGCATTTTATTATGGTACTCCAAAGCCTAGAACCGACACTCCCTTACACGAGCAATTCTTAACCAAGAAACACAAACTCTTCGACAACCGCCAGCATCAACCTAAAGAGAATGAGCGCGCTACACTATAGAGGAAAGCGCATGAAGCGCCCTACCGGATAGTGCGGGAAAAAAAGAAAAGAATGTAAGCGGCTAGGATCCCTTATCAGAGTTCGTGATATAGAATCTCTGGACGCCTACGGAAAAGTGTCTACCGGTCCGCGTTGGTGGCAGTATCTAAGAGAATCCCAGCACCGTACTGCAATCAATCCCCCCCTTAATCAGCATCAATTCCTTTATAACCTCGAAGTAATAACAGAATAAACAGTGCTAACTTCGGTTTCATTGCCTCTCTGTTTAGCTGCCCACATCCCTTCCCAAATAGCCACCTTCTGAGCAATAGCCTCCTCTCCGGTTATCCCCAAGCTCCTAGCACGCCACTCGAATTCGGCAATCCTCGACTTCCTCTGTTCTTCTTCGGGGCTATTTCCCTCTGCCGGTTTGGCTATATCAATGTGGTCAGCTTTGCCGGCTCCTTGCACCTCCTTGAGATTAGGGGTTTTTTTAGGAGCAGAGATTTCAAGGGACAACGGGGGTAAAATGGGTAGTTGTGTGATAATTCTTTTATCCATGAAGTAGGAGGAAGTTTCAGTGGGTGTAGAGCGTTCGGACATACCCCTAGGGGCCTGAGAAGACATAGCTGGTAGACTAGAGTCTTATTCTAGTTGTAATGATGGATGCCAAATTGAAGCTCCAAGTGAGCAGATGAAAGTTGGAGACGGTCGAGAAAATTCCAGGAGAGCAGCCTGCCGAAGTGCGACAGGTACAATGCCTTCTGATCTGTGGGCGAGAATAATGGGTGGTTCACTTATATATAGAGGGTCAGTTAACTGTTTGTTGGTGGTGTTAGGACTTATGAGTGTGTTTGCTAGACGGTAGATATCGGGGGGGGGGGGGGGGGGGACCCACAAGGGAGAATTCTTTTGTTGGATTCGAATCTGAATTCTACCGCTTAGATATTGGTCTTTCGACTATTATCGAGGAGACCTGGAGAAAGCCATTGCACCAAGGTAAATGCCCAAGGATCATGAGTCATCACTCGTAGTGGCGGATGCTCCCGGAGGACACCAACTGAATCTTTGTCTGGGCTTCCGGGTTCCCCGGCTCTAATGACTACGAAAGAGTACCAGGCCAAAGCATCCAATTCTCTTCATTTAGTAGTATCGTGCGTGTCAACACATCCCCTAGTACATTCTCAAGTATTCGAGCTACTGTGACGGAGTGTATATATGGGAAAGATATAACGTAAATGGGCTAATAGTTACAAAGCACAAATAGTATCCGGGCCTCCGGGAGTCTCAGTCGCACACCATCTGAGACTATGATCCAGAGGAGGAGGTTCCGCATTTTGTTGTGTCATTCTCAGTTATGCGGGCCTTTTCCGGTCCTCGGATTTGTGCCCGGTGGGTGTTGCGTATGTGCCTGTATAGAGGATTTGATATAAGCGAAGCCCCCCGGGGAGCGGAACGGCCGATATAATCAAGAAAGAAAAATATTGCCTAGATTCCCCTTGGTCTCACTAACCTCCAATTCTCTATGGAATGGGCTGAAATACTGACCGTGGGGTATATTCGCATGATGGTTGTTACGAAAGGCAAGACCGCCAGCAGTACCCTGTTCCAAGGCCAGCCGGAATCCTCTATGGTTTTTCTGAAAGGAATAAAATTTAACTGGTTTACTGCGCTTGCGATTAGAAACTGTAAGGGTCTTCAATACTGAAATGACGCTACATATCCTAAACAAGAGGTATCTGGGAATAGCAGTTGTGGGTTTGTGAGAAGAATTTATTTTTCGGGATATATCTGCAAATTCCTGCTCCCTAGAACCTCTAGCATAGGTAAAGCAGGACGTCTGGGATTCGCCCTGTAGAATTGGGGGGAGGAGTGCGGAGGAAAGCTTCTCCATAGTTGGAATAGATTAAAAGAAATACCAAACTGGGGCAATTCCAACGCCGTAGTCAGATCCTCAACTGATCGTCACGCGCTAGTACGTTCAAATAAGATTTTGATCCTCATTCTGCAACTCACCTGTGCGAATCGCCTGTAACGGGATTATTTTTTTTGGCTAGGGGTGGTAGGGTGCGCACATTGTGGTGCAAGCACAGGTGCTGGGACCGTACTCGGGTACTGTCGCGGAGCAAGGTTCCAATGTGCACGGTTGAAGATCAGAGGCGCTTGCACCGCAGTATGCAAGAAGGGTTGCGAAAGCCTGTTCCAAAGTAGCCAAACCCAGCCTGGATGGATAGCGTGGGGTCCGTCCCAGCTCTTTGCGGCAGCTGAATCGCCAAAGAGCGCTTTTTGTCTTCAAAGCTTCAGCCGACCTGGTTTCAGGATACACCATCCCTGCAGGCAGGGGGCAACGTACTGGATAGCTTCTATCACAAATTCGGACTGCGATACCTAAGTTACAATTTGGGAATTCATACTCGCGTAGAGTCATACACGATCTAGGCTTTCGCTTCACTCTCGCGAGCCGCTGCGCACCGGCAGCCCAATAGTTCAGAACTATTTTTCCAGGAAATACAAAAGACTCAAATGATCCGTGAAACAGTTTTTCTTCTTCTTTTCTCCCTCCCCCTGCGGACTGGTCAGATTATCCCAGGGCAATCTCTCAAATTTCTCCGTTCCCCCATTTCCCCTTTTTTTCTACATGTATCCCGAGCCAAGCCGCCGGCCGGGAAAAACACCGCGGAGAGGGTAAGTGATGCTGCCACTCCCCCGGCTCGAGAATCTCACGACACTGTAACAGGCAGCAGTCCTTAAGGTTTGTGTCGGTCCATGACGGCCTACAGAGTACTTGCATTTCAAACACCTTTGTCGAGTGCTGGTTGCAAAGTTCTTTGGACAATCAGTAATTGTGTGGCTGAGTTGAGTCATTCACATGGTTATAGAAATTGATATATGAAAGCCACGGACGAGAAGTATCTAACACTCGTGTGTGAATCCAATATGGATGCTCAGATACGCACAGATAACGAGTAATAAAGTATTATTATTTTTCCCAATTTCTCTATTCCGTGACTTTTTTTCCCACAAACTCCTTCCATTTCAGGTACTATCGGCTATTCAAGCTCATCTAATCCTTCCTCAGTCCTGCGGGCTTTATACTGCTCGGCCCTTCTAGATGTGTTCGGGCACCTCCTACCAGCTACTAGTAGGTCGGTGCGGGAGTTCTCGGTAACCCACTGTTCAAACCTCACGAGTCAATAAAGGTGGGCCACTAAATGGCCAGCGGTCGCTTGTGGGAAGAATTTCCCTACCTGTAGTTAGGAATGATGTATAGGTAAGAGTAGGGAGTATTAAAACATCCTGGTACTAATTTAGTATCGGCGCTCAGAGACAACGATAACCGGCCATACAGGTTACAGGGAAGTATCCGAACATGAGACAGCGGTTATTTGTCAGTGCGCCGTATATCATGAATGTCTCATGTTCGGATACTTCTTGCCTGTAACTTGTACATTTTTCTAATCCCGGTTTTCAGATACTGCTTACCTGTTATGTACCGTACTACCATACCATTTAGGGTGGTCAGCTGTCAGCATTGTGTACCCCCGTCCCAAAAAAAACCGTACCCCGGTCAGCGTCAGCTGGCCCTACCCTAATGTGATGGGCCGGCTAGCATCTGCACTTTATTAGCAGTTCCCAGCATTTTTTCACATTTTGTGTTTGTAAAAACGCTCTTATTATAATAATAATATTATCATAGTTGAAAACTAGGTCCATTCTGGTAAGTGTATATTTTACCCTGAATATAAGAGTCGAGAGATTGGTCGTATGAATAAAGGTTATTTCTTAAAAAAAACGGATCTATTGCTGGGAGAAAAAACGTGATAGTTAGTGTATAGGATTAATGAAACATATTAATGGGTTTAGTTGTTGAACAAAAGCATAAGGAAACGGGAGATTTTTTGTCTCACTTAATTTTTGGTCACCATAGACAATCCCAAATACAACCACCTAAAAGAGCCCTTCGGCAATTTGTGCCAGCCCCAAATGTGTTGAATGGTAGTGATTGTACTCAGAGTGTGCGCAAAAGCTTGTGGAACTCCGGGAAGTAGCGAGGTTGGGCAAGAGTGTACTCGAGTACTCGTTCTCGCCCCAGGGCGGAATATCCCTGAAAGGTCCCTGGAATATCCCTGAAGTATCCATGAAATATCCCTGTTTCCCCCTCGAAATATCTGGGCACTTTCCTGGGACCGGTAGGAGTGCCTGCGAGTCCTCCGGTGGTTCCGAGAGAGATGACAAGAGGAAGGAGCCAGAGTGGCAAGGACATATTGCCGGACCCGAGGTTAGGTGTTTCTAGGCTAGCGCGGCGTTTGCGCAAACCCTTCGGTTCATGATGGAGAGCAAGAAATACAAGTAGTAAATGGGGGGGTTTTTTTTCCAAAAAAAAGAGGTCCGTGGAACCTTGGTCCGGCTGATCGATTCTACAACTGGACAGGCTACTTAGAGTGATTTCTGATGAAGGAAAAAAGTCTGTTGAACCCTTGGCGCTGTGAGTGAAGCAAAAACATGGTTCTTCGGGGGCCCTGGGGCCAACAAGAAGAAGCTCGACATAATTCCACTCCATGCCCGACACATGAATGATACCAGCTACGATTTTTCAGGGCCTTCTTTGCAAGCAAGAGTAATGAAATGACTGCGATGTACCTTCGCATCCGCTTCTCAGCCGAGATTTGCATACCCCATTTGTCGTGGTGGGGTTTACAGGGATTTTTCTACCAAAGAGGTATAGTGTGCAGTGCAGTGTACTCGGGTACAAGGGTAATTGGGGCCCGGTAACACGAACACACTCGCGCAGCGAATTGCTTGAGAAAACGCAGAGAAAGTGCTTGTGTCACCGGTCCCGACTTTTTGCCACCACCAAAAAACCCTCACAGGATATCACTCGAATTTCCTAATCCGGATTAGTCCCCATACAAATTCCGCGCCTCGTAATGGAGGTGGGCCCGACTTTTAGCTACCCCCGAGTACGGTACAAGTACAATCAGTGCGGATCTAACTATCTATTATAGAGGATTCTAGGAAGATGGACGCTAATTACGACTGGCGATATGGATTCTGAATTCGTCCCTGCACTCTTGATCTCCCGGAAAAAAGCATGCACATTAGTCATGGACTATTTACACACTATACCTCTTCAGTAGAAAAATCTTTGTAAACCCTACTACGACAAATCCGGTAGGCAAATGTCGGCCGTGGAGCACGGGTATACTGTACTGCTCCCCCTCAAGGTACTTAGCTACGCTAGGAAAAACAAAGAGGAAGGGAAAGTAGAAGAAAAAATATAAAAATAAAACGCCAAATTGAAGATAAAAAAATAAAAGAGGGAAGGGAAGGAGCAATAGTCCCACTATTGCCTCCAAAAAAGAATAGGGACTCTGGCATTGTCGCCTTTCAGTTTGGCGGCCTACATGCCTTCCCGAACAACCCGCTTAGTGGCGGAGTGTGCCTCGATTATCCCGTGTTCGCACGCAGTCGAATTTTCTAGTCCTCGACCTTCCCCCCCTCAGCCTTGTGGCCCTCTCTCTACTAACTCGATTATGTCAACATTGTCAGTCCACTTCTAGTACCTCGCTAGAGTTGGGGCTGTGGGGGGGGTTGGGCTAAGTGCTGTCAGGGGTTTGCCTTGCACAACCCTGAGAAGACCAAGCCAAGCCTGTTTCTCGTCCTCCATGCGCGCATAAAGCCCGGGGTACTTGATGTACCTCTAGAGATGCTGTAGGTGGCCTCCTCCTTGGAATCCCCCGGGCACCAGGTGATGGGACAAGCGATCTGAGGTGTGCATGAATGAGCGGGGATGGAAAGGCCTGGAGCTTTCAAGGGATTGAAAGAGGAAATGGGTGTTTACGCGAATTCATTTCCCCCCAGTGACAGGTCGGTCGGCATGAGGCGCTCAGACATGCATTCATGGGGGTATGCAAAGATAGTTAGCAAACTAGTGCTTTGTTGCCTGTAATAAAGACGCGGTAGTTCTAGTTGTGTGAAGTATGGCAGTACCGGAGCTGTTTGGTAGGTGGACGAATGTCAGAGACAAGCCAGAGTATTTCGGGAGGTCAGTGTGTTAGATTCTAACTGGGATAGAGCCGACTGGTCGGCCTGGGGGAGGAGTGGGGAGAAAAAGATAACTTTCACTTTTATGGAAGGAGGGCTTGTTTAGGGTGTTGTTTGGACCAACGAATGTGCGGTCTGGGTACTCAATATTGGGAGGAGGTAGAGAGGGAGAAATTCATTGATTGGGAAAAGCTGAGAGTGTATTCCCTTGGCGCTAGTCTCCGGGCAACCGTCGGATTTTGTGTGGAGAAATGCATGGCACCAGTAGGTGTTATGTCATCTTCATAAGTCATGACTCGATCAAAAACTGCGATAGCGAATCACGTGGAGGCACCACTATATGCCCCGATAGGTATTAGGGTGAGTGTTTGCTGTATATGTATAAACCAAAGAAAAAAGGGTCAAGGAAAATAACCCTCCATCACCAAAAACCCCTCTTTGTAGGAATTTCTGAATTCTCCTTTGCTAGCAGCTTGTGAAAGGGTAACCCGGCAGAGCCCAACGGCATCGCCCGGCAGAGACAGATGTATGGTTCGTGCGGACCAAGACCTGCACCAGCAATTTAGCTACTTTCAAATGATTATATCATCAGAACAGGTTACCCAGGTGACTCAAAAAAACCTCTACATTATTCTCCTTACCTTTCTCAACAATTTAGAGGTTTTTTTAAGTTTCTGAAGCAGCTATATGGTGGGGTATCCCATGGTTCGTAGAAGGGACAAATTTGTCCCTTTTGCTGACGAGTACAACGCCACCGCCACTCAAAATTTGAATTCCTTTCCTTTTGACTCTAGACTTCGCTGGAACACAAAGGAAGTCCAAGGGTATTTGAAACAATAATTACAAATGATTTACTAGCTGTGGCATGAAGTGACACGTGTTTATACAGAAGTGTACTTTTGGTGAGGATTGAGCACATAAGGAAAAGTCTGTGAATCTCAGCCCACAATGGCAGCCCGGCAACTTCGACCCTGCTCTACTAATATCTCCTACCTTGAAATCTTCCCTGAAGACTCTGCTTCCCATCATCAGCGAAGTGGTGGGAGAAACGCTTCGGTAAAGACACCCTCCACACATCACGAAAGATCACTCGTCCCCCCCGGCTAAAGTAAAAGCACCACTTTCCCATCACATTATTCTTCTAGTAATAGGGAGACTGTTTCTCATCGTCTTCGGACAGCTTGGGAGTACATTTCCAGTGGTACAAGGGGCATGATTGGTGAGGCGGAGAATTCAAGTCCCGGCGGCTCCCCAAATGAGAATCAGCCCAACCTGCAACCTTGCCAACATGTCAACACCAAGCTTCCAGCAAAGCCCTGAGAGCTTGCAACACACCTACCTATCCCTCTTAAGACCTGTAAGGATTGCTACCTCTGTCGCTAGCGGAAAAAGACTGGGCTGGCTTCACATAGTAGGAGAGGTGATTTACCCAAGCCTTGGTGGAAATGTAACCATTGTGATGTACCTTTATGTCGGCTCCGTGAACGAAATTGTTTTCTTGATTTCCACTGTACTTAGCTAATCTAATTTCTTATTTCACACCTTTATGCCTTTTCTTTGATTTTTAATTAAATTAATTGTGGTCGTGGGGTAGTTACCGGAATGCCAAGAATTTCGCTACGAACAAGGGGATAATTGTTTGAACTGGGGCATTATTGGTGGGAAAGAGCAAATTGTGTTACACACAACCACAATTCGACTGCCAAGATAGGGCACAATTTGGATTAGTAACTCTGTTTTTATGCCAAGTTTGTATACAACAGTGTGCGAATTACATTTTGAAACCTACAGCCTATATGTTTTCGGAATATTAAACCTATCATACCACCTATGGTATGATATGTAATATCAGCCTTTCAGTTAATATCCTGTTTATGATGCCCTGAGCCTTGAACACAGTAATTTAAAACTATTTCTACGTCATTTGGGGGAGTGTTCCCAACGGGCCAGGCCGGCCAGGCTTCAGTAAAGCCGGGCCCGGCCTATTGAAATTCTCTCGGATCTAGCCTGGCCCGAGCCTGCAGGCCTGATTAAGCATAGGCCTGGCCGGGCCGGGCCCGCCTATAGGCCATATAGGCTTTTTCCCGGCGGCCTATTTGGCTTTAGCCGGTCCACTCATAGCGAGCGGCTACTCCGTGTCAACAGCAAAATTCACGGTAAATGTTTCCCAATTACCCAACATGATTAAAAATAAAGGAACAATTTCGCTTTATTAGCGAAAAAAAAACATTAAAAGACACTAGAGATAGTGAATTAATTTATTGAATTGTAGAAAAAGAGCTGCTGTTTTGGTGGATCAATTGTGCAGAGTAGGATGGTGACTATTTTGAAGGTATCAAGACGGGGGGGTTGACCCTATCATAAATAGTTTACAAAATAACATTGAAAATACAACAGTTTCGCTTTATTCGCTTGGGGATCAAAAGTAGTTCCTGCTGAAGAGCCAAGGTAGGGGGGGATGATGGTGGGATAGGGTAGGGCGGGTGGCCCTGAGGGTAAACTTTTAAGCTGGTTAAGTATCACGCGTTGTGTGATTAATTAAGAAGCAATAGCCGAAGGTATGATAACATGGAGAAAATCAAAGGCGATAAACTCGAAAGGGGGAGGGGGTTGGAATACCCTTACAGCGATCCGTCCTCAACGCTAATCCCCGGGCCAATAGGCGCCTATCTGGCCTGATAGGCTTCGTAGGCCGATCGAATTCGGCCTATATCGGCCTAGGCTACCTTTCAGGAGTGGCCTGCCTTGGCCCGGCCTACCGCCTATAGGCCGGCCTACCATCGGCCTGGCCCGTCGGGAACACTGATTTGGGTTAACGCAAAAACTCCTTTGATCCACAATTGGATTGCTGAGAGGCAATTGCTCTGCTGGACCGTGATTGCCTTGATAAATGATGTTAGAATAATTGCTAATACTATTTGATGAGGTCCAGTGAGCTCAATTTAACGAAGTTATATCCTACCTGGAAATTAATATACCTTCATCATTGCTTGTTTTGTCTTGGATTGTAGCTCCGTTGCAAGGGACAGGTGATTTGTAGCCCAGTTGTGGGATGTTGGGTTCGTCCTGTTGAAACCTATGATCGGAGCCGTTGATTCGTCCATTGTTTCCCTACTGTCCCACATTAGTTCTTGTTTCGTCTTGTTTCACCAACAACCTTAGACGGACTCTTGTTACAGACTAAAGGAGCATGTGTCGTGTGGAGGAAAAGTGTTCATGTCGTTTTCTTCTCTCATAGTTCGCATAGGATATGTTGGAAATTTGCTGCTCACCACATGCATATATTCCCATGCGCCTTGGGATGGAACACAACAACCTGTTACACGCCATCGTTTGAAGACTGTTTAACAACCATTAGCTTCATATCAAAACACCAACCACGACCCTACTTACCTAGTGCGACATAATCAAACACACATCAACCAACACCGAGACGCAAACACTTGCGATAGCGGAATCTCAACGGCATCCGCGGTTATACACTCGATCCTCGCCTGGCCGGTTAACTACATCCTCGGTGAATATGTTTTCACCGAGGATACGACTCCATTGAATAGGCAGAAAGGATGACTCCGTGGGAGAAAGCCGGAGAAGGATATGGCATGTGCAGGAAGCATGCCATATAGGAAAGGTTTTTTTACGAGAAGGATATAAGAGATCATCTTCTTCCCTTTTGTTAGTTGTTAGTTCCTCATCGCATTTTTACGTTCTGTTCATCCGGTCATCTGTTCCTCATCAGAGTCATTCGTTTTCGTATACGATTTCATATTTCATCTTTCTTTCTAGTTCCTTCATAACTATCTTCTCTTGCTATTATTCGTCACAATTAAAGCTTCGTCGTTTCAGGCAATTGAAAACCCGGATCCGCTGTGCATAACCAGAAAGTGTTTAAAAGGATAAAAGTAGGATCTTTTTCCCTATTGTCTTACTCGATCATCAGTCTTTTCGTTCACGCCTTCACTTTCTTTGATCTTTCCTCTATAGTCAATATATCTACGTGGGCTCCCTCATAACATATTAAGACGTTCGAAGGAGTGGGTATCTCATGAAATATCACTCGGACAATATGTTTTCAGACCTAAATTGAACATCCGGTAGCGTCGTGAATGTAGACACGAGAGATGAAGTCCCTAGGCAAAAGCGTTCGTGAAATCGCTTAGCCGGATGTCTCATATTTTCACAAACACTTTTGCCTAGGGACCGTAGATATAAAGAATAGATCTCTCTTTGGCACCCCAGTACTTGCTAGCTTTTCCGTGCTTGACCTTGGGTGGTGTGCCCCCCCGGCCTGACTCTGAATATTATATATTCATTGGAGCTCCTGCTTCTAATTGTGATAAATAGTTATAAATATGTATGATTTGAGTTGGTTTAGCTTGTGAAATATCATGGTTTATGGGAAGCACTTTGTATGTAAGAAAGCAAAGAGAAAAAAACAAATAGAGCTAGTAAGAGAAACCCCTGCTGTTCTAATGGAGGGATGTAGAAAGGGGGTAGTGTTCTAAAATCCGTTAATCTCCCGGTTGGATTGGAATTCAACATTACATCGGCCCCCCAATATGGGGCGGTGTGTCCATAGCACCGGTGTACGCCACTACCTCTCTTAGCTAGATGTATTTCGAGCTCAAGCAATTGTGAAATCCTCCTCTGCGTCACGAGCACCCGGCAAAGCTAACAGGGGGCATACCCGATACCCTATTAGTGTTTGGAGATGTAAACTAGAGATGAATAAAACTTCCTGTCTATTGGAGAATAAAGTTTATATTAAAGAAAGTAAAGAATGGGAAAAGATGGGTGGATGATGGAACGTGTGCTTGGGACCTTTGATGTGGTAAAAAATATTCAAACCCTCTTGGCTTTAATCAGAATCACAGCATGTCCTTAAAGCTATATTTGACCGAGACTGCAATGTTATGAGGATCGCATGTCCCTTGAGAGTGAGCAATTCTAAGAAAGAATACAAACTATGGTTGACTGAGAAGATTGTAACTACCGGTAGGTACTCAACAAATTCTTCTAACCCAAATCACTTAAGCACGACTCTCCTGCTCGCTTTGCGGGGTGCTCGCAACGTAGGGAACGGTTGCAGTTGATTGAAGCCTAGTGCTGGATAGAGGGGCCCGCGGAACGATAATTATTGTGAGGATTTAGGAAAGGTTAGAGTAGGGCTAAGTTCTATTCAACACTATAAGGTTATACGCAGCGAATAGAGATTCTAGTGATCTGGTGATGCGGAACTTTTATTTGTACTAACAATTTGGATAGAGAAAAGTTATCAAAGAAACAAGAAGATATAATGGAATCGTGTGTGGTAACGAATGACTTCGACAAAACGTAGAAAGACCAAGTGAATAAATAATGAATGCGATGACTGACTGATAACAAACGAACAAAGGAAGAAAAGGCTTTCTTATATCCTCCTTGAGATGAGACCTTTCCTCCACGGCACACTTCCTGCGGGTGCCATATCTTTGATCAGTTTCTTCCGCATAGTGGCCCTTTCCTACTTCTCGGCCGAATCTCATCCGAGGTGAAAACCCAAGCACTGAGGTTGTGGTTAGCCGGCTTGCTGAATACTGGGTGCATAACTGCGGATGCCATGGTTGTTCGGCTATTGATGATAGTTTGTGTTTCATTGGCGATGAATGGATGCTTGATGCTGTCGCACTCGAAATACAGGGTTGACGTCGGAGATCGGTATGAAGCTAATAGTCGTGAGACATCTTTAGATGACTTAGTGTGCAGCAGGTCTGAGCAATAAGGTTTCCCAATCCAGCGCGCATGGGAATAAATGCAAATGGTAAGCAGTCTAGAACGATCTACATTCAACAAGTTCTCGCTGGATAGTCCATCAACCCGCTAATAAGGGGCCTAAAGGTGCTGGCAGGGTTCCGCATAGTCCGACTGGTCAAGTCTTGGAGGCAGGACCATGCTGGCCAGTCCTCGTGATGGCGATGACTGGACCCGACTAACTTAGGTGGTCCGGTCCGGTTTGGATTGGTCCCAGACCAGTCTTTATAAAAGATCGAATGAGAGTCTGAATGGCACCCAGCCTAACACTCGTTAAGAATAGAAGTATAGGTATACGAGGATCTTAAAGTCGCCTGTCATGTTATAAATCAACAGCCCCTCAATAAAAGTTGATAGAACATCCTGGAGAGGATAATATGCGGTGGAAATACAATTGCCTCATGGATAAGTCGCATCCAATACCGGTATTGTGGCATGTGGTCATGTAATATCACTCACTTAGTGAACCAAAAATAGTTGGATACTGGCGAACCTATTTTCGCCACCCCTAATCTAATCGAGGCACTATCTCCACCATATAATTCACGGAAACAATAAGTTTGATTAAGAAAAGCTTTATTTGAACGTAATATATTGTGATAAAAATAGCATATCCTATTGCTTGGCAGGCCTGGTCAGACCAGTCCTGGTCAAGTCGGTTTCCATTATCCTGACTGTCCAGTCGGTCTAATTTCCACCATTGGACTAGACTTGACTTTCGACCTGACTAGCTAGTCCAGTCCAGTCTTCCGCCGACCATTCGGAACCCTGGGTGCTGGTTCCCCAATTTCCAATAGTCCGACCAGGGCCGTAAATTCTTAAGCCCAGCCAAAACCCGGGCCAAGGGATGTTCAGTCCACCCAACCCAACCCAGCACAAACGGAGCCCGGGCCACAAAAAAACTCAAATTTTATGAAGAAGCTATGGATCCAATTGCGTTTAAGGAAGTAAATTGTTTCCAGCCGCCGGACTGTGTAGTAGTAACATATGATCCGTATGATCATTATGATCGAAGTTGTTCTGGGAAATGTCTGTAGTTTTGGAATACAGAGGAATGGGCTGCGATCCTATAGACAGGCTGGGACATATGGAGGTTCACTGATACCGTCTTGGATGTCCTGCAAGATCGAAGGGTTATGTACCTAAAATAGTGAAAGCCAGCGATATTGGCAAATTCCAGGGGCGAATGGCAATAGGAAGATATGACTTAGCTAGAATCGAAATCGTGCGGAGGAAAAGAGGCACTGAGAAAGATGAGACTGAAGACATCCCAAAGCTAGGCAGTCGAATGGTGGTGTTGAGTAGTGATGGGCACGATCATGCTCGATCATAAATTTTTGGTGTACTCGAGCACGGTTTATGCTCGAGCATGGGCTAAATTTTCTGCTCGAGCATGATCGTGCCCATCACTAGTGTTGAGAAGCGCTGGGAGGGAACGAGTGGAAGCGAGCCGTCTCATAAGTTTCAAGGGCGGAGGGGTCTCCAATGCAAGCGAACAACTTTTACTGCTTATAGAACTTGAGAAGAAGATACTGAGAGAAAGCAAGAGAGAGAAAGAAAGGAGAAAAGGAGGGGTGTGGAAGTGGGAGTTGGAACTAGGGGTGACACAAGCGGTCACATGGTGTCACTCGTAACCGCAGGAGCAGAGAATATCAGAGCATGACCGTGAACACAATTTCCAACAAGTGGTTATAAAATATGGGCCCCTTAAATGTCGGGGGATCCAGTACTGCTTCTACGAGCTGCCTTCTACTTTGGGACAGTTGAGAGCGGAAAAATCCTGGATATACCGACTTCCCGCTATTTTAGCATATGTAACTGTCGGGGACAGCCTTGCAGTCACCACCCGCCAGATCCCGGCCACCCACGGGACTCCGTTGCGTAAAAAATGGCGGGAGGGGCTAAGGTAGATCTAACTAAAACGACTCGGGGAGGAGTAAAATAGTATAAATTTAAATGAGCTACTGATCCCAGATTGGAATAGGAAGTTTAAAATTATAACCATCGGTTAACTATACGAGGACCAAAATAAATTCATCACACTAGCGAATCGGTATTTCATTTCCGTATAATGTTCTTTGGTCATGAGGTGGCGGAGAGATACTGCCCGTTATTGATTAGCGGAATTCGTGACATAGAACCAGGGAGTACTTACAGTGTTTAGGGAAACCCCTACGGGCTGGTAAAGAAATCCCAGAGAACTCAAGTGTCATACTTTATTTTCCCCTTCAATTAGCTCTATTCTCACCACAGCCTCCCAAATGGGGCAGAATAGGGAATATTAAATTGGATATCATCACCGTTCTGTTTGGGAACCCACATCCCAAACCTTCATCTTGTAGGCAGCCAATGCTTCTCGCATGATTGCCATGCTTTTTTTGCACAGCTGGGCTGAAGCAGTCCGCAGCCTCTTCTTTCCTTTCACCATTTTTGCTCCACCATTGCGCTTTTCCGGCATGACCATCCTGGATTTATTTGAACCCGGAGGAGGGTTTGTAGAAAGGAGGGCTGTAAAGCGTGTGGGTAGGAGCTGGTCGAACTCGATCTTGTGAAGACTTTCCCAATTAGCTTTCCGATCAGCGGCGCGACCGTCAACTAAGGGGCACTTGAGGTGGCTCTAGGGGTATGCATGGGGCTTTGGCCCCCTGAGAACTGAGGAACGGCCTCAGGGAGACATGCGAGTGGAGCTGGCTTAGGATTGACATTGGTGGAGTCTAGAAATGCTTGTAAGAGGATGGAGGAGGAATTAGCGTTTTCTGATGTAGTTCATTGTCTGAGAGGGCAAAGGCGTCGGTGTCTGTGGGTACGGAAAGTTCTAGACACCCTTTCACCGGGACTGCGGGACATGAACCAAGGGTGGGGAGCCTAGTTGCTTGTGACAAGAAGTGCTTGTAGGCTTTGTGCGAAAGTAAAGGTGGAGCTAGAATGGGGGTCAGTATGTTGGCTACATTGGAAGATAGCAATGGAAATTATGTGGGAGGATTTTTACTAAACTACAACTCTCAACAGTCAGTTAGAATGTTGCAAAGGAGGGGTAGAGAAGTAAGTGTCAACTGACCCTGAGAGAGAGAGGTGGTGGTTCCTAAGAACTCAGGGTTAAAGGGGTAGGTCCAAGATGAGTCGTATTTGTAGCTGGTCTATTTCCAATTAGTTGAAAGGGCCTCTTCCGGTAATGAGATATCGCTTTGTTCAGAATGGATACGGGGACAACTCGCATAACCCACAGATGAGAAAGCAATTGGGCAGAGCCCCGTGCCTGCTCCTGTTCAAGGCTTCGGTATACCTCGTTCTTAAAGAGATTAAGGGGTATAAAAAGGCGTACGGTAATATTACCCCCAGTAGAAGTACCCTACTAACAAAGATATTTCGAGCGGAACACGAGAGCAACGAGGAATCTGTTCCCAACCCCCCGATTGACTCTGGAAAGCGATAATTCCCACGTCGCGGGGCGGAGGGGATCTCTATACTTATGGCAGGGGCTGGCGGGGTGACAGCTCCAGGCCTTAGGGTGAAGAGGACCTATCATTCCGGTATCATCCTTCGGGGTGGAGAGTGGGTAGGCTTCGGAGACGGTTTCCAAATAAGGATATCAGTCCAAGAGATAATATACCTCTGATGCTTGCATCACAAGTAACCCCAGCCCCAAGCTCGCTGCCACGTTGTGAAAGTAACTTTTAAGTGGATTTCTGCTGACAGAGCCAGCAATTCCTGTTTTTCTCCGGGGGGGCAATTTAACCGCAAAACCTGGTACTGGACAGTAATATAGTGCCTTGCAGAGCATTCCGGTTCGCTATCTCCGTCAGATCACGAATCTCGGGATTCAAAGACAAACACTCTTAAGAAGGATCAGCTCTTCCCTAACACTGCCTAAGCCCTTTGACCATGTTGTTTCTCATAAACCGTTTTTCGCCCTCCTACTCTCTTGGCGTAAAGGAACCTATCGTGGGCTGATGGTGCGGTAGCAATGATTATCCGAAAGCCAATCACATGCGTTCTCAGTCGTGCTTCTTAGCCAAGATTTGCCTTCCCCATTTGTAGCAAGGTTTGCAAGGGCTTTTGAGTAGTGCATAACTACTGCGGGTCTAACTATCTACCACAGCGGATTCCAGGATGGTACACGCTAACTGCCACCCACGATACAGTATTTCTTTCGGGGATGAGGAACACCCGGCGTGCATGAGAACTATGAGATATGAGTAGCGCTGTGCCCCAGAAAACCCAATCAATGTACTCTAGGGTAAAATAGTGTAACATTGTTGCATTAAAGTCGTTAAAATCGACCACTCAAATCTCGTAGTTCTCCTACACACTAAGCCTCGCCCGTTAGTTATTTTCAAAAAAATACGGTATCGACTTTGAACTTGCCTACGCAATCTTGATCTTCCGGATACTAGCATGCACACTAGTCATGCATCCTGCACACCATCCCTGAGTCCATCAGTGCCCCCAAGAAATTGGTGGAATATGTCTCAGTCAGAAACGCAGGGAGGTTTGTCCCCTGTTAAAGAAAGCTACCCTCCAAATGGCATTAATCCATTTTCTATTAAGGAAAGATAATTTCAAGATCCCGTCGTTTTCTTAACATGATCTCATCGACAGAGAAATCCTTGCAAACCTTATTGGGACAAATGAGGAAGGCAAATCCTGGCTGAGAAGCACGAGTGCTGCAAGGAGGAACTTAACTTATGATACCTGGGTGGTGTAACGTGAATATTTAGCGGCCTACAGAGGTATTGCATGGTGTTGTAAAAGGCGCCATGGCAGGGCACGCTACAGCGGTGTCGACAGGGCTAATAATTACGCCACCGTGAGCCCATGTACAGTACAGTACCCGTAATTGCCCGACGTTTATAAAAACGACTGCTATTGCATATTTACAAAATCTTGAAGCTCCGGGAAATTTTTTGCCCAAATGCAATAGCAGTCGTTTTTATAAACCTCGGGCAATTACGGGTTCTGTGCTGTACCCCACAAGGACAACCTCTTTATTACCAAAAACTCTTAGGCTTTCCCTGTAGGATATCCGTACCACCAAGGCTCCAACCTTTATCTCACCGCACTGTAGAAACGAAGAACACCAACCAGAACTCTTAAATTACTGGCTTAAATAAATTGAAAAATTGATCGAAAATACGGTAAAATTAAAAATTCTTTTTTTAAAATAAAATAAAATGCGATTATTCACATAACTTAGCCCATATTTCTTGAGGTTCATTGGCAAATCTCCGTTAAAATTTTAGGAAATTCACCGTGACCCCACCTAAAACCACAAAAGAAATTGACTTTTGCACAAACCACGTTTTCCTCCCCCTAATATTTCTCTCAGGACTAAAAAAAATTACCAGTAAATATTTACAGTTCTAGTTTATATTCATACAATATTTTTATGTTTCTCTATTTTTTATGGTCGGGTTTCTTCTTAGGAGTTGAGCGAAGTTCTCTTGGCAAAGGGCAAAGAATTGCCTTTGGCCGGCATAAGAAATGTTCACGGTACTCCGTAGGTGTCCGCGATTGACTGGTATCATATTCCATAAATTTTTTGCTAAGATTGCGGCAATATCCCCCCTGTCAGAGTCTCACATGGCAGAAGATTCAAAACCTACACATCACAAAGCGCCCCTGCAGTAAGAAACTCGGAATGCACGTTCAGTGCGAAGTCCCTACTGGATTGGTGCGGAAGAAGGGCTCTAATTGGGGTGATAGCGTTCGTCTAATGAGGAAGGGGTGAGCACTTATAAGCGGGAAAATAGAAGAGACAATGAAGAATACATGCAAGCCTAGAGAGAGCTACGGGCACGATTGCACATCTCAACATGTCTAGCTACCTAGCCCGCCCTCTGTGAGCCCTCCCTGTCCTCCGGTCCTTCTACTGCACGCTATGGGGGTTGAAGTAAAACACCCAATACAATACAAAATAGATCTAATTTCAGCAATGAAGAGCTAATCCAGGGCAGATTATGAGGAAAACTCTTACTAACGAGATAGCGGTAATCAGACCTCACTTGTTTGTTCTGTATAATACCGGGTAGAGAGATGGTAACCAACTACTTAACGACATAACCAGAGTGGGGAGGGCTGATTGTGACGGCTGGGGGGGATTGACTGGCAGGACGAAGTTTTTTTTTTCACCGCTGCTTCGAGGCCTTCAAGTTGGGGACAATAACGCACTATAGAAATTTGAGCCATTGTACCGTGGGCTAATTAGTTAGAAATTCCCTTCTCTAGCAAGTGGGCCGAAAAAGTGGAGAAGGAGTACCCCCTTTCCTGTTAAATCTTTCCCGAAGATTTCATATCTACAACATCTACTACAACACAGGATGTTTGGATCAGGAGAGTGTTGTTTTCGAAAGGGTTAAGGAATATGGGAGTTGAAGCGATGGTTTGTTTGGGCGAAAGGTTATGTGCAGCGTGGGTGTTTTAGGAAGGTGCAGGAAGTCGCGCCAAGGGTGCTGAAGGTCTGGAACTAAGATTAGCAGGGAGATGGAACGAGCAGTGTCACACTAGAACGGTAGCGAAACAGGCGAAGGTATCAGGAATGTTCGGGAACGGAATGGTTAGGAAAACTCTGTAAGCAGAAGAAACAAAGGCAAGGGAATATGGGACGAATTGGGTTGGAAGTTTGAGGGTGTGGTTAGGAAAGAAAGAGAAGGTGATGGAACGAAGGGGAATTGGACGAAGATGATGAAAGGGGTTTCCTGTAGTTAGTTTTTTGTGTATATATAGGACACCGTAGGCTGTACGGAAAGAATAAGGATCCCAAGATACTCTCAACTGATCATAGCCCAAACTTTTGATTTCCCCTTCCCTATGAGGGGGAAGAACCGAAGATTGCCGAATCTCACAGAGAAAATAAATCCAAACGACATAACACAGGGTTCATAGCATCCTAATTTCTGTGGTAGGTTAATGCAGGACCCCGCATGCGGGAGTATTGCAACATGTTATCTCTCTCTCATGGACTCATATTGGAATAAGGTTCTAGCCCGGGAACCATAGGATTGTGAAATTGTTGCCGGGGAGAGGACCGAGAGACCGGACTGCGAGGTGGGATGTTCACCTAGACACTTACCGATTGTTTTTACTTGGGTTAACCCCTGTTCGGTGCCAGGCATCTGTGGGGATGGAAAATTTGGTTTGTGTGAGGGCTACCGTGGTGGCAAAACAAGTTATTCATATTATACAGAACTATTTCTCTGGATCTCCCTCACCTCAATAGTTCATAGGCGGAGCGGAGGCTTGGTTCCTTACCGATACCGTACTTGATTCTTCACGACTACTTTGAACTCAAAAAGGCCTGGGTTATTGAATGGGAGTTAGAGAATGGAAGTGCATTAAATGCCGGGTTGGAAGAACCGGTTGCCAATTAGACAAAGCTCACGGAGTACTACTCGAGCTACAAGGGTTGTCTCGGGAGTGGTGGGGAAAAGATATAGCTAGCGGCTCACTTCGCCGGAGGTCATAGATCCCTACCAGCAGGTCCGAGAGCTCCCTCAATATATGCCATCATCCAGCTCCCCATACAATTAAATCTCCATGCTCGCTACAGCCTACAGCCCGCATTCTGTGTCGCCCGCCCTCCACACCTACCTCTCTTCGAGCGTCCCCATTGTCATGTTGAGATATTTCGGTGGCATCGATCTCCAGCGACAAGGCAGCAAGATTCCCGCCAGTGCCCCCCGCTGTAGAACTAGACCATGTGTGGGCAGGGAGGGAAGGATCCCTTAGGTTGCGTTCAGTTGTCAGGTTTTTCTGTGTTCAGGTTTCTGTTCTCTCTCTCATCGGCTACCAGTTTAAAGAACCCACCCCGCTCCGAAAAACCGTATACCGAAGCCACACTTGGCACGGCGCTGCTTAGGTCAGTTGCTCCCTACTTCACCACAGAGTTGAAAGTATTCAAAATGGTCAAATATACGTCACCGAAGAACAGCTGGGATGGATAGCGCGCAGTCTTCTCTTCTTTCTTGCTTGCTGGTCTAGTGGTAAGAACAGAAGTATATATCAAAAACGGAACCAAGCTCTGATCCTTCTATCGATCACCAGACATCTCCGCTTTCCTTCCTCCGTGTTCCAAAAAAAAAGGAACAAACATTCTGTGTAATCTCTGAACAAATGAAACGCATCACAAAGACTTCTGCTCTCCTGCGCCGTTGATCCAATGCCCAACCCCTGTTCTTCCTTCATCTCCTGTTGCCGTCATGCGTTCCTTTAACAGTCTATGCGCCTTCCCATCCATCAACAGAAACATGTTTCCCGTAATTCCGCACTTACATATAACAAAAGAAACTATAGCATGCCGAGCAGAACTAACTGATTTCTAACAGAAAGCTGGAAATCTCAAGTTGTGTTGACTTACAGGTATTGCAGCTAAGGCAATGGTCGGGGGGAGTCCTCCCATCATCACCCCACTGGCTCCCTAATAGGAAGTAAAATAGACCTGACCTAGAAGACGAAGACACCAAAACATTATAAATTTAAATTAGGTAACGATTTTGGAAAAGGAAGTATAAAGTTTTGGATCCCGGCCAACCACACGACAGCCAAGGCGTATGCATCGAACTTCCGAGTTGGTAATTAATTTAAGTATAGTGTCCCTTGGTCATAAAGAAACGAGGAGATACTGAGTCGGATGTGTTGGTAGAGTGCATGACACGGAGCCTGTGAGTACTTACGGAATTTTGAGAGGGCCTCACGGGCCGGTGGAGAAATCCAAGAGAACCCAAGCATCGTACTTTGTTTTGCCCTTTGATTAGTGACGTTCCCACAACCGCTCTCGGAATGGAGCTGAAGAATACTAACTCCGATATTATAACCGTTCTGTTCGTCGGCTAACATACCCTCCCAAATCGCCACCTTCTGGGTAATCATCGGCTTGTCCGTAATCCCCATGTCTCTAGCACGCTGCTCAAACTCAGCTGTCCTCAACCTCTTCTGTGCTTTCGATTTTCTCGCCTCACGCTTGCGCTGTGCCGGGGTGACTATATGAGATTCGTTAGTAGGCCGGGGGCGAGTTTATGAAGGGAGAGTTATACTGCGTGTAGGCCGGAGCCGGTCACGCTCGGTCTTGTGAAGATTCTTCCAAGCAGCCTTCTTATCACTGGAGAGCCCGTCAACTCCGGGGGCTCCGAGATGCCTCCAAAGGTACCCGTGGGGCATTTTCCCTCCGAAAACCGAGGAACAGCCCGAGACAGGACATGCAAGTAGAGCTGACCGAGGGTTGACATTGGGGGGGGCCGGGGAAGCTTGTGAGGTGATGGAGGAGGGGTCAGAGCTTTGGTGGGCAGTATTTCCATTCTCAGAGGAGGAGGAGGTACCGGTGATTGTGGGCATGCAACTTCTAGACCTGCCCCCATAGGAACTATGAGACATAATTGCAGGGTCGAGAGTCTAGTTTGCCTGTGGCCAGAAGGGCTTGTGGGCTTTGCGAGAGGGTGGAGGTGGAGTTGGAATTGAAGTCAGTATGTTGGCTGTAGTGGGAGTCAGTGGGGGTAATTTATGGAAGGATTATCACTAGACCACAAGCCTTGGGCCACCATTTATACCCAAGCGGGGAGGGAGGGGAGAAGTGTTGACTTGACCTGGAGAGAGAGGAGGTGGCCCTATTTGTGAATACTCTTACTAGCAAATTGGAGTTGGGGGGGGAGCAGTGAGGGGGCGGTCGGTTGAGCGGAAGAAGAGTTATAATGATATACAATGTCATGTTCCGTCTCCTTTAGTCACATAACCTCTCACAGACATTATTTGTCACTCGTAATTTCCTCCAACAAAAGTTCATACGCCCAACATGTAGGGAAGTTGAGCAAAGCACTACACGTACTCATATTCGAAGGCTCAAATATCCTCACTCTTAACACAATTGAAAAATGTGGGGAGATCAGGGCAATCCCATTGAGGGTAGTGGTACCCCAGACCTAACCTATTTCGGGTTAGGCAAGAGGCGACAAAAAAATAGTACCTAAATTCTCTGGTTGAGGGGAAAAATCGGGCACTCCATTGGGCGAGGCAAAGACGAGTCTCGGCCCTATGGCGGGGGGGTGGGAGGTGACCGCTCCAGCTCTACAGGACAAAAGGTGCCAATCGTACAAATGATAACACTGGAAGTGGCAGAGAGCTGGTAGGAGTAGATAGTAGATAATGGGTCCCAATTAGGATATTAGACACAAGGAATAGAGCTATGACAGTTAGCCCTAGCCCTCTCAGAGCTGTGCTGTGAGTGTCAGTAACGGTTTGCATAGACCATGCATAGCGCAAGCATATTTGCCTTCAGTGCGCACCCGGGGTGAGTAGAAAACTCTGACACTTTGAAATATGCCTGTGCGCTATATCTAGAAGGTCCCGGCTGATTCAAAAGCACCCTGTCAGCGCTTTGAAAACAGAGGTACCGGTACTTGGGTTTTCCTCACATATCAACTCATGGCAAGCATTACTATTTACCAAGGGATCAGGCCAATGAAACAGGTTCACCGCTCAATTCATAACTCGCAAGAGATTTCTTATCAAGATGAGGAGCAGTCATCCCTCCGGAGTTGGTCGATCTTTTCTTCTAATTGCGGTAAGGCTCGGGAAGGATTTGTTTGGGCAGAGGAATATTGAGAGGTTCTCATACGATAACGCAGGGTCTCAAATACCGAAGGACCCGGGTATCCACTGGGACACCCTTATGTAGTAGTGATCTCCATGCCAGTAGTGAGCCCACACAGAGTAACCCAATTAATAACTGGGCATGGTAGACAAAAAAAACGTTTTACACAAGTAGTTTCGGTAGATGACCTGGTAAACTATCCCATGCCCATATAACACAATAACATAGTATCCCGCTCTTGAAACCACTATTTCCGTTATAAGGTATCACCTGTGCAAGCTTCTCATCAGTCGTTTGGCACTTGTGATGGTTCACAGCCTGAGGAACACCTCCCCAAGTCTTTGAAAGTGCCTGATTGGCCCCGCACGCTCAAGCTGTTTCCTACGATATATAGAATTACATAGCCAGGCCTAGCCGGGCTTAGCGCTTTGGAGACGTCAATTTATTGGCCTAACGGTCACTGTTGTATTAGGGTGTCCGGATTCAATTCGGCGGCGCGCACTTGCCCCGAGCCACTAGTGCCCAGAAGCGAATGGGCACATTTTGAATGGGTGCTCGGACATGCAAGGATGCTCCACCATCTATTTTGCGGATCCCTGATTCCGGGTACCGGTACTGTATTGTGGGAGGTGGAGAGGTGCATGTTCCTGATAAGAGCTATAGGAAACAAGCAGGGTTCCGAATGGTCCGCGGAAGACTGAACCGGACTAGCTAGTCCGGTCGAAAGTCAAGTCTAGTCTAATGGTGTAAATTAGACCGACTGGACAGTCGGGATTATTGAAACCGACTCGACCAGGACCAGTCCGACCAAGCCCGCCAAGCAATAGGATA
>Ga0307509_10001470_pt1 | contig 39890 bp, 29 predicted proteins | sample 10_EM_MG_FD_202245 | JGI IMG/M metagenome (GOLD analysis project Ga0307509, IMG submission 202245) | Populus trichocarpa ectomycorrhiza microbial communities from riparian zone in the Pacific Northwest, United States - 10_EM | ecosystem: Host-associated > Plants > Roots > Unclassified | place...
AGAATGCTGAGCATGTGTAGTGTAGTGGTTTTGGGATGCGTTCTCACATATAGGAAAGTGTGCGAGGAGCATAGTCGTATTAAGATGAGGGCGTCTAGCCAACTCAAGGAATTCAGAATAGAATTATTAGAAGCAACGCTTAACAGGTGCATCTTGGCGATCAGGATAGTAAAACACATCGTGACAGCATTTGAAAGAAGAGAAGTGCATAGGCCTAGGATCAGGATAGCATTAGACTAAGGACACGATGCGTCCGGATGAAAACGCGACGTCAGATAGAGTCACGATCGGATCAGGAGGCGGCATATATAGGGCGTAAGATCAGGAAGAAGTGAGCAGGCGTCAGGAAGGGAGAGATGCGGAGCGTGGGATCCGGACGAGGTCGGCAGGGTGTGAAAACATTAGGACGCGAGATTTGAAGATGAGTGAAGCCCTGACGTTCGCTGAGAAGGAACCGGCATCAGGGCGGGAGAGTCATAGATCGGACGCAGTCAGAACGCAATAGCGGAGGACCCGACGCAGTAGGAACGGAAGAGTCGTAGATCAGGGGGAGTCAGGAGGTAATAGAGGAGCACCAGACGCTGTCCGGACGCACAGGACGTAGGGGTCCGTGTCCGGATGGCGTCAGGACGGATGGCGCTAGGTGACGCAAAGTCAGGACGCGACGTCAATCCGACGTTACGTCCTGATTCGCGATTAGCATTCCGACGTCCCGGGCGTCAGACGCACGCGGCGCACAGGACGCAAGGTATTATTTTTGCTGATGTTTTGCGGAGGAAAATGAGCCCCAATTACACTGGATCACCGGTGACATTGTTATAATAATAGACAAGTAAGTAATTTATCCTTTGGGCTAAGACTAGGCTTATATACTAAACTATCTTTAAGCAAGACATCCCATTTGTAATTGAAGCTGGGAATAGCAAGGTATGTTGGCTATTAGCACAAGTTAAACTGGCGGTTCACAAATATGTTGCGTCACAGAATATAGCGGCACATCATACCCGACATGGTGCAAGCAGTACGCGGAAGTGCTATAGGCCAAGCGAGATGGAAGGCGCTCAAACCACTCATAACTCTGCGAGTGATAGTATGAAGGATGCTACAACCCTGAGTTCTACTGCGGGAAACGGACACAGCGAACATAACCCGCACTCGTACTTTGAGAATGAAACGCTGTGTCATTGGGCACCATCTCTTCCTTCCACGAATCGGATCATGAACACAGAATATTGAACCTAGACCTGGGCCAGCCCAGGTATATAACATGAAATCAGCAATTCACGCACTAAAGGAATCCGGCCAACAGCTTTTACCATTGACTCAAACCGTTGAGGCCCTATTTCAGACTTTCCTCCCCGGGAGCATTCCAAATACGCAGCAGTCTATGAGACCATTTACGATGGGAAAGCTGACAATGTTGAGAATGCATTTGGAATATGGACCTCCCGCTCACTTGTCATCAACGCCAATACCAATAACCATAAGGATCTGGAGGACATATGCCATTGGTGATGTGCGATAGTAGTATTGGGAAACTTTGAGGGCGGCAATGCCTGCTTTCCTGATCGTGGAGTCAAGATGGATTGTACCCCTGGTATGTAGAGACTCCCGCCCCCTGCGACAGAGCGGACAACTTGATGATGGACAGGGCTTTTTGGATGTGAAATAAGCTTTTATCAGACGATTTAGTCTCTTGGTCTTCGGTTCAAATTGATTTCGATACTTCCTGTGTTTCAGGTACGTAATGGCTGCGAGAATGTTCCAAACCTTCCGAACTGCATTCTTGCTCGCCTGTTGTCCATCAATACCACTTGAGCTGCTATCTTGTTGCTGATCAGTAGTCGTGTCGGCAGCGTCTTCTTGCCCTAGCTCAGGTTACGAGCCCACTCAGCTGTCCTGTTTTGTAATACAGTTCGCGTCAACTGCTTTAAAACCGGTATGTGGTTGTGCATGGTTGTTTGTTTCTTGCCCCTCTACCTGATTATGGCTCAGAATTCTTATACAGATATCAATGGATCTTTTCAAGGTCTTCAGAACAGTTGAGATAGTGTGCGTTTGGTCTGACTCGTACTCAAGACATTCAGTAGTGTTTCAAAGATCACCACTAAGGATATAGCTTTGCTCAATCAAACCTGGACCTGAGAGTGTCAAGTGTTGATTTGTTATGAGGGAGCGAATGTAGATATATTGACTATAGAGAAAAACAAAGAACGTAAAGACCCAAATGACGAAAAAGACTGATGATCAAGTAAGAGAATAGGAAAAAGATCCAGCTTTTATCCCATGCGTACCATGCGAGAAGAAAACGAATAGAAAACTTTTCCTCCACACGATACATGCTCCTTGAGTCTGTAACAAGAGTTTGTCAGACGTTTGAAGTAAAACAAGACAAAACAAGAACTAATGCAGGACAGTAGTAGAGAAACAATACATGAATCAACGGCTCCAGTCATAGGTGTCAACATCAAGATACTATGGCTCTATCTGACTGGTATGTAAAATGATTCATATTCGCGAGTGAGCGCAATTTGGCACTTCTTGAGAAGAGGCTCCAGGGAGGGGACTAACACGCTACCTTTGCAACAGTCGATCCTCACACCCCAATTGGGATAGAAATGGGCGAGGGTTTCCTTCGTTGGTGGCCAGAGTGCCCATAGTGTTCTACCCTCGGCGGGCATTTGCACGACTGTAATCTTGCCACGATCTAGGTCATATTAGTTATCAGTCAGAGAACAAAACAAACACAAAGTCAGATCTTGGACTTTTTCTCAGTGGTTTTGTATGTTCCATAGCGGGTATGGGCTGTAAACCTTGGCTGTGGAACATAGCAAACTTAAGCCATGTACCTCTGTAGAAATTGACAGGCCCCTAACCTTAACAATTCATAGTATATCTGCTTCCTGAGAGCCTAGTTCATAGTATGGCCAAGGGTGGATATTGTATGATCAAGGACTGAAAAAAGGACAACAGCGGGGGAGAGCTTGTGCGCCCCTTGCGCAACCTTTGGAAAAATAAAAAATAATAAAGAATAAGAAATTGTAGCGTTATGTTCATTGGAATAAACCCGCCGGGTGGTAATGTTTACATGAACATCGAAGGTACAGTTAATAGACAATTAAAGGAAAGGTGGGAGGGTAAACCCGTTCATTAGCCTGTTGGAGGCTACTTGATCGACAAATGAAATTACCTGGTCAGGATTATGATTTTCATTGGGTTCCATTAACTAGCCTATGTCATTCCCGGGGAAGTGGCTCACGACAAGAATCCTGCTCACCCATCACAACAATGGAAAAATCTAATCCACCTTTAATTATCTCAACAAATAATTGAGAAATCACCTTGAGAATCATGAGCCAAGTACTTTGGAATATAGAGAATCAGAAAATTGAGTTTGTATTCTTGAAGTCATAAAGTCTTACTCAGATAGGGTGATTTTAAGATTGCCCATTTCATAATTGAATCATAGCCTTTCATTCGTAAAATGATTGAAAATCCTTGAAGAACAATATTAAAAAATAGACACCAGGATAATATCAATCTTATATATTCAGAATAATCAGGTTTTAATTTTATTCCTAGGCATTTTTGAGGGCAGAAATTGTTAAAAAAGAGATAGAAAATACATAAAAATTACATACAAATTCAACCAATTCTACCATAGAATATCTACATATATAGTGGACCTATGTTCTCAATATCTTGACACACCTTTCACTATATCCTAAGTGAGTTTATACATTTTGAAGGGAAAAACAAAATGTTTTGCATAATTTGGGCATTGATCAATATGAAACTATCAAAAGATCGAAAAATATCCTTGTCTAGCTTTAAAACGCAATAATGTATTATTTAAATGAATAATAAGTTATTAGATTAACTCAACAGCCCGAGGAAGACTACTAGTACTCTTTAGAGCCTGGTTCAAGGATAGTTGTTGATCAGATTCTATATTAATCACCAATAATTACAAATCAACCATGGTCTTCCTACCACCTGTTCAATATGTGAATGCGGCACAATGTATTCAATGTGGATAATACTTCGCAAGTAGGGGGTTGTGAGGCATGCTTACCGAGGCGGTGAAGAAGGGATTTGTAGGAGTTCTGGTTCTTAATTCTTCTAAGCCAGGTGGGCAGTACATCAGCAAAAATATTACCCTGCATTCTGTGCGTTCTGTGCGTCTGACGCACCTGCCGCTGGAACGCCAATCGCGAATCAGGACGCAACCACACTACCACACCACGCATCTGACGCAACCAGACGCAGCACCTAATCCTCAGGACGCACCAGACGCAGCACCTAATCCTCAGGACGCCCCAGATGCAACACCTAATACTCAGGACGCTATCTGACGCAGCACCAAATACTCAGGATTCCACCTGACAGGAGACCACATCTTCCTGAGATAAGCCAAGGGTCCCCCCTTTAGTTTTTTTCTGACCTGGGTCACAATAGATTTCATACCGTCAAACTGTTAAATTTACTACTAGTAGTCTTCTATTGTTCTAATATACAGGCCAATTCACAGAGAAACACTAAGTCATAGGAAGCTTTCCGAGTATGACACCTTCATCCTCTACCCGGGACCCTGTAGCTCAATGGGGAATTGGCGCCTCAGGACGTATCCTATACCGCAGCGTAGCTGGCGTCGAACCCAACAATTTCCCGCAATCAGATTCAGAATCGGAGCAGTGGCTGTGAAGGAATCTGCCATCGAGGTCTGGGACCTGTAGAAAGACCACTCTCAGAAGGGTTGGCGGATTCATGAGCTTTGATGCCACAGAGACGTACCTTATACCGCCGCGTAGCTGGCGTCAAGCCCAACAACCTCCCGCAATCCGATCCAGAATCGGACAACTGGTTGTGGAGGAATCAGCTATCGAGTCCTGTGATCGCCAGGACACCATTCAGTACTGTAACTTCATGAATAAATATCGCGGAGGGAGGTATCCTACATCATTGTAAAGCCTGGTTTATGGCCAACAGCCTCCCGCAAAGAGCATCAGAATCCGTCCAGCGGTCGTTGAGTAATCCGCCGTCGAGTAAAATATCGCCAGCTTGAGACCTAATACACCCTCCACAGAAGACAGCGAATTCCTGGGTTTCGATACGACAGAGACGTACCTTATACCGTTGGGAAGCTGGCGTCAGGCCCAACAACCTCCCTCAAAGATCATCAAGATCCGTCCAGCGGTTGTAGAGTAATCCGCCGTCGAGTAAAATATCGCCAGGGCTACTATAAGGATCCTCTCCACAGAAGACAGCGAATTCCTGGGCTTTGATGCGACAGAGACGTACCTTATACTGTTGGAAAGCTGGCGTCAGGCCCAACAACCCCCCGCAAACGGAATCAAAATCTGTCCATCGGTTGTGGAGATATCTGCCATCGAGTAAAGTATCGCCAGCTTGATACCTGATACACCCTGCACAGAAGACAGCGACTTCATGGGTTCTGATGCGACAGGGACGTAGCCTAGACCGTTGCGTAGCTGGCGCCGAGCCCAACAACCTCCCGCAATCGGATTCAGGATCGGAGCAGTGGTTGTGGAGGAATCTGCCATCGAGTTCTGGGATCGCCAGGGTATCTATAAAGACAACTCACACAAGGGTCAGCGACTTCCTGAGTCTTGATGCCACAGAGACGTCCTTTATACCGCTGCGTAGCTGGCGTCGAGCCCAACAATCTCCCGCAATCAGATTCAGGATCGGAGTAGTGGTTGTGGAGGAATCTGCCATCGAGCGCTGGGATAGCCAGGGTACCTATAAAGACAACTCTCACAAGAGTCAGCGATTTCCTGGGTTTTGATGCCACAGAGACGTCCTTTATACCGTTGCGTAGCTGGCGTTGAGCCCAAGAATCTCCCGCAATCAGATCCAGGATAGGAGCTGTGGTTGTGGAGGAATCTGCCATCGAGTTCTGGGATCGCCGGCACCTCACGCCATTCAGCCCTGTAACTTGATGAATAATATCCCTCTGGGGATGAATCTTATACCGCTGGATAGCTGGCATCGAGCCCAGGAACCGCAAGGTGTCGGATTCAGGATTGATTGTCTGGCTGTGGTGGAGTGTTGCAGCTGTGGCCCGGGAGTGTGCATGTTGTGTGTTGTGATGAAAAGACTCGGATTGTGTCGCGTCGCGTCCAGTTTGAGGCTAAGTGCCAAGAAACCACCAGGAACTATGCTAGACTTGAGAGTGTTATGGCTATCACTCGCTTTCAGACTGGAGTGAGCTGGCATTTTCGCTCATTCAAAGATGATGTTCTGAAAATAGAACTCTGAGTGTCAGGGCTGGTGTGACTAGGGGTCTTTAGCGCAAATTTAAGATTAAGGATATGATGGCTTTCTCACCAGGCGCCAGCACTACCTATATTTTCTTTGCCAAGAAATACTCCTTACTCACATCTGGGCTAGAAGACAAAGATGGCTGAAAGGAGAATCAGGGGTTGTAGTGAATCCTGATGTGCGATGGTGTTGAGGTTTAAGTCAGGATACATGGGAGGTAGGGTTGCTTAGTTGCATGTGTCCAGACGGAACCGAGTGTAGGCAAGCGTCTCTGGATACACCAGACGCAACTAGATGTGGCGCACAGGTAGAGAACGCACAGGACGCACAGGACGCAGAGTCCAAGTCAGGACGCAACACTATGGTATCTGACGCAAACCACCTTTTTGCTGATGTAGCACCTTATTTATAGAAATGTACGCATCTATATTCGCAAGAGAAATATAGGAAAAATAATGTAAGAAACATAAGTGCAAACATGTTTGACTCTGAAATCCAGCCAAGTAAATCCCAAATAATGTGCATGAAAACAAAAGGGTGTGGAGAAACTTTTAGCAATAACATGATGAAGAATGGTGCACAAGAGATGCATAAACAACCGTAAAATCCTAAACACCTGATTGGAATGCACATGTTAAATCCCAAGATATTATCCTGACATAACCAATAAAACACCATAATATATATCTTAGCTGTAGTAATGTAAGCAGTGGACAGGCAGAGCTGAAATACAAACTAAGTAAAAGAATACATGGTGGTGTGTTGAATATAGATAAGAAATATACAAAGAATTTCAATACCACCTATCATAATAAATATATATGCTAAACCAATCTACTATGTAGCTACTCTGTCAACTCAAACATCTCTAATTAGTAATTAACTCATATATATTCAAATGATTAAATTTTGACTTGTAGATAGTTTGTATAAGTCTTACTTGTCATATAGTAGGAATCATTTTAAATACATGTGAAAAATATATAAAGCCTGTATTTAGCTAACTTCAAACTTCATATACTAACTTCAGATATCATCATGAAAGATATTCCACGACAGTGAGTTCATATGTCAACTTTGTATATAGATATTCCATAGTAGAATTTGTCCAATTTGTATGTAATGTGTATGTATTTTCTACCTCTTTTTTAACGACTTCTGCGTTCAAAAATGCCGATCAATAAAATTAAAACCTGATTATTCGGAATATATAAGAGTTATATTATCCTTGTATCAAGTTTTTAATATTATTCTTCAAGGGTTTTTATCTTTTTATGGGAATGAATGGCTATAATTCATTTATGAAATGTGCAATCTTAAAATCACCATATCTAAGTAACACTTTATGACTTCAAAAATAAAAACTCAATTGTCTGATTCTCTATATTCCAAAGTACTTGTCTCTTGATGCATAAGGTAATTTCTCAATTATTTGTTGAGATAATGAAATGTGGATTAGATTTTCAGATAATTGCTATGGGTGAGCCGAATCCCTGTGGTGAGCCAGTTCCCCAGGAATCACGTTACGAGGAGGACTTTTGGTTACTTTCTGCGCCTTGAGTCAATTAACTATGTATGACAAAGTTTGATTTGGTTACTTGCCTGAAATTTGACGTACACTTTCTCACGGAAATCGATATCTATGGGCCAGGGCTCAGGCAGGAGCATCGGTCTACTAAGGTCTGGAGATGAAGAATGCGAATATGAATATGCCTGTACCACAGTTGTGTGTTGATTGTCTTTGCAAATAGCAGTCATGTTGCAAGTAAGTAGAAAATGCTCTACCAAGGAAAGCCGTTCATACACAACTTGGGTAAGTGTAGGTTTGCTCTACCCAATGTATCATTCGAGCGGTGGTCTGTTGGATACTCTTCTGTATACAGCAATATCCGGAGGTTGAGGTTGTTTCGCTAGTTGGCCAGCTTGGTTCTTCTTCCTCTTCTGGTTCGTGTGCCTTGACATGGCTGAGTACCATACAGGCGATCACGTCAGACTTGGGAGAGGAGGAGTTATAAAAAAGGTGATGAGAGGACAGCGTTCTCATACAGTGTATGGCCGTGGGTTGGGGTTACTCAAAATATATAGTATATGCGAGTCTAATGGTTAGGGTTACAAAATGAGTCATAAGGGATCCCTAGTTGTCCCCCAGGTCTTTTTTCCTCGTTATGTTCACACGTCCTACATTTGCCCACCCTCTTTTATGACACGTACCCTGACACTAAAAGATCACTATGGGTGAAAGGTATGTTCCCTCTTTGGTTGCCTCTGGCGATTTTGCAAACCATTATCTATTCAACCATAGTTTTAAAAAACATCACGATCACGGCTTTCTCTGTCAAAAGGTGAAGACACATATGATACGCTGGTTGAGGCTGTCTGATGATAAATATATCAATGACCCTAGATATCTACACGTTTCTTATTTTGAAGCACTTCTCCGCACACTGCATGTGCTGAAGGAACCTACCGATTCCACAAAGTAGGAATTCCTGACCAATCAGCCATGGCTCTCTAAGAACACCCTGGATACTGTCTGATTGGCCCACTGCCTCAACACAATAATATGAGGTATCGATTGGTCTATGAAGTCAATACAACTGATTAAATGCATTTAGGATCAGGCAATACTAATCTATGAATAGTGTATGAGGAAACAAGATCGAGACTTGCACACACCTGAGAATTTCATAAACCCACGGAGGCCTCCAGTCTTAGGCTCCAATGCGATTAGAAGTCGTGCAATAGCATTTCCAACTACCACAATCAGGACCAAGTTCCTCTTTTCCTCCCAGAGTCTCTTACGCTATATGCTCAACAGTCAAAAACACGAACTACATTCTATTACATACAGGAAGCACAGTCTCCGGGCATTCTTGTGGGTATGTAGGCAGTAAGTCTATACATTCGTGACCTCGCTAACCAATTGGAAAGACCGTGAGAATTGCAATTGGAGTAGGTCTTTGAAAGGGGACAATATTTGACTTTTGTGGCCACAAACTGATTCTAGCAACGAACTCATGACCAATATGTGTCCAAGGACTGATTGTAACAACATCCTAATATTGAATACATTCTTCACAATGGAGGCATTTCGGTTACAGGATGGCCTTGTGATGCTGACTCATATAAATAAGGATATATTTGTTCCCCTGGGCTGGTATTATATTCGCCGGGATCTTCAGGAATCCTGTGGACTAACTATATGGTTCTCACGGGATGTGAGAATACTGGATTGATTCAGTACTTGTCCTACTGTCAAAGATTTGAGTTTGTATGTGCACTTAGAAAATTGCTGGTATTTTACCATATCTTCTTTTAACCACTGTTTCAATTCCAAGGATTGATTGAACTATTTGTATTACTGTACTAGTTTTACTTACTCAGGTATCAAAGTTAGTATGTAAAGACCAGGAGTTATTCTGATCGTGAGCCAAGTGGGAAATATCCAATTGCAAGCGTCAGTTCAACCAATTCTTCACACCCCTTAATGCATGCGCTATTCCCAATATCATGTTTAACTGTTTCAGTCCAGCTTTTATGGACAAGACTTGGTATCCCAGTATAATAGTGTTCCAGCTTGACACAACAGGGTCCAGGCAGTCTGGGGCTCAGGTGGGTACAGGATCATTTTCTGGGGGTAATGGGGTCACTTGTGGATGCTGCCGGATATGTTATCTTCAATAGAATCGGAAATTCATATGCCAGCAATACCAGCACAAGTAGAAGTACTTTATTGCATGGAATCATTCGTGTAGTGGATCAGAGGCCAATCCCTTCTTCCGTCACAAATGTCATGCACTTTTAGCATTGCCGAGAATTTCCCAATTATCATATCCATTCATACCAGACATGTGAGGCTGATAAGAACCGAAATTGGCTCATATAACTCAGCACCCTAGGTGCGTTAAGCTGGTTATAGAACAATGTTGGCATGCAAGCGGTAGTGGCACTGCCACTCCTGGCATAGCTCGGTTAGCTGCCTCCACCCCCCTAATTATATCTCCTCGCCTTTTTTTTCCTTACCTCCACCAACCAAAGTGAGCCCTCACAACTCACAATCCCTGCCTTCTGCAGTCCGGCCAAAACACACCAATCCCACTCTCCCACTATTAGCGCGTTTTGGCCACCCTACCGTGGGAGAATATTTGCGCGATATACTTGTATAGAGTAAGGATTGGCTGATGGCTAATGTGATTCCTGGCCTTGGGGTAGGCAGAGCCAATTTGATTTATCCCCTAGCCAACCCGGTTTAGAATGTTGAGCATTAGCCTATTTTAGTACCCGGAGCAGATTTACATGGCCGCTCTGGCTTCCATCACGGCAATGCTGAACGGTACTGTTTCCGCTGTATTCTGTATTCTGTATTCTGAGCACTACACCACTTCGGAAGCATAACGTTTTTCCTATCACGATTACCCAAATATACTAGTGTTAGTATCTAGCGGTGGCCATAATTACAAGGTTATTGCCGGTGTGGGAGAAAAAGACAGCTTCCCTTAGTTAGATGGTGTTCTGTCCGCGCTAGCCTTTAGGTGGTGTTGTGCGCCTGTGATCGACTTGATATTCCGGAGATAGAGAGAATAGAATAGACCCCGGAGAGAAGTGGTGTAACCTGACTGATAGGCCAAAGACAAAAGAAGAAAAGAGTGAACCTGGAACGAAGGGAAGGAAAGGGTGTTGATTGGCTTGTTTCCTTGGTGTGGTTGTTCGTTACTACTCGAGTAGGCTAAGATACAGGACAGCTGCCCCCGTTGCATCATGCTTAGCATCCCCCTTGGCATCCCACAAGGTGCTGTGTCTAGACGGCATCCACCATATCATAATATTATCAACAACCTCTCTCCATGCCCTAATGACCTTGGAGCTATTTTACCGTAAATCCAATAATCAGATTAGATCATTTAGATACTGGTTCATTATTCAGTACATAATAGATCTCAAATAATTGAACAATGTGCCATGATATCTCTTTGGAGTTGCCTCCTCTAGTAAGGTCTAGTGTTTTTTTTGTTTTTCCATGCCTCTCAGAGTGGCTTGAGAGCTCTTTTTTTTTACCGCCATTTCTCCCCCTGTTCCGAGCTAGGGAATTCTTGACTACATGGCGCATTGTTCAATTATTCGAGATTCTACGGTATAGCACTCGAGAGCTTTTGTATAATGAGGCGGATAAATCGGAACCCTAACCTTGGCTAATACCTAGAACCCCTTGTGCATATGATAAATTAAGTTTTGGTGCTATGATAATAATTAATGTGATAATAATATCATAACTAAAAAAGAACACAAAAACCCTAATCCGGGGCCCGTTACACCATGACTTAGTTTGCGCTTAAGGATAGGGCTTTGTCGGGTATGTTGCCAGAAGGTGGGGTTAGGGGTGGCTGATTTCACTTCTTAAGCCATCTGGCATGGGGCAGTGGCATTGGTTTTAATTCCTTGTGCTATTTGCTATTATAATAATTATTATACAGCTTTTCTTTTCTTTTCGCAAAGTCTCGGAGATATTGGGGGGGGGGGAAGGCTGTTTGTCTCGAAAACCAATTTTGCTCACCTACAACCAGTAACCACTTGGCAATGCAATGATGAAAATTAGGAACAAATGCTTCTCTCGAGGATCACTCGAATTTTCCAACCACTTCGCAGACATGTACTGTACAGCACAGGATTTAGTAGCAAATCACATGGCGTCAGCATTGGTTACAAGGAAAAAAGGAAAGGAAAAAAAGGTGAATTCGCTCCAAAGCAGCGGAATTTTTTTACTTCTGCGCTTTTGTCCTTATTTGCTGTGCTATACTCGAGTACCGCACTGCCTACCCCCGGAGAAATTAGGGTAAACTCCACTTTTCTTTTAACTATTTGGAATTTTATCGCTTAATAATTTATTATGATAATATTTATCTTTGATGGGATTCTAAAGAGCAAGGGGTAACAGGGATAACTTAAGATCCGACCGGTAGTTTGGCTTCCTAGTTCCTACCTGACCATGATTACTCATGATTTATAACTCTTTTTTATTATCCCGTGGCAAGGCAGTCCTTGGGTGAGATGATCGCCTGTGGGGCATTACGGGTCGCTCTCGGAGCTCCCTGGCGAACATGTATTATGACCCTAGACATTTAGCTCGCGCCAAAGCCGACAGGGCCCTTGGATAATCGAGCCGCAAAGGTCAACTCACGTTCAACCATTCTCGTGTTGGCTTTTCGGGAGCGATTATAGTGGTGGCTTTAACTTCGCGATACCCTGCTCGATATCATTTATTTAGCAGAGACAAAGTCTCCGGGTCTGTACCGGTATTTTAAATGGCCACATATATTTTTCTCAATAATGTTACCGGTAAAGAGGTTCTTGTCGTGGGACATTCTCTAGGCTAAGCCTAACTATTAGGGCTCTGAAGCACATGCGTAAGAGGAATGTGGCTTAGGGTTCTTAGCCAGGGGTTTTCTAACTTTGTCCGCCGTTCCACTAAAAACATATCGTGGAGAGACGAGAACATTTATATCAATACATAACCAACCCCTGGGATACCTCCTATTCGCCACAGAAGTCTCTTTTCTTTTCCACAGCGTTTTGGTGCAGCCTGAGGAGGTGGGGGCAATGCGGCCTGGGTTGTGCTAAATCCGCCATAGCGAAAGAACCATACTGTAAAAGCACCCGCTCGCCAGAGCTTTCCACAGATAACACCACCAAGTTCTGCAACCATCCCCAGGACCTCTACGTGCTCTGTTGTGCTCCCCAGCATTTGTACTTGCCTCAGCTTCTAGCACCTTCCAGCAGAAACACCTGCTGCACTATACTTGAATTTGCGGTGTTGGTCTAAATTTGCTCAGGGCTGGGTGCATAGATTGAACCTCCCACTATTCTAGGCTATTATACTCAAGACTTTGGTAGTATCTTGATCATGGTTTGTGCCCGAGCCTCACCGAGCCGCCCGGATGATGTCTTTGAATTTGGCATACCGGTAGTGGCTCCGCGATACAATAAAACACATGACCGGGATTAGCGCTATGTCAGATATCCGATCTCCCGCGGGTCTTGCCAGTCTCTGCAAAAATACCTGAATTGAGAGGCCCCATATTACCTGGAACAGGACTAGGAACCCTAAGATAGAAAAATCCTTAGTAATAAGGCTCCTTGCTCAATAAAAGGAAAACTCACTAAATCCGCTGTTTCTACTGGCTAAGTATATTGTTAAGAGAGCACCCTTATTTTGTAATACTTCTAGTGGTCCAACTCCTTCATCTAGGCTTAATGAGAGGCCATAGTACCGAGATCAAGCACGAATTCCCATAGGTAATTAAACCTCGCCTATGGGCGCAATTACCGGCTATGGTCGTGTAAAATAGATCTTCGCCTGTTGAATCGCTGGGGGGATACTAGGGCTGTGTGCCTCTAAAACACCTCATAGGAGGGCAAACCCTATATGGAAGGCCCTCTTTTTTTATTCTTAATTTCTTAGGTGTTGCGGCGCTCGGAAGATATGGCACTTTTGGGAGGCAATAATATGAGCTCCCCTTGGATATCTTGATACATTTCTGAATGTTATGATCCCAGAAGTAATTGTGGGGAATAATGAACGTAATTGGGTTGTGCCTCCAACGCTTTGGAAGGAGAGTTAGCCGCTGGCGTCTAACAGTTCCCTCTAGGGGAAGAATCCCTGTTGCTCCAGACACTGATAGTCGGATGCTGTTACTAGTTGCAAGTGGTGGCAAGTAGGTCCTCGTTGTTATAATAAGTGAAGGAAGATATATTTGGATGCCAGGGTTAGTCCTTGAATGTGCCGAAGGAATGGTGGTTTTTGATATACGGTTAGGATTGTTACCTGTAAAATATGGGCATTCAGTGGACGATCTACCATTTTTAATTTATTGAAGGGGTATCTGCCGCAGTTTACAGGTTTGCTCACCACCCGAGTGCTCTATGATACCTTGGGGGTACTTCTCAAAAAATTGTAATACACTATTGCCCCAATCTCCCCAAAGGAAACCTTCCCTACTTATTTCCCGCCATGTTCTTCTCTTAAAATCAGTTGTCTCGTTAAATCCTTTTCTAAAGCCTTCCTTATCACTGCTATGAAAAATATGCCGCTCCTTGGGCCTAGTGTTTTGGTTCTTGGGGTATTACTGTCTTTTTCATTAGTAGCGCATGGTAGGGATGTTGATCCAACTGAAGACTTTTGTTCCTTGAGTGCCCATATGAGTAGGACTCCCTCTGGCTTGTTAAAGAACTTCCTTTCACAGTTTATTGACCAATTGTCGAAGTATCTAGTGACCGAGAAAGACGGTATTCTTTATATTTTGGGAGGATGGATGAGATATGACTATCAGAACACTATTTACAAAGGCCCTAGTTCGTACCCCCATTTAAATGCACGGCCTTCTCCCTTCTCTTCGAGTTAACGATTGAATAATATGTTTAGATACGCTACTTCGGTCATTGGATATATCGAAGGGTTTCAACACTTCTCTCGATAGTGTTAATTACGTTCGAACGGAAGAAATTCCAGTTACAATACCTGGTATTGTGGATGCCGCGGTCTTCCCTACAGAAGCTGGTTTTGACGTTGCTTTTGGGAGGTGGAACCCATACAATAGTACCATTTATGGAAAGAGGGACCCTCCAGTTGAGGACAAGAAACGGCAATATGATCTTGCAACCCGACAATGGACAGATACGGGGATAACATTAAAGAATTGGTTCCAGTCGAACGGTTCAAGGAGGGTCTCTAGTTCAATGACAGCATGGATTCCATCATTGAGGAAGGGTTTTCTCTTCGGTGGGAGTTTTGTCTCAGTAAATGCAACATTGCCCAAAGTGACAGAGATAGAGGAGCATAATGGCCTAATTACCTATGACGAGGCTACCAATACATGGACAAACGAAACTACACCATTTGGAGGAATATCTGAGGGAGCCTTAGTGCATATTACCACAGCTACGGATGAGGTCTTGATTCAGTTTGGTGGAAGGTCTGAGTCGGCTACCAACGTAGTATGTTACTCTACCTATTGAATTTCTCTCCTTAAAATACTGATTTTATCTGGTAGAGAAAACTTTCCGAGATCAACATCTATAGCACAAACCGATCAAGTTGGTATACCCAACACCTACCGCCTGACGCTCCAGTGCCGGATCCTCGGTTCGGATTCTGCACTGCTCTCAAATCCGCTTTGGATGGTTCTAGCCATCAAATTTACGTTATGGGAGGCGTTGAAGCTCGCACTCAGACAGACGTTGAGGGTGCAACGGTTAGAACCATTTGGGCTCTCTCAATTCCAAGCTTTCAGTGGGCCCAGCTCGCTGCTACTTCGAAGGTCGTAGCTACTGACCCGAAAGCCAGGATATCACCAAAATGCCAGTCGATTGGAGAACACTACATATTCTATTATGGCGGGAAGAAGACCCCGAGTTACTCTGGCTCCGTTACTTGTGATAGCAAGGCAAATGCTGCATTCCTGTTCGATATCAATACAGTGACATGGACGAACGAGTTTACACCGAACGAGGGAAGATACGAAATCCCCTCGAAAGTTATTGAGCTTATTGGTGGCGGGTAGGTTATCCAAATCCCTAAAACAAACCAAGTAGTGCACAAGGGTTAGGACTGATCGCCTAGTAGTAAGAGCGGAGGCTCGTCCAAGAAGGCGCCAGCCAATGGCTGGAGCGACCTGGATCTTGAGGCCATAATGACACTAAAAACCACCACCCCAGAGGAGAACTGGAGCGGGGGTACAAGTTTGGGCAAGGGATCGAGCTCCAGCTCAGGCCCCCCCAAAACCAATTTTTGGGCTATAGCCGGTGGTGCCATAGGAGGAATTGTGGCTGTGGCACTTGCCTTCGTGGGCGCTGAGCTATTGCGTCGGCGCCGTCGGAGGATATTGCGGCTTTTCTCACACCTGAAATCCCCATCAACATCTTCTGGGGCCATGGAAGAGGGCTGTAGCCCGGCCGAACTTATGGCTCGTGCTCGGGTCACCTGGGGGGGAGTGTGCACTGTGGAATTGCCTGCAGAGGAGGTGGCGAGGGAGATGGACACTAAGCCTTGAGACCCATACGAGATGATGTGGCGATAACAGGGAAGAGGTTAAGGAAGAAAGGATTCAAACAAAGCACTCATTCTCCATGATTCATCCATCCAGCAAACCGGCTTCTCCTTAGAAAAAGATACATTCAATCACCCATCCTCCACTCACATACCTGATCCTTCACTTTCTACCAATGGGGCATGCGCCGTACTGTGCTCTTTCAACTTCTAATCTCTCCCTTCCCTCCTCAGGCTTGAGTGGGAGGGTACGATTAGATTTCTATGACAAATAATGTTCTTATGACTTAATGTTGCTTTGGCCGTATCCCCTTAGGCTGTTCTTCGCTTAGTTCAATGAAGGATTTGAACACCTTCAACCGTTGTCATCTAACTTGTTTTTTTAACTTTTAGATTTTATTCTTAATACCACACAGCCTCGGATGGAACAAGAGTTTGGTTATCATCGGCAAGAATTCTACCGAAATATGTTGGAGCATCCTTCCATATCAAGCATGGCCGACTGTGGTGTGGTACGTCGGCTGGTGGGCGACGGGTAAGGCTGCGAGTGGGGCTGCGTGAACCTATGAAGCTTTGGGGCTAGTGGTTCTTTAGTGTGTAAATAGTCAGGCACCTCCGTAGTTTTTTTTTTCTGAATCAAAGTATCATAGTCGTTACAACAGAATATGCTAAGATATTGGGAGCCAGATTTCATGATGGGGTGCGAACCAGTGGGGCTCTTGGAGAAAGCTAAAATCTGACGAGTAAATAAAAATGCGGGCTATGTTGGATTGCCTATGCGTGCAGTTAGGGGGTTTTGCGAATATGCAGTTGCACGGATACTTGGTATCATAAGAGAGGCGGGCATGCGGCTAGGAGATGCAGTTGTAGGACATATGGCTTGGTGGTATGCGGCGACTAGACACTTAACAGTGGGTTGTTGTTTTCACACTCTGGGCATAGGGTACTAGTTTTTCGTTTTGTTGATACCCATTCTTGTTGGGCATTAGGTATCCGGATTTTGGTTTCATGATGTTTCTTTCTTACCCTTTGTCCTTAGACATACGGGAGTTGGAATACTGGGGTGGAATGGACTTTAGGGATCATTGAGGATCATGGAGTGTCAGGATGGTTCCAGATTGGCTGAGATAGTTAAGGTCTACGGTTTGTTAGCTTAGTGTGCTTCTTTAGAGTTCATTGGGTTTCAGAAGTTTTGTGGTGTTGGACGGAGAGATATATCTCCTGTCCTGTCCTTAGCTAGTGGAGGTGGAGAGAGTAGCGAACTAGTCCACCCTTTCTCCATGTTCCACTGCACTCAGTGCCTATTGTGATCCTGTTGGACTTTTGTTCTTTCCTTCTTCGTGCTTTCATTTGGCTCAATCAGGCTTAGTCCCCGAGTCACTCCCTTCACGGAAATATGTCTCTGGCTTTGTAGACTACTTCTGTCTAACTTTTGATTTGTTGTCTGCCCCATTTTTGTATGACACTATAGCATCTCACCCGCAAATCCTTAGCCCTATCTTTTGGCATGGCTCTAGACAATAGTCTCTTACTATACCCTGTGAGGAATCTCTTTTTTTTTAAAAATGCTCTATATCCTTTTAGTGGAGTAACCTTTTTGGGAGAAATTTCTTTAGTTAATTATCTTGACGATCGTCAAGGGCTATTGGATTTTTTTCTTGTTTCCTTGAAATCTTTGTTTTCGGCGGAGAGGACATCCTGTTTGCCTACTTTGTGCCAAGTCTCATGCCATCTGTGCTCTAGATTATCGCACTCGGGGGCAATTGGATAATGTATCATAGTAGGTAAATCGAAACCCTAGCCTTGGTCTATACCTAGAGCTATGATACTTGGGACTAAATTAAGCCTTGGTGCAAACTAACAATGACCACAAAACCATGACTTGGTTAGCGCTTAAGTATAAGGGAGGGCGTTATGTTAGGTATGTTGCCAGAACGTGGGGTTTGGGGTGGCAGATTTCACCCCTTAAGCCATCAAGAATAGGGCAGCGGTATTAGTTTTGATTCATTGTGCTGTTTTCTACAATAATAATATATTATTGTGATTATTATAATATTATAATAATATTATTATTATACCTTTTTTCTTTTCTTTCCGCAAAGTCTTAGGGACGTGTCGGTGGGGTGGAGCAGTTTGTATCGGAGACCAATACCACTCGCCTGCAACCTGTGACCACTCCACCGTGGAATCCTTAATGAATATTATGCACAGATGCCTCTTCTCTCGGGCATCACTCAAATTTTCTAACAACTCCACAGGCATGTACAGCACAGTATTAGATAACAAGCCACCTGGCATCAACATTGGTTACAAGGAGAAAAGGAAAGAAAAAACGGTGGATTCACTCTAAAGCCGCGGAATTTTTTTACTTCTGCATTTTTGTCCTTATTTCCGTGTTGTACACTACCACAGCCGGAGAAATTGGGGTAAACTCCCCTTTTCTTTAACTATGACACATTTGGAATTTTATCTTAGATGGTGGGCTGGAACAACCTACTACCAATTGGGCAAAGCGCGTCAAGTCACTCCCGGGAGCCACCAGCCTATATAGGAGAGCCCTGCTCCCAGGACCTAGGGACCTCCAGGCTCGCTACCACTCGCATTCTCGTCTCCAACGCTACAGCTCGCGTTCTTTGTTTCCCCACCCACCACTCACAAGTCACACACTGCACCCTCATTGTGATCTAGGGATATATAGCTGGCAACGATCCTGAAGGACAAAGGCAGCGACTTCCCCCCAACGCCTCCGCCAGTGGACTCAGGAAACAGAGGAAGAAAAGGTTGGAATTGCTAGGATAGTTTCTGTGTTCTCATTTCTCTATATTCTCTGGTCTTTTCATTTCATTGTCATCTTGTGTTCTGTGCTAATGTATGGGTTCGGCCTTGAAAAATTGGTATCCGACTGGTTGTTTGGTCCCCTAGTTCCTTCCTGACCCTGGTTCCTCATAATTTATAACTCTTTTTTAGTATTCCGTGGCAAGGTAGCCCTTGGGTGAAATAATCGCTTATAGGTAATTTACGGGTCGCTCTCGGAGCTCGCTGGAAAACATGTATTATGACTCTAGAGATTTAGCTCGCACCGAGCTGCAAAGGCAAACTCACGTTCAACCATTCCCCTGTTGGCTTTTCGGGAATGACCTTTATGGAGTAGTGGCTCTGGCCCCGCGATATCCTACTTGACGTGTTTTATTTAGTAGACAAGTCTCCAGGTCTGTACCAGTATTTTAAATTGTCACATATATACATTTTTCACAATAATGTTTCCGGTAAGGGGGTTCCTACTGTGGGGCATTCTCCAGGCTAAGTCCAGCTATTAGGGTTCTGAAGAGCATGCGCAGGAGGAATGTTGCCCGGGCGAGAGATGGAGAATAATAACTAGGATTTCTTCTACCTTTGTCCGCCCTTCCACTAAAAACATATCCAGGAGAGACAGGAGAATTTATATCAATACATAATCAACCCCTTGGATACCTCTTGTTCGCCGCAGGGGTCTCTCTTCTTTTTCACAGCGTTCTGGCTCAGCCCCATGCGACGGGGGTGAGCGGCTGGCCTTGTGCTAAATCCTCTATAACAAAAGAACCATATAGTAACGGTTCCTGCTCCCTAGAGCTTCCCACTGGACACCGCCAAGTTCTGCAGCCATCTCCAGGGTTCCCGTGTGCTCTGTTGGGCTCCCCAACATTCGTACCTGTCTCGCCTTTCTAGCACCTTATCGCATAAATACTTGCTGCACTACAGTTGAATTTGCAATGTTGGTCTAAATTTTCTCAGGGCTGAGTACATAGTTTGAGCCTCACACCATTCCATGCTATTACACTGAAGATTTCGGTAGTATCTTGATCGCGGTTTATGCCCTGAACCGCACCGAGCCGCCCGGATGATCTATCTCCGGCGGATCTTACCAGTATCGGCATAAATACGTGAATTTAGCGGGCTCATATTACCAGGAACAGGACTAGGAGCCACAAGGTAGAAAAATATTTAATAGCAAAGGCTCTTTGTTCGATACGAGAAGGATCCGCTAAACCTGGTCGTTCTACTGGCTAAGTTTATTATTAAGAGAGGATATTTATTTCGTGATACTTCTAATGACCACTCCCACTCCTTCATGTAGGATCAATGAGGGGCCATAGTATCGGGACTTAGAGCGAATCCCCATGGGTAATTTAGACTGGCCTGTGGGCGCATTGTTGATTACGGCAATGTAAGCTGGTTGCTCGCCTGTGTAATCGCTGGGCTGATACTCTGGCCGCAAGCGGCTAAACGTCGTATATGAGAGCAAACGCTATAGGGAACACCCGCTTTTTATTTCTTAATTTCTTTTGGGTGCTGCGGCGGTCGTCAGGACAGCACCTCTGAGAGTCAATAATGCGAGCTTCCCTTGAATATCCTGATACACTTCTGAATGTTATAATCCTGGAAGTAGCTGTGGGAAAGCAATGAACCTAATAGGGCTGTGCCTTCAGACGCCGCGGGCAGTACCAGCTCGCGCCTAACTGCTCTCTCTGGGGGGGATCCCTGTAGCTCCCAACACTGATAGTCGGGCGCTGTTACTAGTTGCAAGTGGTCGCAAGTACGTTCCGGTTGGTATAATAAGTGAAGGAAGATATACTCGCATGCAAGGATTAGTCCTTGAATGTTCCAAAAAAAGGTGGTTTCTAATATATTGCTGAGATTATTGCTTGTGAGGGATAGGAACTTAGTGAACGCTTTAGGATTGACTTTTTTTAAAAAATCTATAGAAGGGGCATCCGCAGCAGTTTGACTGATTAACTCACCACCAGAAACGGTTTATGAGACCTTGAGGGTCTTTCCCAAGAAATTTTAATACTCTATTGCCCCCATCTCCCGGTCGGAAACCTTCCCTATTTATTTCCCGCTATGTTCTTCTCTTAAACCCAGTTGTCTCGTTGAATCCTTTTCTAAAGCTCTTCTTATCATAGCTATGAAACATATGCGGCTCCTTCCTCTAAGTTCTTGGGTTCTTGGGGTATTACTGTCCTTTTCATTAGTAGCGCACAGTAGGGATGTTGATCCGACTGAAGATTTTTGTTCCTTGCATGCGCATATGAGTAGGGCTCCCTCTAGCTTGTCAAAGGACTTTCTCCCACGGGTTATTGACCAGTTGTCGATGTATTTAGTGACCGAGAAAGACGGTATTCTTTATATTGTGGGGGGATGGATGAGATATAATTATGAAAACACTCAATTCAAGGACCCTAGTTCGTACCCCCTTGTAAACGCACGACCCTCTCCCTTCTCTTCGAGTCAATGATTGAACAATATGTTTAGATACGCTACTTCGGTCATTAAATATATTGAAGGGTTTCAACACTTCTCTCGATAGTGTTAATTACGTCCGAACCGAAGAAATTCCAGTCACAATACCTGGCGTTCTGGATGCCGCGCTGTTCCCTACAGAGGCTGGTATTGACCTTACTTTTGGGAGGTGGAACCCATACAATAGTACCATTCATGGAAAGAGGGACCCTCCAGTTGAGGACAGGAAATGGCAATACAATATTGCAACTCAACAATGGACGGATAAAAGGATAATATTAAGGAATTGGTTCGAGCAGAACTCTTCAAGACGGGTTACTAGTTCAATGACAGCATGGATTCCATCATTGAAGAAGGGGTTTCTCTTCGGTGGCACTTTTTTTTCAGTAAACGGAACATCGTCCAAAGTAACAGAGTTAGAGGAGCATAATGGCCTAATTACCTATGACGAGACTACCAGTACATGGAAAAATGAAACCACACCATTTGGAGGAATATCTGAGGGTGCCCTAGTGCCTATTACCACAGCTACGGATGAGGTCTTGATTCAGTTTGGTGGAAGGTCTGAGTCGGCTACCAACGTAGTATGTTACTCTACCTATTAAATTTCTCCGCGTAAATTGCTGATAGTAACCGGTAGAGAAAATTTTCCGAGATTAACATCTTCAGTACAAACCGATCAAGTTGGTTTACACAACTACTACCCCCTGACGCTCCAGTGCCGACTCCTCGATTCGCATTCTGCACCGCTCTTAAATCAGCTTCGGATGGTTCCAGTCATCAAATCTACATTATGGGAGGCCTAGAAGCCGGTACCCCCACAGACGCTAGGTGGGGTAGAACGGCTGGAACCATTTGGGTCCTCTCAGTTCCAAGCTTTCAGTGGGCCCAGCTGACTGCTAGGTCAAAGACCAACGCTGCTGACCCGAAAGCCAGGTATTCACCAAAATGCCAGTCGATTGGAGAACACTACATATTCTACTACGGCGGGAAGAAGACCCCGAGTTACTCTGGCTTCGTTACTTGTGATAGCAAGGCAAATGCTGCATTCCTGTTTGATATCAATACAGTGACATGGACGAACGAGTTTACACCGAACGAGGGAAGATACGAAATCCCCTCCAAAGTTATTGAGCTTATTGGGGGAGAGTAGGTTATCCAAATCCCCACAACACAGCAAGTAGTGCACTAAGTTAGGAGTCGGCTAATCGCTTAGCAGTAGGACCGGGGGCTCGTCCAAGAAAGCCCCAGCCAACGGCTGGAGCGTCCTAGATCTTGAGACCATAATGGCCTTAAAGACCACCACCCCGGACAACTCGAGCGGGGGTACAAGCCCGGATAGCGGATCAGGCTCCAGCTCAAGCCCCTCCAAACCCAATCTTGGGGCTATAGCCGGTGGTGCCATAGGAGGAATTGTGGCTGTGGCACTTGTCTTGGTGGGTGCTGAGATGTTGCGCCGGCGACGCCAGGGGATATTGCGGCTTTTCTCCCATCTGAAATCACCATCAACACCTTCTAGGACCCTAGGAGAGGGTGATAGCCCTGCCGAACTCATGGAGCATAATCAGGTCAATCGGGGCCGAGTGTTGGCTGGAGAATTACAACTTTACTCCTGCCAGGTATCCCAATCAACATCTGCTAGCGCCCTCGGAGAGGGCGATAGCCTGTCTGAACTCATGGCGCATACTCAGGTCTGCCGGGGGGGTGTCTACACTGTGGAATTGCCTGCAGGAGAGGTGGCGAAGGAGATGGACACTGAACCTTGAAGCAGACACGGGGTAATACGGCAACCAAAGGGGGGGGAATATGGAAGGAATTTTTCAAAAAAAGATTCATTCCCCATGATCCACCCATACCCTTTTCCAGAAATCTGGCCAACAGGCTTCTCTTTAGGAAATTATATACCCTATCACATACCCTCTACTCACCACTCACCTAAATATCCATTTTCTACCAATATGGCATGAGCTGTACTATACTCTCTCGACCCCTAGTTTCCTTCCCTCTTCTCGGATGTGAGAGGGAGGGTCCCATCACATTCCTATGAAAAACTTTGTTCAAATGTCTTAATGCTATCCACTCCGAATGCCCTTGGGCTGTGCCTACATTGAATCAATGAAAGATTTGAGCACCTCCGGCCGTTCCACCTGACTTGTCTTTAATTTTTAGACTCGTTCCTTAAGACTCTTCGGATGGAAAAGAGCTCTGCTGTCACTCCCAGGAGCTGTGCCGGGTAATGCAAAGTATGGCGAGTGAGATTTCATGGTGCCGCCGAACAGGCGGAACGCTTGGAGGACTGACTATAAAATTTGATGGATGAATAAATAAAAAGGCTCTTAGAGTTGCTTCCCGGGTCGCAGAAATAGGTCGCTGGTGTTGTGCTCTGGTTCGGTTCTAGCTTCTGATCTGTTCTAGTCTCGCCTATCTTTAGATGATATTATCAAACATCAGTCTCAAATCCCGAATGGTACATTTCGCCATTGCACCAGAGTTTCTTATTGTCCGTTAACGAAATTAGCCGTACACAAAGGATCCATGGCCACGCAACACCCCTCACCGCCCAGCATTTTCAACACCACCCAAAGATATTCCTCTGGATCGAATATAAATTCCGACTATTTATTCAACTATGTCGGGTGCTGTTACTAGTTGCAAGTAGTGGCAGTACATCCTCGTTGGTATGATAAGTGAAGGAAGATACATTTGGATGCCAGGGTTAGTCCTTGAATGTGCCGAAGGAATGGTGGTTTCTGATATACTGCTAGGGTTATTACCTGTAAAATATGAGCATTAAGTGGAAGATCTACCATTTTCTAATTTATAGGAGGGGTATCGGCCGCAGTTTAACAGGTTTGCTTACCACCCGAGTGCTCTATGATACCTTGGGGGTGCTTCCCAAGAAATTGTAATAAACTATTGCCCCAATCTCCCCAACGGAAACCTTCCCTATATATTTCCCGCCATGTTCTTCTTCACTTAAACTCAGTTGTCTCGTTAAATCCTCCCCTAAAGCCCTCCTTATCACAGCTATGAAAAATATGCCGCTCCTTGGGCCCAGTGTTTGGGTTCTTGGGGTATTACTGTCCTTTTCATTAGTAGCGCATGGTGGGATGTTGATCCGACTGAAGACTTTTGTTCCTTGCATGCTCATATGAGTAGGGCTCCCTCCAACCTGTCAAACGGCTTTCTCTCAGGTTTATTGACCAGTTGTCGAAGTATTTAGTGACCGAGAAAGACGGTATTCTTTATATTTTGGGAGGATGGATGAGATATGACTATTAGAACACTATTTTCAAGGGCCCTAGTTCGTACTCCCCTTTAAATGCACGGCCTTCTCCCTTCTCTTCGATTCAACGATTGGACAAGATGTTTAAATACTCTACTTCGGTCATTGAATATATCGAAGGGTTTCAACACTTCTCTCGATAGTGTTAATTACTTTCGAACGGAAGAAATTCCAGTTACAATACCTGGTATTGTGGATGCCGCGGTCTTCCTTACAGAAGCTGGTTTTGACCTTACTTTTGGGAGGTGGAACCCATGCAACAGTACCATTTATGGAAAGAGGGACCCTCCAGTTGAGGACAAGAAAAGGCAATATGATATTGCAACCGGACAATGGACAGATACGGAGATAACAATGACATTTATTATTATTATTATATATTTTTTCATTTCCCTCGGCAAAGTCTTAGGGACATATCGGGGCGGGGGGTAAAGCAGTTTGTGTCGAAAACCAATATCACTCGCCTGCAACTAGTGACCACTCCACCGTGGAATCCCTAATGGAAATTATGCACAAATGCTTCTTCTCTCGGACATCACTCAAATTTTCTAACTTCACAGGCATGTACAGCACAGTATTAGATACAAGTCACATGGCGTCAGCATTGGTTACAAGGAGAAAAGATAAATTCGCTCTAAAGCCGCGGAATCTTTTACTTCTGCATTTTTATCCTTATTTCCTGTGCTGTATCCTACTACCCCGGCCGGAGAAATTGGGGTAAACTCCGTTTTTCTTTAACTATTTGGAATTTTATGGCTTAATAATATGACAACACCCCACCAACCTACCTTTGACGGGATTCCAAAGAGCAAGGGGCAGAAGGGATAACTTAGGGCTGTTTGGCGTGACAATTTTGCGAAGTTTGGCTAGCTACTATACAAACCATGGTTGTGGAACCATGGTTGGAAGAACCTCATATGTCAGAAACAGTCAAATATTTGGTGCTGGTTGCTGCAAACCATGGTTTGTAATTCACGTCAACCAAACAGTCCCGTAGTTACAAACCATGGTTTGCCATCCCAAAATTGTCACGCCAAACAGCCCCTTAGTATCTGACTGGTAGTTTGGTCCCCTAGTTCCTTCCTGACCCTGGTTCCTCATAATTTATAACTCTTTTTTAGTATTCCGTGGCAAGGTAGCCCTTGGGTGAAATAATCGCTTATAGGTAATTTACGGGTCGCTCTCGAAACTCGCTGGCAGACATGTATTATGACTAGAGATTTAGCTCGCACCGAGCGGCAAAGGCAAACTCACGTTCAACCATTCCCCTGTTGGCTTTTCGGGAATGACCGTAGTGGTGGCTCTGTCTCCGCGATATCCTACTTGACATGTTTTATTTAGTAGACAAGTCTCTAGGACTGTACCAGTATTTTAAATTGTCACATGTATACACTCACCACCCGCTAGCCTAGATGGCCAAAATCCGAAGAATCTGTCCGGCACAACGAGTGATCCGGGACAACAGGTCAGGCTTTAGTGTAAAGAAATTGAGAACTTATCGAGTTTCATACGAGATAGCGAGGTGTCCGGATTATCGCGATCTGGGATAGCCGGGGGTTAGTGTATATTTTTCTCAATAATGTTACCAGCAAGGGGGTTCTTACCGTGGGACATTCTCCAGGACGGGTCCAGCTATTAGGGTTGTGAAGCTCATGCGCAGGGGGAATGTGGCTGGGGTGAGAGATGGAGAATAATAACTAGGGTTTCTTCTACTTTTGCCCGCCCTTCCACTAAAAACATATCCCGGAGAGACTGTTGAAAATTCAAGAAGGCCCCCCATACCTGGGAGATAGTCGGAACACTGATGGGACATGGCTAAGAGGAATTGGGTTTGATAACGGGCGCACCATTGGGTAGTATAGTATCAGAAGAGTGACGGTATGTTTGGTTGAGACCTTAGCTAAAGCAGGAACATTTGGGATGTTTTAGGAAATTGGCACTCTGGAAGACTGGAGGCTAGAGATGAAGGTTTACCAGGAGTTGGAACGTATAAGGGTCGCACTATGATTGTTAGGACACAGCTGTGTCAGGGCTGCAAAGGATTACAGAAGATAGAGAAACGGTATACAAAGACAAAACGCAAGGGATGGAATCAGGGAATAGAAGTTTCGGGAAACTTCGGAGGAGTTGGGTGGATGGAGGGAAGATAAGAGAAAATGATGGAGAGTGTTGCGGACCGAGAGTTCTTTCTGTAAAGTCTGGTTTGTGTATATATAGGACACCTCCGGAGACGTAGAAATAATAAGAATCCCAATACACTCTCTACCGAACATAAACTTATTTTATTAGAGACGAGAGAGTTTGTATCAATACATAATGAACCCCTGGGATACCTCCTGTTCGCCGCCGGGGTCTCTCTTCTTTTCCACAGCATTCTGGCTCAGCCTGAAGCGACGGGGGTGATGTGGCTGGCGTCGTGCTAAATCCTCTATAACAAAGAACTATATAGTAAAGGCTCCTGCCCCCTAGAGCTTCCCACTGGACACCTCCAAGTTTTGCAACCATCTCCAGGGCCCCCGTGTGCTCTGTTGGGCTCCCCAGCATTCTTACCTGTCTTGCCTTTCTAGCACCTTCCAACATAAACACTTGTCGCACTACACTCGAATATGCACAGTTGGTCTAAATTTGCTCAGGGCCGAGCACATAGATTGAACCTCTCATCATTCCATGGTATTGAACTGGGGTTTGATTGTGGTTTATGTCCTGAATGGCACCGAGCTGCTCGGATGATGTCTTTGAATTTAGCATAGAGGTGGAGGCCCCACCACACAATAAAACACATGAGCGGGATTATTATATCAGATATCCTATCTACCGCGGGGCTTACCAGTACCTGCGCAAACTCCTGAATTTAGAGGCCTCGTATTACAGGGAACAGGACTAGGAGCCCCAAGATACTAGAACTGTATGCGGCTAAAACATCGCATGTGAGAGCAAACGCTAGAGGGAACACCCACTTTTTATTCTTAATTTCTTTTAAGTGCTGCAGCGCTCGCCAAGACACCACTTTTGAGAGTCAATAATACGAACTTCCCCTTAAATATTCTGATACACTTCTGAATGTTATAATCCCGGAGGTAGCTGTGGGAAAGCAAGCACCTAATAGGGCTGTACACTATCTTCAGACACTTTGGACAGTACCAGCTCGCGTCTAACTACTCCATCTGGGGGAGATCCCTGCATCTCCCAACACTGATAGTCGGGTGCTGTTACCTGTCGCAATTGGTGACGAGTACCTTCCCGTTAGTATAATAAGTGTAGGAATATATACCCGGATGCCAGGGTTAGCCCTTGAATGTTCCAAAGGAGTGATGGTTTCTAATATATTGCTCATATTATTGCTTGTGAGGAATAGGAACTTAGTTAACGCTTTAGGATTGATTTTTTTTAAATCAATAGAAGGGGCATCCGCCGCAGTTTGACTGATTAACTCACGAGTCACCACCCAAGTGGTCTAGGAGACTTTGAGGGTCTTTCCCAAAAAAAATTAATACACTATTGCCCCCATCTCCCCAACGGAAACCTTCCCTATTTATTTCCCGCTATGTTCTTCTCTTAAACAGTTGTCTCGTTGTTAAATCCTTTTCTAAAGCTCTTTTTATCACAGCTATGAAACATATGCAGCTCCTTCCTCCAACTGTTTGGGTTCTTGGGGTATTACTGTCCTTTTCATTAGTAGCGCACAGTAGGGATGTTGATCCGACTGAAGACTTTTGTTCCTTGAGTGCGCATATGAGTAGGGCTCCCTCTAGCTTGTCAAAGGACTTTCTCCCACGGTTTATTGACCAGCTGTCGAAGTGCCTAGTGACTGAGAAAGACAGTATTCTTTATATTGCGGGGGGGCGGATGAGATATAATTATGAAAACACTCAATTCATGGGCCCTAGTTCGTACCCCCCTGTAAACGCACGACGCTCTCCCTTCTCTCCGAGTTAACGATTGAACAATATGTTTAGATACGCTACTTCGGTCATTGAATATATCAAAGAGTTTCAACACTTCTCTCGACAGTGTTAATTACGTCCGAACCGAAGAAATGCCAATAACAATACCTGGTGTTTCAGATGCAACTGTATTCCCTACTGGATCAGGTTTTGACCTTACTTTTGGGAGGTGGAACCCATACAATAGTACCATTTATGGAAAGAGGGACCCTCCGGTTGAGGACAGGAAATGGCAATATGATATTGCAACTCAACAATGGACGTATAAAAAGATAATATTAAGGAATTGGTTCGAGCAAAACTCTTCAAGACGGGTTACTAGTTCAATGACAGCATGGATTCCATCATTGAAGAAGGGGTTTCTCTTCGGTGGCACTTTTGTCTCAGTAAACGGAACATCGTCCAAAGTGACATCGTTAGAGGAGCATAATGGCCTAATTACCTATGGCGAGGCTACCAATACATGGACAAACGAAACCACACCACTTGGAGGAATATCTGAGGGAGCCCTAGTGCCTATTACCACAGCTACAGATGAGGTCTTGATTCAGTTTGGTGGAAGGTCTGAGTCGGCTACCAACGTAGTATGTTACTCTACCTATTGAATTTCTCGTAAAATACTGATTGTATCTGGTAGAGAAAGTTTTCCGAGATTAACATCTACAGTACAAACCGATCAAGTTGGTTTACACAATATCTACCGCCTGATGCTCCGGTGCCGGCTCCTCGATTCGCATTCTGCACCGCTCTTAAATCAGCTTCGGATGGTTCCAGCCATCAAATCTACATTATGGGAGGCCTAGAAGCCGGTACCCCGACAGACGCTACGGGGGGTACTATAGAACGGCTGGAACCATTTGGGTCCTCTCAATTCCAAGCTTTCAATGGGCCCAGCTGACTCCTAGGTCAAAGACCAACGCTGCTGACCCGAAAGCCAGGTATTCACCAAAATGCCAGTCGATTGGAGAACACTACATATTCTATTATGGCGGGAAGAAGACCCCGAGTTACTCTGGCTCCGTTACTTGTGATGGCGGGGCAAATGCTGCATTCCTGTTCGATATCAATACAGTGACATGGACGAACGAGTTTACACCGAACGAGGGAAGATACGAAATCCCCTCGAAAGTTATTGAGCTTATTGGTGGAGAGTATGTTATCCAAATCCCTACAATACAGCAAATAGTGCACTAGGAGTGGACTAATCGCTTAGCAGTAAGACCGGAGGCTCGTCCAAGAAAGCCCCAGCCAATGGCTGGAGCGTCCTAGATCTTGAGACCATAATGGCCTTAAAGACCACCACCCCGGAGGGGAACTCGAGCGGGGGTACAAGCCCGGACAGCGGATCAGGCTCCAGCTCAGGCCCCTCTAAACCCAATCTTGGGGCTATAGCCGGTGGTGCCATAGGAGGAATTGTGGCTGTGGCACTTGTCTTGGTGGGTGCTGAGATGTTGCGCCGGCGACGCCAGGGGATATTGCGGCTTTTCTCCCATCTGAAATCCCCATCATCTTCTGGGACTCCAGGAGAGGGCGGTAGCCCGACCGAACTCATGGAGCATAATCAGGTCAATCGGGGCCGAGTGTTGGCTGGAGAATTACAACTTTACTCCTGCCAGGTATCCCAGCCACCATCTGCTAGCGCCCTAAGAGAGGGCGGTAGCCTGGCTGAACTCATGGCGCATGCTCAGGCCTGCCGGGGGTGTGTGTGCACTGTGGAATTGCCTGCAGGAGAGGTGGCGAAGGAGATGGACACTAAAGCTTGAAACAGACGCGGGGTAATACCGCAATAAAAAGGGGGGGGGATATTGAAGGACATATTCAAAGAAAAGATTTATTCCCCATGATCCACCGATACCTTTTTCCAAAAATCTAGCCAACAGGCTTCTCTTTAGGAAAATGACCCTATCACATACCCGCTACTCACCACTCACTTAAATATCCATTTTCCACCAATCTGGCATGAGCTGCACTATACTCTCTCGACCCCTAGTTTCCCCCCTCTTCTAGGATGTGAGCGGGAGGGTCCCACCATATTCCTATGAAAATTTTTGTTCAAATGTCTTAATGCTATCCACTCCGAATGCTGGGCTGTGCCTGCATTGAATCAATGAAAGACTCAAACACTTTCGACCGTTGCCATCTCACTGGTCTCTTTAATTTTTAGACTCGTTCCTTAAGACCTCCTCTCCTTGGATGGAACCAGAGCTCCGTTGACACCCCTAGAGCTGTGCCGGGATATTGCAAAAGTATTGCGAGTGAGATTTCATGGTGCGGCGCGAACCAGTGGAACGTTTGGAGGACTATAAAATTTGATGGATGAATAAATAAAAATGCTAGGTCGCAGAAATAGGTCGCCGGCGTTGTACCCTGGCTCGTTTCTCGCTTCTGATTTGTTCTAGTCTCGCCCATCTTTAGATGATATTATTATCAAATCTCAGCCTCAAATACCTAATGGTATCTTTCGCCATTGCACTGAAGTTTCTTACTACACCCCTATACTAGGTCTCACTCCCCATGGACTATCTTCTTTTAGTGGAAGCGATTTTTCCGAAGAAAAAGAAAAATTTAGTTAATTCTCTTAATAATTGTCAACACTTCTCGGAGTTTTTCTTCTATTTGAAATCTTTGGTGATTAAAGAAAGAAAGTACAATAAAATCTGAGGCCTATCGCGCCATGACTTGTTTTGCGCGCAAGCATGGGACAGGAGAGTTACCGGGTATGTTGGAAGAACAGGGTTACGGGTAGCTCAGTTCGCTCCTTATGCCATCGGGCATAGAATAGCGATTGTTAGCTTAGTTTCTTTTGTATTGTTCCCTACCCCGGGGTTTCTCCTGAGTTTCTAATATTACCTAAATGTTTTTTTGCATTGTGTTCGTTAGATGCAGGAGGTATAATTCCCCTGATTTCTAGAAATATTGTTTTGGAGGTGTATATATTATTATTATTATTATAGTGCGAAGAGTCTGGAGTGTGTATTATAGCATGTAACATCTGTTATAGGAGCATCATTGTGGAAAATAAATGCAACCAACGTGAAACTGAAATGCTAAACAAATGATTGGCCTTTTGCAATAATTCTTTATTCTATAGGAGCACAAGAGGCCAAAGTTGGCTTAGGCCACAAGGGGTATATTTTCGCAAAATTTTGGATTTTTTCACGTCAAAATTCTTCAGATCATTGATTGATGAGTAATATTTTGTAAGCTGCTGTATACATAATAAATATTATGTAGTAAAGGTTCTTGTCGTGAATAGCAGGGCACCCGGGTCTCGCAAGCAGTGATGGAACAATTATTCAGGGTTAGCCAGCTAGATATAACCCGGCTTGTCCTGGTTTCTACTAGTTGTGGTGCTTAGGATTCGGTTAGGAATTAGATAATGGGATTCTGATCTAACAAGGTCGTTTGAAACGAAAATTATGGTCTAAAAATCTTAAGACCGCCGAACGCATTTATTTTCAGAAACACCATAATATTATTTTTGTTTTATGATATCATACTTCCTGAGTCACATATGGTGAGGGAACTCTGTAGTCGATGTACTTTGCCAAGAAAATATGGTCCAACTTCAATAGCCAAAGGATTCTCAACCACAAGTCCAATGAGAATTATGGCTCTATTAGGTGACAGATTGGGTGATATCTACACACTAATAGAGGGAAAATAGAAATATCTCAAGTTTTCATGGAGATATAGGGGTTTAAAATGTTTAAAACTTTGGTAGAAAAAAGAGGAATGTCCGGGGTATTCTAGGATAGGTTAAGCACTATTAACTTCCTTGATGAGAACAGTTAATTGATATTTGCCAAGATATTAACCTATGACAGAGCTAGTTGTTAGCGTATTAACCTAATATTAATACACGAGAATGAATGTCCGCCTGTTCCGGGTACAGAGTTCCCTCACCATACACCTCCAACCGTTAAGCCCTCCTTGACAGTGGCTGCCGTCTCCAGCTGCTAGACGGCAGTATAGGATTCTAAATGGCCGCGGGGGGTGGAGGAACTAGGTCAGGGCTTGGAAATCGGAATATGATTGACTGATTACGGGCTGACAATGTTTCCTCTATCTGGGCAGTGTTAAGTTCAGGGCTCCCCGCTATGCCCGGCGACTAGCATGGCACCCATTCAGATCGCTAGCTTCAGGGTTCAGATGCTAGAGTAGCACGTAAGTTCCAAATAATGTATGAATTCACAGGTAAATAATATTAAAACGAGTTTTGAGCAATGTCAGTTTCTCAAATTTCTACTTTGAAAAGTATCAAACCGGGGTGGGGGAGTGTTATACGGTAAGCCATAACTAACTTAATTCGCACCCGTGAAACATGCAGTATCTAAGTTATCACCAGTACAAGATAGGGGGTAGAAAATCATAGGAGTACATACTCGGGTACACTTGAAAACCTCATGCATGATAGGTCGCTTAGAAGGGAGGAAATGACCTGCCGTAAGATGCTTAGCGAGCGCAGGGCATATGGGAGCGATGATGTCGACTAAGCATAAAGGTTTTAAGGTTTCATGAGCCTCAGTGCTAGTGCGGCTTTGCCACGTGGGACCAACAATTCCATCCAACGACTTCCCCACATTAGGGAGTTTATCCGGTATCGATAAGCAGGGCCGGACACACCCAACTACCCTGCTTTGAACTTCTGGGAACCCCGAGATTTGTGCAAAATTTCGGTCACGCAGACGATAAACTACCGGTAGAGCATCTGCGAGCGCGATTTTGCGACAGCATTGGTTATAAAAGGTGAGAGTGAATTTGCTACCGAGCCCAGACTTTTTCACTTCTACACCCCACCCTCTCAAGCAATCCCCCACAGCAACCTAGAGAGCGAACAACAGGAAAAATACCCTAGATCCCAGTCCTATCGCCGGGTTAATTCATAACTCTTATTTCCCAGGCATAATAACAGCTCTTTTAATAATATATCATACCATTGACTCAATAAGGTGCGGTTCTAACCCTTGACGTGGTGGCAGCTGTTTCCGCGCCGATGACGTAACGATTTCGGTAACATTTCACATGGCATTACCATCGCCGACAACCGGCCAAAAACTCAGACCGGGTTGTCTTCTCTCGAGCCTTGTTCACGGCATTATCATGCCTAGATGCACGGGTTTAGTAACATGCGCAACCGGCTTCTACGCACAGAGAAATTCCGAAGTGGACACAGCAGGGACGGCCAGGGCCTACTATAGAAGACGACTTCACCCTACCGTGGATAAACAAGGCTCAGGAGGACTTGCATCTGGTTGGAGACGCGATATTATAGGGGGGAACAAGCCAAGGTATCCTTTGGGAAAGAGGGCGTATTAATTCACTAGTAATAGATCCCCCGACCAACATTTTCTGCCCTGGCAATCTGGACAAACGCGCTGCACCAGAGCCATTATTAACTCAGCGACATCACCAGTGCATGTGCCCTACCGCTCGGGAATTGCTGACTAGGAGACCGAGTACCAGTGATGGGGTGGAAAGGCATCTCCCGTGTGGGGCAGTGGTTCCATCGATAAATCCCTAAAAAATAATGACATCCCCCGATATAATCTCACCATACTTGCCAAATACATAACTTCGGGCGAGATGGAGGAGAGGCCTAAGGCAGAAATTGCCAAGAGAATTCCCCTGAAACTCACCGAGATGTAAGTAGGATAGGCTAAATGGGGCCACTGCTCAAGTTATCCGCTGACAACTATGCATGCCACTCCCATGGCGGTCGGAGGAGGGTCGACCGGTTATAGCGCTTGCAATATCTCTTCTATCTTAACATTGCCAAGCTGCTACCAAGGGCTGTCGTGGGGGAGAAATAAGGGCTGACTATTCCACCGGTCCACCTCACCTTTAAAGGGTATCTAGCCAGTTATCTTGACCTTCTCCAGAGTTTTCATTCGGCAATTGTGCAGACCTCCTTAACATATCTAATTTATCAGCCAACAATAGCCCTTTTGGCCCCCCGGTTTTAGACCACCCAACACACATCCCCCCCCGCAGATTCTGCCCTAGTCTCGGGGACTCTGCATGGGAAAGGAATTCTCGGATGGTGGTAAAACGAATACGGTATATTGATTGGGCCCCACCTCTGCCCCTATATTTCAACTGTGGGCTCTTACGTTTTCTCCAGGCGACACTACATATCCGGATCCGGATTTGTTGAAGTCAGGGTGGCTTGGATACTGGTGGGTGGGTGGCACTGGTATACACCGCCGGTCGATGAGGGTTCACTTTCAACAATTGGTGTCAAAAACAAGAGTTATTCTCTAGGCCCAAGACAGCCAATGTTCACCACCCATATAGGCCCTAGCATGGATATAAGGGAATGCTGGAGCGGCTATGGGAAGGAGATCAGCTCCCATATGCTAGATAGCAGATGCAGGAAAGCATTGGTCTTGTGGGCTATAGGGAATAGACAGGCCCATATTTACCCCACTTTCCGTTACTTGTCCTTTCATCTGCTGCAAACAGAATAAATCCATAGCTCTTAGACACACGGCCCCATCGCCTTAGCGCGCCTGGACCTGCCCTTCAAGTTAGTTGGTCCGTTCCAGGGTTTATTGACGGGATTTATTGAGGAAATTGCTCGTTTCGTATGTTGTCTTAGTAGCAAGTAATGTAAGCACCCTAAATCTCTATCGTTTACCAACAGGTGGAATCAATCGCAGTGCGGGTTAGAGGGAAACCATGTACAGTAGGTCTTGACGGATATTCATAACCCCTCCCGCAATTTGGCATACTTACTGTTGAAATATGGTTATACTCTGTTAACGAGTTTTCATTCCGTATGTAAAGTATTTCGCTTCCTCAGGATAGTACTGGTGTATTTCTTAAATCAGGTTAAAATAGATATTTGCCTCTACATACTGTACGAAGGGTGCTTCCCTTTCTACTACTAGTATCATAGATCTTTAGATGAATCTTAGAACGCATACTTTAAGTCGTTAACATTACGTTTCAGTGTCACATTCCTATCAATTTAGTAGGTTGGGGGGCACATTTTGTTCCTTACCTCTATTGGAAGATCGAGCCGAATCTGTCTGCCCAGACCTAAATTGCTCATCCGAAGGATATAGCATACCCGCACTTATGACTGGGAAGATGCAAGATCCGTTTATGCCAGTTAGTAGTGGGGCACCTTTGGTGAGGGATTAAGGACGGGCACCAGGTTTCACTGCATGGGTACCAGGATTTAATCCCGAGTGACAACATATGACTACAAGTGGAGTGAGGATATTTGAAGATAAGAAAACAGATACTGGCCCCCTCCCCGTAGTGGCCATGGGCTATAGTAGGTATTTTTGTAAGGAAAGTTTAAATTTCACTCCAATTATCGTCAATTAAAAGCTTATATTTTCGCAGCCCCCCGGAGTATTCACCTAGGCTTAAATGGCAATAATGCAGATCAGAAGGAATTTTCTCTAATGGGTGTTTATATAGGACTACCACACCGCGGCATTGCAGCTGGTGGATACAAGTTTCGTTCTTGCGTCGAAAATTGGATGGTGGTGGTCCATTTATGAACCGTGGTATATATTATACGTGGACAAAATTATCCGCACATCGGGGGGTGCAAACCCGGTCATAACAGCACTCACCCACCAGTCCCAATATCATGAAAACAAAAAAACAAATGAATTAAAAATAAAAATAAAAATTCACAGTAGGACCATAGTAGAAACTGATATTTGATCTAGAGATATTTCATTAGGTGGTGTTGAACGACCTAGGTGATGAGGAGTGCTGCCTTTCTCTCAATCGTCGGTGTGTGGCTAGTTTTGTCCACGCACCATATGAACAGGGGTTCCGAAAACCGAAGGAGGGGTCACAACAATCGGGAGCAGCAGCGGAAGCGAGAACAGCGAGGCTCCAACCCCACGGCTTCCTAAGGGGTACTAGGACAGTATCGCACTTTGTAAATGTACTGCAAGATAGGTGGTATCAGATTGGCTTGCTCCGGTGTAATACGGTTTGGGCTGTAGGTTGGACGGGCGGTGCCCCCACTACTCGAGTGATAAAAATTATTGAATGTTTAAGAATACGAATTGGATTAAGTTAGCACTTCCGGTCCTGGAGGTGACGATTCCACTCGCTTGTGAAGTGAATTCGCGGCATAGCTTATTCGTGTGGAAGCTCAAGTTCTTTCCGATATAAACAAGACTTGAATAATTGAACGGTGTGCTGCCGGATGTCGTTGGGCTTTCCTCTCCGGGTAAGATCCACCAAATTTTGTTTTTTCTTCTGTCCTAGAAGGCTGGAGAGACCCAGATCTTAAAACCATAATGATACTAAAGACCCAAACCGCAGATTCATCTAAAACGAACGTTGGGGCCATTGTAGGGGGTGCAGTCGCAGGTGTAGTAGCTGTGGCACTTTGTTTCTTTGGCGCAGCTATGCTCAGTGGGCGCCGTCAGGGGATATTGCAGCTTTTCTCCCGCCTGATATCCCCATCAACCTCTATTAGGGGCCCGGGAGAGGACGGTAGCCCGGCTGAACTCATGGGGCATAATTGGGTCAATCACCCCAGGGTGTACGCTTGCGAACCGCCGGCTGAGTGCGTTTGGGAATTGCCCGCGGAGTGCGTTTGGGAATTGCCGGCGGAGGAAGTGGCGAGGGAGATGGACACGGGGCCTTGAAACCGACACTGGGTAATACAGAGGTGAAAGGGAGGAAGTTAAGCAAGAAAATTCTCAAAGAAGGCACATTATTCATCCATACCTTCTCCCAGCAATCTAGCGAACCAGATTCTCTTTCGGAAAAGATACACCAGGTCACTCCTCCCGACTTACTGACCCATTTAACCTTATCCTTGACTTTCTACCAATCAGGCATGTCCTTCAAGGTACTCTTTCAACCCCCACTCTCCCTTCCCATTCTCAAACCTGAGCCAGAGGGTAAAGTGCCATTATATTTCTATGACAAATTATGTTCTAGCGACTTAATGTTGCTTTACCGGTTTGCCTTTAGTCTGTGCCTCCGTCATTTTAACGAAAGAATTGGAACACCTTCAACCATTGCCATCTGACTTGTGTTTTAGCTTTTAGACATTGTTCTTAAATACCTCTCCGCTCTTGATGGGGCAAGAGTTTAGCTGACACCAGTAGGAGTTGTGCCATGACATGCCAAGACATTGAGAGGGTGTCATTTCGTGGTGCAGCCTGAACCAGTGGATTGCTTGGAACATATGGTAGATAAAAGATTCCGGCCCGTGCCCGAGCCACTCCCCGAGTCACAGATATAAGTCTGTGGCTTTGTAGATCAAGTGTCTGGACGGAGGTGAACTACTCCTGCCCCACAGATTTGTGTATGATATTATTAAATTTCAAATTCTAAACCACATCTTCCCGCATTGGACTAGTAATAAATCTCTCACCACACCTATATATAGGATCTTGTTTTTCTGCTCCATCTCCCTTTGCTAGAATTCCTTATGTGGGGGAAACATTTTTAGTTAATTCTTCTAATGATTGCCAATGGCGTTGGCTCTCTTGAAATCATTGATGCTGACGCAGAGGACATCTTGTTTGCTTATTTTGGGACCTGTTTTCAGTCCATTCGCTTTCCAGATTTTCGCGCTTGAGGGGACAGTTGGATAAGGAGGTTTATTAGTTGAAACCCTAACCCTGATTACTACTTGTACTTGTACTTAAAAGCACCGTAAAATTTTCAACTGAACCGTGTGCTATGAAGTCTAAGATTCCCTTCTCTGGAAATGGAGCAAAAACACAGCAAAAACACAGCCCCCTTCCCCCTTCCGGGACAATTATTTTTTTCTTGACCTTGCTAAGAGGGGAAGGCCCAACGGCATAGCGCGGCGTCCCGGTATTCGTGCCTTTGCGGTGTCTGTATGGTCACACATGTATCCGGTGTGATTACTAATACCGGTAGGTGAAATATATTTACCAGATTTTGGTCAGGGCCACTGTCCGAGAAGACGGGATATTATTTTGCTAGTGTGCGCTGTAACTTGAATTGCTCGGAATTCTCTACTACTTCCTTTCAACTTTTAGGTATATTTTTATTAGACATGCCACTATGCAACTAATACAGTAAAATCTTGAATAATTGGACCTTGTGCTATGTAGTCTAGAATTCCCGACATATCATAGGAATCACTGCAAAAAATGAGCCCCTCAACCCTAATGAGACAAAAAAACAAAAAAACACCAGATTTACCAGAGGAGGCAACTCCAGCGACATAGCGCAAGGTCCAATTATTCGAGATTTTACGGCATCAGGGGGGGGGGGGGGGGGGGCTATGTTTGGGGACGCATGGCGCACTGTATTGCAAAAACCTTAGTTTACTATTGAAAAGAGTTCCTACACTGTTTCAGGGTCCGCAGTATTACAGGGCGGTCAAGGCATATCGTAAAAACAGTTGAAGTCCCTCCGTCAGACCACTATAGGTTTAACCTGCTAGGTTAACGGAAGTGCGAATCAGGGTTTCTGAGATCCAACATGTCTAACAGGCTGATCTTGTAGCATGTCAAGAAAATGTTATTCCTTCCTAGGATTTTTCCTCTCCGAATCCGGAGATTGAAGAGTTGGCGGAGGCAGTAGATTCAGGAGTTTTTACGGGAATAGCAATTACCGATGTGGTCTTGGAACGAGTCCTCTGGATAAAATATAACAAATTTGTCTCAGCGTAGTGATTGGTAGCGGCGGAACGGTAGGTATTAGTGATTAAGTACACATGGCATTGCGCGTATCTAGGTATCTAGTAAAAAACACGGTCCCATATCAACATGTATAACTCAAATGGTGGGAGGCGGGGGTGAGAGGAAGTAGCGAATTTATAAGACAGGCTCATGATCGCACTTAGCTTCCCTACTCACTAAAAACTCAATGGAGAGCAAAGAGGGATGCGATATTAAACTCACAGCGATAAATCGCTTCGCCAACCAGCCCACTCAGGGTGTGGGGGGGGGGGGGGGGGGGGGGGGGGGGGGGGGGGGCGGCGGGGGGGGCGGGGGGGGGGCGGGGGGGGGGGGGGGGGCGGGGGGGGGGGGGGGGGCGGGGGGCGGGCGGGGGGGGGGGGGGGCGCGGGGGCGGGGGGCGGGGC
>Ga0307509_10001471_pt1 | contig 39875 bp, 44 predicted proteins | sample 10_EM_MG_FD_202245 | JGI IMG/M metagenome (GOLD analysis project Ga0307509, IMG submission 202245) | Populus trichocarpa ectomycorrhiza microbial communities from riparian zone in the Pacific Northwest, United States - 10_EM | ecosystem: Host-associated > Plants > Roots > Unclassified | place...
GGCCCTTGATTCTCAAGGTGGTTTCTCAATTATTTGTTGAGATAATTAAATGTGAATTAGATTTTCCCATGGTTGCTATGGGTGAGCCGGATCCCTGTCGTGAGCCACTTCCCCGGGAATCACGTTAGCAGTCACGATAGTTAGTCGTTGCGACCCAAACAAAGACCCAGTAGAGACAAAGGCAAGGAAAAGCAAAGAAAATGCAACCTTCGTCACAACCCCTATCTCCTCCACCACCCACCATCAGCTAGCATACCTACAGCCTATGCCCATCCATGTAAAGTTCAACCTCCTCCTCATCAACAGCTTCATGTTCCCCATCCACCTCGCTCCCCACCTCAGACCCCTCATCCCCACCAACCCCTTCCTCCTCCCCTTCCCCCTCCCCCCTCCTTCCCACACCAACTACATGCTCGACAAAAGCAACCTGGCTCCCAAAAAATTCATTCCGACAAAGCGGACACCGCACAACATCGGTGCAATACCCTTCATATTGTACAAAACACGGCCCGCACAGACCATGCTGTGCACTCGGAACACTACAAGGAAACTCCCTCGTAACCCGGTTCTCATAGCAAATTGGGCAAGTTGTCCAATCTTTTGCTGTAGGGCTCCTCGGTACGCTAGGGGATACTTGTAGGACATGGTGAGGGAGTGTGGAGGAGGTGGAGGTGGAGGTGGAGGGAAGGCGGGAGTACTGTGCTAGGGCGAGCGCCCAGTTCTCGAGTTCTTGGGATTGTGTGAGGACCCTGGCGTGGAGGATCCCTGGTCTAAACGGGGCGAAAATCGAGGGGACTTCCCTTGGCGATGAAGTAGGAAAGGCAAATGGTGCAAGGGCGGTATCAACCCAAGTTGGTGGGAACAGAGCACCAGTAATCTGATTAGATGGGTGCAGGGGATTCTCTTGTGTAAAATCTGCATCTCTAGCTTCTCCTTCGACCTGTGCAGCCAAAGTATCCAACTCTAATGGGGTCCCAAGGTACCAGTCTGTCAGCCCACCACTGCTCGCCGAAGACCCACTAGAAGTAGATGAAGAAACATCACTCCAAGCCGACGGCACAGCAGAATGCTGTGTAAGATCAGTCTCAGGGCGATAATCTATCTCATTCTCCTCCTCCTCTTCCTCTCCTTCCTCCCCCCCGGTATTAGCACTCCCAACACTAACCCCCCCACCCACTGCCACATAGCTGTACTCGCCATCCTGCCCCCCGTGTGCCTCAGTCCCAATCCCCTCCCAAAAGCTCCTGATCGCGTCGGTCTCGCCCTGGGCTATATCCCCCAACGTCCGCTGTGTACCCGCTCCAGCAGTAAATACCCGTTGAACCCCACCCGCAATTCCGCCGGGGGGGCTTGACGACCAGGTATATCGCTCCCCGGGAGCAGACGAGGTAGTCAGATTCTCCAAGTGCGGCAATGTGGTTAGCCTTGTTCTTACCTGTGCCAGTTGGGATTCTTGATTAGGCGCGCTGGAAGAGCTGACTTGCCGGGATGGAGATGGAAGTGCGGAAGAACTGGGCGTTGTGTCGTAGGAGTCAAAGGCAGAGGGGGGTTCGAAGTGGAATGTGGGAGCCGGCCTGCGCAGGGACCTTGTAGGTCTTGTGATAGTAGGAGTGGGGATACTGAATAGATCCCTGACTTCCTGACTGAAGGTTTGGAATACAACCTCGCTAGCCCGTGTTCGTGTCACTACCTCTCCGGTAGTACCGGCCCTTGAGAATTGAGTTGTGGTAGTAGACGTGGTAGCGATGCTCACACCGCCCAACCACGTAGACACCCTCCCTCCACTGGGATTTCGGGAACTAGAATTACGAAGTCTCTCCCCGTTAGCCCTTCTCCCTTCTCTAGAATTAAAAATAGACATAATTAATGCTGCGGTGATGTTATTGGTAATGTTTTTGGTGATGTTTTTGATGATTTCTGAGCTGAGGTGCGCAATGGATATAAATAGATACCAAGTTTTCAATCCTGATGTGGTGTGCGACGGGTGTAATGCTGTATGAGACTCTAGTTGAACAATTTTTCCTGATGGTTATATACAACTCGCCCCACCCATCTTGATAAGCAACTTTAGGTTTTCAAGTCTTCATCGCTAATTCGAGAATACTTGGGTGTCTTACAATATTACTGTCTCAGGGGACATCATGCAATATCACTCGGGACAAGAAGCAAGTGTTAAAATAACCGATGCAGGGGTAATGATCGATGATGAGGGTTTTATGAGGCAGAGTAGAGCAGCTCAAGTGAAGATCGTGTTCAGACTCATGGGCAAATCAATTGTCGGTTCTGGAAAAAAAAGACTCAGTATTCTATGCAATAATTAAGAGATTACATACGCCCCAAACGAAACAATTCAAGCCATAAAAACCGACTTCCGAAATTATGCGCAAAATAGCTAGCGAATCAAGGCTTCTCGATCAGTATAAACGACATTCTTCCTATGGCTAATCCGGAGAGCGAGAACAGGCTGGTAGAACAAGCTTATGATAAGTGTGATGCATTGATTTTGGATTTCGGGGAAGGGAAACTGTAGAAGCGAGCGATCTGCGGTGAGGAAGTCACACTGGAAGATAGGGTACAAGGTATTCTGAGTGAAGCTTGTGACAAGGTGGGAGATGCTTGCATGAGAGTTGAGCAAGAACAACTCCCCGATAATTATGGCGAACTCCAGGTGGAAAGGAAAGAGCAAGTATATTACTTAGAGGATTACAATGACTAATCATTTTATGCTGGATAGGCTCACAGATTAACGTCTCACAAATGGTTGCCTGTGTCTGGCAGCAAGTCATAGCGAACGCGTGTCCCAGATGATCTGTTTCAAGATTGCTCACTCCCTCATTTCCCGAAAAATTATAGGCAATCGTACTGATATTCCTCGATCAGCGAAACAACCCCATCGAAAGTGTTTATCGGAAACAGCTTCTGCTCCGTGCTTACCCCCGCGGAATCCCCCCCACGCTATATCTGGTTGCAGTCTTGTCCATACTACCGTCGAGACCGCCCAGGCTGGGTGCATGTCGCGTCGTCTAATGAAATACCTGGAAGGCTTGCCCGCCTCCCGCGATTACACTCTCCTAAGGTCGTCATCTGGCCTCATTCTGTTAAAGGATGGGGTGACGATTTGGATCCCATCACTATGGAGGGAAAACGCAGCGCAAGACAAAGGAGTGAAACAGCATAGCAGCGACAGATGAAGATATTGTTCGTGGGCACCCTAAGAAATCCTACCGTGGGTTTCGGGAGTAGCCTCGCTTGATGCCGGATGTGCCACCAACGTTACTCTGATTCTATAGTGGTATCTATATGCACTAGTAAAGAGACGCGGAGGCTATGAAAATTTTCCTCCGAGTTTGTCTTTCTTCCTTCCGGCCCTTTCCTCGCCTCACCTCTTGCTCCTTCTGAATTTTCCTCACACACCATTTTTATTTCTTGAGCCCCAAGAGCATCGACCACGAGCTCCTTTGCCGCTTGGTACAAACGCCGTGTCTTCATTTGAGCCGTTCCGCTTCGGTGCGCAAGGCACTTATGTCGGATTACTACCTCCACATCTATTATTTTCAACAGGGGGGGGAGAAAATCGAGTGCGATCTGGTGACCGCACGGGCCAGATTGACAGCCTTTGTACAGCGTTTGAGTTAATGGCCATTTGTCCCCCGTTTGAACTGCTCATCATCTCAACTGAGCTCGGCCAGGGCCTGTGTCGCAATTATTATTTTTTAATCTGCTTGGCTCACCATTGCTTTATAGTACACGTTCATCAAACTCAATTCGGCCCTTTCACGATTAAAATATTTCCCCCGATCGTACGAAAAAGGCACAGGGTTAGTTTCTAGCAGTCGGTTAAGAGCTTAGAGATACCACATGCTAGGTTCGGGGCAGGGGAAGACATTAATTAATGTGAGAATTTTCTGGGGAAAGTCGGTGGTGTTGCGCAACGCAGGTCTTCCTAGGAAATGCCTTTTTTTTTTTCTGGGAGGTGCTCTGGATTGTGCCAGCGGAGCAGGGCCTTAGGTGACTCGGGAGGCTAGCCACATTTCCAAAAGAAGTAAAAGGAAAGGGGAAGTGCGCAAACACTATCTGCGATGTAAGGAGAGATTGTGGCGGGTATGGTGGTGTCCGGAAGTCGCGCTGTGTGACGATATATTCCCTTCTGGCTCAATCTACTGCATTATACAACGTTGGTCGGCCTACCTCATGCAGAAGCAGGGCCCGTATCTAGAAGTGCTCTGATAGCAGAAGGCGGTGGAGCAAGAGAGAAGGGAGAGGGCGCGCATGTGTGAGGGGAAGAAGAGTGTGCGGTAGGAGAAATCGGACAGCCTGATGGTCGGCGGCTATTCTAGCAAGTGCTCAACCGTCAATTCAGCGACATACCAATCCTATTATACGGCAAAAGTACAAGAAAAAATCCCGCTTTGATCGCAAAAATCCTAAGCCTCCGGTATGGCTATGAGGAGGGGTGAACATGGGAAACGAAAGCAAAAGGTTTCCTTCTCTCCCGTACTCCGAACGTTGCGCTAAAGACTCGAAAACCCCTTCTTCCTGCGTGTCAATCTATCCGATTATTTTGTTCCAACCTTTTCCTTTCAATGTGTGGCACCAAGCGAGAGAACTCTTGATCAGCAGAGGGAGAGATTTTCAGAAATTGGAAGATGCGGGAATGGGAGGAATAGAATCTCCCGTAAAAATATCTACAACCATCTGTAGGTTTCTCCCGACCGCGGATTGTTCCTTCATAACGATCTAGTGCTACCAGCGTTGACGTTAAGGTTTTGTTTGGGTAAGAACAAGGGGTAGCGTGACTCTAACAACCCCAATTTTCGATTTACTATTTACAAGCCTAACTAGCAACTCAGAACTTTTAGGAGAGGTTTTGCCTTTGCTCATATCTGCCCGTGTTGGATCTCTTCACCATACTCACTAAGTGCGGAACGATCGGATTATTGGACAACTTCTTGAGGTCATCTTTCATCACTCGTTATCCCTGAATTCACTGCTGTCAAGAATTGAAAGGTTTTGCTCAGCGGAAAATTGTTGATTAAGTTGACTAGCTATCTAAGAGGAACAGGAACGGTAGAGGTATACCCCATGGTGAACACGCAGGCCATGATGTGGAATACCCATCTCCACCTACACCCCACACACTGAATAGTGAGTAGGAAGCCCAAGCAACTCTCGCGTACCTCAGTTTAAAGGATCATCTCTCAACAACTGCAGTTGAAAATACTGACACTCTTGGGCCGCAGTACCCCAGTGCGCCGGTGGGGGGGGGGGGGGAATTCAAGCCTTGAAAGTCGCTCTCCTGTTTGTTCTTTACCACTTGTCCTTTACTTGCCTTGATTTTTTTCTTCTTCCCGTTATTATGCTGTCTTATTTTGCCTCTTAACCTCCTTTCCAAGACACTCAAACCAATCAATCATGAACTCCTTCACCGCTTAATACAAATTCTTGTATTCGCTTGAGCCGCTCCACTCCGATGCATCAAACCATCCCCGCGAACAATTTCCTCCACTTCCACTATTTTCAGCAACTACCCTGGAATGCGGTACATTCGCCCTATTTACTCCCCGGATAAGGCGTGGGCATTGTGCGTTCTGTTATACAATTTTCTGTTCACTTCATGAGAACCTGTGTCGCTCTTATGGAAGTTCTCCTTAGCACATGGAGGTTTAGGGGGAGTTGGAAGAAACTATTAGCCCTCCCGCTCGCTCTTTTTCTTCTTCCTTTTTTTTCTTTGGATTTATCGGCATGCTCTTAACATAATATGATAGAAATGGAAAGAAAAAACTCAGAGGGGCGGCCAACGATACACCAAAAGCCTAGTGGCAAACATCAAAGTTAGTAGGGTTTTGGCTATGCCCCTGTTGCGGTAGTGCACGGGCTCCTTGTTTCTGCCTCCTCTCTTCCTTCTGTTTTCCTTCCCCTCCTCTGTCTCAATCCGGTCACCCTTTGCCTATAATACACGCAGAGGCTCCACCACCGCTACATCACCTCAATATTTCACAATGTCCGCCGAACAAATACTCGCAGCTCTTACTACTTCAGAAGAAACGGTTCTGAAAACCCTTAAAGAGGTCGCTGATATCCTTTGCGACTGCCACACACACAATCTGGCTGCCCTCGACAACAACCCAGGCGAGGTTGTGGAATTATATTGCTTGACCATTGACTGCGGTGAAGGCGACATCATCTGGCAGGTGGAAATGTGGCCCAATTGTCATTTCAAGAGTATCAAACGCTGCAAGAGAGTTACAATACCCAATAGTGAGTCATCCATACGTGCAAACGCCCTTCGCTTTGCTCTAAAGCCGCGGGCAGGAACTAACTCGAGGGTGTGAATATAGTTAGCCCAGAAAGAGCGTCTCTGCCCCTTCTTCAACCACGTCACATCTAGGGAGAGGCTATATGCAACGAGATTTTTCAGCTCATTAGAATCGCTGATTCTGAGCAAACTTGGTGGGTAGATGATTCCGTGTTTAAGGATGACGAGCCTGCCGATGTTTAGTAAGTTTCGCCATCTCTTCATTCCCTTCCATGACTTTTTCTCACCGCGGGTCCAACTGCGAATGGGATGGAAGCAGCTACTTCTACCATCCTGGATTCAGCAACCACCTGCAGCAGAACCAACCCCGAACCCTTCAGGTGGGATATCAGGCTTTCGTGGTTGGCGATAATCTCCCTAGCTACTATCACACCTCCGAACGGTTCATCCAATTGCCTAGTACTGGGAATTAGTACCATAACGGGCGATAACGGGCGCTGCGGATCCCAAAAACAAAATAGGCTATGTTGGTAGAGAGTGACTTGGGGTCCTTATTATTTCATTGCTACTGGAGGTGTCCTATATATACACAAACTTGACTTTACAAAAAACATTTCTTTCTCATCACCATCCACAGCCTCCTCTACCTTTCTATGACCTTCTCCCTTTCCCAAAAAGCTCCTTCGAACTTCTTCCCCAACGCTATCCTTAATGCTCAAGTCCGGTTTCTTCCTTTTACACTATTTTCCATTTCTCCCTCAATCCCTTATAATTCCGGCATCTTCTCCTGTTTCTCACTCATCATAGTGTGAGATTTTCGCCACTATTGACTGGCAGCTGGCTCAATCTCTCACTAACATGGCTGCCGTCAGGCTGCTGAGCCTCTAATGGCACCTTCTGGAAGCTTCTGCCGTGAATACTCTTGGAGCGATCTTGGATTTCGTTAACCTTCGCCGCGCTCTCCCATTAGTCACAAAGATCCGTGTCGGAATAGCGATCTCCACGCTGGTTTCCTCGAATCGCCATGAACCGCTGACTGAACTTGGTGATATACTCTTTGACAATGTCGGTCGCCTTTTGCGCCAACTCCCATCCGTTATATCGGCGGCGGGGGTGCCCCGACAGTTTGAGTGTCTTAGCCTCGAATTTCCAGTTGAGCCGTGGGTTAAGATAGTTATCGTCAACGACTGCTGTAAAACTTGTGATAGTGGTGCTAAGAACGAGCTGATTAAGTTTAAGCACACTAGCAATGGCATATGTGGGTATGCAACGACGGGTAAACAGCTAGGTTTTTATAACAATATCCCCACCAAGATTCGGCTCCCTCCCTTTCTGCACACAGTTAGCATCCATCTCATGCACCCAGCCGAAAAATATCCACCCACCACAGTAGATATCCACGATATCGGAATCATGTTTAACCGCTGCCAAAGGTTTACCATAGTTGAATTCTCGGAGGAAAAAGGTACGAGAACCCTTGGGAAACTCTTCTGCGAAAGGAATGGCAGATTGCTCAAAATTAACCTCCGATGTTCACCAAAAACCCCTTCGACAACAGTTTGGGCAGCGTAGTCAGTTCCAACGCGTAGCCCGGAAACATTTCTTCCCCATAGCCCCTTCACCTCTCCTCTTCAATCCCTCTCCCGGCAGTGACCACGGTTATCCATTGAGTCTAAACTTCGTTATGTATTCCTCCGAGGTCCTCCTCGACTACTCCTACCGGAGAGGTAAGCTGCTCCAGGAGGACAACGGCGGGGGCTGGGTGCGAGGCTGCGGGTGAGGATTCGGCGAACCCTTGGACATCCGGTGGAAGATGTGCAGTGGTTTGGGAAACGCAAGGAGGTTGTTTTGGCGCCGACGGTTTGCTTTCAAGTTTCGAGTTTCTGGATGTCCTTATATATGTTTTTCAGGCTGGAGAGGCCGGCGTGACAGCCACTATTTCAATTGGTTTAGCGGGGACTGTTGGGGACGGTAGGGGATTTCAGGAGACGACCTGTAACGGGGGCAACCACAGTACCTATAAAGAAGCACCAGGGATGGCAGATGACGGTAGGGGATAGTAGAGGATTGCAGGCAATGGGGGGTGATCGCAAATATGACATCCCATTTCTACTAGTTCTGGAACACTGCTAATAGTTACCCGATTCCCAATACACAATCAAAACATAGGTATAAGAGGAAATATTGGATCATAATAGTATTACTATTGTATAAGGCTGTTTTCTGTGGGTAAGCTACTATTGTCTAACCTAAGTAATTCTTTAGCGCTGGGTATATTCCACAGTTGATCTGCCCTAACGAGAAGCAGAGTGCATGTCTGTTACTAAACCAATCCCACGTGATGTCAGATAACTAATAGCTGACACTAAATTGAAAACCCAACCAGCAACACCTTGATTCCACTTTATAACTACCACTCCCCTTGAGTTCTCACAACCGGATAAAATTTCTCTCCAGCACCTTTAATCCTGATTCCACCAAACACCATCAGTCTCTTCTATACCGACCACCACCACTATAAAGAATGACTCCTGAACCTGTCAAGACAGCAGATATTGCCCAAACTCCGTCTCAGGATACTAAGCAACAGCAGTGTTACACTGGCTCGGCAGAGTCTGCGCCGAGCCCACTGGATAGGCCGCCGCTCACACTAGGGCCCAATTATTATCTTACTGAAGGGCTAGAGGGTGTTGAAACCCAGCACTACCATGGCACAGAGTCATTCATGACTACTATTAATTTGCAGAGAACCCAGCTCCATTCTGGTAATGCCGGCCAGTACGCGGTTTTTTCTCACATAACACCACACCAGCTTGCAAATCTTGATAACTTCCGGACAACGCACTGCAAATCCCTCCGCTTCCACTACTACGAATTCGAAGAAACTCTGATTGTCAGAATTATGCCCGGGGATGCACATGAATTAAGTTGCAGCGGTTTTGAAATCGCGCTGTATCAAAAGCTTACTCAGATGGCGCTGCTGCATGAGCTTCTCAATACACGTGGAAAAACATATAAAGGAGTAGGCTGTGGGGGAGAAGCTGATTCTTCATTTACACCGCTCTCAACTCGTCCTTTAAGTACTGATTGGCCAACCCTTGTTGTTGAGCATGGTGTTTCCCAATCACTTAAGTGCTTGAGGGGTGATGCCAGCTGGTGGTTGACAAGCTCCACCGGGCAGGTGAAGATTGTTCTTCTGTTTTGCATCTCGGAAAAGAACAGGGAGATACAAATCGAGCAATGGCAGATGAGCGCTAGCCCTGATGAACAAATTACTAGTGGAAAGCAGGATCCTGATCAGATGAGACCGGAACGTGTGAAGAAAATCAAAATCAGCGAAACAGATGCCGGACGTGCTGTTTTAGAGCTCAGCTTTGAAAAGCTCTTCCTCCGGGAACCTGTGTCCAAAAGAGAAATGAATATTTGCTTCAGTACCGGAGATCTGGAGAGGTATGCAGCCTATGCCTGGCGACAGCTCCCCAGCCGAAAGCCTATCTGTCCTCCTCTGCAGTCTCCTGCCATGCGTCGGGGCCCTCACTCTTCGACTGCCATCTCTAGCTGTCCGCTGTTGAGTCAACACGGTTTTCACTTGCGCTCCCCCATCTCTCTCGGTCCTCAGTCCAGTCGCCGCGGTTTCCACTCGCCTCCTACTATCTCGCGGGTTCCTCTGTTGAGCTACAACGATTTTCGCTTCTCTTCTCACCTCCCTAACTATCCTCGGTCCACTCTAGCCATTCCCTGCCAGCGCATGCCAGCTCCTCTAGTACTACGGGGGCCCCTGCCCTCCACTACTCGGCCTAGCCGTGTATTTCCTGACTCACTCTGCCTTGCGGTTCGGGGTGCCTTACGGGTTCGACGACCGGGATTCGCTACATCTGCGTTGTCTAAACAGATCCGAGGCTCTTGGACCTCTTCTGGGTAGGCCCTTGAGCCCTCTGAGACCACTGTGTCTAGAGTGGCTTCTATTAGGAGTCCCTCTTCATCCAAATTTAGTTAGTCAGCCATACCCAACTCAGGCTCTCATCCTCAGTTAATCTTGATTGTGCTAACTCATCAAGAGGTTTAAAGCTGAGTGGGCAGAAGTTTTTAAATTACAGTGTTGGGTAAATGAGGTTTTTGCGGATTTAGGGGGAATCAGGGGGACAAGTGGGATTTGGGTCACTCTGATGGTTGATTTGCTTTTTCTGTTCGCATAAAAGTTTCTGATTACTTTAAATATCTCTCCTCAATTCATATCTTTCATGCTTCTATCTTGGAGGTACACGAGTCTCCCTAGCTTTTTGAAAGCCATGGGAAGCCAGAGAAGGCTGATCATTGCTTTTATTTTAACTTGAATTGTAGTGACTGAATTGTTTTAAAACTCTGCTCAACTAGAACTGTAAATTAGGTAGAGTCAGTGTCAACCGGCCAGCCCGTTCGGCTTTGGGTACGGCTGGACTGACCCAGGCTTTTTCAGAGACGGCCGGGCCGGAATATGGGAAACCGGCATTCCAAAAAACAAGCCGGGCCCGGCCTGGGTGACCTGCAGGCCTCAGGTTTTTAACCCTAACCTTAATCCGCAGAAAGCCATTTCTAGAGATTCAGGTTAGGGTTGATACACGTAACTTCCAGTGTTTCAACATTTGAAATATGTGATCACTCGGCTAGAAACTTTACTTCCAGTGGTAAAACCTTTTGGAGGGCTATCGTGGGGTGTCCGAATAAATGCGCAACGGTCAAATACGCGAACACAGGAACTAGATATTGGATATATGGATAAGCTAGCGACATTGATTGACTCCAAGATGATCCAGAAGTACACACACCATGTCGTATTTATTGTTCCAATCGAGGTGAGAGCAGCCCGCAGCCTGACGGCTAGCAAATATCTATGAATGGTTAAGTATCTGTCGGTTAATTTATGTAGTTCAATTTAAAATGTGCTATAAGCGAACAGTTTAGCCAATCAGTGTTGAGTTTTACGCGAGCAGCACTCGTTGTCAAGTTATCTGGCAGCTTTACCAGGGATCTACAGGCTTTGCCTGGGCATCTGGCGGTCGCCTATCCTCTCGACCCGGCGGTTGCCTGGGCGCCTGCAGGCTTTGGCGGCCGTTGATAATTTAAGCCGGACTGACCCAGGCTTCTCAAAACCGTGGCCGGACTGACCGGACTGCCGACCCATGGTCCGGACCATGATCCGGACTGGGAACACTGGGGGCTCGTGAAACACACTCTCCAGCAGCCCAGGATAGGATTAATTTGTCAAGTTAACGGAGCTGGAGAGACTAGTTGACTTGTATTGTAGTGACAATTATTTTAAAACTCTGATCAAGTAGAATACGGTGTTCCTAACGGTTGGCAGTCCCCATAGGGCCTGGAGAGCAGACCGCCAAGAGCCTGGGACCGGACCGGACTAGCAAAAGATTTGTTGTCTTCCCGTGCGAAATCTAAAACTGCAGCTTATTAGGGAGAACGACCTACCGGGCAATCTGACGCACAAACACGCAGAGTGAGGATCAAGACTGCAGTTGTGTTGTGGGAATTGTAGTCACCAGCGGGGACTGTTGGGGACGGTTGGGGATTTCAGGCGACGACCTGTAACGGGGGCAACCACAGTACTTATAAAGAAGCGCCAGGGATTGGATAGTGGGGGATTCCAGGCAATGGGGGGTGATCGAAATTATGACATCCCATTTCTACAAGTTATGGAAAACTGCTAATAGTTACCTGATTCCGAATAAACAATCAGAACATAGGTATAAGAGGAAATAATGGATCATAATAGTATTTATTACTATTGTATAAGTCTGTTTTTTGTGGGTAAGCTACTACCGTAAGAACTCGAATAATTGGACCCGAGGCTAGGACGTTGGAGTTGCCTTTGCTGGTAAGGTCTGGCTCTTTTTTCTTTTTATTTTGTCTCAAGCACGGGCTGAGGGGGTCAGTTTTCGCTGTGCGCTCGCCCCCCTATCCAGGAGAGGGAATTTCGGACGTCTTTGCCTCGGGTCCAATTATTCGAGTTCTTACGGTAGTTATTTGTCTAACCTAAGTAATTCTTTAGCGCTGGGTATATTCCACAGTTGATCTGCCCTAACGAGAAGCAGAGTGCATGTCTGTTACTAAACCAATCCCACGTGATGTCAGATAACTAATAGCTGACACTAAATTGAAAACCCAACCAGCAACACCTTGATTCGACTCTATAACTACCACTCCCCTTGAGTTCTCACAACCGGATAAAATTTCTCTCCAGCACCTTTAATCCTGATTCCACCAAATACCATCAGTCTCTTCTATACCAACCACCACCACTATAAAGAATGGCTCCTGAACCCGTCAAGACAGCAGATAGTGCCCAAACTCCGTCTCAGGATACCAAGCAACAGCATTGTTACACTGGCTCGGCAGAGTCTGCGCCGAACCCACTGGATAGGCCACCGCTCGTACTAGGGGCCCATTATTATCTTACTGAAGGGCTCGAGGGTGTTGAAACCCAGCACTACCATGGCACAGAGTCATTCATGACTGCTATTAATTTGCAGAAAATTCAACTTCATTCTGGTAATGCCGGCCAGTACGCAGTTTTTTCTCACATAACACCACACCAGCTTGCAAATCTTGATGATTTTCGCACCACACACTGCAAATCCCTCCGCTTTCTCTATTACGAATTTGAAGAAACTTTGATTGTCAGAATTATGCCTGGGATAACATACGCATTAAGTTGCAGCGGGTTTGAACTTGCTCTGTTTCGAAAGCTATTAGAGATGGGGCTAGACGATGAGCTGCTCAATACAGCTGCGACAACATATCACGGAACAGGCTGCAGGGGAGAAGCCGATTCTTCATTTACACCCATCTCAACTCGTTCTTTAAGCACTGATTGGCCAACCCTTGTTATTGAGCACGGTGTTTCCCAATCACTAAAGGGCTTGAGGGGTGATGCCAGCTGGTGGTTGACAAGCTCGACCGGGCAGGTAAAGATAGTTCTTCTGTTTTCCATCTCGGAGAAGAACAGAAAGATACGAATTGAGCAATGGGAGATGAGCGCTGGCCTTGATGAACAAATTACTGGTGGAAAGCAGGATCTTGATCTGAGGAGCCCCGAACGTGTCAACAAAATCGAGATCAGCGAAACAGATGCTGGAGGTGCTGTTTTAAAACTCAACTTTGAAAAGCTCTTCCTGCGAGAACCTGTCTTGGGAGAAATGAATATTTCCTTCAGTACCGCAGAGTTGGCGAGGTATGCGTCCTATGCCTGGCGACTGCTCCCTAGCTCGAAGCCTATCTCTCGTCCTCTACAGTCTCCAGTGAGTTGCCGGGCTTCTCACTCGTCAGCTCCCATCTCTAGCGGTCCTCTGTTGACTCACCGCGGTTTTCACTTATCATCTGCCATCTGGCCCCGTCCTCTGTCGCTTCAAAACGGTTTTCACTTGTACTCAGCTATCTCTCTCAGTCCTCTCTCCAGTCACCGTGGGTTTCGCTTGTCCTCTGGTATCTCTCGCTATCCTCTGCCCACTCTAGCCGTTCCCTCTCAGCGCCTGCCAGCTGCTCTAGTCCTACAGATACCCCTGTCCTCCACTACCCGGTATAGCGGTGTATTGCCTGGGTCACTGTGCCTTGTGGTTCGGGCTGTCCTACGGGTTCGACGACCGGGATCCGCTACCTCTGTGTTATCTAGACAGATCCGCAGCTCTTGGATCTCTTCCTGGTAGTCAAGCTAGCACTCTGAGATCACTGTGTCTAGAGTGGCTTCCTTTAGAAGTCCCTCTTCACCCAACTTTAGTAAGTCAGCCATATCAAACCCTGCCTCTCATTCTCAATTAATGTTGATTGTGCTAACTCATTAAGAGATTTAAAGCTTAGTCGGCAGAAAGTTTTAAATGGCAGTTTTGGGTAAATAAGGTTTCTGCAGTTATTCGGTGCTGGAGAGTGGAGATTTAGGGGGAATGAGGGGGACAAGTGGAAGTGGGATCACTCTGATAGTTGATTTGCTCTTTCTGTTTGCATAAAAGTTTCTGATTACTATACTTTAAATATCTCTGCTCACTTCATATCTTTAATGCTTCTATCTTTGAGGTCCACCAGTCTCTCTAGTAGCTCTCTGAAAGCCACGGGAAGCCAGAGACAGCTGATCATCGCTCTCATTTTAACTTATATTGTAGTGACTCAATTTTTTTAAAACTCTTCTCAACTAGAACTGTAAATTAGGTAAAGTGTTGGAGAACATGGGAGTTGAAGCAGTGCTCCGTTTGGGCAAACGGTTAGGTACAGCTCAGATGTTCTGGGATCATGCTGGAACACATGCTAGAGGTACAACAGGTTTTGAACTAAGGTTAGCTAAGAGATGGAACAACCAATTGTCACTCGACTAGTTCAACAAATCAGGCAAATGTAGCAGGAACGTATGGGAATGGAAGAACTCTGTGAGTACTGTACAGTAAACGAAACAGAGGTAAGGGATTAAGGGATGCATTGTTTTGGAAGAGGTTGAGAATGTTATGTGGAAGGAAGGAGATGGTGATGGAATAGGGTGTGGAGAACTTGGATGAAGATGAAGGAATGTTTTCTATGTAGTCAACTTTGTGTATATATAGGACACCGCTGGCGATGTTGAAAGAATAAGGACCCAAGTTACTCCGGACTATAATCGCCTATTTTTGAGAAAAGCAACAGGATAATTCCATGTCCCATTCCACCTCTATTCCCATTTATCCTCCGCTCTCTCCACCGACTAATCCGGGCTAGATATGCGGATCCCTAGGTCTTGTGTGCTGGGCCGAGTATGCCGAGTCCTCCACTCTAATTCATAATGAGTGACAAAGGAGACTTGTAACAAAGGATTAACAAGATAGAAAAGGCGCAATCGAAATATCTGCGCGGAGTGATCGCTGGTCCAGCTTGAACATGAAACGTAAAAACAGGGGAATCACCGTGGAACTACAGTTCGGTGACAATGTTATCGTCACTTACCCTTTTTACGAAAGTTTGCCATTTTTGCATCCACGAAACCATATGATATCCACAGCAATTAAGTTATCTAAGGGCCCAATGTACTAGAGGCATATCTTGACTTCACTAAACTGAAATTTCAACCAGACAACATGCCCATGCTGTGTGATTGGTGGGCTGAAGAAAATCGCAATTTTGTAATTAAGTACAGGGAGCGAATTCATCAGGCATCGTCTGCAATTCTTATGTCCAAGGGCTGTACACCTGTACAATGGGCACGGACGCGGAGAGGCGGGAGCCGTAGATCATCCCAAGTAGTGCATATTTCCACCTCTCTCTAAAAAAGAGCAACAGATAGCCACATCGATTCCGCGGCAGACTTCCAAAGCTGGGCTACTCTTCATGGTAATGCACGGACGTTACCCCCGAGTGCTTAGATAAACCGTGTCTACAGTGCCGACTACTACCAGCGTTCGCAAGCGGCCAGTCTGGTCAGACTTGGGTTTAGGGTGGCCGGCTTGGGCTTTTTTTTGCGGCCGGCCGGGCCGGACTGTGGGCTACAGTTCGGCTTTCAGCGCCTATCTGACCGGGCCTGGCCGCACTGCAGATATCTTTAGGTTTTCAAGTGATAAGATAAGTAGATGAAACGCCAAGAGTTACGGCCACCAAAGACCGGATCAGCGCGCAACCGAGGAGGAAACATTCTTTGCATTCACCCTTGCTCTCTTGATCGTGCTCATAACTAACTAACGTGAGAACAGCGCTCCCCCACCCCACTAGTATGAAAACCAAAAAATATATTAAAAGCGTAAATACATAGTAGAATACCTAGTAGAAATTAATATTCGATCTGGGGAAATTTCTTTATGTGGTATTGAAAGGGCAACGTAATAAGGAGAGTTCCGTTGCCGTCGATCATGGGCGAATGGTTAAGGGCCTGTTTAGCGACCGTTTCTACTGTGAAAATGGCCTTCTCTCCGTTTTGAAAGGGAAGGGAAAGGGGCGATTTGTATGGGGGAACGGAACGGAACTGTCACATCCAAAAAGGCCCTAATTTTGTCAGCGTGCTATAGCCATAAATCGAGTGATAAGAGAAAGCAAGAAACTACCTCCTCTCTGTCTACCCGGATATCTAAAACCTATCAGAATATTATTATTTTTAAATGGTGTGGCTCAAGCCCGAAAAACCAACAGATATCTGCGGGCATTTTCAGATATCTGCTGGTATCATCAGATATCTAGCGGCATCTTCAGATATCTGCTGGTTTCATCAGATATCTAGCAGCATCTTCTGATATCTAGCGGTATCTTCAGATATCTGAGGGCACCTTCAGATACCTGCGGGCATCTTCAGATATCTGCAGGCATCTTCGGATATCTAGCGGCATCTTCAGATATCTGCAGATGTCACCCACACATTAACAAAATATTGACTTGTCACATGGAATATACCGAAAGCCTACAGGCACCGCCAAGCACCTATGAAGCCTGGCCTACGAAGCCCAGGTCTGTCTCACACTGGCCTGGTCTGGCCGGACCGAAAGCCTGCCGGCTATCTGCAGGCCGACCTAGCCGCTTGCGAACACTGACTACTACTCGATTCGCTACCGCGATGTTGCGGCGACGAGAGATTGAAGTTAAAATTTGCTATTTTCAGCCTGACGGCCGTTCACAAGTGATCAGTGCAAGCTCGCTTTTCGCACCAATTGGGAACGAGACTGCCTTGGATCGCAAGGGTTGTTCCTCAATTTACCGGTGTTTGAATCCGGCCAATTATGTCTGGAATCCCTGGTCTCTGAGTACGGTACCCCTTCAAAAGCCGCCAAGCAACCGTCTGGGCTAAGCAAAGTAAGGGAGTGGTTCAGTGTTTGGGTGGCTGCGGCTTTGGATATGATTGCCCTTTTTCAACGTTGACTACCGGTAGCCCTTTAAACTTTTTTAGTGCCAGGAAACCGACTTGAGTCCCCCGTTTCTGCTCGTCCCCCTAGCGGCGTTCCGGATATGCTCAAAATGAAAATGCGGTATGATACAACAAGCAAATTTTGATTTATCTTGGTATCATGCTCGAGTATGTTGTCTATCGTTACCTTTCTGGTCATATCTATCCGATTGGTTGCAACGCTAAAAGTTTGAGAAAACCGGAAGGAGTGAAGGGATGGCTGCAGTTCAAAACTGGCGCGAACTAGTCCCTACTACTACTCGTACAGTACACACTAGTATCAAAGCTCACCGGCCATTATTCCGCCTTCCCACCATTCCTATCTACTGTACGCACTCACTTTATTTGTTTTAGAAAACTTTATCCTTTTCGCCTTCTGTTGGCTGTCCAAGTCCTTCTATAAGTGCCCCTCCATCCCTCTACCTCAAGTTGCCCCCAGGTAACCTACACTTCTTGCCTGCCGTGGGCCCACCATTTTGTCTCTCCTTCTTTCCAAATCCAAACCGACACCGTCTTCTGTTCTCTGCATTGTTGTTAAAACATTGCTCTTTGTCTGCATTGACTCAACCTTCCCATTCAACCGTCACTTTGCCCTCTGGTTTCCTATCGTTGGTAACAAGGGAGTTGGAACCACTATCGTTGTGGTATTTCTTCCTGAGGTGACTTAGTGTCTTGTTGATTTGGGCAAGTTTGTTTCTTTTGTAAAGGGGCTTTTCTTCTGTTTCAATCCACTGCGCGAAGACCAAGGTAAGTCTATACACACCCAATGGATTGCCATTTCTAACATGTAGCTAGAATTATTGATTGTGTGAGAGAGAAGAAGTATCACACATGCTAACGATGTTATTTGAAATACGGGTTATCTGTAATGGTTTAACCAATACGAGCGTAATACAAGCGTGTTTGGATTAGCCCTCAAAGTCAGCATTCGTGTCGAGGCTAGGTTAGTCTACAGGTTATCCTTTTTTGCAAACAGTGCAGATTACAGTTGTAATAGGATGAAGAAACCTGTTAGTCGGAAAGTCCTTCGCGGACGGACCCTCTGGGGTCAGCCCGGTCGTATTGTTCGGCCGCCCTATACGACGGATAACCTGTGCGCGCCTGGAGAGCCTCCTGAATCCATTCAGTTAGACACTACGCTTTTCGATGCTATGGCCGAACGACGCAGGTCTCCAAGGTAACCCAAGAAGATGGCACGCAAGGGAACCCGTCGCACCATCTTGCAGAATGACAGAGTTGGAGAACTGGCTGAGTTTCCGCTTGCACCTGACAAAGAGTGAGAGAGGTGCTTGCGAGGAAGGGGGGCAGAATGGGCAAGAATCCTTTCGCGTTACTCAGGGCTGTGAAGGTGAATAATCTTTTTTCCTTTCTATTGCTTGGCTACCCAAGTACATGATGATCCCTAATCATCCATTTTTGTCTAAGCAGTCCTGTTGGTAGTTATGAGAGGAGAGGTTGCTAATGTGATGTGCTTGCCTTTAGGTAGTATAGTGGAAGTCTTTTTCAATATCGATATCGACACCTATCCACCTCAGACGAAACTCGATCAACTCTGAAGTTGAAACCACTAGCGAGAACTATCTGCCGATCCAAGCACCTCCTGGCGTCTTCTACCCAGCCCTTGACTGCCACCTTAAGCGCCTTTTCGTTTTATTCTCTGACCCATATTCCCTCCTTTACGGTCCCAAGGTCGGAAAAAGAGTTCAAACCCAATTCCGGGAAAACATAGCCGACTACGCAAGCATCAATCCCCCTGCTGTTCCGAATAGCAGCCGGCACAAAGAGTATGAGCAATGGCTGCTTGAAAACCTTGATCTCTGCTTCCGACCGGAATCGCGCTGCGGTGTATTTCATTGCGGCTTGTGGACGGAAAGAGGTCACGAATCGCGGGGGCCTGTGATCACACCAGATACCAATCAGGTTGGTGCTCGAGTGCGTGCCCATCAGCATGACCTGTTCACCTCCTTCCGCAACATCTCCTATCTTAAAAACTATTCCTCATGGGCGCAATTGAAAAGTCCCAACGTGACGAAATGCAGAACACAATTCAATCATTACTCCCTCGCTATAAGGAGCCATAGTGTAAGTCTAATACAGAATGTTTTTCCCTACGCGTATGCTTGGTCAATCTCCTTACACAGCCACATGTGGATTGCGGCGGTGTGGAATGGGCAATGATTTCGCCATTCGGAAACTTTACTAGCGCCGAGTTCTGCATTGCCGATATCGAACGCAGTTTTGATTTTCAGGAAGGACACATAGCCGGGATACGGGGCCGGAGGCTTGTTCATTTTACACGAAAATGGTTCGGCTCTCGCATATGCTTGGTATGTACCATGCACAGCGCCCTTATGCGACAATGCGCAGAAATACATGATTCTGGAGATAGCGCTTCTGGGAATGTATCTGGCGTAGCTGGCCAAGACAAAGCGGAGCAGAAAAGGGCCAAGCGGAGGTCAGCGAGGGTGGCAAATTTAAGAGCTCGCATAGGTGTAAAGGGCAGCAGGATTGGCTCCCTCCGGAATTAGCCTGCTGTTTTCCCTTCTTGGTGGTTTCGGATTGTATGGGCCGCCTCCCGCTGCGTTCCCTACCCTAACTCTGTATAGATGGCGGGTTGAAGCAACCCATTGCCAATTGGGCAAAGCATCCGGGATAGCGCTCGGGGGATGGGAGCCGAATCTCGGTGGACGGCGGAGAAAGGAGGTGTATATAGCCGGTTGCTCAGCCAGCGCGAGGTCCCAGCTCACACGCGGGGTCCCTGGACCCCCCGTACATATACCTCTCCCAGCTCCCGCGTCTACGAGATCACCATTCTTCCTTGCTTTCCACAGCTCGCGTTCTTCGCTGTCCACCCACCACCCAGCCTCCCATGCGCCCTCCTTGTCACATGGGATACAGCGGCGGGAAGAATCTCCCCTAGCAAGGGAAGCGGCACCCGCACCAAAGCCTCCGGCAGTGGAATCAACGAGCCCAGCACCAGGTGGGGGACAATAGTGTCCGTATTTCCTTTTAGCGTTGTTTATCAATAGTCTACTTTGTCCTTCTTTTCCTTTCTTAGCTATCTACCTTTAATATATGGGTCTCCGGCTTTAGAAAATTAGCATCACACAATCACTGTAGCCCATCAAACAGACTCAAACGTGTAACCTTTATCCGTACACATAACCCTGACCCTCTTGCCACCAATGGCCCTCTCCAGCTTAGATAGACTATACCATCCCACTTGGAGAATATCACACGCATCTCCGGCTGCTGAGTAACCCTCCCCTGGCCAATGCTCCGCCCAATGAAGCCTCCCACGATCACGCGGTAGAAATGAGAGTCCGGCAGGGCGTAGAATACCACCCTTGTGACTCTGTGGATGTCGTACCGGCGGAAGTGGTGCGCTCGCTCACTGTAAACAAGAACCGAGTGACGGTCTGTGAAGATATGTGACAGTGCGCGCGCGACGGAGGAGACCGGCGTTTCTTCCGAGATGACACCGATGGAGATAGGGGTGTTGTGGAGGTGGTTCTGCATTCGGACAAGTCAAAGTAACTCGGTATGAAGATTAATATACTTGTGGAGGTGTTTCGGGGGAGTGAGGGTAGGACTGCTTTTGTGAAAAAGTCGAAGCGAGGGTCTGCGTCTGCGGCTGAGGTTGGGGGATCTATTCTTGCGAATGTCTGTAATATGGTAGTTAGTAAGGGGAACTGTTGGGTTAGGAGCGGGAGGGGGCATTGCCTGTCGAACTTGAACCCCCAAATCAATGATAGAACCTACATACTCTACTTAAGTCTTCACCCCCCCGCCAGCATTTAAGATACTCTCATTAAACAACTTCATCATCTCCGGTGTCACGAACCCGCCGAGCACCAACCCCTGTCTGAAGTATTTTCGCATTAGTGTCTAAATACCAGTTCCGCACGCACCCAAAGTCACAACCATGCGGATCCTTGGGTATCAAATTGAGGTGTTTGAAGATATGCCCTAGGTGATCCCAATTTTGCACAAGCAATGCGTCGGCTTGATCCACCACCACCAATTCTATACTGGAGAGGAAATCGTAGTCGCTCTTTTTGTCGGACTCAGCACCAACAGTCAAACGCAACCCAAGCGGTGAAGCGAGGATTATATCCAAGTTGCAGAATTGACTAAAGTACCTGCGAGTTTTCCGCGTTAATTTTAAGCCTAACCTGAAGAGGTCGTCGTGGTTTCCGCCAAAGAGAGCACGGAAGTCTTCGGGCTTGTTGGGGCTAATCCGCTAGGCATCCGGGGGGGTTGCTGCTCTGGAGCAGTGATGCTGCTGTCATCCTATGAGCTTTGAGGTTACCCTCCCATAGCACTGATTCTCGGAACAGGTGCTGCACAAAGAAGTTGACAAACGAAACAATGTTTCATTGATAAACACAATATTACTCTTTACTATATATAGAGAAAAATAGAACTGCAGCTGTCACCAACTACCCCAACTCTACTAACCTAAACTACAACACTTTACATCTTGAGAAAGAGAAACTCACAACAAGTGAACATACTATCTACTTGAAATCAGTTCATAGTAATTGAACAAGCATGAGACATGGATAGGAAACCTGTCTTGAAGGCGAAAGACTTTCAATTTCAAGATGTGCAACTTATCATGAACAAATAGAAAGAGAAAAAATCATATATAGGAATAATCCCCATGAGCTGAGTTTCGAAAAGGAAAAAATTGAAAAATTGAAAAGGACTGAACAAAGTGCAAAAGGATATACTCATTGCCACAGCCACTACGACTTTACCTCAGAGAATAATATACAAGAAACTTATAGGACGTCGAGAATGGTATTCGTAACAGCATGGGGCCGACTGGCCACTTCTTTCTGCCTACTCATGGCCCTCATATTAACAGGTAACCTCCCCGTACCCCTACAGGCTTCTCTAGCTAACATGCAAAAGCCTTCCTCCTCTCCGGCTCAACCAGCGAAACATCCGGCGTCCGCGCTCTCTGCAACATCGAGCTAAAATGGGCCGAGTCAGGTACAACAGCTGCCTCAACAGCAACCACAGCGCCAGTCAGTGAAGTCCTCAGTGACAAGACACAGAACCAGGTCGCTACCACTCCACCCAAGATAACCGCGCGACCGATTACCCGGGTGGCGACGAGCACCGTGTCTCGGGAACCTCTCACGGAGGAGGCTGTAGCGGAAGTCACTAGGAGGGGCTTGGTGGCGGGCACATGGGCCACATCAGCAAGTGGGGAGAGCGGGAGTCCCACATTGGCTGTCAGGGATGGCGCGGAGGCTACTGGTGCTATGGGGCTAGGGGAGATTGATAGGTCAACGCATGGGCCTGAGCGCAATTCCGAACGCCGGGGAGCAGTGAATGCCCACCCACCAGCCGGGAAGGGCAAGAGACCGCCTCTGGTAATCCCAAGAGCAGAACACACTAACAACCCCACAATCCACCAGATAGTCCGCGCCCGCGCCCCCACACCTCCCTCTGACGCCACAATCCTAATCTCATACTTCGGCCTGTGCACCTACACCCCAGAAACCCAGTGGCACTGCACCTCCCACCGCACCACAGCCAATTCCTCCAGCCCACTCCCACCTCCCTTGCACGCCCTCTCAAGGGGGCTCCAGAAAACACTCTCCCCGCTCCCACCTATCCTAGCAATCATCTGTCTTGGCCTACTCCTAATCACAACCATAACGCTCGCGTTCGTGACACCCCTTACCGGAACCCTCTTGGTGATTCTGGAACGGGTGTACCTGGGGGTCGGGCTATCAGCTGTGGTCATAGGGGCTTTCTCAGCGGTCCTGTTCTACCAGTCTGGCCTTGTGGCCTTTGCCGTTCTAGATAGCGTGCATGGGGGCAGGGGCGGCAGGATAAGTGCACGGAGGGGCGGGAGCGGAATTGCTGTTGCCTGGGCTGCGGTTTTCTTCGAGGCAGTGGGGTTTTTGGGGATTGTTTGGCTGGTTTTGTATGGCTCCGGGGGCGGTGGCACGGATAGAGATGGTGACGGGGGGAGCGCAGCATTGTCGATTTTTAGCCGCGTATTTGGTGGGAAGAAGGATGAGCAGGGGCAAGAATTAGGAGAGGGCGTGGGCAGAGGAAGGAATTCTCCTACCTTCCCACAGAGCGTACACCCAGCGCCCCGGAGCCGCGATATCACGATTGGGGCGCCTATAGAAGTGCGCAGGGAAGTTCATCCACTTAGAGGGAATTTTCAGCCAGAGAATCATCTCCCCTCGCGAGGAGCTGATAGGGATATGGAGAGAATGTTGAGTGTTGGCAGTGTTAGCACTGTCAGCGCCCTCAGTGATAGGGGCAGCGCTAGAGGGGCGGATGGAGGAAGACAGGAGAGTACCATTAGCGCTGTTAGTGATGTGACTACCGTCATGGGAGCGGGGAGTGCGGGGAGGGGGAGATTGGGGAGCGAGAGGGTGCAGAATATGAGAAGGGGGAATGCGCCGTTTCCCGGTGGGTGGAATATGATTTAATTTAGTTGATAGACTGGGTTGCATTTACAGGTGTCATCTCATATCATAGATTTTTGCTTTTCTTTTGTTTGTTTGTTCTCACCTATTCCATCTTTTACGGAGGTACAGCGTGTAAGTTTTGTAGGTTCCACAAACCAGGACTGCCACCCTCACCCCCTGTGTAACCTACAAAACTTATACGCTGTACCTCCGTAAGAGGGGTGCCTTGTTATTTAATAGTCATTTTTTTCTAGTTATAATGCTCTAAAATCCTACATTCCTGGATTACATAATGAATGCCGTGAGCATACTATACTGCTGCTGCTAACATCAACACAGCTCGGCCCCACTAATTTCGGTAAATTTAGCGTCAGGAACTACCTAAAGGATGTCAATTATGGCTCTGGAGGGGCGCCATCACTCTATTTATGCAAATGCAGAATAAGACATTGCGGGCTTTGAGCCCCTCTGTTTGTTGACACCCCACCTCCGTGCCGGCAAAATGTGAGTGCTCAGCAACGGTTGCCACAGGCCGCTCTCAGGCTACTTGCCATTTTCATAAGTATCCGGATGCCTTGGCGCCAAGGTTGGAGAATTCAGGTTGGAAAGTTGGACATCTTGGCGCCAAGGCATCCAGATACTTATGATAATGGCAAGTATCATACTGTGGATATCATCTTTGGGCTTATTTGTTTGTTTAGGGTACGGGTAAGGTATTGGTAGGGAGTTGCACTATTTTCTATATAATTGGGTTGGCGAGAAAGGGGCGGGAAGGAGAGGAGGGAGAAAAGAGGGGAGAAAAGCAAAAAGCACCTTATTTGCTGGCCTGACTTAATCGCTGCGGGCTATATGAGAGTACGGTAGGTACTTGTGCTTGTACTGTACCCTTTCTGCTCGGAAGGGTACGTAACTAATTTGTAATTTCAATATTAAGGTCATGCTCCCGTCCGTCCGTCCCAATTTTCCTTTAAGAACAAGGCAAGGTGCCTGGGTGTCCAGGCCAGAACATCTTGCGTGGTAGAGGGTAGAGAAGAGAAGAGAAGAGAAGAGAGGTAAAGGTAAAGTAAAATAAGCACTCGGCTACTAGGCGCGGGAGGATATGAAGTCCGTTTCCAAGATCCAAACGTCGGGGGTAGAAAGATGGAAAAAAAACATGAGGGTGGGGGTAGAATGAAATAAGAGTAGGAATGAAATGAATAAATAAAGGGGTAAATAAAAACTCCCACTTCATCGTTCTCGGTTCAGTTCAGTTCTTTTTCCTTCCTTTTTTTTTTTTGGCGAGGTAGATAAATTCCCGTATCATGTCTGTCATCATCTCCGTTCAACCCTCAATAAACAAATAAACAAATAAAATAGACATGAAAAATCCGATAGGCGTCCAACTCTGCCGGATTTTCCGTTACATGTGCCAAAAAACCAAAAAACCAAAAAAAAAGTAAAAGTAAAAACAAAGGCAGAAATAGAATAAACATTACGAAAGTATGAAACAAGAAAGCGAAGCAATCGACCAAGAGCGGGGGGAAAGGTTGACAAAAAGGTTGACATCAGGCATCACTCCAAACACAGTTCTGGTTGTCAGGTGTATGACGGCGTTGAGGTAGTGTTTGCGGAAATTGTTTGATGCTTGGTAATTGTTGCTAGGCTGTTGTGTTTTGTTTGGAGGGGTTTTCTAGGGAGCGGGTGGGTGGGTTGGTATATTCCATGCAAGAGGAGGAGGAGGGGGGGGGCATACAAAGGGAGTTATTCCTTATTGAAGTTGCCGATCGGCTGAAAGCGAACTGGCTCTGGTTCTGCTTCGCGTTTGGGGAGGGAGTAGGCTGGTGGGCCGGCTCTGTTGCGCATAAGATAAGTCTATCTTCTACCGTAGGAGAAGGAGGAGAAGAAGGGGAAGTGCCTTGGATGCCAGGCTTCGGCGGAACGTCTATATGCACCGCGGCCAGGCCTATGGCAGGTAAGTAAGCCGGTTGAAGCTCAAACATGATTTACACTCAGGGTGTGGACGCACCTTCCACTCCAGGGTTTGGCATTGCGTCTGTATGCTCCTCGGCCGGGCCTGAGGGGACCAATTAGTTAGCATTTCATTCAAGCTATTGGATATCTAGAATGGTTAGATACCTTCCACTCCACGGATCGGCTTCGGGATCGGCTTCTGGGTCGGGCTCCGCATTGCGCTTTTGCCAAATAGCCAGAGGGGCACCAGCCCTTGGGTGCCATGCCTCGGCTTTGGCTTCAGGGTTGCGCCTGTAGACCCCACGGTTGCTATTCCCCTCCCAGGGGATGGGCTCAGCGAGGGCCACACCAAGGAGTGTTGCGATTAAGAGACTAGTGATTTTCATCCTTTTTTTTGATTTAGTCGTGAGGGAGTTTGTATGGCGAAGGAATGACTAGTTTCTTCGACGAGGGAGAAACGGGAAAAGAGTGAGAATATGGGTAAAGATCGGAGAAGAGGTACTTTATAGTGGCAGGGAGGATAAAGAGTTAGGATCTCGAAGTGTGTGTGCATGTATAGCAGATAGTCAGATGTACCAGCAAGGTATAAGATATCTGGAAGGAAGGTGGGTAGCATTATGCAGAAGGAAGAAAGGAAGCAGAGCTGATGAAAGGAAGATATATACTCACAGCCCAATCAAACGGGTTTCATGATTATTGAGACAATCTACTGGCGGGGATCGGACTGGCTGGAAGACTTCAATGATGTGGTCAAAACCTTTCCATCCTTGGGCCCATTGAGTGGACGGAGGCCCAGCTATGAGGTGCGAGCGCGCACTTTGCCACCAGACAGGTGTGCTACACAGCTCAATGAATCAAAGAAACGATTGAGCAAGACACTCTTGATAACCATTGAGAATTGGTGATTGCCGATGCTGTCTATGGGACGGGGTGGGCCTACACAGCCATTGAGAACTATATTAGTACTAGGGTTTGTAGGGGTTTGTATCTAGGCCAATGGTAGCCGCGAAAACAATACCCACGCTAACCGCATATGGGCTTCAATAGCAGCAATAGTGTACAATGTCAAAAAGGGAATTCCGGGTATGATACTAGAACGAGCATAACAGGTTTTCAAGGTTGGATGACTGGTTGAAGTTCGTGCTTGTTTTGGCTATGAGGGATATCTGGGAGTGGTGGGTGGTTGTGGCCCACTTTCGCTGTATAAGGGTACTGCCGTGGTGGAAAAAGTTCCCAAGCACATCCGGAACAAATCCAGAATCCCCCGAGCGCTTGTGACTTCATGGGCGCCGTAATAACTCAGATAGTCTCATTAAAGAATTAAATTTTCGTGCGCGAAGACAAGACTCCGGATGTTTCCATCTGCAGGAAGCAGGCTTAATTGATGGTTAGGATTTCTGACGAGTCCTCCGGGCATTGGGAGGTCAGAACAAGCAGTGCCAATGAGCGCGATACACAGTGCTTTATCCAAGAGACTGGCATTCCAACATACTGGCAACCACGAGATCTGCCGAACCAAAAGAGTAGTACCTCTGGTTTTGTGAAAGAGCGCACTCCCCTAAGCTCAAGGGTGATATATTTCGAACCAGGGAGTTCCAGGGAGGCTAGTGAAGAGGTGGGTTCCTAATGTTTGAACTGAAATAACATTTATGGATATAATACGGACTTGGTTGTACTGTATGCACTCAGTCTGCGCTCTCGACCTCACTGAAGCTCAATGGTATGATGATAATACAAAAGCCGCACCGAAAGATACCCTGCAAGTTTGATCAGCCGAAAATCTTCTCTAAGGCTCACCCTTGTGCTGAGAGAGCAGGCCCCGAACTCAAAAATACTTACTTAAACGCCGTATTCTTTGTGATAAAGTCTTTTAGATTAATGTCCTTCGTCCACCGAGACAAACGTTTATATGGAATAACATGGAACCCTTTCATCGCCAGAAACTAATGACCAATCCGTTAGCATGCTCAACTATTAGGGAATCCCAACCCCGATGATTTTTTTGATTTTTTTTGATCGATACCTCAACAAGCAACAGCAAGCTCCCGAACACCAAGGCGATCGATTTGCTAAACCTGCAGATAGCCAGCCCGGCAGCGAGCCCAATGAAAGATCCAGATGCAACTTGACGATAGATCAAAGGGGAGAAGGTAGTTCGGGGTTTAGTTGCCAATGACGAATAGTTACCGGGAGTCTCGGTGAATGCCCAATCGTGGGACTCGCAATGGATATGGCCAATAATAGAGTTAGGAGACCGCAGTGTGTGCGCAGCGAGTCCGAGGAAAGCTGTTGACGAGAAGATATATCGTGAGGCCATTGGTTATCTTGATGATTGCTTGCTAGACTGTGTCGGGAAATTTGATGATGAGGGGAAACTTTTGGGGTTGGGTTGAGGCTCTGAGGTGGCGACGATCTTCACAGGTATGATGTTGTACCGGGGGTTGTGGGTAAGTCTGTCGAACCCCCCTCATTGGCTCCAGGCCTTCTGGGCCTCTCAGCGAACTGCGTTTGCTCGAGCCTGGCGCCAAGAGTTCGACAGACTTTTTTCCTTCACCAAATTGCGATGGAACCCACCAATTGTGTGGTCTGGCAACGGTTCATACGCATACAAAGTCGGCCTATGAAGTCCGGGTTCGACAGACTTTTTTCCAACCCCTAGTACTCGAGTACCAAGCAACCCGGGAGGCGTTTGCACAGGTATGGCCGGGCATAGTACTGTACGGTGCTCGTGCAGTGAGTTACTTGTAGCATTATAGGACGGGTAGTATCGCGGTTTGTGTGAATGGGGGGGGCGCCGGCAGGGGTGGCTCTGGCCATCCAAGCCCTTTACTTGAAATCACCATAAATCACTTCGATACGAGAATTCCAACTCTTTCTACGATACTCATTCAAGTGTTTCAGGTTACCGGCACAAATTCCGGGCTCCAAATCCAAACAACATCTTCCGACTACCATTCTTATCGCCGTTGAAGAATCCATCTGCGAAGCATAATGTGAGTGGAGAAGGGTGGCTCCGAAACCCATTGTATTGGAGACTCCAAGTACTCGGACAGTATGGGTAAATCGTCTCGCATCAACTTCCCGGGCGGAAAAATTTTCATCCAATACTCAGAAATAGGTATAGTAGAGTATTCTGAGGAATGAAAGAGATGGTTAATAGAATAGGCGTGTACCCGCCCAATATACCAAGATACCCAGTCTGGCAAGCGATGACAAGGAACAAACATCCTCCTAATCCAGTCGGTTTATTGAATGAAACAAGCCCCCAAACCTCGGATCGTTAGCTATAGAATTCCTCCTAGACTTCCCATAATCCATCTCCTTCATGAGATTCAGCCAAATCTGCCGCTGCATCACTACAGACCACAGTACATGTTATCGAGGGATGAGCTAGTGGTGGGAACTGCTCGCGGTTCCAAAAGTATCCGGATACCTGGGCGCCAAGACCTCCAGATCCACACCTAAATCCTCCTGTCTTAGCGCCAAGGCGTCCGGATACTTTTGACAACGGAAGGTATGATGATACTGTGCGGCTCAAGACACAGCACAAGAGCCTCGCGTTGAGCCCCCTGGTTGTTGACGCCCCACACCTGTATCATTCCCGAAAAGAAAAGCGAGTGCCCAGCAACCATCATCCCATCATCCCCCATCTCCCACCTTCCCTCATCTCCCATCTTCTTTTCGTCCACTCCCTCCCTAACAGCCCCTACTCGCTAAAAAACATTGATCTTCACCTGCAGCTCCTTCACCCACACCCACGGCTCCTGATGTATTAAGGGTAATGTGACTGAGTCTGGATATTACGAGCAGTGCCCCTTGGCTGTTGACGAGGGGGTTGTGCCTTTGTCAGCACAAAAGACCGACACTCCCAGCTCCCTTCTCTGTTGTCCGCTTCTAGTGCTCACTCGAATCTCCTCTCAACAATTAACATCAGTTTAAGTAGGTTATCCTAGGGCGCTTGGAGCATATTCTGTTGCCTACCCCAAACCTAGCCGTCATCCATCAACATTGCTCCTCCGTATGGCCTGGGGGTCCCACCATCCATATTCCACAATGGCTGGCAGTCCTTCTATATTATTATAAATTTGGTCTCTCCCCCCCCCCGCCTCCTCACGTATAGAAAGAAAGAAAGAACTGGCCTTCCCTCTAACAATATAGCATAGAGTTTAATTGTTCAAAGCCTTTTTTTTCTTCCTCTTGCTCGGTAATGCCTCCCCCCCGCCCATCATACCCCACGCCCCGCGAACACAACATCTCGCAATGTGAACCTACAGTACGTGCTCCACACCCAAAAACTATGGCAGGTGATACTGCTGACCTATTCGGTCAGCAGCTGGTAGCCTGCAATGATGGTCCCACTTGATGGCAGACGAACTATTAGCTCCTCTGTTTCGGCGTCAGTGGTGCTGTTGCCGCCCAATTGTGATGAACCTTTCCCATGGCTAATTTGTTCTGCTAGGACTCATGACAGACAAGCGCTAATCCTTCTTATATCATGGCCATTTTTCCTCCATTACACGCCCCTGTCTCCGCCTGCGCCCACCCCCCCCTCCCAATTCGTGGCCCCGTGAATTGTTTTTCCCCGTTGAGGAGGCCCAGTTTCTTCTGCTATTCCCCCTGAAACCTTCCTGCTATATGCGTTACTAAGCATGGGGGTAGCATTGATGGCGGTCGAACTAATTCGTCCTAGGGGCCTACATTCCCACGCTTCCGTGGCGAGCACACATTGTGGAGATATCCATTTGGCGAGGAGCGCTGCATTGCCTATAAGCTCTATGGGGCCATATGCCCTGTATTAGCGATTACGGCATTAGCGATTACAGTTGAAGCAGAGGAGCAAGGGGATGGGGGTTGGAGGACTACCAGATATGATATCGATATTACGAAGTGTATCTACTATGGTTCTGTCAGGGCACGCTCTCGCCCAGGTGTCGAATTTCTGCTAGTGGCGGCAGCTGATAATTCCAGAATCCTGCCTCTGGATGCTATCGTTGAATGTACATCTCAAACCTCTCCTGGATCGCGAAATGGCAGTACCGATGATAATATTTAGCTCCTAACGCGGAATACTCTACCGAGAGACGAGAGGAATTACGTTACAACAAGGGGAAGCTTTTCACAAATGGAGACAGGTTCGTCCCCTCTCCTCCACCCCAGCACAAGCGCCGATGCTAACATGATAAAAAAAGATGGCCATCATGCAGTCTAAGTTGGAATATCTGAATGATCGGACGGCTTTCCCTGAGCATTCGGCAGCTTTGGCGGGCGCCACCTTGCTTCGGCAGTTGTCAATAACTTTTCCCTAACCAACCCATGGCCACTCGTGGTCAGTAGATAGAACTATAGTTAATTCCAATCATATTTAAGTAGAGTACAACAGTATTTTGGGATTTCGAATATGATATATGAATACGTTTGAGACCACTCTCTGCCTCTTTCGAAGAGGATTTATACTCTAGTCTCTGGCCATCCCTAGCAACTCGTGCGGTCGCCCACACCAACTTGGCTTACAGAACAAAGTCCGCCGGCCTTAACTTCTAGGCAGAGTTGACCACATTTTGCCCCCCCCATCCCATTTAGGGCTCTTAGGATCCCCCCTTCGGGCTCTACAGGGGGTTGAAGAGTCGAGGAGACGCGGGCCCCGGAAAGTATGAAGTCCCATCTAAAGATCTGGCAAGAGCCACTGCACCTAAGTCTTGGTGAAAGCTTAGGCAGCCAAGGCTAAGCTACCATAGGTGTATGTGCATCTTGGCATCTTGCCAGGTAGGTACTGTATATGGGGTTACCCTCCTGTAGAAACTTTCCTACTTAAGTCTTGAACTAGCAATCATCCATAGAAAAATCCATCTGAACACCTGCTCTAATGCAACAGATCCTTTTCACTGCTATTGCCAACCAACTTCCTACCATTACCCTAAGTTAAACAACCTTCATCTATCTGTCATGGATAAGCTCTATGATAAATTGTGGGATAAAAATCTCCCTGCGATCAAAGATCCCATATTCACTACCCCACAATCAGGACATCAATTCCATCCAGGATATAGGGTGTGCATTGAAGCCACTGAATATGAGACCTTTCTGAATCCAGAATTTGCACTCAAAGAGTCAGAGAAATCATTAAAGATGCTCAAAATCAAGTCAGCGCTACCTTGCAAAAAGAATTGACTGTTAGTGAGTTTGGATTTTGAGGAGATTGAACTTGAACTAGTGGAGGCTGATTCAGAGAAATGGATAGAGGTTAACTCAGAGACTGCAGAACCTGCGGATGGCTCCAGCCTTGATTACTATCTTGCTAGTCAACCGGGTTCAGATGTGTAGTATTGGCAATAGTTGTTTTTATAAAACCTCTCAGACTAATAGAGAGAGAAATCTTTCTTTCATTCATACCTCTCTGTCATCCCCCTTCAAGTGTACAAACCAATAGCTTTTCGCTTAAACTATCATGGTTGCTGTTTTATTTAACCACAATTCCTATGGCAACAAGACCAATGTGAATGCAGGTTTTAATCTCTCTGAGTATGAAAAGAGAAACCTTTGGAATCAGACAGAAGAGACACTTGATGATGGCAGATGTAATATGTACTATAGTTGGTTTGTTGTGCTAGCTGTCTTGCTGGCCAAGGCAAAGGATTCACATCAGTGGATAAAGGAGAGAAATCTCAAGACTGCTATATGAGGAATTGGGACTAGGATGAGGTTGTCACTGGTGTTTTGTACTAGTTCCTCCTTTATTTTAAATAGGAAACCTTCTAACAAAACTATTTGATATTAGGCTACAACAATCTGTTCCCCTAGTACTCCCAATCAGATTAGAATGCTCTTCACTACTTACACATATTTGGGACCCATTCTGATGACCTACTTTCAAACCATCTTGATGAAGAATAAAAATTCCTATAATAGAAGTCTTGAAACCTACCTTAGGACAATCAATAGAGAAATCACAACCTTTATTGCAAGAGGGCATTTCTAATCAGTAGACTCTAGTGTTGATCAGCATGCTTTGCATAGAATCGCTATGATACAACCCAGCTGTACTGCGTGGTCCTGTATATCTCCAATCACCACAAGATAGATTGTGCACAGAATATTTGAACAGGCTTAAAAGAAGTCACAACTCCAATGTTCTCAGTTGTACGAATACCTTACTGGCCAGGACAGGCTCAGAAGCACAACTGGCTGGCTATTCGAATCATATGTCCATGACTGGATGGCCATAGTAGGTGGTTCTTTCAAAGCTGATCCACTTCCTATAAAGGACCAGCCTGAGAATACTGTTCTCAAATTCCAAACAATTCCTTTCCAGGTTACTCAATTATTTCAATGATGCTAACGATGTAGCTAAACAGGTCTGTGTTAAAGATGGCTTGAGTATCAAAATAGATTTGATTGGAGGATATTTTCTCTCTCATAATGACACCTTCAAATCTGTTGATAGACTTGTATTCCATACACTGGATACATTGATCCTACTCCAAATACCTATTGCTAGGTGTCACGATATCAAGCTCTAGGGATTGAAAAAGGTTTGCGACTCATTGCCTGCAATAATCAAAAATCTACAGATTATTTCTGTCATCCGAGTCTCTGAAGACCTCATACGTCAGAACTCAAGAGTTCAGAAGGTGTCAGATGCTAGTAATGTAAGACCAAATACTATGGATCTGACAATCACTCAGTTCAGGCTAGTTCTTAGAAACATGACAATTTAATCTATGCCCATCAATAAGTCCCTTGTATTCAAGTTACACGGGGTGGAGGTAGGGATCAAAGTTGTTGTGAAGTAGATGACGATGGGGCAGATACTCTGATGGGTCGCACACAGTAAAGCGTGAATGGATGTTTGTTTGCACATTTTTCCTACAGATGGTGATTGGCTTAGTCTTGTGTAACTTCTGTTCGAAATTTGTGTAGTATTCCTTTTTTTGAATAATGCTTTGGCAATCAGATATAACACAATGAGAAAGTATCACACCTGTATGCTGGCACAAGTAAACTTTAAAAAAGAGAGCTGAACACCACTTTCATATACCCCCGCACAGCTCGCCTTGTATGTTAATTCATGACGCAAATGTGCCTATGGGTAATAACACTATCATACTCTCTTTTCACAGCTAAATTTGATTTCCCTCCCTATTGTATGCCAACAAACCGGTGAAAGAAAATACTCCAGCCATAATCCCCTGCATACCACACCCTGTGCAAAGTGCCCCATCGTCAACAAATTCCACCCCGACAGCCACTGCAGCCTTCTTCTTTCTCTCAAGGCGGGGACACGGTGGATATATATCTAAGCCCCAGTTCTCTTGCGCAGGGCTATCATTCAGTAGTTTAGCTGCACTTTTGTCACCGGGTTGACCTGTGAGTCACATATGGGTAGGGTGGAGAATGGCTGGGCTCAATACTGCCTTCCCATCGCTCATGCGGTTTCCGGAGCTCGTTCCAGAGGACTAATTCATGATAGCGGAGACCCTCGAATGGGGGTGATGCCCGCTATGCTCCAGGTTGAAATATCATCTGCAAGATCCCATCAGCAACCTTCGCCTCTTGTGCCTCTTTTTTTTTAAAAAAAATCAAAACAGTGGTATTTATATTGGTTTGCGGATACGATGAATGACGACGACGATGATGATGATGATGATGATGATGATGATGCGGTACATGATATCAAAAGGGAAAAAAAAGCGGCTGCGACGGGTGCTGATGATATGTAGAGATCGATAGCATGTCCGTGACCGCAATCGTGTGCACTTGTGTTCTTTTATCATAGCACCCAGCGCGGGTGTCTGGCTGCCTGTGGTGTTGTAGTTAGAATTGTTGTTCCATCACTGTAGTTGTAAACGTATCTACAGTATAATCTCAAATAATTGGACAGTGTGCTAGGTAGTCCAAAATTTCCCTATCTGGAGAGGGGGCTAAAAACAGAGCAAAAGGTGGGCCATTTGGCTGCTCGGAAAAACAGAAGAAAAAAAGGCACTTCACCTTATTAGAAGTGGACGCAAATCTAGCATCAGGTTCGATTATTTGAGATTATACGGTAGCTTGTTTCAGAACGGACCCCTTGCCTATAAAATTGAGGCACAGGGCGTGCTGTTGTCGGCATGCATTCTCGGCTTAGAGATCACGAGTTCTTGGTGCTCTATCTTTGCTTCGCCGTTAGAGAGCAACCCGTCAGACGAGTGACAGCTCCTGACTGAATACCACACCTCCCCTGAATAGGTACCAAATCGACAAAGAACCCGTTTCCCGAAACATTAGCTTGGAAACAAATCTCACTGGCTTACCGGCCAGATCTGGCTCATCCAAGTTGATAAACATTCTTTAGGCTCTGATAAAACCCCTGGTTCCCACCTTTTTCATCTTGAACCTGTATTCTCCTGTTTCTTCTACTATCGTTTTCCCTATCTTGTATTTACCTACTCTCTTTTCATCTTGAACACACTCGTTCTACTTTTCTTTGGGGGTTCATATTTGACATATGGCATTTGGGCTCGTTTTTTTTTCATCTTGCGCATCTACGTTCTTTTCAACTTTCCTTTTTCTCTTCGTTTTGTAGCCTTTTCATCTAAACACATTCTTTCCAGTCCTATATAACCTATCAGCTGGGCTTTTCGGTTTCTTCTTCTTCTTCACCCCCTACGCCACCAACTACACAGATAACCAGATACACTCAAAGCAAGCAAAATCTCCAATTACTCACAAAATCTAAGACCTCAATCTCGAAATATCACTCGCAATGGCACAAGATCTCAACCAAATGCAACTCGGCGACTTCCCGGCGGGTTATTTTAGTGGTCTGCTTGCGAATGACATGGGTTCCCTTTTTGGCAATTCCCCACCTGCCTCAAGTGATCCTCTGTTAGATACCATTGATGTCTTTTTGCAGCAAGGCTCCTACCACCAGGGTTTCGAATTGTCAGAGCTTGATAGCATCGTAGCCGCAGGCCCGGTTCACCCATACACCCAAACTTTGGATTTTACTCCCTATAGCGATTACGATACATTTGACTTGCTGGATGCTTCGGGTGATGGAGGACCACCAGCTGTTTGCACTGGTATCCCTCCTCTGGAGCAAGGCCAGCCCTCATATCCACCCGTATTCGACCTTGAGGAGTATCTTGCATCACTGGATCAGCCTCAATTGGCTCCGCACGCTCCTATTGAAGCTTCCTCCTCTGATTACGAGGAGAACCCCCAAGATATTTTGAGTCTTTTTGGTTCTTCTCCTTTTGCTTCCCAGCGAGGTGACCACGAGGAACAACCCCCTACTGGCTTTGAAAACTTCGGCTTAGTCCTCCCTGCCAAAGGTCCCCTTCCCCCTAGCACAAGATTCCCCGGCACTGCGACGATTCCACCTTCCCCGAAGGTTTCTCCCGAAGAAGGATTTACTCTCCGTGACAATGGAGGTCCCTCCAACCTGACTGATCTTCCTGGGGATCAGGAAATTGCCACAATTATCCCCAAAAGCCTTGCCCCAACATCCCACTTAAGGATCACTGGGAAAGTTTCTGCAATGCAGAAAATCAAAGATTCGACAGAGGAGGTTCCAGTCCTCTATTCTGTGTACGAACCCCTGAAGCCGTGGGCCGAGTTTAAATATACTACCCGTGGCCATCTGCATGAAGATATTGTCTTCGACAAGGAGAGTATGCAGAGATTTGTGCGAGGTATGTTATCCTCACAATCCCCACACCCATCTGCTAACAAGGCTGTCGCTAACTTTATAGATCATCCAAACGGGGATCGTCTCAACCTGAGGATCGAGAAGCACCCTTACAGTTTCCAGTGCCGTTATAGGGAACCAGAGTACATAAAGTGCAGATCCAAAGTCTGCGACTGGGATCAGGCCTTCAAGGTGGGAGACCATCGAGTCGCCATCGACGAAGTCACCGGGCGCTTTGCAGAAGACCAGCAGGACGACAATGACCCCTATTTTTCAGCAGGGTATCTTCATCTGCACTGCTTCGAGAGACTAATCCCCGTCGCTCCACTTGTCGTCTTCAACATCCTTGCCCCCGACAATAGGCGCATATATGAGAAGGAGCCGGACTGCACGCGCATCAACAAGATGGGTGTTTCCCCGGCTAGTGCTTCCGCCTTCGCTAACTGGCGTATCGAGGCAGTCCAAGGCTATTCGGTTAGTGGGGACTGGATGCCCGGGGAAACACTCGCCTATGCACTCTGGCTCTCGGGTGTTCGCAAAGGGCGCAAGAGGGTACGTGCTCCCCCCGGGATTACGAGTCACGATATCGCCCAGAAGGTCGCTGCACGTCGCGGTTGGGGTGGAAAGCGCTGCGCCGGTGTGACTGTTGCTACCATGAGGGCTATGGAGAGTCAGGGCCTCTCTCATGCAATGGTTGCTTCCAGGAACGGGAAGACAGGGAAAAAGGGTGTCAAGCTCCCATCAGAAACCAAGAAGCGGGCTAGATCTTATTCCATTGCTAGTCAGACCACCCAGTGCGCTGAAGAGTCTCTCTCTGAGTTTGATGCTGCCTTGGCTAAGCCTCCTGCGAAAAAGATAAAGAGGGCCAGGGGTGAATTCAAGATCGCAGAAGATCCTGTCGCTACGGTTACTTTTAATAGCCCAATTGACCTCTCGCAGATCCAAGGCAATGGGAAAGTAGCGGGCCCACCCGGGGTTTCATCTCAGGCACTTGTTTCTACTGATATTGGGCAGATTCATGACATCGAGCAACTATTGGCAGAGCCTGTGTCTCAAACTATGATAGCCAGTCAACAGCTCCAGAACAGCATCTATGGGATTCAGTACCCCAATATTGACCCTAATCTAGGATATCTTGAATCTTTGGACTCTGTGGATTGGAGCGGGGTTCCTTTGGCGGGAGACGAGGACTGGGACAAAGAAAACATTGACCCGGCACTCCTTCAAATGTGCTGGGCGCTCCCTCCCCAACAGACCTCAACCCAATTTTCCCCTCCGGTGGATAACTCCCAGGCATTGGAGCAACAAGGCTGGACACTCACTCACACACAAGGCCAATACCACCAACCCCCTCCTCCTCCAGCTATGCCAGCCACCAAAAAAAACCGCAGGTCTACCCACAGACCCACCCCAATCACGATTCCAGCCCCTGTTTCATTCTCTACGTCTACCCCTATAACAGTACTTGCCCCAACCCCAAAATGCACTACAGCTGTGCCTAACCTTGCATCTAGGTCACTTTCACCCATCCCCTGGACCGCCCCCACCACCACTACTCATAGACGCCGCCAAGGCTACTCCCACCGGCGTCCCCAGCCAGCAGCTACCTACATGGCTGATCGAGACCTTCAACAACGCCAGCAACAAAGACAAAATAGCACATTTTTTCCTACTCCCACCTTTCCACCTGCTCTGACGCAGGCCCCATACACACCTACTACCCAGGCCCAGCCGGAGGCACAGGGGTTTGATAATGCGCGAGCCTACCCACGACAGAAGACTCCTGGTGAGCCTGTGGCCGAGCTTTCGGGCATTAATCCGTTTGAGCTGGAATTCGCTGAGTTTGAGTCCGGGAATGGAGATCAAAATACAGATGCACTCTTGACTAGGGAGCAAATGAGCTATATCGAGGATTGGTTTGGGGGGCAGGGGTTGTAATGTAGTAGGTTATACTTTTTTGTTAGCTTTTTGTTTTTTGGAGGAGGGGGGGGGGTCACAGCATCCTTTGGCCATTTAGCTACTTGCATTTTCCATATTTCACTTTTTGCATACTGTATCTGTTTTTCCCCCTTTATATTGTACTTTTTGGCATTTTTTCTCTGTTTTAGTTTGCATGGCGGTTTTGTTCGCTTTTTCTCATTTTCAGCATTAATATTTGATTTCCAGATCTCGGAGGTGAAGTAGTGGTGGTGGGAAAGCGGGAAGAAAAAAAGATAGAACTGAGCAGGTTGTTAATTTAGAGGATAGAGGTCTACAATATCGCGAATATAATACAACTAGAAGTTATACACATTCTTTAGTTTCCCTAAGGTTCTCAATACACTATCTCGGTGAATAGACCAAGTCGAAAGCTTATCAGAATGACAATCTGGGTTCACTAAGTTTTCAAGCTATCATAGCAATACAATGGCAACGCAATAGCCCTCCACTCCACCTACTGTGCTCCATTATGCTGTTTCAAACCAAGGTCCTGATTCTATTTCCATCCGTTGATACCCGCACCATCCCAAACAAAGAAAATCCCACGAGTGATCATCCATGAAAATGCCACGTGCCGCCAAGCTCCTGGGTGACACCAAGCATTCCAACTACGGAGGTACAGGGCATAAGTTTTGCAGGTTCCACAAGCGAGGTTTGCTGCCCTCACCCCGTGTGTAACCTACAGAACTTTGCCCTGTACCTCCGTCCTCATCACCCGCACAACCACAACCGCAACCCTCATCCCACAACCCACAGCCCACAGCCCACAGCCCACAACACACAACCCAAGAATCCACAAATGCCGTCCCTAGCGTCATCGATCGCAAGAGAGCTCATCAACTTCACCATCCCCTTCGTCCGTAGCTTCATCCTCCTCACCCCGTTATTAGCGCTGGGCGCGGTGGTAGACTGGTAGTGTACGCATACGAGCAAGCAAACAAGCGCAGGTTGCAAGCGGCGTCTGAGACACGGCCCGTGGTGGAAGAGCCCCTACCCGGAGAAGAAGAGCAAACCCCCTTAGGAGAAGTGGAAGAAGATTACAACGACGATGATGGGGTGGAGGAGGAATATCCCCAAGATGCCGAGACCGAAGAATTAATGCGCCAGTGGCAAGCACAGAATCCAGACTTTCAATGTGGTTTGCAAGTTAGTTCGAATAGCAGCTTACTTAAAGAAAGCTTTAGTACTATAACCTGAAGAATCTAATGTGATCATACAGTAGGGGTTTTCAAAGTTAAAAAAGTTGACGAAAAGTAGGTTACTGTGGCGTTTCGGGTAAGCTTGGCATACACAAAAATGGTTAATTTACAATCACTCTGCCATACCATACCATACATTTTTTTCAGGTAGAGACGGAGGTCAAGAGGTCCGTAATGAGCCAAGATCAGGGTTTTGGCTCTGGTAACAAGAGAATACTTCCATGCGGGTTAAGCACCTGGGCCTTATTAACCACCAACAAGCCAAAGGTATCTCAACTTCTTATTAGAAGATAGGAATTTTCTTCGCTCTTACAGTAATACTAGCTCAAAGAAAAATCTGTCCCCAGCTTTTAGAGATGTGCCTGCTAAACCCACCCACCCCCTAATGCCCAGGGGAACAGACTTGTTATTTGGGCGAGTACATACCAAACTTGCTCACTTTACTCAATCTCATTTTTGGGGGCTTCAAATATGCGACTTGAAATCCTCTGATACAATTGGCCACTGT
>Ga0307509_10001472_pt1 | contig 39780 bp, 38 predicted proteins | sample 10_EM_MG_FD_202245 | JGI IMG/M metagenome (GOLD analysis project Ga0307509, IMG submission 202245) | Populus trichocarpa ectomycorrhiza microbial communities from riparian zone in the Pacific Northwest, United States - 10_EM | ecosystem: Host-associated > Plants > Roots > Unclassified | place...
TGTCACAAATCGTGACTAAGCAAGGCAGATTTCACATGACTAGTAGTTACTAGTCATAAGGTATGTTTATGTTTCACGCTATGCAGTCAGTTGACTCATAGTTCTCACATGACTCGCACTTGCGTGTTATTGTTATGTTATGATTGGTTGATGTTTCTATGACTCACGATTGTGAGTCATAATGATGTAATGACTTTCGCGCGTGACTCACATTATGAGTCACCAGTTTCACGCAGGTGACGCGCGTTGCGCACCTGACATGTTTTATGATTTGCGATTGGTTTATGGCATGTTGCGCAGTGACTCATAGGAGTCATCTGATGGATTTCGGGTATGACTCATTATGAGTCATGATCGTGTGACTCATAAGTATGAGTCACCAGGGTTAGGGTTGTTGCGGGAAGAGGCCTATATAAAGGATCACGACGGGCCGTAGATATAGACTCTTCACGCTACCATCTAAGTACTTTTCTACAATATAACTTTAACTTTACCTTTACCTTTACCTAGCTCTTGAGCGTAAAAGCAATCACGATACGAAGAAGTTCCCCCTACACCTCTCCCCAATAAGATATTGGTGTGAGACACGAAGACTATAGGATAGTCTAAGTAAGAAGACGAGATTATAAGTTAATCTCGGAAAGAAGAACACTCTCAGATACCCAAAATAACTAGAACTATAATAATAGTTCAAGATCATCAAGTACGTATTTCGTTACCTGTTGCACCACTAATCTCCACCCGAGTAGGATTGTTACACCACCAAAGACATACTGGTCATCCACATTGCAGATATCATTCAATGTCCGATTCACAGCCTCAAAGCAAGCCTTATGCTGCATAGGAACCTCATCCCAAGTGATTAGAGAGCTCTTCCGAATCAACTCCCCCAGGTGAGAGTTAGGAGTGATATTGCAGACAGCATTGATATCATTTGAGAGTGGAATCTTAAACCTTGAGTGTGCAGTCCTACCTCCAGGTAGTAGCTGTGCTGCAATACCCGAGGATGCAACACATAAGACAATCTTACCCTGGGCTCGAAGATGACTGCACAAACAGTTGTAGAGGAAGGTCTTGCCAGTTCCAGCAGGGCCATGTAGGAAGAAGGTACTCTGATATGCCTGTTGTGGTAGCTCCTGCTCGTGACTCTCGACTGCATTGACAATTGCCTGAAAACTGGCAACCTGTTCCTCATTCAATTGTCCCATCATTCTGTCAGCCAACTCCCTCTGCTAGTCCACCTCATAACCCAATTCCTCACCAACCAATGTATTCCTTACTCCTGGTCCATCCATATTCCTCCAATCCAACACAGGCTCAGGCAGCCTAAACTTGGCCAAGGATTTTCCATATTGATTTAGCAGTTGTTGAACATGATAAAGTCCATAGTCGTAAGAGAGCTCTCCCTCTATAGCCTCCCCATTGGCTGTTGCTATAAGCCGGCCTGTCCGAAGTATGTTTGAGAGGTCATCACAAAAGCTGTTACCAAACTGCTGCCAGATCTGGAGTGGGTTTGTAATAGTGGTATGTTGTAGGGCCAGTACAAAGAGATGACGTAATGCATGTCCAGTCATAAACTCCTTAGTATCAGTAAACATTGCATCCCACTCACCATGATCCTCCAATAGGCGTAAAGCAATGCTAACTTCCTTGAAGGAGGTATGGACAAATCCATCAATTGTCCTCAGATGTTCAAAGCTGGTGGCACCTCTTACTACAGTAAGGAGCAAGCGCAAGTAGTATCCGGCACCCACGTAGGATCCAGCTGAATACATACGACCAATTGACCTACCCCTACTCCTTACTTTCCATTCTTGCTGGCGTATCTACACATAGTGTAGGGGGAATTCATGGTACAAGTAATGTCGTCCATCTGCCTTCTTAAAATTGTATTAAAAGTACGCCAGGAGGGTTGAAGAGGAGTCATCCAAATGCTGGCACAGAATTGCTGGGTCATCTTCTCTCCGGAAGTATATTGGCTGTTCATTCGGAAGACGTAGAGTAAGATGCATAACTGGTGGTTCTTCTCCATCGGTAGAGAATTCAAACAACCTCCAGACAGCCTCTGTTGGACCAATGTACCGACCATGAAGATAACGCTTTATCTCATCATGTTCATCATCCAGGATGACTGTAGCACGATCACCACCCTTGTAAATGTTCTTGTGAATGTACTTGACAGCTTTGACTGAGCCACATATCTCCACATTTATATATACCTTATAGCGTAGAGACAGATATGGACTGTAGGGTACCACTCTTCGATTGTCAATGATAGAGGTAACATCTGCCCCATTTCATTTGAATGTTACAGTGAGTGACTAACCAGTATTCCTCCGACGATAGGTAGGATACTCATCCTCGTTGATAATTGTCTCCTCCTGAAAGGTACGAGCATAGCCCTTCCTGCAGGTCTGCACACTCATTGGATCAAGTCCCTGCATACAAAAAGCCTTCCCAGCTTGAGTAACACAGTGAGTATGGACCATTGTTGTTTCTATAATACCTCTCAGCTCCTGACTGACAGCATCATCAGCAGGAGGAAGATCTGCACTAATGAAACCATCAATATTGGCTGCTGTCAGGAACTGATAGTCAGTTCTGAGAAATACCAGCAGATGTAGATGTGGAAGGCCCCGCTTCTGGTACTCAATAGTCCAAACCCAACCCAGCCAAGGCCCAAAGACTTGCTTATACCGGATCTGATTTTCCAAATCTCGCACCTTAAGATTGACTACTCTTGCAACCAGATCATGCCTGTCAGCAGCACTCTGATTGAGTAAGAGTTCATTAACAATCTCTATCTACTTTGGGTTTGCAGTAAATGTTATCAATAGGAATAGCTTGCCAAAGTGCCGGACAATTGCTATACTGTCCTGATACAGCTGTTGCATAAACCTATCTCCTCCCACATAACTGGAAGGCAGAACCATCTTCTTCACAATACACCCAAGATCAACATTACTAGCTTCTAAAGCATCTGCCATACCATTGTAGAGATTAGCACGGATATTAGCCTGATGTGTACATATCCAGTTAAGCTTATTCTGATCACATACTGCCCAGGCATCAACAACAAACTGTTGGAATAATGTCTGAGCCTGCAAGATGGTTGATGGCTCATTGAGCCTGGTATGCAGACGGAATCTGTAAAATGTCCTCTGAGACAGTCTTGAAGTCGGGAGGCCACCATCACCATTATCCAGAATCCTGCCCCAATGCCACCCCGGCTCCCCATATGGAAAAAGGAGAACATAGTGAAGTGGAAGGTAGGAGGCATGATTGGGATCAATCAGGGTGAAAGAGTTTGTATCATCCTCTTCATTCACCCTCCTGGCCAGAACAATATCTCTGAATCCTGCAGTACCATACTCCTCAGGCAGAATCATGGAGACTTCATTTGCTGTTGGTATGTTCTCCCGGCGCAGATCAGCTCCATGTTTCAGCACAAGTTCAAGTCTTGGGTTGAGAATAATGCGAAAGTTATCTTCTGCTTGGGCGATTTCTGCAAAGCGTTCTCGTGCCGTAAGATAGTAGCTTATCATTGAATTTGACTACTGTAACATCAAAGTCAAGGACCTGATGATTTCAGCATCCAAGTCTGATGCACGTCTTAATCTCTCCTGTGCTGCATAGGCAGGATCATGGAGGTAGATCCGGGAATAAAGGGCATCCCGTCCACCTACAGGTACCAGTGGTCCTTGCCTATGATACATGGCACCATGTATCTGGAATAATTGAAAGTTTGTGCCAATCTCATTCCTTTCATTGTCCATATTGAACTTGATACTGGTAAAGGCAAACTCCTTATTCCATCTGCGCAGATTCACAGGAAATGCCCTTGACCAAGCATCATCTCCACTCATCAAGGCATTAAGAGGCTCTGGTAGGGGACGTATTGCCTCCACCTTGACCTTCCCATGCTTGCAACAAGACTCATAGCTGGCCACACCATCTCGTGGTGCCTTAGCAGATGACTCGGAAGCCCAATGTAATGGTTGGCAGCCTGTACATTTGATGTTCATTCTTCCCAATTCCTAGGATGTCCATTTTGCTTTCTGTCACAGGAAAGCCAAAGATGCCTCTGGTTGTACCAGTTGATCCAGTGCCATTAGAGCCTTCTGGATATTCAAATTATTCCCTCCAGGGGGGGGCACTGCCCTTCTTGCTCTTGCAGCTACCTATACAATTTTAAACAAAGTTAGGAATGTGATTCTCATTCTTCAACAAACTAATATACTGAGGAATAAACTTACCAGACATGCTCTGCAGCTTAATCTTTGCCTCCCTCACCTGTCTGCATCAAACTCCCACAATTCCTTCTCCAGATAACACTCTTGACATCTTTTCCTAACTTCTCAATTTTCTATTCATCATTAGCATATATTCTTTCAATTTGACCATTAATTTTGTACCTTCAGCCTGAGCACTTAGCACTACCCCTTGTCCTCCCACTTCTGACTCAGCTAAACCTAAATCTACTAATCCTTCAGCACTATTAGCAATTGCCTCAGTCTCTAAGTTACTAAGAGCCAGACCTTCATCAACCTGTACTGCAGGTTCCTCTCTAGCAACTTGTGGGCCTTGAGCTTGTACCCTTCTATTCCGCCTCTGTTGCCTTATTCTCTCCTATCAGAGATATAATTAGCATTATGTAAAATAATATATCAATGAGTGACAAATTGATCAAAATAACTAACCAAACATCTCCGACAAGTATGGTGTAATACGCCTCTGATATCATGAACAAAGTCTGTATCTTCTCGATGCAGGCGACACTAATAAGGAAATAACAGGCTTGACCATAGGTTGAGGGGGCTGCTAGTTTTACTTGTACTACATGTGATAGTCCTACTCTTTCGAGTTCACCTGGCAGTTACAACAAACAACCCGTTGTAGAAAAATTATCCTACGCTCGTTTGATCCTCCACTAAAAAGGAAACTCTGTCAGACGGATCTCATATTGGTTCTTAGTCATTTTCGGCTAACTGAAATTCCAACATCGGTTATCACTCGACTTACAGAGTCTGATCCTGTCCAGTCTAGTCGGTTGTCTTGCCATTCACTGCTCGGTCGGTCAAATTTCTATCCTTTGACCAGACCTGACTATCACTGGAGCATATAGCTCAGACTAGTTCAGCTTTAGAAGATGGGGAATCTTGGCCAAAGTCTGAGCACATTGTATCACTCAGTCCGCCCAGTACGACCAGGTCTGGTCCAGTCAGTTCCAACAATCAAGACAGTCCAGTGGTTCTTATTTCCACCTTCAGACTAGACTTGACATTGACTGTATTGACTAAGTCCAGTCCAGTCCTCCGCCGACTATTCAGAACCCTGAGCGTGGCTCGGTATGGCGGTTCCGAACAGGGATGGTTGGGGAGTACTGACACCAAAGATCCTTCTGATTGTGTACTATCTGCACATGGTGTAACACAATCGGCAGGAAGATGTACTCGTAATGTCCAGACGTTTGTGAACACGACCAGGTCTGCATTAGCATGCATGGAGATGTATTAGGGTAGAATCTGTAGATTAGCCAATCAGAATGAACATGTATCTTTGTCAGAAAATAGGAAGATATCAAGATTCTGCCCATAGAAGTAGTACCAGAATGCAACTTAGTGTTATTCTTCAAATATATATAAAAAATGTCAACACCACGATAGGCAACAACTTCTTTGAGCAAAAGGGGTCAAATTCTGGGGTATTCCATGCAAGATGGACCCCAGAAAATGACATTAGATGAGAGGTCGGAGAGGATTGGTGTTTTGCAAAGTACCTGTTCGAACATTATCAGAACCGCCAAACAGCGAGCGAACGATAATGGCAATCAGGATCTCTGTGCAACAGAGAATCTTGTCCCTTTACCAAATTCGGTAAAGGGATTCAACCAAGCACTTACGGATGCTCAAAAGGCTCACTTGGTGGAAACTGCATTAAAGGATGCAGAGCATTGTCGAATAACTTTCTCACAACTTGTGGATGCAGGTAAAGTGCTTTATTTTATTTTTTATATTTTTTTTTCAAATTAAGTTAACCAAATACTTAATGTACATAATAGCAAATCTAGATATGAGCCGTCAGACTGTAGCTAGAGTACTAGCTGAAAATTAAATAGATCGTCGCAAGCCAACAAGCAAACCGGCCCTCAATCCAGCCCAAAAGGCCGCTCGCCTTACCTTCTGCAACGAGTATCAGAACTTACATTGGCGGTCGGTAATTTTTACAGATGAGTCTTATTTTGAGACCGGGAACTTATGTCGCCGGCGAGCCCGCGGTGTTTTACAGCGAGCAGGTAAGGCCTATCAGGCCCAAAATCTTCAGAGAAAGTTTGCTCAAGGAGCAACTGTCATGTTTTGGGGGGCTATTTTGTATGGTAAATCTGGTAATTACATTTTATTTATTATTATTATTATTATTTCTATTTCTATTTCTATTATAATTATTATAATTATTCTTTTAATGTACATAAATGCTAATAAAATACAATATTAAAGGAAATGAACTCCCATATCATATGTATACTTCACCATATGAGACTACAAAACAGAGAAATGCAGCAGAGGTAGTACTGCCAAGGGAGTATGAAGTGGAAGTGGAAGAAAATGCTCTGGCAGCAGCATTTGGACTTCATATTCCATTCCCAGAACCAGAGCTAAAGGTCTGTAAGGTTGATCGAAGATGGGGGATAGATTGGTTTATCTACCGGGAACGAATTCTATCCCCCCTCCTTTATCCCTTTACACAGGAAGCGATGGAAGAGTTTCCCAATAGGAATATTATAATAATGGAGGATAATGCCCCTGCGCATATCCACTATTATCATAATATTCCTAGAGAAAGGCTAGGCTATAGGAAATTAGTTTGGCCAGCTAATTCTCCTGATTTGAATCCAATTGAAACAATCTGGACAGAGCTTAAAGATAAGCTGCGTGACCAAATTGGCCCTCGGATGACAGTTCGTGAAATCCGCCGCCTTCTGGAACAGGTATGTTCTCAACTCTCACTAATCTACAGTTACACCTTGCTATCTCAGATGAGCAAAATCTAAAGATTCTGTCCGGGACAATAAGTGACCCATGACAATGGACCAAGTGAGGATGTGAAATCTTTTGAATTCACTGCATTTCATATAGGATAGCCAGGTCTCCGTATTATTAAGATCAGAGATGGTGGTAGTGAGATGTGACTACACTCACATCTAGACTCTCCGATCTCAATAATCAGGAGACCTCGCTTTCTCTTATGGATCTCAGTAAGTTCTGAACTTTTTTACACCAAAGCTTGGTCTTTTTTTTGGGATTTGTTATTGTGCTGGACAGGTTCAGGGGATTTTGGGTATCCGGGATGGTACAGTGTAAGTAGGTTCTACTCGAGTAGTCAAATTCAAGCCGCATACTTTATATAGATTGTGTGATATTAAGTGTCCTACTTCAATCTGACTGCTCTAGTATTATCTTTATTGCTGTCTTGCTAATTTGATATAGGAGTGGAATAGCTACCCGGTGGAACGAATCAATTGTCACATTGAATCAATGCCCTCCCGGCTTGAAGCCTGTATTGGTGACAATGGTGGGAATAGTTTCAATTTTTAATTTCTTCATCTACTTTTTCTGCTTTCTTCTCTTCATATTTTTCATTTTTCATTTTTTCTTTCCTTAATGTATTGAATACAATCGCTACTTTGCTTCATGTTTGTTTGTTGCTTTACCCAATCAAACATCCTTTCCCACACACTAATGCACCTTTATCCACGCTAATGCAGGCCTGGTTGTGTTCACAAACGTCTGGACATTACGAGTAGGGGTGGGTCGCGCTAGTTTTCAAGGCGAACGCTTGTCTGCACCTCAATGGTATTTGGTTACGCAACCAAATCTTATTATAATCCGCTCTCTCGAAAAGAGATAATGGTTTAAGGAACTTACCTGTATGAGGAAACACCAGTTCTGACACGCCAGGCATCCCATCCGTTTCCCACCCTACATGAGTCGAGTTTGTAGAGGAGCTGCCATTGCTCCAATGCCCACATCACAGACCTTAAAGCCCAACCCACACTCCCATCTGCTGATCCCTACGGGTGGGAAGGGATATTCCACCTCGAGGCCCCCCTTCCCAATGCCATAAGATAGCATGCTACCTTTCCGGGAGCAGCCGGAATTTTTGGGAGCACCCGGAATTCTTTGGGACCCAGTTATTATTATCATACCACAGAAAACCACTTTATGCTCATCACTTCAAAAGGCGGAAGTTAAATAGTGTTATGACAATATGAACAAAAATGGACTTCAACTCGACAAACAAGGTATTGCAGCGCCCAAATGCTTAAAATTTAATAAGTATCTCCTGACATCACCGGAACCTCTGAAAACTTATTTCCTCAAATGCTCCTCTATGCCGACAACTCCAACTGGCTGTCAGCTCTCACACAAGGGGTGTTGGTTGATGTTCTCCCCTTATGCGGGTCCGAGGTGATATACTCTTACTGCGGTAAGGAGAGGTTTTTGAGCCAATCCATTTTTATTTTTTCCAAATTCTAGTAGTGCATGTTCCACCTGTGTCTCAAAACATACTGTAAAAAATTCGCAAGATAAGTTGTCTAAGTAAGTATGCTCTTTACATTCACAGATCCCGGCAAACCAGCCACGTGGCATGATAAATTATGCGAGAGCCAGGTAGGAATTGCGACGAACCGGGGGTGATATAGATGATCTAGTCTAGTTGAGAGAAATGCGGTTTTGGGGGCCCTTTAGATCCGTAATAAGAGGAAAAGATAGCTGGGGGTGAATAAAGAAGGATTGGCTCTACTTGTCACTTAATTCTACTCGTAGAGGCTCCCCCGCTGGTAGGTTTCTTTAAAGATATCCAATCACCAGCACCGCCAGAGAATGTTCCAGGGTGAACGAGGCATCTCTCATACCAACAAATATACTTGGCATGAGGTATATCAGGTAACTAGCCCCCGGAAGACAGCCCCATAAAGTGTGAATTCCATGCATGGGTAGTTCATGTTACATGTGCGTGTACTCGAGTACCGGTACATCATATTGTACAGTAGAAAGAAAAATGCCCTAGGAAACGAAGATCCGGGTTCGAATTTCAAGGTTGCCATGGGATAGTTGGCGAGTTTGCCAACAAACCTTTCACTGTCCCCCTAACTTCAATAGTTTCTAGTTTCTAGTTCCCCCCACGGCATTCCCAAGCATGCCAGCCTGTAGTCCGCTATATAATCGCCTGCTCAGGAAGGAGAAACCCGCCCTGGGACATCATTCTATGCCCACATTAGTAATGGGTCCTCCTTATGTGGAGGTGGCTAGAAATTACTCAAGTGTGGTCACACCACAAGCCACATTACCCCGCTTCCTTCAGCTCCGCTCACAGAGAGTCTACGAGTATGACCCCCCCCCCAACACCACATCAAATCTCTGTACCATTTCTACCTTCAGCCAATATTTTGGAGAGAGCACCATGGCCGAAACTACCAATACACTATCGTTCAACAACGACAACCTCAATGCTCACCACGGGAACATCATAAGTTGTAGCTTCGACGAAGATGCGCAAATTCTGCGTTGGCTCTCTCCGCTAGAGCCAAACAATAGGCATCAAAGCGTGCGAACCGATAGATTCGCTGGTGTTGGAGACTGGTTATTGGAAACAAGCGAGTTTCGGGAGTGGAGGGGAAGTGAGGGTGGAGCCGATAAGGCTGTCTTGTTTTGCCCCGGGAACCCGGGAGCGGGGAAGACATATATAAGGTAATTGGTGTGACCCCTTGAATGAAGCGAATATAGCTGACGGCGAGAAATATTAGTTCTCTGGTGATCGACAGTCTGTGCGATCAGGCACTGGACGGAAGTATCGCCGTTGCGGGTTTGTACTGCGACTCCCTTGCTCAGAAAGAGCAGACGATCAACAACATCATAGGAGCTATTTTAAAGCAACTAGTAGGCTTGGGGGACATACCGCATGATGTACGGAAAGTATTTCAAATGGACAGAAGGTTCGGTGGTAGAGGGCGCCGGCTGGGGGATTCGATGCGAATGTTGAGGACCGCTATTGCCTCGTTACCCCAAGTCTTCATCTGTATCGATGCATTAGACGAATGCCTACCGAGATATCTGCGAGACCTTCTTGAGTGTCTAAAAGATATCGTTCGGGAGTCCCCAAATACGAGGATATTCCTCACCGGGAGGCCCACTATCAGGGGAGATTTTCAGAGATATTTCGCCGGAGTTGTTGTAATACCTATCAGTCCCAACATGGAAGATATCAGGAATTATCTCGACATGAGGTTAGACATGGATGAAGAGCAAGATGAGGCGATGGACAATGATTTACGGGCAGATATTGTGAGAACTATTATAGACAAGATGTCTGATGTGTGAGTAGGAGCATTTAGAATTTTCACTCTATCAATAGTCAATACTTACACACGATTCTGTCTAGATTCCTCCTTGTATCGCTTAACATCGACGCTATTCTAGGGGAGGTGACAATTTCTCAGAGACGGAAGAAACTCGAAGAGATGGCGCGAGGAAATGGTCTGAGTGATGCCTATATGTCAAGCCTGGTGCGACTGAAGACGCAGAAGGGAAGTAAATCAGGACTCGGATTGAAGGTCCTGATGTGGGTGGCGTATGCGGAGCGGCCCTTACGTGCCGAGGAGCTATGTCATGCCTTGGCAGTGGAGATGGGGTCTGCAGGTCTGGATCCGGAATACGTCCCTCCACTACGGGTGCTCCTATCATCTTGTCTAGGTCTTGTGACGGTCGAGGAGTCTTCGTCCACTGTCAGATTTGTACACTTCACTCTACAGGAGCATCTCCTAAACGATCCTAGCCTATCCCATAGCCCCCACTCATCGATCGCAGAGGTTTGCCTAACATACCTCAATTTCGAATGCTTCTGGGATCCTTTATCAACTTCTGGGTCGAGTCCTCCAGAAATGCCCCTTCAAGAATATGCTTCTTGCTATTGGCGGAAGCACGCAAGAATGGAGACGACGGAAAACGTGAAACAACTTGCACTGAGGCTTCTCAACAGACGCGCCACGCAGTTCGGTCTCCAGCTTCTCGGCTAATCCGGGGTTGTGTGCCCCTGCCCCCCCAACATCACCTGCTCTTCCACGCCTTCGCTTCCTAGCCGAAATATTCGGTAAATCAGAACTTGTACATATTTGGATTTAGAAGGAGCATTATTTGTTGTCACAGAAATTGTTTTATTCCGTTACATGCTTGTTTTGACTTGGTTCTGTTCAAGGAGGTGTTGAATGTATGTTGGAAGACCCCCGAGTGGGTCGAAAGTTTAGTTTTTGACTTAGAATAATAATATCTTCCATAATATCTGCATGAGGGCATCTCTTCGCTCAAACCAGTGGGAGAAAAATTGGAGGAAATGGAATAGTTTTTTATTTTTCTTAATCCCGCGAGCTCTTTAAATATGCGACCCTTACTTAGTAGAGTGCTCGCTCATCAAACGCCAGGGCAGACATCCAGGACACATGCAATTCATTGTAGCTTCCTAGTTTCTAATTAAAAGGGCCGTTGCTTGGGTTTTAGTTGGGGTGGGTCAGCCTTGCATTAGGCGGGTTAGTCTTCGTTTAAGCAGGGTCTGGGCCGGGAGTCTTATCGATAGATGTGATGAGCGCAGCTCGGCTCGACTACGGTACTCCTATCGCGCTATAATTAAATTTACTATTGAGGTTCGGGCGACTACCCTACAGTTGGGAGGACACACGGTATTTACAGAATTTTAGCGAGCAGCATTTCTAGGGATTGTAGAGATAGCTGATGCCGTATGGGGGTGGAGGGGAAAAGCAGGTTAAGATAGCCGGCAGCGTTGGGAGGGCGGCTCTCACCTGGACAGCTGAGAGGGAAGAGGGCGTTGCAAAGATGCTGTTGAAAGGAGAGGGCGTCAGGTCCAACCCGACAGAGACGGAATCTGGCGGAATGCCACTCTGTTGGATGACTAAGTGCGGCGTGAAGGGGTAGCAAAGATGCCTTTGAAACGAGAGGATGTCAATCCAGGTCCTGACCAGGCAGACACAGATTTTAGCCGAGTGCCCCTCGCCCGGGATGTTTCTATTGGACGTACCGAGTGCTCGAGTACAGTAAACCATACAAGTAGAAAAGGGGCAGTGCCTGATGACCTACGGTAGGAGTTGATATTCTACATTGGCATAAATAACCGAACCTCCCGATGCAATGGGGCCTAGTTCTCAATACCAGACTGCCCAACAAATGTCTGCCAAAACCACAACTAAAAAATAATTAAAAAGTACAACAAATACACAATCCTGATTAGTATCATACCATCCATCTGTTTGCGTAACAGTCCCTTACCGTGGTCAAGGTGTGGCGGGGTTCGGGAGCGAGGGGAGTGGTTGCCATGTGGCGCTGCAGGATGTTGTGAGGCGAAAAGTTCGGCTATTTATGCTAAAGCGCAATTACCTGCATTCGAGTTTCAAGGTCGCGATTCCAGAATTAATGGGTTGACTAACTAATCTTTCACTTTTCCCCATGCTTCAATAGTTTCTATTCCTTCACGCCATAGCCCCAAGCATGGCAGTTTGCGATCAGTGATACAATAGCGTGCTCAAGGAGCGGAAACGCTCGTCGTAAAATCATTTCATGTCTCAAACTAGCTATCGACCCTCCTAGTGTGGAGGTGGCTGAGTGGTACAAGTACCGTACTATACTCGAGCATTATCGCCCCACAAGCCACATCACCCCGCTTTCTTCGGCTCTGCTCGCGCGGCGTCTATACCCCAAACACCACTTCAAATCACCGTACCAGTTATACCTTCAACCAACATTTGGGAAGCACTATGAACCAGACTACACATACACACTCGGTTTACATCGACGGAAATGCTCCTGGCGGGAACATCATAGGCAACTATAACAATACCTCCTATAAGTCCGACGAAGATACCCAAATTATGCGTTGGCTCTCCCCACTAGAGCCAAAGTATACGCATCAAGATATTCAGAAACGGAGATTCGATTGCGTCGGGGATTGGCTTTTGGAAACCGGCGAGTTTCGGGAGTGGAGGGGAGGTGAGGGTGGAGCCGATAAGGCTGTCTTGTTTTGCTCCGGGAATCCAGGGGTAGGGAAGACATACCTGAAGTAGGTGGTGGGGCTCTTTGGGAGAAGTGAATATGGCTGACGGCGAGAAATACCAGTTCTCTGGTGATCGACAGACTGTGCGATCAGGCTAGGGACGGAGATATCGCCGTTGCGGGCCTGTACTGCGACTTCCTTACTTGGCGGGAGCAGACGACCACGAATATCATGGGAGCTATTCTAAAGCAGCTGGTAGGCAGGGGTGACATCCCCAAAGATGTGCATGAGGCATTTCAGAAGGGGAAAAGGGTGTTTGGTGGTAGAGAGCCACTGCTGGTGGATTTGATGCGAATGTTGAGGATCGCTATTGCCCCGTTCCCCCGAGTTTTCATTTGTATTGATGGTTTAGACGAATGCCTACCGGAGAATCTGCCCGGGCTCCTTCAGTCACTAAGAGATATTGTTCAAGAGTCCCCCAAAGCGAGAATATTCCTCACCGGGAGGCCCCACGTTGGGAGAGCTATTCAAAGATACTTCGCCAGGGTAGTTGTGATACCCATCAGTCCCAATACGGATGATATTAGGGAATATTTGGAGAGGAGGCTAAACAGCGATCCCAAGCCACCAGAGGCGATGGACGATGATTTACGAGCCGATGTTAGGAGAACTATTCTGGATAAGATGTCTGATATGTGAGTAGGAGCATTTAGCATTTTAACTCTATCAATGGTGAATACTTACAAATGATTGTCTAGATTCCTCCTTGTATCGCTAAGCATCGACGCTATTCTAGAGGAAGTGACGATTGCTCGGAGAAGGAAGAAACTTGAAGCTATAGCGCGAGGAAATGGACTGAGTGATGCCCACACGGCAACCTTAATCCGACTGAGGTGGCAGAAGAGGGGTAAATCAGTACTGGGGTTGAAGGTCCTGATGTGGGTGGCATATGCGGAGCGGCCCTTACGGGCCGAGGAGCTCTGTCATGCCTTGGCGGTGGAGATGAGATCCACGGATGTAGATCCGAATAACGTCCCTGGGCTCCGGACCCTCCTAGCATCTTGTCTGGGTCTTGTAGTGGTCGAAGCATCTTCGTCCACTGTCCGACTTGTACACTTCACTCTGCAGCAGTATCTCCTAAGCCATTCCACCCTATTCCATAGTCCCCACTCAACAATTGCAGAGGTTTGCCTAACATACCTCAATTTTGGCACTGTCAGGGGTCTTTCGTCAACTCTCCGCTCGGCTCCCGCAACACTGCCATTTCTAGAATATGCTTCTCTTCACTGGGGAAAGCACACAAGATTGGGGATGACAGAAAATGTCAAAATGCTTGCACTGAGGCTTCTCGGCATATTCGATGAGCATATATCCGCTCAATTGCTATTATCGAACTATGATCAAGATAGTCGCTCGAGCGCTTGCTTTCCCAGCAAAAGTAGAACTACGGGTTTTACCGGACTCCACGGGGTATCATCTCTCGGGATCGCTGTGTTAGTGGTTGCTGTATTAGAGATGAAGGAATGGGATGTTAATGCAACCGACTGCACGGGGAGTACAGCTCTCATATGGGCAGCCAGAAGAGGGCACGAAGAGGTTGTAAAAGTCCTTTTGGAACGAGGGGACATCAATCCCGACCAGGCAGACACCAAATATGGCCGGACGCCACTTTCGCGGGCAGCTGAGAACGGGCATGAGGGGGTAGTAAAGTTCCTTTTAGAACAAAAGGGCGTCAATCCAGACCAGCCAGACAGAGCAAGCAGCAGAACGCCACTCTCGTGGGCAGCGGGGAACGGGCATGAGGGGGTAGTAAAGATGCTTTTGGAACGGGAAGACGTTAATACCGACCATGAAGACACTCTTTATGGCCAAACGCCACTATCGTGGGCGGCGGAGAAGGGGCATGAGGGGGTAGTAAAGATGCTTTTGGAACGAGAGGACGTCCAACCCGACCATGTGGACACCAAATATGGCCAAACACCACTATGGCGGGCGGCACAGAACGGGCATTTGAGAGTAGTAAAGATGCTTTTGACCCGTAGGGGGGTCGATTCCAACCGAGTAGACACCGACTCTGGTCAAACGCCACTCACGAGGGCGGCCGGGGGTGGGCATGAGGGGGTGGTAAAGATCCTTTTGGAAAGAGGCGGTGCTGACCCTAATATGGCAGATACCAAAACTGGCAGGACTCCACTCTCGTGGGCCGCTTCGTGCGGGCGTGCGGGTGTGGTAAAGATACTCTTAGAACGGAAAGATGTCCACACCACCACACCAGATAATGAGAACCAAATTCCAGTGGCGCTGGCTCTCTCCAACGGACACCATGAGGTTGCAAAAATCCTAGTTGACAGTGCCGATTCCCACACAGCAGATCGCAGTGCCCTACTATCACTCCCACCCTCCACCCGGCATGGACAGGTTGGTGCAGTGGAGATACAATCTAGAAATCTTCAGCCTAATACCAGCATTACAGACCCCAACCCTCAACCGGCGCTCTCCCCAGCTCCCCCCAATCAGCAGGAAGGGATACCGGATCCCAAGGACACTCTTCTCAAGCGCACAGGCGGGGGCCTCTCCTCAACCGATCCACCCCAGCCACCTCAGCCACCTTCAACGCAGCCCCTAGAGTCCTGGTCCTGGCCAAGGAAAACCGACCCCCGTCTTAACATCCGATTAGCCCCTCCTTCCGCAGCCAACCGATATCTTGCCGTTGCCTTTTTCATTGGTGTCTTTGCTTTTCTCATCTACATTCTTCCTTCTTTGCTCCCACACATTTTTTTATTCCACAAATAACTACCTTGTACTGTGCACCATTGGGGAAGGGCCGACATTTGCTGATAGATCTTAATATACTTTCACTAAGGGAGTTTTTCGTCCCTCCCCAACACCCTATTTACAACTCATCTGCTCTCATTTCATACTCCATCCCCTCTCTTCCCTTTTTCTCCTTCCTTTCCCTCCCTTCCTTTCATGTTCCTGTTAGACTTTGTGCTCATTATCACGTTTCCTACCCCCCCATTCCCTCCACTAGTTAGGTTGATATTCGCTTTATGTTTTGTGGATAGTCATGTATTGGTGTATAGACAAAATTATTGTGAATCACCAGCACTCACTCCGTGGTCACCAGACGTGATACCATGCTAGAAGATGCTAGCAGGACGCAGGGTTCACTGTAGAGCCTTCGGTCACACGGTGAAGGATGAGAGGAGTGTGGCCGAAGTATTCCACCAAGTGGGCAAAGCGGTGAAGAAAAGTGGTGAAGGAAAGTAGTGAAGGAAAGCGGAAGGAGGAGAAGAGATGGCGCAAGAATTGGCGGAAATGCATGGTAAGGAGACTCCCGGAAGAGTCTCCATCGTTTTTGTATTTAAAGGCTCCGTTTGCCCACAGTTCAAGGAGATGTTAACCACCGAAATATAAGTCCTTTGATATCTTCTTTCTCGTTGTCCGCCTGCACATTTGTCTTGCCAATTTTGTTAAAAATTACGGTTCACTTCCGAATGTTGCAGCCGTTAGCATGTGGACAGGGGCGGATTTAGAAATTCGAGGGATCAATGGTGAGTTGCTTTTGGAGTCCACGAAAATGTGAGGCCCACTTCCGTTCGAAATAGGTTTCCCATTCTTGTTTTTCCTTCCTACCTGTTCTTTCCTCTCCTCATCCCTCACTTCCTCTTGTTAACTTTCCTTTCTAGGCCTTAACTCTATCAATGATCAATTACTTCACCGTTTAATACAAACCCTGTATCTTCATTTGAGCCGTTCCACTCCACTGTGTCGGGGATCCCAAGCGTCCAGTCCGTCCGTCTTTTGTTTAAGACTGGACGGACGCCGGCCACTAGGGCTCCACCCGGGGCGCCCTGCCGTAGTACGTCCTAGCCTCTGCCCGGGACAGACGGCAGGGCCCTATTGGTGTCTCACTGTGGAATAGTGACACTCCCTAACTTAGTGTTAGTCACGGGGGCGGGGCGGGTTCACTCGTCAGCCCCCCCGTTACATGGGGCTGGGTGGAACATTTCTTCCATCATCCCTGCCACGCCCCCATCCGGGGCCCGACCCCGGCCCTTCCTTCTACAAGTACAGGCCCCGTTTTGGGTCACCGATTTTTAACGCTGGTCTGTCAAGGGCATGGGTGGGGTAGCGGCCAGGGCAGGGTGAACGGGCGGGGAATGGAATCGAAAATACCCCGCCCTGCCCTGGTGAGCGGGGAGGGGCCGGGGATTGGGCCGGGGCCCGTAACGAACACTACCCTAACTTTTGCCTTTCCCGACTAGCTACTCGGTCACAGTAAATTCTCTAAGAGTATAGTACTGTGGTAATTGCAATGAATAGAGAAGGGTTATAAAAGATCTTTGGCAGGGGGTATGAAGACGCTTTCAGAGATGCTTCAGGTCCGGAATAGAGGAAATAATATGCGGGGGTGGACAGAGTAGCCTTGAACCGAATCATTACCTCCCGACGCTTCCCAGTGCGCTGAATTTTTTTAATAAATGTATCCAAATACTAGTGTCAATGGAAACTTTTGTAGTGCCAGCGATGTATCTCTCTTATTAATCAATATATTACTAAAAGTGGATCGACGAAGATATAGAGACAATGAAGCAGGGTGAGTGGCGAGTTATGAAACGAAACGCCAAGCAACTCACAAAGAAAACGATCGCGCTCCCCGGAGAGGGGAAAATCTTTTCACTAACAACAACCACAGGCTCAGGTTCGACGACAGCTTCACTCAACTAATCGGCGAAGACAGGAATATACACCAACAATAACATCCTATTCCCCCATGCGCGAGCAGGCACGCCCATACTGCTAGTACTCCATGTGAGTCTCCCATTTCCCTATGACGACTCCCGGGCTAACAAATGGAAAACAAACATCACTGCTCACAACACCCGCATATGTTCCCTTCGGGTGTAAAACCCCTTCACATCCTTTCCAGCCTGCCCTGCAGCCTTCCCGCGGCTGCATTTCCTGCACAGGAAATACTTTCCGGAACGTCCGAACAAACGCCCGAAGCCGAAGCCAATGCTCGAATCCTCATCGCATTTTCCGAAGCCACTAACACGCGCGCTCCCGGAAGCTATCCGAACAACAAAGGAAGTCTCATGAGGGTCTGGCGAGCAGCATCATTTCCAACATATATTATACTACCGGTAGGCATAAGCATAAAGGGTAGCACACTCCCTGGTTTATACGGGTAGAGTGCAAGTGCGATAAATCGGGAGGGCATGCTGTGCCTAAGTATACTGTACTCGAGTACTATGACATTCATTTAGCTATCTAACCCCTCCCATCCTTCCGCCAGATCATCACCAGAACCTGCAAACACCCCCGAACCGTATATGCTCCTTTGCGCCTACCACGAACCATGAAATCCCGGCCAAGATTACGGAATTAATCGGTGTTTTCCCACAGCTGAGCGAAGATGATATGAACTTGATCTATAAATACCCTTTTCCCTAAATTATTATTCATCTAGCAAGATCTAGGAGTTTATATCCTGTTCTAGTTATCAGACGTGCGATACAAATAAAGTTAGCAAAGATGAGTTCCCCAAGTGGGAACTTTGTTTTATTTTACTCTTTCACTTCCCAGCGTACCCGCCGCACCGCACAAGAAATGGTCCAGGGTGCGATGGTAATTGCGACGAATTTCACGGTATTGTGGTGGGTCTTAGGAGGGGGGAGGGGGGGATGGGGCTATGGTCATACACTGGACATAAGTCTTGGTCATTGCTGAATACAGAGACGGTTTGTGGATCCAACGGGTATTTAGTAAAAGCAGATAATGGTACTGCAATGGCGGAAAAAAGTGGTGAATCGGACACGAAATATTATTTTACTCGTGATAAAACTAGGATACCGGTAAATTGAGTACTCCGCATCACACGGGGTGTTGAATACCGGTAGTGGGTGGGTGCGAGGGAAGTTGTCGCTCTGTTCTCGCTTAGCAGTTGCTGAATAAGCTTTCACCAAAAAATTAGCAGCAAGTCAGGAATGTAGATAAACAAGAGTTAAGAGTGAAAAAAGTACCGTAGCATTGAGTTTATGCAATACTTAACTCCCGAAGCTCACCCCCTTTGTGAAACTCTTTGCAAAGGTGTCAAAATACTGGCATCAATGGCAATCTTTGTCGGGTGAACGCCGTATCTACCGTACTAAATGAATATCTTAGGTGTCGGGCATAGCAGGTACTAGCGCTGGAAACACACGGCCAAAGGGCATGAATGCAATACCGGGACACCAGCGGGTCCTACTAAATGTGAGCACACGATCGAAGAGCCTGACTACCTAAACATTGGAGTCCTAGAAGTGAGATAGCATAATTAGCGGGTTGACCAACTAACATTTCACTATACCCACAGCTTCAATAATTTCCAGCCCCTCTCGCCATTGTCCCTGCATGCCACCTTGTAGTCGGGTTTATAACCAGGTGATCCGGGGGGGGAGAAGCTCACACTATGAAATTATCCCGTGTCTTGGAATCGTCATGGACCCTGCGCAGAGGTGGCTGGACGCTACTCAATTTTTGTCTTGTCACACCTCAAGCCACATCTCCCCGCTTTTTTTCAGCCCTACCCGCTGAGACTCCGAAAAACCCCCTGATACAACTACAAATTATCTAACTATTTCTACATCCAAGCAACATTTGGGATGGGGTACTATGGCGCAGACTACGCATACAGACTCGGTTAACTACTCCGGGAACATAATAGGGAGTTTCAACAATACCTTCTACAAGTCCGACGAAGATGCGCAAATTATGCGTTGGCTCTCTCGATTAGAGCCAAATAATCGGCGTCAAAGCGGGCGAGCCGATAGATTTGGAGGTATTGGGGATTGGTTTTTGGAAACTAGCGAGTTTCGGGAGTGGAGGAGAGGTGAGGGTGGAGCGGATAAGGCTGTCTTGTTTTGCTCCGGGAATCCGGGAGTGGGGAAGACATATCTAACGTAATCCGTGGGATTCTTTGAAAGAAGCGAATGTGGCTGACGGCAAAAAATCCCAGTTCTCGGGTGATTGACAGCCTGTGCGATCAGACGAGGGGGGGAAATATCGCCCTTGCAGGATTGTACTGCGACTTCCTTTCCGAGCAAGAGGATACGATCACCAACATGATAGGAACTATTCTAAAGCAACTAGTCGGTAGGGGGGGCATCCCCAGTGATGTGCGTGAGGTGTTTCTAGCGGGAAAAAGGAAATTTGGTGGTAGAGGGCCACTGCTGGTGGATTTGATGCAGATGTTGAGGACGACTATTGTCTCTTTACCCCAAGTTTTCATCTGTATCGATGGTTTAGACGAATGCCTACGGGAGCATCTGCCAGATCTTCTTCAGTCGCTCAGGGACCTCGTTCGGGAATCCCCCGGGACGAGAATATTACTCACCGGGAGGCCCCATGACGGGGCAGCTATTCAAAGATACTTCGGCGAGGTAATTACGATACCCATCGGTCTCAACCCGGATGAAATCAGGAATTATCTCGATATGAGGTTAGATGGGGATGGCGAGCCGGATGTGATGGACAATAATTTACGGGCCGATATTGTGGGAACTATTTTGGACAAGATGTCTGACATGTGAGTAGCAGCATTTGGAGTTTTTACTACCGTATATGAATGGTGAATAATTTACTTACAAGCGATTTCATCTAGGTGCCTCCTTGTATCGGTAAGTATCGACGCTATTCTATCGGAAGCGACGATTCATCGAAGAAGGAAGAAACTCGGGGAGATCGCGCGAGGAAACGGGCTGAGTGATGCCTACACGGTAATTCTGGGACTACTAAAGTCGCAGAAAGGAAATAAATCAGTGCTTGGATTAAAGGCCCTCATGTGGATGTTGTATTCGGGACGGCCTCTACGGACCGAGGAGCTCTGTCATGCCTTGGCAGTGGAGATAGGGTCTACAGATCTGGATCCGAATAACGTACCTAAGTTACGGACACTGATACAATCTTGTCTGGGTCTTGTTGTGATCGAGGAATCTTCATCCACCCTCCGACTTGTACACTTCACCCTGCATGAGCATCTTCTGAGAGATCCGACCCTATTTCATAGTCCCCACTCATCGATCGCAGAGGTTTGCTTAACATACCTTAATTTCACATGCCTCCGGGACCCTTCGCCAACTCCTGAGTCGGCTCCTCTAGCAATGCCCCTCCAAGAATATGCTTCTTGCTATTGGGGAAAACACGCAAGAAGGGAGATGACAGAAAATGTTAAAGAACTTGCACTGAGCCTTCTCAATAGACGCGCAACGCATTTCGGTTTTCAGCCTGCGGGCTAATGCGGGGTTGCGCGCCTTGCCCCCCAACATCGCATCCTATCCCACGTCTTCACCTCCCAACAAACGTATCGGGCAAACTAGAAATCATACATATTCGCTGTCACCGACATTTCTTTATTCTGTTATGCGCTTATTTTGATTTGTTTCTGTGGGTCTTTAATGTATGCCGGAAGACATCCGAGTGGGTTGAAGGTCTTGTTTTTGATTTAAAATTATAATATCTTCCATATCTCCATGTGGGCAACTCTTCGCTCAAACTAGTATGATAGAATTTTATTTTTTTGAGGAAATGGGAAGGTTTTTTTGTTTTTCTTAATCACGCGAGCTCCTTATATATGCGATCCCTGCCGACACATGATCTCGCTCATCAAACAGCCGGGGTTGATACCCAGGAATAATTCAATTCATCGCGGCTTCCTAGTTTCTAATCAAAAGAGCTATTGTGAAGGTTATGGTTGGGGTGAGTTAGTCTTCGCTTAGGCTCGGTCTGGGCCGGGAGCCTTATTGATAGATTTGATGAGCAGGTTAGCTCTACCTCTGTACTGTGGTGCTGTACAACTCTTATTGCGCTAAAATTCCTACCGAGGTTCGGGTGACCGACCACCTTTTAGCGGGTGGCATTTCTAGGGATTGTAGAGATAGCAAATGCTTTATGAGGGTAGAGGGGAATAGAACGTTGAAACCGTCGGTCGTGTTGGGAGGGCGGCACTCATATAGGTAGCTGGGAGGGGGTTTGCAAAGATGCCTCTGGAACGAGAGGATGTCAATCCAAGTCCAGATCAGTCAGCCGCATTTATCCGAGAGCGACTCGAGCTGGCGGCTCTGCGCCGGGATGTTTGGGTGGTAGCGCGAGTTTCACCCACACGGGTCAGAATTAGGCGGCAGGTGCCCAGCGTTGCAGCACATGTCCCTAGACTCAACAACACAACATGAAATGATAATAACAAGATTTATAAAAAAAGATAATAAAATCGATAGAAGTAAATAAGTGGTGTACTCCCCAGCATTTATCCTCTCGGACATGCTCCTAGCTAAACCGCTGAAGGAGTTAGAGTCCTATAACTTAGACTGTTAATGTAGCGAGAGTTTGGGTGGTAATGAGCTAGCTATGTGGAGTTGAGTAGGGGTACATGAGGTGCAACGCTAGCTACCTACCCCCGGTCGCGTTATTATGACCCCGTGGATAGGGCGGAAAGCTGTCGGCACCGCCACGGTAAATTACTAGTGCTTCTCAGCCAAGAATCGCTTTTCCCATTTGTCCTTGGAAGGTTCACAAAGGTTTTTCTGCCGAAGAGGTATAGCGCGTACAATCTTGTGTGCACGCTAGTAGCCGGACATGCGAGAAAGTTCAATCCATAGGACTCAGTTCATAATGCCTCATGGGTCCACTATAATACATAGTTAGGCCTACACTGGCTATGCACTATCCTACAAAATACCGCTCCAGCAGAATGAAACTAGCAAACTTTCTGACTACAAATGGGGAAGGCAATTCTTGAATGAGAGGCACGAGTAACTCTACTATAAAAGCTAAAAAGTGCCGAAATTCGGAATCAAACTAAGGGATAGTTGAATGGGCCCTAAATGTTTTTTTTACGGGATCCAGTAGTTTATATCCGTCCACGCCATAAGCGAGAGGTAGTGAGTGTACTAGAACGGATCGTGGGATAAGTTACCCACATCAGCACTTCCTCGCTTTTGCCCGTCCCTACTAGCAACTGGGTCACAGAGTGAATTATCAAAGAGTATGGTTGCTGTAGTAATGCAACGAATATAGGAGGTTTATAAATGGTCATCGGTAGGAGAGACGAAGGTAGGTTTCAGAGATGCTTTACCTCTGGAATGGGAGGAAATAATATGCGGGGATGGACAGAGTACCGGTTGAGTACGTGGACAAAATTAACCTCCCATCAACTATCGATGGCTATGCAGCGCTGGCCACTTCCAACACCACCTGAAGAAATCTCTCTAAATCAATTTCTACTATGTATACTTCTATGTATTTATATTTTTAATATGTAATTATTTTAGATTTTGGGGTTGGTGGAGGGGTCCGGTTGTCACAGCCGAAATTTCTCATGTTGTCGGGTGGACGACTGGTTTTGTCCAGGGACAAGAATGTCACACCACCAGCCACATCACCCCGCTTTTTTTTTGTTTCAGCCCCAAAGTTACTCACAAAGACTCTGTAAACTCCCCCGCTACAATCACAAATTAGGGAAACATTTCTACCCTCGATCAATATTTGAGGCCGAGAACTATGGTCCATACTACGCATACACCCTCGCTGAACTACGGCGAGAACGAAATAGGGAGTTTCAACGATACCTTCCATAAGTCTGACGAAGATGCAGAAATTATGCGTTGGCTCTCGACACTAGAGCTAAATAATCGGCATCAAAGCGTGCGAACCGAGAGATTGAGTGGTGTCGGGGATTGGTTTTTGGAAACTAGTGAGTTTCGGGAGTGGAGGGGGGGTGAGGGTGGAGCCGATAAGGCGATCCTCTTTTGCTCTGGGGGTCTGGGAGTGGGGAAAACACATCTGAGGTTAGTAGTGGCCCTTTGAGAGAAGCGAGTATGGCTGACAGCGAGAAATACTAGTTCCCTAGTGATCGACAGCCTATGCGATCAGGCAAGGATCGAAGATACCACCATTGCATGTCTGTACTGCGACTTCATTGCCCAGCAAGAGCAGACAATCACCAGCGTGATGGGAGCAATTCTGAAGCAGTTGGTAGGCAGGAGGGGCATCCCCCTTTATCTGCGCGAGGCCTTTCAAGAGGGAACAAGGGAGATTGGAGGCAGGGGGCTGCTGCTTGCAGACCTAACTCGAATGTTGAGGATGACGATTGCTTCGTTATCCCAAGTTTTCATCTGTATTGATGCAATCGACGAATACTTACCAAAACATCTGCCCGAGCTTCTTGAGTCACTGAGGGATATTGCTCGGGATTCCCCTAAGATGAGGATATTCCTCACCGGGAGGCCCCATGTAAGGAGAGTTATTCAGAGAATTTTCGCTAGGGTAGTTGTGATACCCATCAGTCCCAACACGGACGATATTAGAAATTATCTCGAGATGAGATTTGACAGAGATGAAGAGCAAGATGAGGCGATGGACAACGATCTACGGGTCGATATTGTGAGAACCATCATGGACAAGATGTCGGATATGTGAGTAGGATATTTGGCATTTGAACTCTATCGATGGTGAATACTTACAAATCATTGTGTCCAGATTCCTCCTTGTTTCGCTCAACATCGACGCCATTCTAGGGGAGGTGACGATCGCCCGGAGAAGGAAGAAACTTGAAGCGATGGCGCGAGGAAATGGACTGAGTGACGCTTATACGGCAACTCTAAGGCGACTGAAGGCGCAAAAGGGAAATAAATCAGTGCTCGGATGGAAGGTCTTGATGTGGGTGTTATATTCGGAGCGTCCCTTAAGAGCCGAGGAGCTCTGTCATGCCTTGGCCGTGGAGATAGCATCTGCGAATCTGGACCCGCATAACGTCCCTGGGCTACAGACACTCCTATCATCTTGTCTAGGTCTTTTGGTGGTCGAGGGGTCTTCGTCCACCGTCCGGCTAGTGCACTTCACTCTGCGGGAGTATCTTCTAAGCGATCCGACCCTATTCCATAGTCCCCACTCAACCATTGCGGAGGTTTGCCTGACATACCTCAATTTTGGGTCAGTTTGTTATCTTTCGCCGACCCTCCACTCGGCCCCCTCAACAATGCCCTTTCTGGATTATGCTGCTCTTCACTGTGGGAAGCACATAAGAATGGGTATGACCGAAAGTGTCAAAATTCTTGCACTCAAGCTTGTCGATAGATTCGATGAGCATATATCCGCTCAACTCCTATTATTGGACCGAAATGTAGGCGACCCCACGGCCCCTTATTCTCTCAGTAAAGGTGGACCTGGGGGATTTACCGGACTTCACGGAGTCGTATTTCTTGGGGTTGCGGAGATAGAAAAAGTCCTTTTGGAACGAGACGGGGTCAATCCTGACCGGGTAGACATGAAATATAGCCGGGCGCTACTCTCATGGGCAGCTGGTCAGGGGCATTCGGGGGTAGTAAAGATGCTTTTGGAACAAGAGAACGTCAACCCCGACCATGTAGACACCTACTTTGGCCAAACGCCACTATCATTGGCGGCGGAGAGGGGGCATAACGGGGTGGTGCAGTTGCTTTTGGAACGGGAGGATGTTGACCCTAATACGGTGGACACACGAAAAGGTCGGACTCCACTCTCGTGGGCGGCTGGGAATGGCCATGATAGTGTTGTGAAAATGATTTTGGAACGGGAAGGAGTAAATCCAGATCTACCAGACACGAACCGTGGCCAAACGCCACTCTCGCGGGCGGCTGAGCTGGGGCATCCGGGGGTAGTAAAGATGCTTTTGGAACGAGAGGACGTCAATCCCGACCATTTAGATACCTACTTTCGCCAAACGCCACTATCCTGGGCGGCGGAGAAAGGGCAGAAGGAAGTGGTGCGATTGCTTTTGGGAGGAAAAGATGTTGACCCTAATACGGTGGACACTCGAACTGGTCGGACCCCACTGTCGTGGGCAGCTAGGAATGGTCATGATGGGGTAGTGAATATGCTTTTGGAACGCGAGGGCGTCAATCCCGATCATGTGGACACCTGTGATGCCCAAACGCCACTATCATTGGCGGCGGAGAAAGGGCAGACGGAAGTGGTGCGATTGCTTTTGGGAAGAGAAGATGTTGACCCTAATACGGTGGACACTCGAACTGGTCGGACTCCGCTCTCATGGGCGGCGGTTAATGGTCATGATGCGGTAGTGAAGGTGCTTTTGGTACGGGAGGGTGTAAATCCTGACCTGGCAGACACTGACCGTAGCCAAACGCCACTCTCGCGGGCGGCTGAGCTTGGGCATTCGGGGGTAGTAAGGTTGCTTTTGGAACGAGAGGACGTCAATCCCGACCATTTAGACACCCACTTTGGCCAAACGCCACTGTCGTGGGCGGCGGAGAAAGGGCAGAAGGAAGTGGTGCAATTTCTTTTGGGACGAGAGGATGTTGACCCTAATATGGTAGACAGACGAACTGGTCGGACCCCACTCACGTGGGCGGCTAGGAATGGTCATGATAGTGTAGTGAATATGCTTTTGGAACACGAGGGCGTCAATCCCGATCATGTAGACACCTGTGGTGGCCAAACGCCACTATCATTGGCGGCGGAGAAAGGGCAGACGGAAGTGGTGCGATTGCTTTTGGGAAGAGAAGGTGTTGACCCTAATACGGTAGACACCTACTTTGGCCAAACGCCACTGTCGTGGGCGGCGGAGAAAGGGCAGAAAGAAGTGGTGCAATTGTTTTTGGAACGAGAGGATGTCGACCCTAATACGGCGGACAAACGAACTGGTCGGACTCCACTCTCGTGGGCGGCTTGGAACGGTCATGATATGGTAGTGAAGGTGCTTTTGGGACGGAAAGACGTCCACACTGCCGCTCGAGATAATGATAACCGGACACCACTGGCTATAGCTCTCTTCAAAGGGCATCATGAGGTTGCAAGGGTTCTACGGGACAAGGCCGACCCCACATAACTGGCCGCGGTGGCTAGCAGCCCCTCCCTCCGTCTATCGGCCATTTAGACGAGCATATAGCGGAGAATCAACCGGAAGCTTTAATGCTAATACCAACATCACTACCCTTAGCCTCCAACCTCCACTGCAACCCTCTAACTTGGACGAGATGGAAGTGATATTGGGCCTGTATTTCATCCCTACCAATTGTCTCTTTCCTCATAGAGTCTGTTCCTTATATCACTGCTTTTCGTTACTATGGATATTGTTGTCATAATTAATTACTAATAGTTTTATTGGTAAGATTTCTGTCGGTTTAGATGTAAATAGGCTTGGATAAGGGGTGTTCTTTCTGGTTTTAACTCACTAACCTTTTAGCTATTTACCCACTCCGTCTTTTTCCTTTCCTTAGAGTTCTCGTTAGACTTTATCCCTATTATGTGGCTGGATCTTCATTCCCTCTGCTGATATTCGTTAAGTGGATATTGTTAGAATTTTCACGAAGGTTCTATATCTGTGACGTGGATGACTGATTGAAAGGGGATGCCAGATTTGAAATCAGTTGAAAGTTATGGGAAAAAGAAGTGGAAGTATATGTGGTGGGAAAGGTTAGCAGGAAAAGGAGATGGTACAAAAAGGAGTAAGAAAGCGGGCCATTGGTAATAGAGGTTATGAATACGGTTAGAGTTTTTGTATATATAGAACCCAGTATAACTGCTGGTCATACCCTGGTCATTTCATTCCTCGACGAATGAAATGACAGGGGGTTGTCTAGTGCGAAGCTAGTCCTAAAACGATTTCCTACCTGGGCAGGAAATCAGGACACGGGTGCTCCTTGTGGGTTGTGACTGCTATCCTGTAGTATATAAGATCTCCACTCTTGCAGTAGGTAGAAGGATAGAATAAAACTCAACGGTGATAGAGGAACTTATTACAACAGATATCTCTCTTATATTTTGTGAGCACGAGCGCACAATACACCACATTACCGGTAAACTTGTATTAAGGCAGTCGGTGATGAGCTCAAAGCAGCTCTATCCATATTTGCGAGAATTCGCGAGTAGTAGTCCTTGTTCCTGCCAGTAATTCTCCCAATGCCACCACATGATCGGCATCCTTTATATTGATGGGCTACACCTCATACTACAGTACTTACACAGTACTTTTCCGGGAAAGTCACAAACCGCTGCTTCCAACCCTAACATTGAATGCTCGTTTAACACTCGTTAGGGTAACATGTGTCCAAAAATAGGTGTCGCAAGTTTGGGATAGGGATGAATATTTTTATCATATATCTTGTGCACACTGCTTGCGGATACTTCATGTGTTCTGCTAGTATGTCATTGATATGGGGCAATGTTTTTGCCGTCGTTCTTTTAATGAATCGAAAGAGCAGGTCAGGTCAGTGTCAATGATATGCAAGATCTCAGGTGGATGGAGAAAAATACCGAAAGTATGATAAGGGGTCTAAGGAAGGTGAGTGGTAGGTAGGCTATTGGCCCATCGATAAATAGTCAAATACCGGAATTCAGGTTGGCTTTCAGTAGAACGTTGGCAATCAACAGGGATGGAGAAAGATTGGCCGAAGTTTACACAAGGTAGGATGGGCATCTGTGCACAAAGGAAAGAACAGAGAATGAAAAAAAAAGCAATCAGTTCACTCAGCAATTGTGTTTATCGTCATTGACAAGTTCTGATCTACGAGGCTGTTATTGCCCCGTTTAGCTGTGAAAATGTTGGTATCATAACTTCTCACCAGCTCTGTCAAAATTTAGAGAGGGGGCTTGAGGTCAATATAATTTAGATCTCGAGATGAAATTACGTGCTTGCGCTATACAGCCATGGGGGGAATTGGAGGAAAAATCTCCTCTACTTCGGTATAATATATGTCTTTTAACCAATCACACACTCAAGCCTTACACATTAAGAAATCTTTGTCTGAGCAAAAAAACAAGTTGCGGAGGTTCATCACACAATCGGCCTGCTTATCAAGCTAGATGAAAATTACACTTCAAAAATCTCTCCCTTACACAGTGCAAACACCTCCGGCAGGTATGACGACTAGTAATCAAACCCAATGACTGATAACTCTCACTACACAAATACGGGTATTAGCGGAGACAATCTATAAAAGAAAACTCTCTCGCTTATACAATTATACCAAAAAAAAGCTCCGTCAACACATAGAACCTCCACAGAATCCGGCGAAAAGAAAACTGGACACCCCGATTGAGGTAGCCATTCCAGCCTACTGCCCTATTCAAAAGGGCTCGGTTTTATTGAAAACCAGCTATCATAGGGAGCCGCTTTGTGTTCATCACTGCAAAGAGGGTAAGTGGAAGGAAAATATTTTGACTGTTGGTATGGACAACAACTCTGATTTTGTTGCTGTGAGCTTAAAACAGTGTTGAATGTACCAGCACCCGGACAAAACTCATCGTTGGTGGCCCTTTTTACACCAAAAATGCCGTTTTTTAGAGCATGAGAACTCCATCATCTCTGGTGAAAATTGATCAATTCACAGTGGAATGGCCATTCTGTTGATTTCAAGCTCCGAGTTGAAATATTGAAGGAAATAGGGTAATATTGGGTGAACTGCGATGATTCCAAATTGGCGATTTTGAAATCAAGTACCTTTTTCTAAAGGTCACCATACAAATTCTCCTGGCTTGGCGCCTAGATCTCCATGAGCTGCCCTCATTGATCTGCACCAGACACAAAACTGTGGAATTCATTATAGAGATGAGAATTATAGTATCGCTGAGCTCTGGGCTAAATATTGATATATTCTTCATCTTAATTAATTGCGAGGTGGTGGTGGTAATAGCTATTTACAAGACCCTCAAATCGGGTGATTTTGGTGTGTTTTAGGGGGTACTTGGGCTCACCAACGATGAGTTTTGTCCAAGAACTATACTTGTAGTCGCGCCGGGAATAGGTCTTCAGACAACGGGGGCAACCATAATGCTATCACCTACAACAATCGAAACAACTCAAATTGATGTCAGAGCCAAAAATGAAAGATCTTGTTACCAGACCCCGTACTCCTAGGGAGAGGCAAGCGCTCAAATATACAGGCCTTGGCATTAATTGTGATTATAGTTCTAGTTAAGATCGCAATCGCTATGGTGGTTGGATTGGTGGTAAGATTGGGGGATCGAGGTTGAGCCAGTTCTCTGAGGTCATTCTAGCCGCGAGTATTGTACTAGTACTGTACCGTGACCGAGGGGCTGCATATGCTTACTGTTCCAACCCAGTTAGACTTGGGAATAAACAAAAGCCCTTTTCACCTCCTGAACAGAATCCAACAGGGCAACTGGATATTCTCTCCTATTGCTCATTTAACTAACTCATTCTTCTTTACCACGCCTCATCCGCACAACTCCAAGACAGTCCCTTACCTAAACGCCTTCGCATCGATAAATGCTATGAAACTTAAGCTACTAGTACCAGCGCTGGTCACCCTCCTCCCCCCCTAAATGAGGGAAACAGATCTGCTTGTGGTACAGTACAGGCAGGTCGTTGAACAAAGGGCCAGTTTACCTGACCGTCTAGTTCTTAAATTTAGGCGACAGAACTAAGCCGTTGCGTTTCAACAGGGATTATCTGCCGGTAGACGGTGCAAGAATTTTTACCCAATTTCTACCGTCCTAAATTCATGTTGCTAGAATGTCAAAACGGAAGGTGGCCACGGAGGTGGGTTAGCAAATTCCACCGATGTCTAGACAGCTCGCTTCTGTAGGTAAACACCATCAACTTGTCGGTACTCCTCATAACACCTCCAATCCTCAAGCCCCCGTTTAACGGCCCCTACTGTCTCGAGCTACAAGTTCCCGGCATGAAGAACCTTAACATAGGGATTAAATTTTTGTATAGAGGATTGTCCATGCGGGTCCAAGTCCCCTAACAAAATTCTTGCGCATAGGCAGTTCTCCATACAAATTTTTAATCCCTGTGTTCATGTTCTTCATGCCGGGGACTTGTACCAGACTGCTGTCTATAGGCAAACGGGCTAAATGCTTCTCCTTTTTTACATGATCTTGTAGTTTATATCCGTTCTCGTCATAAGTGGGGGAGGTACTAGAACGGATCGTGGGAAGAGTTACCCACATCAGCACTTCCTACCTTTTGTTCTCCCGACTAACCTAGCGACAGGGTCACAGAGTAAATTAGATTAAGAGTATGGTACTGTGGTGAATGCAACGAAAAGAGAGGGGTTATCAAAGATCTTCGGTAGGAGAGGTGAAGGGTGTTTCAGAGGCGCTTAAGGTCTGGAATAGGAGGAAATAATTGGTGGGGGTGAATAGAGTAGCATTGGGCCGAATCATTGTTTAACTCTCGACGCTCCCCCTTCTTGTCGGTTTTTTTTAATAAACGTATTCGAATACTTGTGTCAATGGCAAATTTTATAGGCCGAGAGATGTATCTATGTATCTATCTTACTAATCAATATAATCGAGACAATGGAACACTGCGAGTGAGAAGCGATGAAACGAAACGAAACGCCAAGCAACTCACAAAGAAAACGATCGCACTCTGCGGAGAGGGGAAAATCTTTTCACTAACAAGTACAGGCTCACGTTCAACGATGGCCTCCCTCAACTAACTAGCTAATCGGCGAAGACAGGATTATATATCAACAATAACATCCTACCCCTCCGTGAGCTAGCAGGCACGCCTATGCTACTCTATGTGAGTCCTCCATTTCCCGATCATGAGCCCGGGTAACAAAAAAAAAACGAACATCGCTGCTCACAACACCCGCATATCTTCCCTTCGAGTGTGAGGTACTTTTACACCCTTTCCGACTTGCCTTACAGCATTTTCGCTTCCCTTCCGACGGCTGCATTCCTGCGCAGGAAATGCTTTCCCGAGCGTCCGAACAATCGCCTGAAGCCGAAGCCAATATGTCTGAATCTTAATCGCATTTCCGAAGTCACTAACGAGCGCGCTCCCGGAAGCTATCCGAACAACAAAGGTAGTCTAATGAGGGTCTGGCGAGCATCACCATTTCCAACAAATACTACCGGCCGGTATAAGCATAAAGTGTAGCACACTCCTAGCTTCATACTGGTAGAGTGTAAGCGCCATACATCGGAAGGGCATGCTGTACCTAAGTGTACGATACTCGGGTACTATGACATTCATTTAGCCATCTAACCCCTCCCTCCTTCCACCAGATCATCACCATAACTCGCAAACACCCCCTCACCGTATATACTCCTTCGCACAGACAACACACCATAAAATCCCGGCCAAGATAACAGGCCTTTGTCGGTGGTTTCTAACAATAGAGTGAAGATGCTGTGAACTTGATGTGGGGATACTCTTTGCCCAGAAAAAAAAAGATTTAGCCAAATCTGGGAGTTTATATCCTGCCCTGGTTATCAGACGTGCGATACAAATAAAGTTAGCAAGATAAGTTCCACAGGTGGGAACTTCTTTTTTTTACTCTTTCACTACCCAGCGCACCCACACCGCACAACAAATAGTCCAAGGGTGCGATGCTAATTGCGACGGTATTGGGGTGGGTCTTAGGAGGGGGGAAGGGGGGGATGGGGCTTTGACCGTGCGCCGGAGATAAGCCTTGGTGATTGCGAAATACTGAGACGGTCTGTGGATTCAACGGGTATTTAGTAAAGGCCGATAATAGTATTGCGATGGTGGAAAAAGGTGAAGAATAGGAAATAAAATATTATTTTAGTATGATAACTTAGTAAAGGAACCAGAATACAAGTGCCATGGGTGATGTTTTCGGACACACCAAAGTGGCTTACCCGCAAAAAAATGGTAAAAACTGGTGAGGTCACAAAGTGGTGTGGGCGAAAACAAATTTTTTTTTTTTTTTAAAAAAGCTTTTTCCATTTCGGGCACCCCTGCTACTCTAAAGCGTACGGCCCGTAGTCAAACCACTAAGCTACAGGCATCTCCCCCTTCCTAGCAGCAAAAACAAAAGAAAATTTCGAAAGTCAAAAAACCACTACGACGTGGAAAAACTCCAGACCCTATCCTCAAAACCTAAAGCCCGAGCCCACCTTACTCCCTCCACCAAAGTCCACCCCCTTCCCCTTCTCCTTCTTCTTCGCCTTCTCCGCCCTCTCTGACTCCTCCATCCCCTTAAACATGGCCGCCATCATAGACCCGAGAACATCAACGTCACCGCCGATGGCCTTAAGCCCAGACAGCGCCACATTCACCCTCTTCCCAATCTCCTCCACCTCCTTCTTCAAACCCGTAAACCTATTCCCCGCATTCTTCCCCAAAGGTGCAACTCCAACCACCCCAGTCAACCTCCTCACCTCACCCCTGACGTCCTTCATCAACGACGCCACACTCTCACCACCACCAGCCACCGCCTCTTTCACCTCATCCACCGCCTTCCTCCAAGCTGGACCCTTCACCACCGGAGCCACCGCCACATACCTCTTAACCGAGCACCACACCCCACCAACCCAAAGGCCAGTGCGGCACAACTGCCCAGCCACATCCCCTCCTCTTATCCTGACCACCACAGTGGACGACAACGAGCCCCTCTCCTTCCTCTTCTGGACCCTCGGCAACCAACCATCTGGCTCCCTTACAAAACTCTACCCCGGCCTCCATCAGCCCAGCTTGCACTCCACCAATCCCCGTCTCCCACCTCACACCACCCACCTTCACCGCCGCTGGCAACCTCAAATCCCTCCTCTTTTCAGGGTCTTTCGGGCCTCCCACCTCCACCTTCCTCCTCTTACCACCCTCCACCTCCTGGGCCATCATGCCCCCCAAACTCCCCACTCGGGTCCCACTAACACCAGACTCGCCCCTTGGACAAGCCTCCTCGTCCGGTGACGGCGACCTCGGGCTCAACGGAGCCCTCCCAAACTCTCTCTCCTCCTTCATCTTCTCTAACTCAAGCCTCGCGTGCTTGAGTTCCCTCCGTAGTCGGTTGTTATCGGCCACAATCTCCTTGATTATGTCCAAACTCGGTGGTGTGTCGTCCTGGGGTTCAGTAGTCGCAACACTGAAAAGCCTTTTTGAAGCCTTGGACATCGTGGTGGATCGGTAGGTAATTGGTCAAAAACTAAAATCGTAGCTTGTGTGACAAGTAATAATTTCAACGACTGGCGTTGTAACGGTGACGGGGCATGTGTGCACTCACTTTTTCGGTGGCACTTGTATGGGGAATCTCTCGCACGACATCTCAAGAGGCCTACTGTATCTTGCCCCGCTCTCGCCTGGTAACCAAATCCAGAGCCGCACAGGATGAATACCGGAGGTTACATGAGACGAGGCTAAGAACCAACTAGATGGAATTTAAATTTTTAAAGACCACGCGCACTCCTCTCCTAAACAAAATTATTGGCGATCTAAAAGAAGGCTTTCGAGCAGGTGCAAGTGCCGGTAAGCAGGAATCCCCAAGCAAAACACACCGAACAGAAAAGCAGCCTTCCGTTTGTTGGGAGGAGGTTGTGGTTAGGTATGTGATTATCGTAAAAGTGTACTCGAGTACCAGTACGGTATCATTTTTTATTTTATTTTTCTTCTAATTCACTTGGAGAGTAAGATGTGCTCGTGCCGTAGCAGCACCAAGCCAGGAGGAGCAGCAGAAAAAGAAGCAGACAAGGGGAGCAGGACATCTATACAAGCCACTCACGATGCCTGGCAACGCCAAGAAGGAGATGAGCACCGAAGCGAGCCCTTCCAAACGGAACCTTGATGTTTCGGGTTCTTACCACGTGCAGCGTAGGTTAGTATTTTTTTTGGAGGGGAAAGAGGAAGACCTGCTGTGATCGCGTTTCATCGAAACAATTTTGTACGATTTCCTGGGAGAGAGAAAGGGTGATTGGGGATTGGGAGGGAAAAGGCAAAGGAGAAAAAAAGAAACGAGGAGTCAAAGGGAAGGAAAGAAGGAAAAATGGTTTTTGTTCCTTTTCCCCAAGATATTCCAGCACTTGGTACTGTAACTTTTTTTCCTTTGCAGCAAGCATCACGAGCAACATGGGCAACAGCAACACACCTTCACATAAAACCTCGCATACCCTCGCTATTCGTGGCACTCCCTCAAAGTTTCGCAGTTCAATCGTACATGAAGGTTTGACGATAGTAGAAACTCTATGAGCAGCCAGGGCATGGGTTTACAGGTTCTACAACACTAGTTACATACGGTGCGACAATTGGAATGAATGGGATCCTTTCACGAAGGGATGTCCTCCAAGGCTTCTCATATCACGGTGGCTCCTCTTTGCAGTCTTGATCCTTGGCGTTCCCTTGGCAAGCTCTTCTGGCTCTTTATTGGTTCGGAAAGTCCCCGACACTTTCTTTGGGGACGAGAGGTTTCAAGGGGGATGCCTGCTCCCCAGACAGTTATCCCAAGCAGTGTGCAGCAGTAAGTACCTCACGCTAAGGTCTGACGGCTGATGCTCCTCCTCCCTCACCCTCCCCCCAAGCTCATCGCGAGATCGGCCTGTGGTGTTATAATAAATTATTGTAAGTGTTGTTCGACCATGCTTCTTCTGTCTACTCCCCTCGAAAAGGGTGATGCGAAGAAAAAGAAATTTCGAAGCGAGCGAAATGGACAAGACAGCCAAAAAAAAAGGAAAAAGAAGAAAAAAAGAAAAAGAGATGGAAAAAGGAAAGAAGTGAGAGAGAGAGCACAAAGGAAAAAGTAAAAGAAAACAGGGAAAAAGGAAACAAAAATGATACTCGAGTACACAAACGATAAAGAACACAAGAAAAAGTACTCGAGTAGAGAGGGCTGTGAAGAATCATCCTTCCCGTACAACCAACTTCCGTTCATGGGTAATGAGCGAGAGACATGTTGCAAATCCAAGGTCCTGGGAAAGCCGTTTTTTCACCACCACAGGAACCAATTTTTCTTTTTGGACCCGGCTTGCACTAGGCTGGCTGATTGCACGGTTGTGAGGTTGTGCAAGAGTTTTCTGATGACCCTCTTCAAACAGTTTTCGGATTTTATGAGAATGATATAAAAATAGGCAAATATGTTTTTGTCCCACAATTGATCCTGGGGCTCCCGCGGGTGAAGGCGCACATTTTGCAACGAGACTGAATAAAAATGGTGGGGAATCGCTCCAGTATGCTTTGTGTGACCCCGTTTAACAAGCGAACAGGTTGGTTGCATTTCTCCGAGGGTTAAGATCGCTGTATCCTGATGCGAGACCCTTACTCGAGGGACCACCACCACCACCCAGCTGCCAGGTTCGATTCCGAATTCTGCTGTGTTGCTGCTTGTCTCCATAATAAATTATAGTAACTGCTGCTCAACCGAGAGCTAACTGCTCAAATTTTGCTGTACGAGTACTCGAGTACGCACGCCTTGCCATGCCAGGAGAAAACCCCCACCAAGGAAAGTTTCCCCTGTTTATTTGTGGAATCGAGTGCATGCTATTGCTAAGTCCTCTGCTAAGTCGGTTTACTTGTAGATGCATTATGCATCTACTCGAGTAATGATGATCTGTCAACACTGGTTGACACTGGATAGATGCATCCATGTATCCACAGGTGAGGCTAAAATAAGGAGCAGCTTTCATTCAGCATTGCTGGCAGTCCGGTCTAGCCTTTTCCCTCGAGACATCTCGCGAAAATCGGTAGCGACTAAGATGCTCCTAGATTGGCCCAATTTATGCTCGTAGTAAATCGATTCTGCAAACAAGAACTGCAGCAAGTTGTTTTAAACCGCTATATAGATAGCCTTTATCGACACTTGTCGAGAAACACAAGCACTTTGCTATCGGGCCTTTTGCGATCTCAGATTTTACACTTGACTTTTGTAATATGGGTTATCGGATCCCTCACCCTCACCCCGTCTGATTGGCTGCACCCGAGCTTGACACAAGCGTGATCGACACTGTATGGTTATGGATTTATTGTGCCGACAACCCAAAGGTTTCTCCATGCGCGAAATAGCTGGAATTCGGGAGGAGAATCCAATCGGAGGTGTAAATACAGGGATTGAACGGCTAAGTGAAGTGAGTTGCAAAGGGAGATATCGCGCTAGGAATAGTTATCACTCGTTGAATTGATCAATTGGGATGCAAGCAAAGAAAAACGATCGAGGAAAAATGTTCAGGCCACTTTTATTCTTATTTCCCCGATTGAAATAAGATAGAAATTGAGGCAGAAAGAAGGAGAGCCGTGGCAAGCCGACGGGCCAATGCTGTGCTGTTCTAGAAACAGATTTGACAGAGTACCTGTACGCCATTTTGCAAATATATCCCGATTCGCTGTCTTACAGATGGAAAGACAACAATCAGAGAAGAGAGGTACTACCGGCGCCCGGATAACAAATTATGGAAATGATCCAAAATCCATTATGCAAGGTTCTACCATCTGTGATATTGGACGTGTTGTGGAACGCAAGAGGCGGCCGGCGCTGAGCTCGCACCTGACTGGTTGTGATATTAATATTATTATTGTGATGATGACCTGTGATGCATGGAGCCTCGGACTCTCGAAGCCCATGAAGAATACGAGAAACTGCATTAAGTATTCTTTCCTAAAAGCCTTCAGTACCGTAGAGCTGGATTGTATGCGATGGCATGATAACACAAGGAACTGTCCGGATTTCTTCAAAAGCGGCCAATCATCTACTCGGTGAGGAAATGCCGAAACATGTTTGACAGCAACCATGGACGAGGGAGAAAAGTGTCTGCAATGAGAGGCGAACTGTTTGCATGCAGGAAGGCTAGTGGGCGTTTCCTGAGAAATTTAGATAGTGAAATGCTTAATGGAGTATTTCGCAATACCGTATTTTTTCGTGTTATCCGGTTTTTCGCCAAGAGAGTGCGTCACTTAAGGTTGGACTGTGCTAGGAGTCTGAAATAGGGTCTCCTATGCCGCCAGTCAACATAGTAACCAAGGGGCGGGTTTTAGGTGTCTGCAACTTTGCGGCTGAGGTCTTATGATCCCTCCTCTGCAAGGGTTGGGATGGTGATCAAACAAGTGCCACGCAGTACCAGGTGGAGTACGGACACCTAAAACCCACCCCTAGGTTATTATGTTGACTGGCAGTATTGAAGGCCCTATTTCAGACTACAGGCACCGTCCAACCTTAAGTGACGCACTCTCTTGGCGAAAAACCGGATAACACGAAAAAATACGGTACTTCACTGGCGGTTCTCGGAGGTGGTCGGACGTGGCGCATGACCCTGCGACTGGGACTTTTTTTTTTTTTTTTGGTAAATTCGAGGTTTATTTGTAGCTAGATAAACGGGAAAATCCATGGTATCGACCCTGAGGTATGACCTGAAAACCCTAGTAACAAAAGAAACTTAACATCCCCCAATAACAATATAAGATGAAAAATACATCACACCACGCCTGTCATTAATCAAAAACAATTTAACCAAATCATGAAGCCAAATTGGCATTGCTTGTCAAAGGAAAAACACCATCCCTCACCGGGAAGTTAATTCTGTTGTTCATAACATAAGAAACCAACCCTTCAACCAGAGACAGGCCCTTTTTGCCCCTTTTCCATGTCTCTGATTCCGGAGCTATGTCAAATTCTTCCACTGGGTGCCCCCACCTAGCCTCAGCCAGCGCAGGGCATTTCACAATGTGCTCCAGGGTTTCAGGTTCGGACCCGCACCTGCCGCAGGTGACATCCCTATCCTGGTTTGACCAATCCATGTGCACATTAAGGTAACTTTTGTGAGCCCTCATCTGGTGAATCCTCCCAGCTTGAAACTTTGGTAGAGTCATAAAACTCCAGCAATCCCGAAATAGGGGCCTATATTCATAGGACTGTGGGTAATCACAGTTTACTTACTTCATTCAAATTGATTTCCTAACTCCCTCCTTAGCCTTCAGGCAGGACTCTGCATCCTCAGGCATGACCCGTGCGAGTATGGATGGTTTCATTGGTATGTGCAGGTTCAGGAAGACTGTAACAGCTGTAGCCGCAACCTCTTCCATAAGTAGTCTTACTTATTGGGTTGTGGTAGCCATCAATGACCAGGTCTTCGGCCGCATACCCCCCTTGTTGGCGTCAAACGCCTGCCTCCGGTTCATCTCCAGTCTGAAGTCATCATTGACACAGAAAGTAATAGAGAGCATGGCAGTTGCAATGTTGTTATTCGGTATCGCGGTTACAAGCCGGATGGCTGTCATCTTCTTCATTTGCTCTACATACAGGGCGATAGGGGCTAGGCACCCCTCCACTGAGAGGACTGCTACATTGGTTGAGTAGAAGGTATTGGTAATCCACCTAGCCACTCAGTAGAAGAACTGTTTCATCTTGTTCACCATCATATGGGACGGTACTAGGACTTCCACCCCATATATTAGCGTTGGTAGTACTAATCCTTTCGCCAGCCTCTTCACTCAATATTGCGAAAGGCCTTTGCCAGGCATTGACAGTATCTGTATCCTCCAGAAGGCTGCCTGTACAAGTGAGAGCCTTCTGTTAAAATGTTAGGTAGTGTAACAAACCAGTCTTCCCTTGTGGTCGTTCTTAACGGAAAACGACTATCTTACTATCATAGGCTATGGACATAGCCTACGTAGTTTGCTTTGTCTATCGTTATAGACTAACATCTTGTGTTCGGAGTAGGTATAGTGATCGTAGGAAGTTCTATTGTGTAGGAATAGAGTTGTTGCATACAAGCGAGGTAGTATAGAGATAAGGACATTAGGTATCTCGAACATATTGCACCTATGGAAGGTCACTGTCAATGGGCTTGGCCCGTGCCCCAGTATCTGAGTGGTGTATTACTTAGATAGTTGCATGAAGAGCTCTAACTACTGTGACCTTTTTATTTTTATTTTTATTTTTATTTTTATTTTTATTTTTATTTTTATTTTTATTTTTATTTTTATTTTTATTTTTATTTTTATTTTTATTTTTATTTTTATTTTTATTTTTATTTTTATTTTTA
>Ga0307509_10001473_pt1 | contig 39739 bp, 33 predicted proteins | sample 10_EM_MG_FD_202245 | JGI IMG/M metagenome (GOLD analysis project Ga0307509, IMG submission 202245) | Populus trichocarpa ectomycorrhiza microbial communities from riparian zone in the Pacific Northwest, United States - 10_EM | ecosystem: Host-associated > Plants > Roots > Unclassified | place...
CTACCCCCCAGCAAAAAAGTGGTTCGCCGAGCATTTTTTTTAATGCTCGACTACTCCACTGCCCCCCGGATTCGAACTCATGATGGTCCCTGTTTCAAATTAGCCGACCAGTCTCCTAAGCCATTAGACCATAGGAACTGGCCGATAATACTCTTTCTTCTTGATCTTTTAACTCCCTCTCCAGAAAATAGACAGTTCCGGCGCCTGATACTTTATCATTAGTGAAAAATGACATTGGTATCCAATCATAGTACTCATGATATCGAAATAACGAGGAACTGGGGGGGGTTCCGGTGCATATCTGGGCAAGCATTCTTTCGCACAGGAAAGGACAGTGATAAAACTTTTGTATGGTAAATTATCTATGCGTATCTGACCACCCATACAAAATTCGTACCCAAGTGTTCTGGTTCTATATGCCTGTAACTTGTAATACTACCGGAGGTGTCTCGTGGTGCCAAGAGGAGAAACCAATTTACTTTACTCCCATCTCCCCATTCCGACTTGATTCTCGTCGGACCTTCGTCGTACGCCTGCAGTCAATCCGCAATAAGGAGGGACTAGAGCAAACTTTCTTTGATACCTGTTGCTTCTACTTTTGCTCTCTTTTTCCCTTCCTCATCTTTTCCTTTCTCCTCTTCATCATTTGCCTGCCGGGGTGCCTTATTTATAGGAAAGATTAGGGGCGAGGGGAGGAAGAAGGGAACGCTAGGGCTCTGATTGAGTCACTAAGGTCGAGGCATTTGTCTTTCGTATTTTGATACCTGTTAGAAAGGTGTTTATGCCTGAGGGAGTGGAATAAAGGGCCTTTGTTGTGTTCTGTTGATACTTTGGGTGGATTTTCTTCCCATAACTGACCAAAGCTAGAGCCCTTTCCAGTGCCACTGTGGTGCTATAGATAGAAGAAAGGAGACCGTCTGTAACTCTTATTCTCCATTCTCGAATTACCCGGGGTGGAGACAAATGGTACAAGCCATTTACAGAAATCGTGGGCAAAGGGAAAAGAAGAGAACAACTACCATCGGCAGGGGTGTCAAGAGCAGGACTCTCTGCTGAAGGCTTCTAGCGTAGTGGGCACTTGAAACACCTTAGCCAAACGGATGTAACTAATCCGCTAAGTTACCCATACCGAATTTATTAATCCACCTTCACATAAAGAGAAATCTTTAGAGAGGTTTGTCTAAGGTGCCCCCATTATCAACCACCTTTTTTAATGCCTGTGGTAGAAGGTCTCCCAGCCTAGCCTCCCTGTCTCATGTGCTCTGGGCAAGAGGAAATATACTCAACCCGGGGGTTATTCTCGCATGCGCTCACACACGATCCCCCCTCTCTCTCTTGGCAATAGCGGGAACAGTGCGGTCCCACCGGACAGCCATATAGCTCAACTTACCAACTCTGGAAAGCTAGCACAATTTTTCGAGGTGCCCACACCGAGAACCTGTGGCCATAGTGGGAGCGTAGACGGCCGCGCAGACTAAATACAGAGCCCTCCAAATACTTCACTCCCACAATTGTGAGTGGGGAAATAGCAAAGAAGTGTTCACCAAAGATCACTCGGGATGTGGTATTCCCTCACTTTTGTATGGATGTGGGATGAGTGGGGGGCAGTATCAGGGTGGCTTAATTGACAGCTAAAGAGACGGGGGAATGCAGGAGCTGTAAAGTGACAAGCAAAGCGAAGACCTCCGAATATCACGATCCCCAAACATAGGTTTTACCGCCTATATTTCGTTCGCTCTCGTTCACTCAACTCCGCTCTCTAACTAACATCAAAACTATCGGTAGAGACAGGTGTATAAGTAAAACACAAAATACCACATCCTGATCCTTCTAAGGATCACCACACCCCTCTCTGCGTTTCCCACATGTGTTTGTTCCTCCGTATACTTCCCGTAGAAACAAAGGAAAAAACATATCAGGTAAAATCTATTATTGAACATTCTCCCGTATCCGTTCCGTCTCCATTCCGTCTCAGTCCCATCTGCATGTCCCCTCAACAACCATTCACACTCCCGCAACAAAGGAAAGCACATCCGTCTAACAGTGCCATGGGCTATCCACATATCCCAGACCCTCATACACTGCTCGTATTAACTCCACATCTGTGGCATCACCTCCCCACTCCCCCTTCAGCGCTATGCTCTTATCATAAGCCGCAGAAGCCCCGTTGTAAGATCTATCCATAATAAAGTGAGAGTGCCCAGTCCCGCACAAGTCCAGAGATATAACTCCCACATTTAAGATCCCCCAACACACCCTACTATCCAAGGGCTTTTTGCTTTAAGAAGTGGTTAAACCCTACCCCATCGAGGAATAATGTCCTATTACCTACCCCACTCCTGAACCTCTGCTTCTCTTACTATAATATTATACCCGGCTGTCAGCAGTGTATCGCCTTACAGCAAAGTGTTTTACTTATGATGCCGGTATTTAGTGTCCCGACCCAGCGCTATCCTGTAATACCAACCGCAGCTTTTCCGTGAGAGGATATGTAAGGTTCACTAGCTTGGGCTTAGCAGACCCGTACCTTCGACTTTGCACAGGCTTAGCATTTAGTAGGATAGCTAGGACGCAGGGTAGATATACATAGTAGGTAAAGGTTTTACCAAACGTTTCACATTGCTCCTTTCCGCCTTTATCTCCTCTAAGGTTATCACTCTTGAAAACTCGTGGGGGGTCAACATCTGTGATGGTCATTATGTCCAGATATTTCCACTTAGGTCGTCTCTGCCGAAAGTCTTGGGGAATATAATTCCTTGCATATAATATATCCCATCCATTCAAGCGTTTCTTCGCAACTTGGAAATAGCATCTGGAGATATGGCGCCTAACTCGTGTGGTTTTTGTGTATTATTGGGTGAATAATCTCCGTATTTAATGTTCTTGAGCGACTGTTTGGCCTCATACACCAGGAGTTCATTCTACAAGCACTCTACTTACAGGAGGAATACCGTTCGAGGACACTCCCAGATATTACTCCAAGCAGTTAGATGCCCGCTGGGTATATTTATTCTTCCCTCCTCCCTCTTAGGTATATAGCTAGCTGTTAACTCAAACCCCCCGGCGGCCAAAAGTCAAATTCGAGTGACGCCATGCCTGGTGCAAATGCTGGAATTCCGCCGGACGCGCCCCACAAACTACCACATAAACCTCTGCACAACCCCCCTCTCCTGCTTCCACTCAAACCCCCACTGGGTAAACGCATACACCGTTGCCAAATTCACAGAAACAAACCCAACAGTCTCGGCCCACCTCCTCCACGCAGACTCGACGCGAACGTTAACCCTCCAAATCACCCACCCGAGTATGAAATACCTGAACTCCACCAATCCCGCCGTCACCAATGTGCCAATGACCGCCATCGCCCAGGAATACACCCACAGCACATTCACGCTGCGACTAGTCTTGAGCGCGTACAGGACCGTCCAGGCGCTTGCAAAGTACACTGGTGCGGCAAGGTAACGGATAAGTGGGTGGGCGAGGAGTGTTCGACGGAAGATGTAGAAGACGTAGTGCCGGTTGTCAGCGAGGAGATAGGGATGGAAATATGTGTTTCTCCAAATTATTGCTAGGATTATGGTGAGCAGGGTGGTTGTGCGGAGGAGTTTTGTGTAGGGGATCGCTAGTTTTGGAGATTTGCGGGTGCGGGAGGAGGATGGCGGGGCGGTGATGTATATCCCAATGTTCTGGTCGTAAAAACAGTAGAGGAGATTCGGGGAGAGGAGGAGTGGAATGGAGGTTATAGTGGTGAAGAGGGTGAAATAAAAGATTTGTGGGATGTGGAGGGTCGGTTGGTGGGCGGATTTATCGCCGAGGGCTATGGAAAGGTCGTTCCAGACGATGAAGACAGCAAAGGAGAGGATGACCAGGAGGTATGGGAAGGTGGAGGAGACTAGAGCTGGGATGTTAGGGATTATGGAGACTAGGTGGGTTATCGGGGTTCGCAAGAAGAAGTCTAGGTGGTGAGTTAGCCAGGAGAAATGAGGTAGTCATGGGTAAAGGGATACCTTGAGCAGTGACTTCATCGTCAAAGACTGGGTTCCAAGGTTGAACTTTCCTCATCACTTCCAAAAGCTTGCTCCAATACCCGTTGCTCTTGACACCTCTCCCCTTTACATTCCCATTACTCTTGATATCGATTGTCCATGGCCCATCCTCCATCTCCGCCTCAACACTAGCCACCAGACCCTCCTCCGCCCTCGTCTCCTCAATCTCGACTCTCCCCCTTCTCTTCTTCCCCCTCCTCCTTTTCCCCGTGGCCTTCCCGCTAGTCGCAACCGCCTTCCCTGTCACCAGCTTCCTCTCACCATCCACAAGCTTATCATGCAAACCCTTAACCCGTCTCCCAACCTCCAGCACAATAAAGAAGCCTGTCCACAGCACATTCGTCTGCCGAAACCAAAGCGCCCACCAGGCTATAATAGAACTACAACCCACGCAGCCTCTCAACCACGCAAGGTAACTCCAAAGCACCCAAACCGTAGAATAAACATCTGTGTAAAACAATCCTGAGAAGAACCATAGGAGTGGGAACAACGCGACGTTAATAGCCTCATGAACCGCCTCTAACCGCCGTTTGCGAGGGTGTATGTAGCCCAGGATATTGTAGACGAATGCGGGGATGAGGACCGCGACACCCCAGGCATTTACGGAACGGAGGAGCGAAGGGGTACATCTTGCGATGTAGGAGAGTGGGTATGTGGTTAGGTAGAGGCCTGCCGGAGTGGTTAGTTTTGGATCCCAAGTCTTGAAGGCGTTGCGGCAATAGGCTTGGGCTTGGGGGATATGAAAGACTTCGTCCTGTGTGTTGTTCATTATGAATTAGTCCCTTCCATTCTTTTCGGTAGTCCGGTATTAGGAAAGAGATAGAGGGGGAGACGAACGAGGTATGGCTCTGGAACAACATAATTGATATATGTAGATACAATTACTGTGCCGATAAGTAGGACAGAGATCCATGGCACCAAGATATGAGCCATTTTTCTTTTTTTTCCTCCGGTTCCTGCTCTATTATGCTATCCTCCAGGAAACGAAGGGCTTTATTGTTGTAAGAGAAGGAAAGGGTATGTTTGTGATACATTTTTGGATAAACCTTTTTCCTTTCGTTGGTGCAACTACAAGTGGTTGGACAGGGTAACCGACAACTGGCCGGAACAAGCTTTGCTAATGAAGGAAGGGAGCCCCAACCCTGAACACTGCTTGCTGGTTCAAGTCTAGGGAGATAGGAGATGTTTCACGGGGGACAATTTTGCCTTACCCCACTTTGCTTCGCTGCTGGGATACCCTGCCTACCTCTGCCAGCTCATTACAGCTTGATATAATAATGAACAATAGCCATTCCGCCAACGGACCACTAACACCAGCGGAGGTAGCTTTTCTCTGCGAAGCTCAATCGATAACTATCATCCCCCGGCAACGTCTTGACGGGCTTGACCTCATCGGTGTTCGTTTCTCCCTCCCCCGCCTTTCTATCCGGTGATATATTAACTGAGTGTCTAGGGGTACATCCCCCCCTTCCACCCTCCCCAACGTGCCGCAATCCCCCTTTGGCTCGCCCTCCTCCTAAAGCGCCAACGCCGTTGCAATATCGTTCCACCCCCCTGGCTCTCAGCGCCGAACATCGAGCGAATCCTCAAGATCGAAACCGAAAACCAAAATTTCTTCTGCCCCGACCTTCCCTACCGCTGGCTCGAAACCGCCGAACTCCTTCTGGAGGCCTGTCCCGATGACCTGGGCGGCGACGGCGGTGAGCTGCGCGTGTTGCTGAGAGGGTTGAGAGAGGTGAGGCAGGGAAAGGTCAGGGAGGGATTGGGGAAGTTGGAGGCGACGTATCTACAGATGAATAATCTGGGGCTGCTGGAGATTACGGAGGTGCGCGGGTTTGCGAAAGGCGTTGTGGACGGGCTTAGGAAGATTGGGGCGAGTCGGGAGGAGGCGAGAAGGAATAGAGAGGAGGAAGAAGAGGCCGGGGGCAGGTATAGGGGTGGGACTAGTGTTGGGATGGACGATGATGATGACTTCTAGATAAAGTTGTGTTTTATAATCCGTCGCAGGAACTCGGATAATTGAACCTCCCCCCAGGACGTTGGGGTTGCCCTTGCTGGTAAGGCCCGGCACTCTTGTTTCTTTGTCTTAAGTTGGGGCTGAGGCGGTTTCCCAGTGCTTTCACCTCCTACCCGAGAGAGGGGATTTTGGGCGTCTTAGCACAGCACGAAGTTCAATCGTTCAAGTTTTTACGGCAGGTGTTGTGGGCCGGGCAGGCGTTTCTGTTAATTTTTTCCAACGCCAGCGCCGGCATGCTACCCTTTTTTTATCCATTTACGTCAAACTCTAGCTACTAGTAATAGCCACAGTGAGGAATACCTGGGGACGATGCATGATACAAGCTATAGAGGGACAAAGGGGGATTCATCTTAATCATAATTCACAAAATCTCACTCGTGAGACCAGCTTCCTAACTGTTGGAAATCGCAGTTGATGGCCGCACTTGATGCGGGATGTGCCCGCACCCTGTGGCCGCAGAGGCATACGTACGCACTAGTCAAAGGACGCGCAAGCTCTCAAAATGGTTTCACCCCACTTGTTTTTCCTTCCTTCATACCTTCTCCTCACAACACACCTTCCTTCCTGTACACAACTTTCCTCAAGTCTTTCCTTCCACCAAGTTGTCATCAATCAATCATGATTCTCATCTCCACCTAAGCGGTTTCAGTCCACTGCGTAAAATCCCCACAGTAAATCATTACCTCCGCAACCAAGATTTTCAACACTAACTACTGTGAAAACCTGTGAAAACCGCCATTTCCGTCAACCCTGCGGTCCACGGACTCTTGGTCAAAAGCTCCTGAGAAGGACTGATGTTTTCCTGACATACTATAAGATCGGCGCTTAGGACTTGCTGGATCTCATTAACTGGTGTTCGCAATTCTGCTGTCAAAATAAACTTATCCCGGGCCGAAGGAAATGGCGGGTTTCACGAACTTTTATGGTATGGGTGAACGGGGGCGAGATAGGTTCTCCATCGTAGCATTATAAATACAACCCCAAACGAATGCGCCTGCTAATGCGCTACTCTCCCCGAAGCCCAGCCTTTATTGCATCAACCTGGCAGATCCTCATTCCTCCAGCTATAACAGCCTCCACATAACACTCCGCTCTCACCAGCCTGCACCCCCTGGCAACGCCAAACAGACTACTCAACATGAGACCAAGGAAGCTGTCACACTCAAAGCCGTGATACGATACCCCGCCCTAACGCTAAACAACGAAAAGTGCCCAGATCCAGAACACAGAACTAGAGTATATACTGATGGATCACCTATAAAACTGGCGTAAAAGGAAGAAAAGGCCATAATAGTACATAGAGATATTGTATGTAACATGTGGATACGGCACCTTGCCATCGACCTCATAATAAATATGAAAAGCAACAAAACCTCCAACGCACGCCATGCCGGTCCTATCTAAAATGCTTTGAAGATGCCCAGAAAGATGAAACAAAATCGGGGGAAAGGAGAAGAAACGTTAGGAATAATTGGACCAGAGTAATGGAAGGAAAGATGCAAAGAAAGGGAAGGAGGAAAGAAAACGAGAATATCGGATTTAAATGAAAATAAGCCGGAGCGGGCAAGATGCACCCCCGACCTTTCAAGCAACTACTCCATCTCCCTCCCAGCCCTCCTCACTGCCAATCTAGCGGCTTTCATCTCAGCAACCAAGGGTGGCGGCAATCTCCCTAAAGGGTCAACTTTAACAATAAGAACCTTATTGGTCCTAAGGTAAACCCCCAGATTTAGACCCTCATTTAAGTCCTTCTCACCTTCCACGACATGGAAAAGGTTGATAACAAGGCACTCCTTGAAGTCGACGAATTTATGACGGGATTCGATAATTTCGCGTAGTTTTTCCCAGGAAAACTTATTGGACCCGCCTGTCGAGAGGATCTCGTGTCCGTAGAACTCGGTGCAGTGGGGTGGAGCTGTGGCATTGTTGTTTTTGTAGCGGGTTACGGTGAACACCATGCATTCAGGTTTGGGCTTGGTGTTGGGCGAGCTTGTGGAGGGTGAGTCGGATAGTGGGGCGAGATCCTGAGTAGGTAGTTGTTTATCGTGAGGGTCTGGTTGGGCGTTAATAATCTTCAGAAGAGAGGTGATTTCCCTTCAACTTACCGCCAGGTGACTTTCTAACAGCCGGAGGCTCAAAGTATAGGAAATTCGACTTGGAAACCAGGGGTGTAAACTTTGAGCAGGGTTCTTCCGTGGCAGATTTCGAGGCTTTATGGGAGGGGGGTAAAGCCACAGCATTTACAGTAGCGTCCTTTCTTCTCTCTCGGGTCCAGCGACTGCCGTCTATGTTCTTAGGTGTGGTGGCCACACCCATCGGCGAGGGAGTGGGTACTGGCGGGGTCGGGGCCGGCTTATCGGACAGTCCAGGAACAGCACGAGGGGGTAGAGCACCCCCTCTATGCACGCTAGATTTCGCGGTGCCTGTAGCGCAAGTAATTTTTATATTTGTATTAGAACTGGGAGGTCTTGCATAAGGGGCTGGCTTAGGAACGGCAATTTGCGCACTAGGAGCGGGAGTTAGCGGCCGGGGTGGCGATCGGGTTGAACTAGTCTCCGGTGATTGTGACTGTGGCGGTTGAGGGCGAGTGTCTCGATGCTTCGGCGGTGGCATGGGCGTGGGGAGTGTGTCACAGGGGGGATTTTTTGCTTTGCTCTTTAAACTCACTTCCTGCTCTACCTTCTTCCGTGCGGTCGCGAAAGCATCTGAACTAGCAACTAGGGGCCCTGGAGGCTCGGGTGGTTGTTTTTTACTAAACGATCCGGCCTTTGGGCTCGGAGCAGCTGTTGGAATGGCTTGTTCGGATGTTTGAGGCTTATCGTTGACCGTGGCTTTAGCATTTTCAGCGGGGTTCAGGACCGGGGGATCTGGCTTGTGGTAAGTAGGTGGACGAGGGGCCGGCTGACCTTTTGTGACTGGAGGGGATGCCGAAAGCGGAGGCGGGGGGACTGGGCAGATAGGTTTCGGCTTTGGTCGGTTTGAGTAGTGATCAGAAGCTTGATTAGAAGCTTGATCCGAAGTGTCGTATAGTCGGTTCGTTGCACCAATGTCGGTAATAGCAGATAAAAGTACAGCAATTCCTTTAGACTTCAGTTTGACGATTAAACTTTTCTTTCCTGTGATAACATTTCCACCCTGACTATCTTTTAGTGTCGAGGGCTGGGGTTTTGTAGTAGCAATAGGCTCGGATCCATTGTCCGTCCTAATCCCTGCTCTAGACTCATCGGCCACGGGCGCGGGAGAGTGATTAGGCAGAGGACCAGCTGAGGCCTCCATAGAATTGGGCTTGGCAGTAAAACCCTTGCTACCATAGGCACTAATGCCGCCCTCAGTCCCTTTAGATACCCGAGGCGGGGCTGTGTTAGCAAGAGCAACGGGCGCGTTTCTTCGATTGGTCATATCGCCTTCTTCCGGCCGATTCGGAGGGAGCGTAAGAGACTTCGTAGGTGGCGGAATGGATTGTTTCTCCGCAGAATTGTAAACTTCCATAACGGCGTTAAGAAGGATGTCTACTTCGTCCATCGCATAAATTGTGTTTCCTGTATTCGCTTTGCCCATAGCACTCCCCTCGTTAGTAGAGAGATCATTAGGCTCTGTGCTTTGCGAGCTATTCTCAGCGCCGCCAGCGGCAGGCGAAGCTAAGTCCATATCCATAGCATCGTTGACAGGGCTCGGCTTCAAAGGGCCATCTTCAGCAAGCCCACGGACTGTCGCTAATGTGCTAGAGGTGGCCATGCTCGCTTGATCCTTAGGGGGCGGCCCCATACCTGTACTAGAGGCATTCGTGCTAGATTGTGTATGAAAGGTCGATGCTATTTGAAAATTGAGTTAAAGTGGTCCATGTAAAATTTACTGTGGGATAAGATTATCAAATTTTTTTCGGGCACCCGGAAATATCTCACCTTGTGGGTTGTTAGTGGGGTTGGTTGGCTTTGCGAGCCGCTTTTTAGCCCTAGAGAGTCCTCCGGTAGAACCCCGCCTCTTCGGTGAAGGCGTGGGGATACCAGCAGAAGCAGTCCTGGATGATGGCCGATCGGAGGCCTTGAAAGGTTCTGATTGATTTTGGGGCTGATTCGATAAACCCGATTTTGTAGCCTTAGAATTTGATCTTGTGTTCCGCTGAACTTGAACATCCCCGCCGCGTGCTGGAGTGTGGGGAGAGCGAGCCGAAGCCTGAAGCGACGAACTTCGGGCCGGGGGCTTAGATCTCCATTTAGTAGCTGCTAACGTCGGGGCACCATTTGTATTAGATGATGCGGAACTATCATCCGTTTTATTGCCCGATTTATTCCCGGGCGCCATAATGTGGCCCGATAGTTGCTCGGGTGGGGGAAGGTGTAATTGAGCACTAGCGGCTGCAGTGCGTATTTTTTTTGAGTGAGAGGTTGAAGGTGAGTTGGGTGTTCTCCACAGAGGGGGTTTTGGCGCAATGGGTATGGCGGGTATGAGCTTGTGCGATATGCTAGTCTGCGCAGGGTTGGGTGTTGTAGGGTTTCCTGGAAGGGGCGTTGGGGAGCCAGGTAGGGCTTGTTGAGGGTTGCCAAAGTTCCGTCGAATAGAATCTTGAGCCTCTCCGGGAAGCTCGCCCAACACAACGCCGGCATTACTGTCTTTGCTGGCAGGAATTAGATCTGTTACAGATGGTGTAACACTCTTCCCCATCCAGTAATTGCGGTCTCGAGCTTCCAACAATCCAACAACTTCTTTTGTTATTGCTTCTTCGTCTATCTTTACACCTGCATTTGCATCAGTGTTACCGAACAGGACGACGATATGATGGATCGGACGACCGTGTGGTATGAGGCCCTCGATACAGATGTCCAAATCGGCCTGGGTTTTTAATCGAAATTTCCAGTTTACTATTACTGTAGAATGGTGTAGATTCGGTCCAATTCCGAGACCTTGGTTTATTTTTTCCTTTAATTCATTCCAGCAGAGTTTGTGGTTTGCCGAATCGAAAAAATCCCGGCCCTGAATACTGATAGCGATATGTTCCGGGAGGGCGAGAATTTCAAAGATAAGACCTTTTAACCACTCGCCTCCCTCGGCCTCCTTTTTTAGTTCAGCATCCCTGGTGGGCAACTCCCAAGCCTCGCTGCTGCCCAAAGCTGTAGATGGAATAACCGATTCTACCATCGGTGGCACTGCTTGCTTGTTGATTGTAGTCTTGGTGGTGGTGGGGCCAATGGCATTCTCAACCAACTTCCCTTTACCACCGGGGGGCGAATGGGCTGTAAGTTGGGCGTGTTTTCTAGTATCTCCAAGATCTCGATTATCTTCAACTGGTCCCGTAGTAGGGGCTGTCGGATTGGGGTCATTAGGACCTGTATCATCGTCATCATGGCTGTCTGGTCCACTGAGAATTAGTCCCTCGGTATTGCAATTATCAACATCCAACACTCTCGAGGATTGCTCAAGCTCAAATGGGGTAGCAGTGTGAGGGCGGCCTTTGGCGATGGGACTCATGTTGTGACTGTGCTGTATATTAGGTTTTTGTGGATGTTTCGCCGTGGTCTGCGCTTCACTGCTCCCCAAATTATCCACCTTCTCTCCCCCCGTTCCCCGAGAACTGCCCTCTCTACCTGATCCAGTATCGTCCATGACCTGTTTAGTCCCAGTCCCAGCCAAGTTTACGCCCTCCCTCCCCCCAACCTCATCCTCCCCACACCCCCCCTTCTCAACAAACCCGTTACCCATCATCAGGAAACCCCCAGCGACGAAGATTGACCCAAGGGTATCCCACTCTGAAACCGATTCGTTTTCTAGGATGATATCGGGCGAGGCCTCCTCAATCTGCGGCCGCTTCTCAACTCTTTGGCGTTTCGATCTTCCGGCAGGATCTTTTCCAACCGGTAGATAGTGTTTTTCAGGCTCCCGGACCCCCTTGACCAAAGGAAATGAGTAGCCAGTAGAGCTCGTGGGAGTGACATTCACATCATCGTCATCACCATCGTCTCGCTCCTGGCCATCCTCTTCTACCGGTTCAAAGGGGTTGCAGCTGAAGGGCCGCAACCGTCGAAAAAAATCGGGGGGTGGTGTTGGAGTTCGGGAGATAGGTGGGAGCTTTCGATACCGGGGCATTTGGGTATGCGATGGTAGGAGTTAGATATGTGGTGTAAAGGGTTTGTTATGATGGCGCGCGCTACTCCGGCTCAATAAATTGCTGTGTCGTTCCAGGTTTCCGGGGGATAAATCGTGTGGCGGCGGTTGCTCCCCATAAGACAGACCTGTTCACCTGAGCCGATAACGGTCGGGCAGTAGGGGAATGGAAGACGTGTAAGGTATTGAAACGATTGGAGTTGAGAAGAGGGGTTAGGGTCGCAAGGATTGGCTTAGATACCGATCGTTTGACTGATTGAGAGGTTCGCCGAGTGAAATGGATGAGATTGTTTTGGGGACGGGGGGGCCTAACCAGTGATATGGGTTAGGGCTCGGGGCTAAGATCAATCAATCCATACATCCAAGGGCGAAGAAGAGGGGCAGCACAAAAATCTCCGTACCGTTACAACGGCTAACTGTGGCTACTGTGCAGAGTTCCTTCATGGGCTGTACCCAGTACTATCGCACGGATGCAAGTGCATGTCTAACTGACGTTGTGCCTTTGGAAGAAGCAACCACAATGGGGATAAGATAGAACGCCATACCGGTACACTGTAACCCCGAGCAGGTGTGGAGCTTGCACAAGGATCGGGGACAAGGGGGATTCCTATCACCATCCCATTGCCAGTACTTGCAGGCAGGTATAATATGTGGTTTTATACCGCGCTGGAGTATTATCATAAGGGTTAGCACAAGTACGAGTACAGTACCTGGCAGTCCTACGATACTTCTTCACCACTGTGCTGGTGCAGGGAGGTGAGCAGAATTGCACTCGGTTGGCGCACTCAACGTTGAAGCACAATTGAATAACGCAGAGAAAGCCATAGTCCAATCCGCACAGCACCGTCAGAAGGCAATCCAGGCTCTACCCGCACAGCACTGTTCGAGTAATACAGCTGACCGCAGCTATTACTTTTTAGGTCTACAATAGATCTGGTTGGATCGTGGAACCATTACGGTAACCGAAAAGCTACTCCATCGATTATCACGTGAATTCCACGACACCAGCGACCGCAAGTGATTCCCCTCGCTTGATCGACGACCTCATGAGTTTGTGTGTACCTCCTTTAACACCTATCATCTCCTCCCATTTTACTGCCAATCTCAAACAATCAACCAACAAAGCATATTCTTTCCTCATCACAATCTTGGATCGACCATATAAGAAGACTCCGAGGAGCCATTGGCCTTGGGATCCGGAGGTCTAGCCTCAACGAGAGAGAGCACCACCACCACCAACCCAAGCTGAGCTCTCCAGTGGGAGGAGCCCTATCGTTTGATAAGTGTGCCACATCCATCACAAATACCAAATAAACTCTACGTAGCCAGCCGAATACTGAATCTCAGCAGACACCAGCGGAAATGGCTGGCCCATCTGGTGTTCAAACTTGGTACGAGTACCAGTTTGGTATGTGTGATATTGCTATACGCAGCCCAACGAACATCTCTACCCAATCTCTGTATCTCTGATCGGGAATCCTGATTTAGTACCGCATGTCGCCTCTCTTCCGCCTAACCCGTTCATTTATCGTGAGGATGAATGTTTTGACACACTCGCCGCCGCCGCATCCAAACTTTGCCAACGTGTACCTGCAAAATCCCAGCCTTGTTCCATCTACTTTTCTTATCCTTGCTCATCCTCCTTTGTCCCTTTCTTCTTCTCCATCTCTCGTCTGGCTTCATTCTCTCTTGCTCTTAGCTGTCTCTGCCAGGTTGATCTTGTAGAGCGATTTTTCCCGGTTGTCTTAATTATCTTCAAAGTAGGTCACTCTCTCCTCATGTGTACGATTTACTAACTAAAGTTGGTTCGGAAAGGGGTGCTTGTTTCCAACAAACACCTTCTCCGCCTGATGATCTTGTATGCCTGAGATACCTGTTTTTCTCATGTCGAATGTTGTGAGCGACCTAGCTCAAACTGAAGGGATTTTACAGAATGATTCGTGTAATGATCAGGGGTCGGTTATTGCTCGGGAGGTGAAGGTTATAGCTCTAACCTCGGAACCTAGTATCCCAGCCAGAATTTGGCCTGGTATCCAGGCATCGCGGGGCCTGGACAGCAGTGGATATAGTCAAACAGATTTTACGGAAAGGGCAAATCGGGCGGAGCGAGAAAAATTATCCGCTGTTGGATGTAGTTCTTTACAAGCGCGAATCAAGAGGCCGCTGGATATTGATGTCCAACCTAATTCCAGCCGTCCTGAGAGCCCAGTGTTTGGGACTTATTCGGATCTGCAGCTTCCAGATTGTGAAATTACCGACGGTGGTAAAGATCATGGGAAAGTAAGTGCGTGGGGAGCAAAGATTGGTTCGGTTTTGGCTATACCAATGAGGAGAATTGATTCCCGGAAGAAAAGTATCGATAGTCGGAAGTCCGCACAGAGTGGCCTAGATACGTTGGGAAGGGAACGGAACTCTTCCAAAGCTCAGCCTGACCTCTGCCCGGGTGAGCACAATATATCGATGGGTGGTGTGAGATCCCTATCGCTTACGCATACGAGTGTCGAAGAAGCTCTACATGACGAACGGCCTTCATCCAGGGGAGAGACGCATTATCCTGCTTTTCAAAACATACGAGGCGGTGGTTTCGGCAGCTCGGCGGGGAGCTCTCATCACTCACCGCCTGCTCAGAGCCAATCAAGAATGCGTCAGTCTTTCTCTAAGTACTCCGACAAAATTGCAACTTGGGGAGTACCGCCTGGGATAGATAGTGATCATCGGTGTGGGCCATTTGCTTCCAGAAAATTCAGTCTTTCGGATCCCCCGAAAACCTTTAAGTCTCGGCTCAATCGCTTTCTATGGCCTAACCAAGGAAATGATACCGAGGATAGAGTTCTAGCTAATGCTCTTCACGATGAAGGGCCTGACATACCCCCAGATGCCTCTCATATTGCAACCCTTAACACCTCCACGAATTCTGAACAACTGCATCCTACAAAATCAGGGCTTAAGGGCAACTTAGCTAGGGGGATCAACTCCGCGCGCAAGCGGATGTCCCTTCCTTTCATATTTGGTTCTGATGTCGCTGTCGCTTGTTCTCCCGTCGAAGCTCTAGGCTCATGCGTTGTTCCTCTAGGGCCCCCTAGAAGAATGGGAGTTACTCCCAGCGCTCTACCCGGCCATTCCTTTCTTCCCCCCGAACCCACGAGCGTTACAGTATCTTCTACACCCCCTTATCTCGAACACAATCATGTTACCCAAGAGTGGACTCCTCGAGACCTCAGAGATATGAACATAATACAGTCTTCATCCTTGGATTTCCCACGATATGAAGACTCTCCACCGCAAACTCCTCCCCATATAATTCCTATTGCACCGGGAATAAATGTGGTAGCACCGTTTGAATCCAAAGAATATATCCCAGGGGTGGAAGCCGGTGGAGACACACCCAAAGCATCTGGTGTATCACGGGACATACACCACGAAAATTCCTATCCGGGAGACCCGAAGGGCGGACAAAAACCCAGCAGCGATACAAACGAACTAGATGCTTCCGCTGTTCTTCAGGGGATATCTCCGCTGCCCGGAGGCAAACCAATTGAACTCCTGGAGGAAGAAGAGAGGAGGAATAAGCGGGACAGTAGGGTCATGGGATTGAATCCCGAAACCATTCCAGGGGATGATAGGCTCGCCGGGCAAGCTGATGAAGACGGTAGAAGGGATACATATGGGGCAGCAATCAGAGAGATTGCAGGGCTAGATCTAACGCTCCGAGGCCCGCCGGCCCTACATTCCAACAACTTAGGTGATGTGAGTGGACCCAGCCGCAACGTCAATAACTTTCCATCCCCTGTCCTTCAGCTCGGGTCTAATGATGAACCCGCTGTCACGTTTCCAGTTACCCCTCCCGCTGATTCGTCCGAATCAGAGGCTATGGCAGTCACCAGGATTCAGCCATACAACCTATTCCCTAGATCAGGTGTTACCCCGGCCTCAAACACCCTCATAGCGCAGTTTACGATAACCCAGGCTCTCACAGCAGTGCCGGCAATATTTACACCGTCCCAATCGCAACATCTATTAATGCCCCGGGGAATAAGCAGCTCGTTCATAATGGAGGAATTATCTAGCAGGGCCTATGTCAAAGTCGCGCCGCGGCAAATGGTCGCCCCGGTGACGGCAAGCCTAAGCAGTAGGGTGCCAAGCTCTCCAGAGACACCTCTTCTCAGCAATGGCACAGGTTTTGATGATGGAAGCCCAGTTAGTGTCAGTATCAATGGTAGCGGTGGTGTGGGCACATCTCCATATCACTTGGGCGAGCAGACGAGGAGAGGGGAAGAGGAGAAGCATGAGCAGAGACGGGAGCAGGAAAACGAGGATATTAATGTTTGCAATGCCTTACAAAAAGCAAACGTAGGGTGAAATAAGGGAGAGTTCTTCTCGCTTGGATCGTCTCGGAACCGAGCCGGTTCCTGTATTATCCATTCTTCCCCCCCGCTAGGGGTAGTTTTTCTTTCGTTTATTTCTTTTTCGGCTTTTGAGGGTTTTTACTGCGTACTTGTACTACTGTAGTACATAGAAACTGCACTTTTGGTTTGCTTTTTCCATTTCCCATTTCCCATTTCCCATTTCCCATTTTTCTTTTTTCTCTTTTCTTTTCTCTTCTTTCCTTTTTCCTCTCTTTTCCTCTTTCTTTTTCCTTTCTTTTTCCTTTCTTTTTTTGCTTACTGGCAACCAAACGAGGAGGTTGAAGGGTGGATTTAGGCTTCATTTCCATATGCTGTCACTCGCAGGACTCGGTAGTTAATAGGCGAAGGGTGTATTTCTGCTATCTGGGCACAATATCGGAGCGTGCGGATGGACAGACGAAGATGAGTGGGCGCGTTTGAGTAAAACTATCTTCTGAAGGTAGATACCCAAATCATCGGGTGGTGATTGGTCCAGATGGTGCTTCGTGGTTTGGGCCCAGCGCCGCAGTGTTTAGGCCAAGGCGTGGAGCTATCCTGGCACTATCATGTCAAACCACTGGATGCACCGCCGTGTAAGCATTAATCAAGAGAGACCTTCACAGACCATCACTCGCCCAATTCCATCCCACCAAGAGTTGTTTTTTGCGGATTATGATTGCTAGTATGAGGCAACTTGCTTAACTAGCATTACAATCCCCGAATTTAAATCCAACATGTATATCAAATCAAAGCTCAACCATATGATACGATAATTGCTTACAAACGAAACGACCGGCTTATCTTTTCCACCTATAGCGCAACCGGGTAGTTGGGAATAAATCACTAAATGCGGTTCGGCAAACCTTTAGTTAAATGAACCCCCAGCCTCCCGCATCCCCCTAACGAAAAATATGGGGGAGACATTGGGCGTTCTTATACTGTGTTACATACTGTGCATATATACTACGACAGTACTGTACCATCATATTCACGACACTAATAACTCGTGATACGCGACCTTGGGCCCAGGGGCAATCCGCTGAAAGGGGTTATTATGAGTCAGGAATATTGTAGTACTCCTACGTTACACACTTGCCATTGTACCCTCCCTGAAGGCCGTTAGTCCTGCATGTGTAATCCATGACTGGTTCCCAAGTCCTCTCGTTTCTCAGTTCCTCGCCTCTAACATTCCTTCCAGGGCTATCTCTTTGAAGACGTAGAGATCTCGTAATTGGCAATCTAGGGTCAATGTCTGTGACTTGTCTTATATTGATTGTTACCTTCTCCTCCGGCCAGGACCCTCGTCTGAGGGAACTTATTTTGTAGTCTTTGGCGCTGCCTCTGGAACTTGTACCCGAAAGCAGCATGAGTAATTCATTCCGTTTGCATGGTAAATGCGAAATAGTGGGGCTTGGGTAGGGCATCGCAAACGACCATACGTAGGTAATTCGAGATTTTGCCATCCCCACGAATATTGCTCTTATTGAGAATTAGAAGGGACAATACTGGAGAGGAGTGTCTTCTGGCTTTCCTTGTTAGATCATATCTTTATAAGGGTGTGGCTGCGGCTAGATACTTTCGAAGATCATTATGGGGTAGTTTCTAGTTAATCTCAAGTGCTCGAAACCTTGCCCCAGTCCGCTCCGTTCATTCTCTATTTTTTTCCTTCCAACATTGCGGGTGTGGGAGCTGGGATGGGAAACACTTATGGCCGGGATCAAGGCATAGCGGTATAACGTCGGGGTCCTGGGAGACTTCATCCTCCCCGGCTTCCGGGTTCGATCCTGGTCGTGGAAGATGGCTAATTCCCCGGAGAGAATACCCCCAAATCTCTTGGGATCCGTGATCGGTTATCAGGGGAAATCGGGCTATCGTTCCGGGACAGGTTCAATTTGACAAGTTAAACGGAATTTCGGACACCTCAGGAATACACAAGCACTTTGGGCTCTCCGCTCTGCATAGCCCGATACACACTCTGCTTTTGCTGTACTAGCATTGTTGGTGTCCAAATTTCTCTGAGAACTAGAGCAGAGTGCAGAATTCAGGCTGCCATCTGTATATATGTTCCCCTCCATTCCCTAGGTTGTGTTTCATCCCCTTGGCGACATTGGCCCCTTAGGCCCCTCCTCATTCGCGGCAGAATGGATATGACTGAAGTGGCCTTATATTTGGCTGCTGTGCTAGCACATAAGTTAGTCCAAAAAGTAAATCAACAAAAGATTCTATATCAGTATATCAGGTCTTCCCTTCCGAATGAAGTATGATTTGTTTGAATCCGTAGACACGGTCCTCCATGAGTTCCGCACCTGAGTTAAGGATTCCTTAGGCACTAAGCCTCCTACGCTCATCCGAGATACCTACGTCCTCTTATCTATCTGGCTCCCCCAAGGGCATAAACTATTCTCTACGATCACTGGAGGCCTCTTTCGGGAGACGGGTATTGTGCTTTGGATGGTGTCAGTCTGATTATCTTATCTTCTCCCTTAGGGAAGAAAATATGGAAGGCCAATGATCGTGGAGTGTTTTGGACATTTTGTGTGTGTTATTAGTGAAGCGACGGGTGATACCAAATTTATGGGTAAGATAATCATGCGACCTAAGGACCAGACAAAGAAATCGTAGAAGGGAAAGCTTCACTCCAGTGAGCGACCCCTCGGCATTATTAACGATATTGTGTGAAATATTATTTGTCGGGCAAGATGGGCTTCCGTTCTCTTCCCTTAGGACACACTTGAGCCATTCACTTTTTTACGCTACGTGTAGGGCGGCCTGTCGGTATCAATGATGTACTATTTTCAGCTAGGTTTCCAAGTCCATCTATCAATGGATTGAGGTGCGCGAAGCTCGGGAATACCTAAAATAGGTATCTAACCTCCCGGCCTAGTGAGGGGTCGCGGTATCTTGGTTTCTAGTAATAGGCTTTAAGTTGCTTGTGGGGTGATGAGCCCTTGATTGGCCTCCAGGGCCTTAGGATCTGGTAGACACCGAATTAGGGAGATACTGAAAAGTTACTAAATTTTATTTTCAGGTACTTTGGTGCAGTTCTCTGAAGTCCCTTCGCATTCTCATAGATTATCTATGCGCCTCTGACTCCGCCGAGCACAAAGGGATCGGCATCCACTGCCAACCAAATACCATAAAAACCACCCAGACACCGCCAACTGGCTATCCACCTCTTATTCTTCCCTGCCGCTCTACTCCCACCTCGATTTCCAATAGGCTGAGAACCACCATCCCCTATGACCTTTCACCCTCATTTGACCTCCATTCCTGTCTCTTGGCCCACAAGGTATTCCTGGACAATCTGCTGTACCTTGGGTTCTCAGGATAGGTCTTCGCTGAAATCCTCACAGACTTAGTCTACAAATGCCCTAAGTCGACCTCTATCCCGCCTATTCATAACAACGCATTCACCACCGCTTCATTACCGGCAGTCACAGCCATACGTAGGGCCGTGAAGCTGTCTCGGTTCTTGCACGATATTCGAATCGCCCGTTTGTGACACTGCTTGCAAGGGTGTGAACCAGTAGCTATCTTGGTTCGCTGGGGTTCTCGGGTCTTTTCAACGGACTTTAGCCATTGACTCGTGGCCATTCGTGCATGAGAATAGAAGTAGGGGCCAGCACTCCAAGTCTGGAGTATTAAAATTAACATCCATTCGCATGTCAGCTAAGAGTTCTCCCACAACGCGCAAACCACCTCTACCTGCTGCGATGCAGAGTGGTATCTCGTCGCTGCCATCCATGCTACTAACGCTGACTGTTCCGGATTCTAGCAACATCTTTGTGCCATTTCCGCATCCTCATCCCGCGGCAAGATGCAAAGGCCTCCAGCCCCACCTGTTAGTATGCACGACGTTGGCCCACCGCCCAGGCGAATCGGCGCTCCCCAGGCTTCTCCGGAGTCAGCAGCTCTAGAGGGTGGAGCCCAAGAAAATTACCTACCATATCAAGTTTGACCCGTTCGTCGGCCAACAGAACTCCTAAAACTTCCGCGTAGCCCCTCTCTACATCCGTGCAAAGTGTCATATGTGGTGGTATCAAAGGGTAGGGGGACCACCAGTTGAGGTTATCTCTGAGAATACCAGGAAAAGTCTTGACGATATCTAAACAAGTAGACAGGACAGCTTCTTTGAATAGTATGAGTCCACTGGGGTCTCTAAGCTCAAGATCGACCTCCTATGCTTTCAGCGTGGGATGCATGCCTCACTTTATGTATGTACAGCCCTACTGAGAACAGGTTTATGACCGCGGACGGACTTGAGTATGCTTCTGCCCGGAAGCTTTCGGACAGTTTCCTTGTCCTCACAGGCCACCGGATAGAACAGGGCACCTTGGCATATTTTGTGGAACGGGTTGCGATTTCGAGGACAGGAATGAGCAGTGCAGACAGATGAGAATGGTCCGCCCGATGCTTTTTAGACTATTCGGAAAGGACTGGGCTATCACACGACCTCTTGGTTAGCACTGCGCCCCTGTCGTGGGATGCCTGCATGTTCTTTTGTAAGTTCTGAGCTATTCACAACTAGTCACTCGCAAAGGGGCAAGGTTGGGTCGGCACCGATGAACGTATGATACGCTACAAATTACTGGCATAATATTATATCCATAGTACGATACTCGAACACTAGCCAGCAGCCCCACCCCAACATTTGGCGGAAATTGACCCAATGGCATTACTAACCCTAGACCTACCCCCAGCAAAAAAGTGGTTCGCCGAGCATTTTTTAAATGCTCGACTACTCCACTGCCCCCCGGATTCGAACTCATGATGGTCCCTGTTTCAAATTAGTCGACCAGTCTCCTAAGCCATTAGACCATAGGAACTGGCCGATAATACCCTTTCTTCTTGATCTTTTAACTGCTTCTTCAGAAAATAGACAGTTCAGGCGCCTGATACCTTATCATTGGTGAAAAAGGACATCGGTATCCAATCATAGTGCTCTCTCATGGTATCGGTAGAGCGAGGAATCGGGGGGGGCTCCGGTGTATATCTGTGCTCTGACTCCGAAACACTCGCTTTCTTTGTCAGAGGACAAATGTTCCCCGAATTCCATGACTAGTATCCCCGATGTAACTACTCTTTGGTACAGGAAAGGACAGCGATAAAACTTTTGCATGGTAAATTGTCTATGCGTATCTGGCCCCCCATACAAAATTCGTACCCAAGTGTTCGGGTTCTATATGCCTGTAACTTGTAAAATGCAATGCAGCGCGGCATGATAACCTACCGTAGGCCGACTAGGCGACATTGGCTGAGCCAGTATATAAAGAAAAACACTTTAGATCGCAATGGAGATGTAGGAACAGAGCTGTAAGCACGGAGGGGGGGGCTTAAACATAGCTTGAAGAAGGGGAAAAGAAGCCCCAATCGAAGTTTTCGAACACCGCTGATCCCTACATGCCATATAAGACCATCACTAACCCTTAGCTCCTCCCCGTATGGTCCCGTCCCAAAGCTTGTTTAAGACTTTTGTTCAACCATCCTCTAGTCTCTGCGGGTTCGTGAAGTTTGGAACCCGCTTATTATAAATCGAATTTATCAGCACATTTCTGCCATGGGAGCTCCTATGATAAAAGGCGTCACCACCCTGAATCGGACCTTATGGTGCAGGGCCCCGGTTTTCAGGTATTGCAATACCCTACCGTTATAAATCGCAGTATCATACTATGTCCATTTACCACACGGCACTGTACAGGGGGTTGTGGGAAAGTCTATCGAACTCTTGGCGAAGTTTAGTATGGGATTTGCTGCCAAGAGTTCGACAGACTTTCCAACAACCCCCTGTACAGTATTACTAGTATGATACAGTCACTCGTCATAAGTGTTCGTGATCTGAGACCTGTTTAATTAGCAATTGCGCCATGCCGCCAGGCTGGGGCAGGGTGTACTCGAATAGTGGGTTGCTTGTCAACGAGCGTTCGCGCGCGCACAAGTAAACGATCACCCAAGTCAATGATCACCCTGATGATTAACAATCTCCCAATAATAATAAATAAATTGAATGATAGAATTGCTGCTCTCCACCATGCACACAAGTCGATAAAAACATTAAAAAAACAGAATAAACAGTCTACGCTAGTGAACCCTCTCCCCCATTTTAAAAAGAAGATAAATGCCAGATAACCAACCTACACCTCCTTGCACCACTTGCCTAACCCCGCACGTCCAACTCCAGCCCGCCCCATCTCGAGGCACTTGCCAATCTCCGCGAGACCAACTTCAACTCTCCACATTCTTCCCTCCCTACTAACGCCACCTCCGGAACCGCCACCTATGACCGCGGGCACCAGTAGTTCATATTCCGCCAATCGCTCCCACGCCCCTAGGGCAACCTCTTTGCTCCATAGGCGGCCTGCCGTAACACCGGTTGCAGAACTGGCTACCTTTAGGGATGACGTAAGCGCAGTGTACTCTGAATATGCCATCTGGAAGTTACACGTATCCGTATCGGAAATGATATCAAGGCGGGCGGCTGCGATGAGAAGGGTTAGTTCCAAATCAGTGAGGCCGTCAAGGGTTGATAAGATGCTGTCTGGTTCGCCGAGTTGATTAGTAGAAAGTGAGAAGGAGGGGCCCGCGGGGAAAGATGTAGTTGAACTTGATAGCGGAAGAATGCAGCTATTGAAGAATGATTTAGGGTCCTTATTCTGGGCGTAGATGCGCCTCAAGTGGCGTTGGAAGTGTCGATCATTTTTATAGAAATTCTACACCCCACTCGTTAGTATCTCGGAGTTTGAGGGAGCATAAGAAATCACTACCTCTATGTGACTATTCCAAGCCTCAAAACAACGCCGGTCTTCGTCGGATGAACCATTTATTTCCGAGTCAACCTCGTCCATATCTACACCCAATCCTTCTTTGCATATTTCCCAAAAACCCTTCAGGGTAGGGGGATTCTTGAGATGGACGGTGCGGTGGCTAAAACGACTCTTGACTCGTTTTTCTAAGGATTCGACAACGTCTATGCGTGTCGTTGTGCCGATAACAGCAATGGGCGCCTTGCGAGATTGCGCAATATCGAAGAGGTTATATAGAAGTGTTTGACGGGGGTGAGTCGCGAAGAGATCAAACTCTTCCAGGACAAAAATAACAGACAGGGTTGTTGTGGTACTCGACGGATCTTGTTCTGCTGGTTCCTCCCCTTCCTCGTCTGGTGCTCTGAGTTCATCTGGGTGGGAAAGGATTGCCAAGATGGAGGAAAGTGTATCTGCGAAATTGGTAGTCTATGGAAAGTGTCAGATTGTGAGATCTAGACAAGGGTGGAAAAGATTTACCTTTGGTTGATCTCTTTCATCGAGCTCCATTTCAACGCCCAGTTGGCGCCATATTTCCCGGAGGGCAATTTTGTCATCCGTCTGAAAAAAGCCATTCAGGCGGACTGTAAGGAATTCACCTTTGTGCTCCTCTGTAAGATCCGAGACAGCGTTTTCCAGAAGCTGGTAGGTGTTAGTCTAAGTCGATCAAGTCAAGCAAGTATAAAACCTTACAGTGGTCTTTCCGGTGCCTCGGGCCCCAATTATCAACATCGAGTTACCCTCACCTGCTGCGACAGTCTGCTTAAGTAGGTGGCGGACATGTCCGTTGGGAAGTTAGCATCTCTTGCAGATATAAACGATATCGAGTTTTGTCTGCATACCCCTCCTCATCCGAAACACCAACAAGCTTACTTCGCTTTCTTCCCATCAATTTCGGCATGACCCTCTTCTTCAATCGCCGGATCGACTCTGCCGGGAATTGTTCCATGTCCGCATCCGGAACAGCGTCTGTAGCAGGGTCTGGGACTGCCATATTTTCACCAACAATCTCCGTACGAGTACGTTTTGGCCGCTCCGAGGCGAAGGGATCCTCCAGTCCTGCCAGGGTAGCCATAGTCTCCTTTGCCGGCGTCATAAGTGATAGCCGCCTCTTCGCTGATTCTCTCTCCTCTTTTCTCAGAGCTCGAGCAGATTGCCCAGAGGTAACAATCGTTCCATCGGTAGCCACAAAGTCCTCGTCAATCTCATGTTCTCCATCAACATCTTCTTCCTCCTGTCCTGCTGCTAGCTCGTCTAGCTCCTCGCCCTCCCTGTCTCCCGCTCCCGCCTCCTCAACGTCGCCCTCTCCAGTTGGCCGGACGATTTTCTTTCTGGAAGCACTAGCTTTCTTTCCCTTCCTCCCAGCACTCGGCGTAGCCTCTTCGGGCTCCATTGGCGCCACCGGAGCAACGTCGGGTTTTTCCGGGGCTGGTAGAGCCCTCTTTCGCTGGGTTCTAGGTGGACGAGAACGTGGCTTAATAGTAGTGGCGGGGGTAACAGGCGTCGGAACAACCTTCTTGACAGGAGGAACCGGCGAAGACCTGGTGGTAGAAATCTCATCATCGCTGCCATCAACCTGAACAACCGGCTTTCTCGTCTTATAAGTAATCTTCGGTCGCCTGCTCTTGGACTTTGCTTTTAGAGCGGGTTTGGGAGCCTGCCGCTGATCCCTTGAAAGTTCGTCTGCAGAGGATGAGGGTGCATCAAAGGGGTCGGCCTGCTTATCAGTAGGCTCTGTCGATGACCTAACCTCCGCATCTTCCTTTTCTCTCCCCACCCCTCCTTCTCCCACCGCTTCCTCGGCAACAGCATCATCACCCTTCTTCCCTCGTGGAGTGCTCCGAGTCCTAGGCGTAACGGTAGACTTCTGCGAACCCGGCTTCGCGCTACCAGGAGTAGCGGAACTATCCTTCTTCGCAGAGCTTCGTGTTCGTTTGGTGGTAGTAGCAGCTGGTGTAGATACGGCGGGACCCGCATTTTCCTGGGATGCTGACGGAGTAGTCGGAAGAGGGGGTAGCACGGCAATGGAGTCCACGATCACAGGCCCGTTTGGTGATTGCGTGCCCGCGGCTGTGCGTGCGCGTTTGGCCGAGGATGCCTTTGCGGAGGCTGGGACTTTACGTTTTGGCGGCATTGGGGTATTCCTGGTGGTGATGATGCGCGGCGCTGGTGTTTATTTAGATGTTGTGAGGGATTCCGGAGGTTGCAGCTCTAGCGACAGGGCAACGCGCAGAGGCTCTTGGTGCTTTGGGGTGGATTGGCAACCGCAGCAGTGCATAAAAGGGTCCGCGCACCCGAGCCAACCCGTTTTAAAACTAGAAACGCCTAAACAGGTTATGAGTGGCGAAAGAAATGCACCACATCACATCAATACACTGGAAGGAAGGTTAACTTTAGAATTAGAAAATAATTTAGAGAGTAGTGAAATTTAAGTGCGACTGAATAATCTCACAAGTCTTTTGACTCCTGGACTAATCTCTCAAGCATGTTCCTTTCATCTGAGTACTGCTATGATTTTAACTATGCATACCTTATCAAAACAAGCAACAACATAGTCTGTAGTTAGACTAGCTCTTAGAGTCCCTTGAGATTAGCATACCGTAGAATCTCAATAATTGAACAGTGTACTGAAGAGTCAGAATGGAGAATCAAATTACGCAATATCAGTTTCCGAAAGTCTTGGTACAGTACTAATCTAACCATAAGTTAGGAAAAGTCATTTTCATCAATATCCTCCTCTTTTGGTGCTCTACTATTATCAACCTCTGATCCAACCTCTGCTCCACTGGCGCCCTTTCAATCAGCAAGCCTATTATGGTCCCCAGAAAGAGAGAGTCTCACATGACTCACAACAGTAAGTGACAGAGTTATATTTTTATTGTTATAGTTGTGAATAACTTACAATTGTAAGTCATATTATTATAACAAACACTTAAGATATGTAAACCCTTACAGGATAATGGTAACTTGAACTTGAACTGCAAAGACTTCACCAACCCATGGGGTCCAAAAAAAAATCTTTCAGAAAGGGGGCAAAAAACACTGTACAAATACAGCTCCTTTTCTGCTTCAAAGATGAAAACTCAAGTAAACGATTCTTGATCTTACAGGGGGAGGAAAGCCAAGTGATATAGCAAACAGCATAATTATATAAATTTCTATAGTAGTCAGTTTAGAATAATTCAACTAGTAGATTGAAGGCTGCAGTATTCAAGTTGATCTAAGGTAACTTTAGTGGCTTTTGTCCAATAGGGTGTGGCTTGAAACTTGAGGCGGGAACTTCCCCGATTGCTCTACTATAAGCTGGTTTACATTATAATATTATACACATCGAGTGCTGGTGGTCGTGCTTGTGCTACTTCCCTCCATCGTGTAAAATATTATGCAGTATAGTGTGTATTTAAACTTACTGTTGAGTGTTGAAAAACAATCAAGCTGCCGAGCTGTATCCAGAGAGCTTGGAAGAGCGGGAGATGCTTGGAACTTCATTCTATCTGAGAGGGACTAAGTGACCCACTGTTTATCAGGTGAAACAATAATATATATTGGCAGTGGAAAAGAAGTCATGAGAAGCAGTGTGGTAGAACAGAGAACATAGATGAGCAAAATAGCATATCTGATTCATTGATCGAGCGATGACATGGGAGAAGGGGGAAATAGGATGAGTTGAAGTCGGATAGCCTTAAACCAAGATCAAAGAACGCTCACGGGCTATATCGTACCCCAAGAGGTAGAAAGTACATATCCGAAAGCACTCACTCAACATTCTAAGTCCAAACTCTGACGAGTGACGACATGTGACGGTGTGATAAAGCAACTGAAGAAAGGGTAGAGATAACGGGTAGCGATAACCCACTTGCTTGGAGATTTAAGTATTTTTCACACCCACCGCAGTAGAGCAGTAGTCCAGTTTATGCCCCAGGGCGCAATATACTAAGAGTGTCTTCCACATAGCAATTCAGCTAAGAGTTGTTCACAGGAGAGTAGTTCTGGTGCCCCGATTAATCAGTTCAGTGGCTAATCTTAGATCCTGAATTATCCTAGACTCCGATAGAAGGTTTCTCATCCCCATATTCAATCGCCCTTTAAATAGCTACCCAAGTTCTAGGTCGAACGACACTTGGTCTCGACGAGTTTACTCCCCGAAAATTAGGTAGAATATGTCCGAGTTGACGGAAGCTGATAGTTGTCAGAGATAAAGAAAGCGGATAGATGAGGGACAAGACAGGATATTAGTTTTAGTGGTTTCATTTGTTCTAGACGGAAAGGATAGACGGAAAGGTTTCTGGTTATGTTTTTCCTTGATTCATAGTACGGAGGTACGCAGGCAGATGGGATTATGCATGAAGGAGAGATTGATATGTGTGGCAGATGATAGAATGATTGAGATGGTTTTATTATCCTTATATAGACTTATGTTTGGTTGGTTAGTTTAGATGACGAGCGAATGAAGTTTCTGATTTTCCCTAGTACCCTTCAGTTGAGCCATACCGGTAGTCTAGTTTCATCTTTTGGCCGTCAAGCGATTTACCCCCGCAACAGAATAATATGATAAAAAATCAGCAACCTAACGTGACTCCCTACCGGGCCAGACTGCCGAGCACTATACTTGGTCGCTTCTATTAACATCAAGAAGAAAAGGAGCTCATCTGCAAAGAACATTGTACGGGCTTAGGGGAAGAGCTTTGGTGCCGGTGCCGATATCAGGAAGAACCATGATGTGAGGGTTTATGTTGGATAATGCGTAAGTTCTTGGATTAATTCACCCTTAAGGCTTGACCCGATTGCACAGATCCCAAGCTGACTGGTTCCACTGCAGGCGCTCTAGGGCCTCTATTGACTGGAGCACCAGGTTTCTGCCCCAAGGTAGGATAACACTTGCTGAAGTGCAGTATTTCGTGCAGAAAATGGGGTAGGCACACACAGGGTGGTTTATGCACAAATTTCGGGGGTGATTTATTGCGCGGCCCTAGAGTATCCATAAGGTTCCACGAAAGGTTCCCCTTCGCATCAGAACCCCGGGGTCCCAGTAATCAACAAAGTCCATTATCCATATCTATGATACCACTTCCTAAGTAACGAAAACAGAAAGCCTCTGAACTATAAGTCTCTATATTACAGAGCCCTGAGAACGGCCAGAAAAATTGGAGCAAAAAGAAGACAAGAGTTACCTGGATGTAGGAGAAGAGCAGATGTACCCCACTCCATCCCCAGCGTTAATTATCTGTGCTGCATTGTGGTGTTCCTTCTTTGCACCTAGCAGTGGCAAATCCACAGGTGTTACAAGTTACAGGCATATAGAACTCGAACACTTGGGTACGAATTTTGTATGGGCGGTCAGATACGCACAGATAATCTACCATACAAAAGTTTTATCATTGTCCTTTCCTGTATCAAAGAGTAGTTACATCGGGGATACTAGTCATGGAATTCGGGAACATTTGTCCTCTGACAAAGAAAGCGAGTGTTTCGGAGGCAGAGCACAGGTATACACTGGAACCCCCCCGCCCCATTCCTCATTCTATCGATATTCATAAGAGAGTACTATGATTGGATACCGATGTCCTTTTTCACCAATAATAAAGTATCAGGCGCTTGAACTGTCTATTTTCTGGAGAGGGAGTTAAAAGATCAAGAAGAAAGAGTACCATTGGCCAGTTCCTATGGTCTAATGGCTTAGGAGACTGGTCGGCTAATTTGAAACAGGGACCATCATGAGTTCGAATCCGGGGGGTAGTGGAGTAGTCGAGCATTAAAAAAATGCTCGGCGAACCACTTTTTTGCTGGGGGGTAGGTCTAGGGTTGGCAATGCCCTCGGGTCAATTCCAGCCAAATGTTGCGGTGGGACTGCTGGCTAGTGTTCGGGTACTATATGCCCGTAACTTGTACACCCCATTGTAGATTTCCGAAAGGTCACGGGAAAAATACCCACCTAACAAACAGTTGCGAGTTGCATTTCTTTTCCTTTTCCGCCTCTTCCTTTTCGGAAGTGTTCCGTTTTATTGGGGCATGGGTACCCACTGAATTAATTTTCCATATCACCTCCCTAAGCAAAACCTGCAGTTCAGCGCAGCCCCTAGCAAATCTAATCCTTCGATCAACCCCTAAAAGAAAAAAATCATTCGGGGAACCTTATCTCTCAACTCTTTAGCAAAAAAACAAAAAATTATGCATATTCAGAGGACAAAAAAAGTAGTAGACCTTGTTCTGATATTCACTAGGATTATTGAATTTGTTAATTATTTAGCACAGAGCACTCCCCAACTCCACCGTGGCAGACGTTAGTCAGTGTGGGGGTGCTCTAACTACAAAAGGGTGGCCTTCATGACTTTTAGCAATTTGTATCTAACCACCTGGCCCCTTATATCAGACACCTAAGGGCTTCTGGTACCCCAATTCACTTCACAGCGCAGATTAGGCATAAAGGAATCCTTAAAGGTAATAGCTGAGGTATGTGCTAGTCCCAGAGAATTGTAGCGGTGGGGTCACAAATCATCCAGCATACAGCCAAATCGACAGTAGGATTAAACAAAGAGGACTCAGGAGGGCAAGGCCCAACGCCCCATATCATGTATTCTTACTACGGTCGTATTCAAAATCCTGACACTGCGCAGTGCACACAGATGGCTACTTGGCTCCTCATATCGTGCGATTTGCAAACTTACCTCCCGAACCCTAAACCTAGACGAGTGACGATCTGTGACGATATCTTAAAACAATCGAGGAAAGGGGGGGTAACAAAGTTACCTGCTTCGAGATTTAGGTTTTTCCCTCCATACTTGGTGTAGTAATCATATCATGGCAGTTTTCGCAGCCAGCCTGCCGACGTTGTGAAGCTGGTATATAGACTACCTCTTCCAAGAAAAAGTCTACTTTCATATGCATGGATACGCCATACAAAATGCCTAGCAAGATATCGAGTCAAGGTTCTTGGTTCGTTAAATCACATCTCCCAAAAGCCCCCAGCCACTTGAACATTCGTAACTGGAATACCGCACATTCGGACTGAAGTCGGGAAGCGCCTTTCTGGAAGAGTACGGAGTATTTCCATCATTCTCGGGAGTGGTAATGTCATCAAATATCTCCAGACCAGGCTGCCCGAGGGCATAGCCCTGGATGCAATAGACAGTACCATAGCCTGGAACCAGACATCGCAGAGAAAATCCCATGAAATTTAGTATGATATCATGCAAGAAACGACACTGCCTGAACCATACCCTGACTACCAAGTATTTCGGTTCTTTCTAGCCTCGCCAAATATCGACATGAACCCGCAAGAAACAACAACCCATAGGCTACAAGATCCCAACGCAATAGCCGATAGCCCAAGGTTGGGGGATGCTTGTGCTGCAACACTGGATCGGACAAAGAGCCCAAGTGCGAAAGAAGCAGGGCTTGGCATTGCCCTGGATCTCATACTTGGAGCGGTCTCTAAAGGCCGACGAATTATAGCATGCCCTAGCAGTCCGAATATAGTATCATAGCCGAAACTCAATACTGACAATGTCCCCTCACCCGGGACATTGTTAGGCTATTATCGAGGGCCTGTTGCTATAGGAAAGGGAGCTTCCACGGCCCCGTTAATTCACTTTACCTTAAACAAGTACCTTCGGGCTCATCCCAAGTTTTTTGGCACACCTAATTCCACAATAGCAGAAACCTACCTAAGTTATCTAAATCCACGGCAGGTCAAGGCTCGTAGTCGTTAAATAGCTTCAGCGCAAGAGGTTTAGCGCAATGTGGGTCTTATTTCATCTTCAATACTCTTTTTTTCTTTTTCTTTATCAAACAATACCGGCACATACCTAACCACAACTTTCAAATTCTTTTTATAACACAAAGGTCAAACCCTGGGGTTTAACCTTGGCCTTGGCACTGATTACTAAGCAAAGGCGGCGAGAATATCAGGCAAAATAGTTCACCAAAGCGGGGGAGTAAAATTGAGGGAAGAGAGAAAAAGAGAAGGATCGGGGGTGAGTGATCCCTTATATAGAGTGGAAGAGCGATACTGTGGAACGACACGATGCCATGACTGTTACCTATGTGTCTGACTACCACTTTGCGATTAATGCGAGATGTTCCAGAAATAATCTTCACCCACTAACCTTCTCTTTTCCCCGCCCTGGACTCGATACCTCTGCTCTTGCGATTCTGTAGCTTAGCGAAACGAGCGGAATACCGGTATACCCCCATTCGCAAAGTCTTAGCGGAAAGACAGGTACTGTGGCAGTATCTTGGGGACAACGAAGGTGCCGGTACAAGATTTTGTTCATATTCTGAACTGTAAAGTTGTCCTGGTACCTTTGTTGCGACCAAGACTTTTGCCACATTACCTGTCTTAGGCGAAGTACGGGAGATTGGGTGAATAGTTTGGTTAGGTGTGAAGCAAGTTTGTAACATTTGCTGCATACGGTACCATACAAGCATTCAAGTACAGGTACCTAGAACTCTACGATAGGTTAGCCCCCAGAGAACAATACCAGTGGAGCTTTTTATTTTATTTTGTTATCAGATCCTATCATGGCTTCCAGATTGGGGTGTCCTGACCATGGGTTCCCCAATATGGAGAAGGATATTGGAGAGCGTTCTTTGGAGATCAGGAGGGGGGCTAGTTGATAAACAACCAAATATCCACTAGAAGCTTCTTGGAAAAACAGAAACCGTTACCCGCCGTTGATTTCGACAAGCCCTCCACATCCAGTGGTCTGCACGGCTAACCCACCTCTCACGTGGGCTACTCACAGTGGGCATGGCGGAGCGGTGGGAATACCACTTGGACGGGAAGACGTCAATCCCAAAAAAAAACCAAACAACTATGATACGACCGAAAGCCAGCTGGCAACGGTCGCGAGGGAATGGTGAAAAAATACTATCATACTTGGACGGGACGACGTCGACCCGACAAGTCGGATAAATTAGGCCGAACGCCACTCTAGTGGTTTCCATGCAGGGACAATGGCGCTCAACCCCCAGAACAGTCCAAAGCACCGCACTCCACCCCCCTGCTTCGAATATGGATCGCCTAGCTCCATTTCCGCAAGGACCACAACAGCCACATAACTATGCTTATACCGCAACTCAGAAACCCAGCTTAAACATATCCTTTTAATTGAATAAAATTACCCCCGATAAGAACCCTCATGTCTATCACATACCCCTCTAAACCTCCATACGGATCCTCCCTCCATACCTGAATCAGGATCTGCCAGTCTCGATTCGAAATCTAGAGTCCAGCTTTCGCGGGGGCTATATCTATATATTAAGGTAAACCGGTCTGGCTTGAAATCTCCATACGGTAATACTTACCTTTATCCTCGTTTTCTCCATAATTCCTCTTTTCATCTCTCCCCTCCCCCTCGAAGTATAGGCTTAAAAGCTATTCAAACATAAAAATAATAATAGAAAGTGCAAGTATTTCTAGCACTTGTGAAAAATAGAGTAAATTTTAGCTCCTGACTAGGGCAGATGGTGGGTAGATTCCACTACCGGCCCGATTAAATAAAGATCATACCAACGCACCACCTTCCTCCGGGTGTGCTTGAATGCGAGGTTAGGAGGCTGCTACCCACATTTTTTAGCGTCGCTCATTAAGGGAAATTAGCACTGTCAAAAGTCTTTTAGCTGTGAAAATAGCTCTCATTCTTTGAGTGCCATATGAATCCGCAAACTCGCTATATGGCCAAATCCTCAGTGCATTGTCTCGGATACAGATCACCTGCATGAATATGACTTTGGAAAACACCACTCAGCGTGTACCGGCATATATTCTCCCGTCACCCCACCCTTATGTTGGCTTTCTGAATATGCTGACAGGGTTTCTTCTCAGCTCATGGCTCAAAAACTATTATTGCAATCTCTGCGTCATCCGGTCACTCGTTCGTGACTCAGATGCTCAATATCCCTATCTACACCTTTAGGCGAATCTCGGGCCCCAAGCCTTCTCAGGTCACCCTTCCCAATGTTCAAGTAGGGCTCCACGAACCCATATAACCTCCTCAATCAGGCAGGGAAAACCTTGCAGGGATCTAGGACATCGAGTGAGAATCCATGACCGCGCACTCACTCTCGAACCTTGCCCACCGTTACGATTCCAAGGCCACACCTAGCGCATGTCTACCAGATGTTTGTCATAGGGCTTACGGGTCCCGTGCTGATCTTGGTTTTTCCAAAAAGTTATCCAAGGTGTCCTTTCGTCAACTTGACCCCAGAAATATGAGGATCTATGAAGTTAAGGCCACCACCCGCACAGAACCCACTCCACCCAGGTCCCGCCCCAATCTATTGTAAAGCGCACTTCATTTAAATTATGAATCAGGTACCGGTTGAACCTGACATTCCCCCGGCAAAACTCAACTCCCAAAATAAAATCGAAACCATAAGCAGACCCCTCAAATAGCCTCATCAAAACCTAAAGGAAATGCTCTAAAAACTACCCTCCCAGGCTACCCAAACCATTCATGTAGCCCTTAAATATACTTTATGAGGCCTCATGATCACGCAAGGAAGCCTCCCCGAACAAGCCCTAGTCTCCGGCATTCTCCACTCTTCTCTCCCACCAAACCCACACACCATGCTATGAAATCCTCCAATAGGCTCTCAGACGTCCAGAGCCCCACCCTGTCAGAACCACAACTTACCCAACTCGCTCAACTGCGCGAGCTCCTAGATAGCAATTCATACAAGGCTACAACGCGGACTGTCCCGAGAAGCAGTGCCAAATGGAACAGGCTTCACCAAGGTCGAGAATTCCAGGGGGGGGTATAATCAATTAACCCTCCAGCCCCAGCTAACTGGCTAATCGGTAGTTGGTCTTCTGGGCGAGTTACCCACAACATCAGCCTTGTAGGACCACTAGTGATGACCTACATCATACTGCAACCCCGACGCAGAGCCACGAAACACCTACGGTAGCCTACTGGAGTAGACTATGCGAGAGAGAAAACATCATCTCTCCCACCAAGATGTGTCACGAGTGACAGTGCGTAACCAACCGGCTAGCAAGACCTAGGCAGCACGGATCATGACGCACATCATTAACGCAACATCCCCAGTGGCGTTTTAGATATGGATCGCGGTCGAGCTAAACACCACACCATTTCCTTCCAGCGCATATACCGTAGAGGCTCTCCCAAACTGCCGAGGATCCCTACCATGCCAATATGTAAGGGACCCTTTTCCCAACCCCTAGAAGTACCGGTATATCCGCCGGATCAGTCAAGTAGCTCCCCTGCCAGAATCCGCCTTCCATGGAGAGGGAGAGAGGCATAGACTCCATGGTAGGAGTCACCAAGACCGCAAAAGAGAAGGCTTCATATAACTATGGCCGATGCAAGTTACAGACCCACACGATACACTCGTGAACCCTACGTCTCAGTATTCCGATCACAAAAGAAAGGAGATAAAAAGTGCGTGGCCTTTGTAGCTTCCTGACTTACATGCCCCCGCAGAAGCATATACCGGTATATCAAACCAATAACCCAAATAATCGTATCCTCTTTCTCTCTTATTACCCCTCTATATACTACAATCATCCTCCCCAACAAGCCCTCTTGAAAAGAATCAGCACCCCAGTAGCGCAAATAACCAACCAACCGTCCTATAAAGGAAAAGAGAAGGAAAAGGAGAGGAAAGGGAAAGAAGCTACAGCTCACCCGCTGGCACTGCCATCTTCCCCACTCTCCGGGGAGCACTCCACTGAACCGCTATCTTGGGATCAGATCAGATCAGGGCAAGTTTCTTGGTTCAAAAAGCACGCCAAATCTCCCGATCATCCAATTAATACCATCTACAGTATGATACCACGCATTCCCATTCCACCCCAACGACAAAAACAAGGTGCCCAATAATTTTGATCAAAGAACCGCTGCCCCATTCGCGAGTAAGTTAACCAACGCTTGCTCCCGGGGCACCGGGACGCTATACGGGGTGGGCTGCCAGGGTGGTACGGTACCTCATTTGCACTATAGATTAAAACTAGTCCATTGGAGATACTCTTGAATATGTCCTTAGTAGCAAAGGGAAAAAGAGCACAATATATCGGCAGGCCAAGCCAGTAGAAAAAGAAGAAGAAAAGCGCAGCAAGGAGATTCTCACACCAGATTTGATGTCACAGTCACAATGGTAGACATTCCAATGCCTTATCACGATATTCAAAGATGCGCACCCATCCATCCAACCGGATAGAACATTAAAAATCTCTTCCCGCCACTATAACTCATTCCCGCACTCTCGGGATTGCCTCGATCACCTAGGTTAGTTGCACTAACGGATCAACTCCAATGACAACCCTCCCGACATTGGGCCCTCCGGGCTCCCAATCGCAGAACATTAAGGGATAGAGTTACCCTCCCAAGAATACTGGTAGTCACAAATTTCCCCAGCTTGAGCCCAGGGGGTATGGTGGTACAAATATTCTAGCCATTCTAACACCGGCGCTGGCATCCCGGAGATCCAGTCGTTCATATATACCGGCAATGCCTTCATTCGCCCATTCAGGCCATCATACTTGTCATGCTTTTTTCGTCGCCGAGGATGCGAGCTAGTTGTAGAATATCCTTCCTAGCCGAACGAAAAAAACATATTGCGTAATCCATTGGTAGAGAGCTACGGAAGTGCGCCCCCCGTCCTTGGCGCATGTAACATGTAACGCCGCATCCGGTAGCTTACAATGCTGACAAGAACCACGAAGTCGGAATTAAGAATCATGGAACATCACTCGGCGATTTGGAGAGCGACATCCGAGAGGAAAGGAAGGGAAAGCCACCCCCGACGCAGGGCAACCCTGGCAGGTCGTCTTTATGACACAATACCCCAGATAGCCATACCTGGCCATGAGACTCCGGGCAGTGAGGTATTTCCTACAGTACTCTGCACAAAGAAATAAAGAAAGAAAAGCCTCCCCAGCAAGCATATGATACAACCAGCAAACCCTCATGTGGTCACTCCTGCAGAATGCACTAACGAACACTCGTAAGCCCCTTGACCATATCTCAAATCAGCCTTTACGCTAAGTTAACTTTCACTCATCAAACTCCAAATCACAAACTTGATTCACAGGACTCCGAGAGAGAGAGAGAAAAACAATGTGAGGGGTGAGAGGTGGAGGCCCCGAAGTCATACGAAACCTGCAACATGGCCTTTCCTCCGAGTTTCGCCTAGGAATCGCAGGTAGCAGGTAGGTCAAACAAATCATCCTCCAGAGAGGGGAAGAGAGAGAAAGAATGATCGTCTTGCCAACTCTGCTTGACCTGGCATGTGACATTGTGGCATGATACTTATCGTAGAAGCCAGCGTATCACGGCCACCCACCCCCTCCGTTGTCGACAAGCATGTGTTTCCACTTCTATTTTCTAATCCCGAGAAAGAAAAGGGAAGAAGAGGGGGAAAAATATCATAGCTACGGTACGATTTCTCTCCCGACCGGACTATTCCTCGGCCCAGAAGGAAATTAAGTCTTACAAATGGGTCAAAGTACGGTAGACGGGTGAATGAATGAATGAATGAATGAGAGGGCGAATGAACGCATGGTCGCGATCTAAACCACGAGTCCACTCGTGTACGGACTTGACCACGAGCATGGGCAGCAGGGTTTCGGCATGCTCGGACGGTTTAAAAGTCGGGTGATCGACGCTGGTTTTGTATTATACAATAGTCTACTGGAGTATGATAGGTGTGCAGTAGTTGGTTAAATTGGCTAGCGTGAGGCAGAGCGGTAGTTGTGGCTATTGGCGGATAACCCCGATTTATGTAAGTGCCTCCTCGTATGCGCAGGATGCGACGTATTATCAAGTAGCCTAACTACCTGACTAAATAACTGTGTCAGTAGTTTAACCCAGCCCATTCCGTTACATCTCCCTCCAGACCGACCGAAAGCGCGGCCGTAGCGGCAGCAATGTGGCCACTTCCGAACAGCCAAGTCCACTGGATACCCAATTTTCATCCGCGCGCTTGGCTTCGATCTTAACGCCGGGCCCGAAGCATAAAGCTGTCTGTCGGTCTTGTGGAGACACGTTCGCCGACCGGATTATCAATCAATGTCGCACCCGAGCACAGTGCCGGTACTGTACAACACCCACGACAAGGGAAGGGGAGAAGGGGGCGATTCGTTCGATTATTACTGGCTATTTACCGCAAACCTTTCGTGGGGGAGCCCGACGACATGCACCCCGGATCGCTCCGGGGATAAAATGTGGGGGGGTAGCGAGCCCAGCGAACAGCACAACCGAGGTTTTCTCCCCGGGAGTGGTAATTCTCACGATAATGCGTGAACACCAACAGCAAGGTACGATACTCATTATGCCCAGTCGGGTGGAGCCATATTGTATCTTTTCTTAAAAAGAGCGGGATTCGTGGTAAGATGGCCTGCCCAATTGCTTTTTCACTGCTTGTTTTAAAGTGTGGCGATCCGGGGGTCTTCGTGCCATGTCGTTGTTGGCTCGGTTTCCTGTCTGCCCTCAGCTGCTTTGTATAGTACCTTACCTTACCGAATAGACCAAGCCCTCCAGCCAACCATCTTACAACCACCAACCAAGCAAACTGACAAATACCGGTACAGGTATCATGAACAAGTAAACAAATACCCGTATCAGAAATAAATAACCAAATACCGGTAAGCATCCTACAAGCAAGGAGACAAGGCAAAAGCATGCAAGCAAGTCCCCCACTCCACCCTTGCCTCCTCCCCATATTCTTCCCATTCCATTCCAACACGGTAGCCCCCAATCTAAGCTAAACCAAGCAAAACAATCACACTTTCGTCTCCAACAGCCAGACGAGATCCTCATGCGAAGCAGATCCCCCTTGTTTCGACAATTAACTCAAGGCACACTGCACTTACGAACATGACAAAAACCACACAAGCCGAGCCCCCAGCCTACCCCGCCGCAATCTCCAACGCTCCGCCCGATGGTAGCGGCCTCACAAGTAATCCAATGCTCTGAAGATATACAGAATGGGATGAGAGCGGACGGAACGAATAAACACGTATACTTCTATCTAGAAATAATCCTCCGAGAGTGGCAGACATTCAAGTGCTAAGTGCAGTGCAAGTGCCACCCACCCCTGACCCAGGCAAAGAAGGGGATCATCAGGAATCCCCCCCCCCTCCCCCCTCATGATACCGACACAGCCCAAGATCATCCCATATTCCCACGTATCACAGCGACGTAACCGTTTCGATAAGCCAACCAGCGAGCGACGCATAAACAAATTAACAAAATTCAATAATTGAGAAAATCCCCATGGCGCAATCCCCCATGGCGCAGGAACTACTTGTGGCACCTCTATCGGGGAAACGAAACGAAACGAAACGAACGAAGGGGGCCATGAATAGATGCATTATACGTAAGCGATCAACGGCGCAACAAAATCGCCGCAAAAGGCCCGCTTCAGCCTTAACCGCACCGTTCCTACTGTCCTTCAGGTCACAGCAGAACACAGAGCGGACAGTACTCGAGTACAGAACCCAGTATCTGTACTACAGAGCAAGCGGAAGAACCCCCTCCCCCTTCCTTGACCCTTCCTTTTCATGATATCACATAGCTTACCGGTGATCTAAGCGCAGTCGCCAAAAGGGTCGGTGTGGTCAGCAGCTTCTTCCTCCCTTCTTCTTCTTCTTCTTCTCCTCCTTCTACCGTGCCCCACATAAGTACCGTACCAGACAGTTGCAAACAATCTATTGTTATGATAGGCACTAAAAATATCCCCCGCGCGTAGAGTGCCCAAACCCTGCGAAACTTCCATATGATGCATGTAACACAGGGGAGGAGGAGGATGGGAATCAAAAAAATGGCATCCTTTCTACTGCCATTACATCCAATGTTGTACAGCTTATGGCAAAAAAAAAAAAGCTACATTGACATTTCACAAGCAGCGAACCCCAGTAACTGCTAAAACGTCAACGCATACTTGTACGAGTATGTAACTCTGCTACACCCTGTATTGTACCTTTATTACCAAGCTCAATAGACGATCAACGAACGACAAGTCTATCAATGAAACAAAGAACAAGGACCGCATCACACAAAACAAGATATTCCATCTGATTATCACAAGTATAGTAACCAAGAAACTACCAACCCGCCAACCAACCAACTACCGAGCCGCCGCCGCGGAGGGGCACATAAAAAAAAAAAACAAGAAACAAATAAATAGATGTATGGATGGATATACAAGTAGAAAGGGGACAGGACATGGGAAGCACAAACAAAACAAGAAAACCACAGGTGGACTAAAAGCACAAAACGGCAGATACTTACTACACTCTACTCGAGGGCGCCGTAAGTGTACCGTTTGAGCAGCCGGTTTCATACGGCACGAATCTGACATGTAGTGAGATCGCCCTCGCTAGGGGAGCCACCATGAGGAAAACAAGAAACAGTCGTCGGGAGGGGGGGA
>Ga0307509_10001474_pt1 | contig 39728 bp, 30 predicted proteins | sample 10_EM_MG_FD_202245 | JGI IMG/M metagenome (GOLD analysis project Ga0307509, IMG submission 202245) | Populus trichocarpa ectomycorrhiza microbial communities from riparian zone in the Pacific Northwest, United States - 10_EM | ecosystem: Host-associated > Plants > Roots > Unclassified | place...
CTCACCATTTCACGGACACAGCTGCAGGAAACAAAAATTCATCCAAGATAAATCAAAATTGGGATTAAGAATACGGAAATAACAATATAAAATGACCTAGAAAGGGTTCAGAAAATCAAAACACACACAAAGGGCATTGACACTTAAGAAAAACATGTAAAATAACAACCAGAAAGTTCCACTACAAGAGAAAAAAACAGTAGAATAAGAGACAGAGAGAGAAAGAGATTCATCCATGATCCTTCTCCGGACTAATTCACCTTTCCCTCTTCCTCTTCCCCATATGCCTATTCACAAGCTACTGAATAGTCATTTGCTCCGCCATCTTATTCCCTTTTCCAGTCATATTTGACCCCTCACCAGTGCTCCCCAAAGAACCAGTACACATCTCATATAACATCCAGAATGTGAGATTCTCGTCTGTAGCACAGGTCGCCAAGGTCTCACTGTCGGGGCTGGTTGCGGAGGGTAGGATTCCGATCTCATCGGCAAGGATGTTGATATTGCGGAGAAGGTTTGGGTAGCTCCAGATGCTGGGTTGGTTTTCTGACATTCCGTGGTAGCAGACTAGCCTGCAGTAAAATTAGGTATAAAAGAGAGCAAAAGAGTGAGAAAGAGAGTGAGAGATCGAGACCGTGAGTGAGTGAGTGTGAGTGAGAGTGAGAGAGGCTAAAAGAGGGTGTGTGTGAGTGTGAGGGTGAGCAAGTGAGCAGAAGGAAGGGGGGGCGATGAAGAGCCTGAGAGCGTAGAGGAGAGAGGGCAGAGAGTGTGCGGAGGAGAGAATACCAGAAGAGAGGGTGGGGAAGAGAGTGTAGAGGAGAGTATATTGGATAGAGTAAGGGAGTGACAAAGTACAAGAGCTGGTCAGCGAGCAAGTAAGAAAGGCGAGTAAGAGCGAGGACATGAGACAGCGCATATGAAAAGTGTAGGAGAGTGGGAGAGAGAGAGAACTAGTATTTAGTGTGGCCACCATTGGCGGCAAGAACGGTATCAACACGATCAATCATGGTATCTATAATCTGACCAAATTCGTAGTCGGTAATTTCATTCCACTGACTCTCAATTGCCGCAATCATGTCTTTGTTGTTCTGAGGTCGAGGGTGAAGCTTGCCTATGCGTGACTTCATTAATCTCCAGATGACCTCAATTGGGTTAAGGTCAGGTGAGGTAGCAGGCCAAGGAAGAAGATAGTTATAAAGCCCACGGTCTTGCAGGTCAGCAACTGTAGTACGGGCTCGATGAGGAGAGGCATTATCATGTTGAATATAAACATAGTCCTCGGTCCGGGCAGACTCATTTTGCCAGAATCGATCAAGATGGGGCAGAATGTAGGTTTGGTACCCTTTGGCAGTTACAGTCTTACCCCAGGCGGCTTTATCCCATATGATAAGTGGACCTTTGCGACGGCCAACAAAACAGGCCCAAACCATAATCGCTTCCAGCTTCTTGAACTTCGGAACAAGGCAAGATTCTTCAAACTCTTCTCCCACTTTTCGAGTGACCCACACCCGGCCAGGTGCTCCGCCAACATTGAAAGCACATTCATCCGTCCAGATAACCTTGGACCAGTCTTGTATACTCCATACTTTGTAGGTGTCGGCCCAGGAGTAGCGTGCCTGTAGGATAATGATCTGTTAGTCTTTATTAAGCAAGACGAAGAAAAGCTTTTTATTGGATAAACAGGCCATGTGCTAGGAAGTAGGAGTTGCCTCTTTTACTCGGGTACTTATTACCAGCAAGGAGTGACCGAAAATATGAGTAGTGAGTTTGCAGTATGCACTGATAGCTTGCCATATATTTTCTGAACTCATGTTTTCGGTCACCTCTTACCTTTAACTAGTATATAGACAACTAATCAGAGATGCTGGAGATATTGAATACTAGGAGTAGATACTAAACTCGAGATAGGACCTATGTCGGTTTGGGTGTAATGTCGGGAAGAAACATACACAGTACCTGTACGTAAAGAATTAGCATTTCACCTTACTCTGGATATTTGAGTTTGTATTGAGTACTAACATATACTTCTCTAACATATCTGTGTTCCCGACATAGCACCCGGGCCGACAGGTCCCGACTGCGAGCTGACAGAGAGAACACGGGATATAATTTGGCAGGTATAAGGCCGGGAAGAGATAGAAGCTATGACAGCTTATCCCTTCCGTCCACCTCATGACATCCCGGTATCCTTCAGACGAATAAGACACTCAAATCTATGGCATAGCTTGCATACACTCTTACCCTTTACAGAGACTTGATTGGAGGACAGCTAGTTCGTGATTAGGAATTCTTACCAATGATTTCCTATCAGCAAGAAAAGCAAAGTCGCACAAGTCTTGCAAGGGGTTTGAGAGTCTTATCCGTCCAAGGGATCGTTTCTAGGTAAGATTAAAGAGCAGAAGTAGAGAGAAGAATACTTACTTGGCGAGTTTTATTGGAAAGATAGGGCTTCTTTCGAGCGACACGCCGATGATATCCCGCAGAAGCCATAGTACGACGTAAGGTACGGTCGCAGGCCGTAAGACCTGCCATACGAGCAACCTCAAGATAAGGCTTACGACGATTCTCTGCTGAGGAGGTAGCTAGATCGATAAGCTTCTTGCGGTGTGGGGTGCGGAGAATAGCGTGCCGGCCTCGCAACTTGCTCTGGGTAGGGGTGAGAGGAGGGTGCGCAATGCGGTATACGGTAGAGAGTGCAACTCCGGTTGCAGCTGAAATTTGGCGATACGGCCAGTGCGCATAGTGCTTGAGTGCACGGATTTTGTGGCGAAGGGCTATATCCACTTCAGTACGGAGAGATGGGATGTTGAATTCTGAGGTTGCCAGTCCGGGTTCAGGACCAAGGTCTGAAACTGGAGTTGTAAAACGTAGACTGTTTTGAGGATCGAATTCCAAGTCCGAAGCTGCTTCTCCATTTGCTCTTTGGACTTCTCTCTGACTTGTGGAATTAGAGATGGGGCAAGGAGAAGGACTTCTGCACTCCACGCCTGGCTCAGAATCAGTATCAATAAGATACTCAAACTCAGAGTCTGGCTTGGTAGACGTAGTAGAGGTGGTCAAAGGTCTATTGGGAAAGGATATATTGGAATCATCGTCACCAGAGGTTTCGGCATCGAAGAGCCATGTGTGCAATGCACTTGGACTTCCGGGGACTGGAAGGTTGAGCTTGCTTTGGTTGGTCAAGTGGAACGGCATTGGAGAACTTGAACAACTTGGAGAACTTGGATAAAAGCTGTATCATAGAGGACAAGTGTATGTGGCACGACATAAGAGTTCTTGTAGTTCCTATTTATGTTAATCTCTTGTACACGCATTCATGATCTCTCACTCAAGCACCTTTACGACTACACCATCTCCTTATTTTTGACGGTATCTTTCGGATAATTAAGACAGCTATTACTCTCATGATTCTCTTCAGCGATCTCATAAATGTGAGTATCGTAACTTTACTCTCTAAACCTGCACTTTACTCGTGTTGGTTTACTCGCTAAACCTGCACTTCGCTCGTGTTGGTTTAAGCAAGAATAGCCACAATTCCCTATCCACTAATTAGCATTCCGTCCTTGTCACACCTGACCCTAAGTTCGAACACCCAAGTTTTTCTGTGTTCCAAAATTACTGTTGCAACGGAGAATGACCACCTCGGCTCTGTACCATGAATTCATGATAGACCCTAGTACTCCATCCGACAAGTGCAGCACCGTATTATCCATTATGTCATATCATTTGTAGCAACCAGTAACCTGTGTAGGCACTGAAACCATGATTTCCGTCCCAAGGAAAGATAATGCCCAGGCCGAGTTCCCAGCCTAACAAAGAAAGAACAAACAGGAAGAAATGATCGAAACTTGGGAAAGTAATTAAAGAAACCAAAATGGGCTATCACCGTTCTAACTATTGGAACTGTTAAACCTTCGTCGTTGACGATCAAGAGAAAAAAACAAAATGAACGGAAACTGTAACTTGTGGAACTAAAGAGCAGAGGTTGTAGATACAAAAGTCAAGTTCTCGCTCCTGTTTCCTTGGCCAAGCCCCCCCGCTTAAAACCCACGATACATGCCAGTGCTTACAAATCATTCTCTGCCCCGGGAGTTCCACCCCCTACATTCCCCGCCAGCTAACTAAGAATCTCTCGTGCCCATAACTATAAAGAAACGAAATAATCGTGCCAAGGTTGCTGCGTGCGGCCGGAACCCCGGATGTTCGCTGGCTCACGACCTGGGCACTCCTACTGAGTGCCTGACAGCTCAACATCATATTACGGCTCAACATCACATTGTGGCTGGTTTTCAATATTAATAAAATAATATGTATTAATTTGTATTATTAATTATTTAGTTAAGTGAGTAAAATTACATTAATCTTAAAGACTGCGTGATATCTTGGCATGCTAGAATAAAGAGAAATCTACAATTGAAAAATGTTTCATAGTGGAAGAAAGATTTCTTTTGTCAACCCATAATAAATCCGAATTACCAATATCATCAATTATGCTGCAGCAGCCAAGGTTGCGAAATCTTTTGTAAAATATAATGCTACTACTTTAAAATGTTATGTTACACTACAGGGCTATCTTCAGCCACAATGTGATGTTGAGCCACAATGTGATGTTGAGCCGTAATGTGATGTTGAGCTGTCAGGCACTCTGTAGGAGTGCCCAGGTTGTGAGCCAGCGAACATCCGGGGTTGCGGCCGCACGCCGCAACTTTGGCACGATTATCTAATAAAACCCCAATAGAACAATTTGCAACCCCACAGCACGGCCTTAGATAGTTGAACACTACATGTTGTAAACTGAATCACCTCACAATAATAGAACTACTTTACTCTAGTGTATTTCGTAAATAGAAGAAAAAATAAATTTTCACTTGACTAAGTCAGGCAAGTAGGCTAGATAGAAGATTTCGGACGGATGTGATAAAATCTATGGGCACCCCTACGCCATAGGGTTTCTACCGCTGGTGAGGGAAGAGGTCGAAGGATAACTTCTCTGGACAACAATCTCTGAAAGGGAAGGAACAGCAGTGATTTCGCCGAGGTTGTTAAACGGTGTTGTAGGTTACCAATTCGTGAGGTTCTAGCAACGCTGCCGCCCTTTCATGGCCATACCTAGCTGCGAACATGAGCGGTGTTATGCCGACACAATTCGGCCTGGCGGGGCTGACTTCCTTCCGCCCTAGTAGTATTTTCACCACCCCTTCGTGTCCATTGCGAGCAGCACACGAGAGCGGTGTTAGGCCGTAATTATTTGGCCTGTCGGGGTTGACCCCTCTCTGCTCGAGAAGTATCTGCACAACGCGCTCATGTCCTTTCCCGGCGGCACGGGAGAGGGGTGTTTGGCCGGAATTATCCGGCTTATCCGGATCGAGCATTTTCTGTCCGAGCAGCATTTTGACCATTTCGTCATGTCCATTACGAGCCGCCCATGCAAGTGGTGTATACCCCGAAAAGTCCCTTCCGTTGATATCATAAGTTCTCCTCACTATTAGGGTATCTGCAACCTCAACAATCCCGAAGAAGGAAGCACAATGTAGTCCATTGAATGAGAAACTGATACCGAAATCCTTAACATATAGATGCCGTGCTTGTCTTAAAAGCAATTTGCTGGATATGTGGCCATCGTATTGCTGAAGCAGATTTAGCGCAAGTGATCTTGCGCGCTGAGAGAGGTCCTTCTTTGCATGGGCCCCCCAGTATGCCGAACAGTATTCTAGAAAGGGTGTGCTAAGGATGTCGGGAGAGGGATCGGCTGAAATAGCCTTGACATCTCCAGAATTCAGATAAGTCAAGCAAATCTCTGCCATTGCGGCGTGAGGTCGGTCGAACGTATCCGGATGGACTGAAAGATACTGTTTGAGAGTAATGTGGATCAGTCGCACAGTTGATGCCTTCTTATCGACAGTGATAAGCCCTTGACAGCAGTCCACCAATATCGACATCAAAGGGACGTTGTCGGCCTCGAATTCCGTGGAACCTAGCTCGACAGCTAGGGCGTGGCAGAGTTCAGCCGCTGTCAAAGGTCGTTCCGCATGACTGATCCACATCAAAGCCATCATCCCAAATGCCGACCTATCCCCATCCTGCTCGTTTATCCGCTCGATGGTCGCCCCGTAGGCGCCTCCCAACCCCGGTCCATCTAGCATTTTTCTAAGCCTTTCCCTCCTCCTTCTTATTGTTGATTCTTGCAAAATTGAGTCGATACACAAGGAAACGAGTAGAAACCTAAATGTACCTATTAAGTTAGTGGACAATTTGAATGGAATTCTCAGCCCTTGCATCTACGCACATTTCAGACATCTTTTCAGGAATCTCTCGCAGAATGTCGGTTTTTAGCCCCTCGCTCATAACCTTAGGCCTTCTATCCTTGCTCAGTCTCACATGAAGGAATTTAATCATATCGTCTTTCCTTGGGGATATAGATACACTGATCACCCGTACGGTAAGACGCTCTTCGATCTCATCACGAATATGGGGCCTTCCAGTCACCAATATTCGAGTGCCAGGGCACTTCTCAAGAATTTCTTCCAGAGAGTCAAGGAGCTTGGCTCGTTGCTCTTCCTCGCATTCGTCCATGGCGTCAATACACATAAACGTCGGCTGTAAGGATGTGATTGCCTGTAACATCTTCACGATGACAGCGAGTTCCGGTCCGCGCCCACACTTGGTCTTTTTATGCTCTTGAAAGACCCGGTATACTTCCCCAGGAATTATCTCCATTCCGCTAACGATCTGCTTTAGCAAGGAGCCTAGCATACTTCTCGCAGACTGCTCCCCGCGCGCCGCGAAATCAAAGTAAAAACCTAAAACTGGAATGTTTTGTCCGATGACCTGCTTGCACAGCCTCTCTACCACTAGCGAGCTATCAACATGGCTTGTTAGCAGGAGATCATTTCCTCCCCTCTCCGGTGAAGAATCCCTGTTACCAAATAAACGTTTTGCCCACCCCCGGGTTCCCATAGCAAAACAGGACTTTCTTATCGCCCCCACCCTCAGACAATCCGCACCATCTCCGATATTCCTCTGCTTCAATAAACCATTCTCCAACATGGTCGACACAGCGATCTTGAATATCGCAATGCCGTAAACCAGCATCTAGGGGTGATAACCACGCTAGGAGCTGAGGCCGATCATCGGCGACAACATAGTTATTCCACACATTAAAAGAGTTCTTATTATAGGAGAAGCTGGTACTGTCATCGACTGGGCGTTTAGACATCTTCAACTCTTTGTTGCTTGCATAGTAGAAGAGGAAGGGTTTCTGAGTAAGGATTGTCGATGATAATGTCTATGGGAGCGGAAGAAAAGCGGGGCCCGGCGGAAGAAAAGCGGGGCTCTTAGTTTTGAAGCAGCGTTGCACACCAGGCGCCAAAGGAAATTCCAGTCAAGCTACCCGGAAGGTGTGTATCATTCTTTTCGCTATTATCGGTGCAAGTATTAGTAAGTAAACAAGATTTATTCATTGCTGCAACCAGATTTGCCATATGCGACATTATCCTGTGGGAGACATTGTCCTATCATGCTCTTTACTTGAACAAGGCATAGGGGGGATGTTTCCGTCGAGTACGAGGTAAGAGTTATCTCCCGGGTTAACTTAAAATAATGTTGCGAAAACAATCCGCTCTACGGTTTGTGAGTTAGAGAGCTTCGGGAAACACACCTCCCTTCCACAGCACCTTTCGCCTCGGAGTGCGAACGCCGAGGGCCGGATTGCGAATACCCTTACTGTACCGCAAAACCTTTTTGATTGGTTATCTAAAAACTCGATCAACCGATCATCGGAGATCTCGATAGAAATCAATCCCAACCCACAATCAGTGTTCCCAACCGTCCAGTCTGTCCGTCACAGGGGAGGACGGGACGGACTACGGTTCATGTTCCGTCTTTTTGGGGGTGCTAGGACGGGCTACGCCCCGGAACGTGAGGACCGGACGGACTATCTCCTTGACTGGTGCGACAGTGGAAAATGTTGTACCGCCCCTGTCATGTTTAAGACACTGCTGACTAAGGCACCTACTTCAGTATTCTCCAGTGATGATGCGCGTTGGTCTGGTCATACTGTTAATATTAGCCCTGGTCTCAAGTTTGCACATCTGCGAATATGTAGTAATTAACAAATTCTGCTTATTAACCAGTGTCTCAGACACTGACAGGGGCGGTACAACATTTTCCACTGTCGCACCAGTCAAAGAGATAACACTGTGAGCCGATGATTATGTTCAACATTTCGGCGTCCATGACAAGGATTAATTTTGAGCCTCACACGAAAACCCTGCATCCCAGGGGTTAAGGTACGGTAGCCCTTCAAGAGTGTGGTTACATTCGACTTTGTTTCCAAAATGACGTTCGCGAGTCCTCACCGATGCTTCGTTTGGTAGGCTAATCCCTCTTAGATGATAAAGCTTGAGGGAAAGTACAAAAGACGAAGCGCAAAAAAGTGTGATCGCAATAGACTCTAAGCGGAGTGGTGAAAGATAGAGGAACGGTGAACTAGATGGCTGCTCTCTCTCTAGCGAAGGACAGGCCTGGAGATATATCTCTCCTTCTATGATAACAACAAAACACTCCGGAAACTCGACGCACCCTAAAGAAACACACGCAGCTAACAAAACCTAATCCCTAATGATCACAAACAGTTTAGACCCATCCTAATATCCCATGATCCTCCGTGATCCTAAGGCCTATGCCCTGCCGGTTTGCCAACTCCCGTATGCCTAGGGACATAGTGTATGAAAGAAATAATGAAACCAAATACCCAATACCCATACCCTATGGCCGGAAACATCAACAAAACCATAAAAGAAATATCCTATCCCTAGCGGCATAATATTATGATGTGAGAACAGCGACCTACGGGAGAATCCCTAACCGCCGGAAATCAGAAAGCCCCATGCCCTATAACCGTATCTCTCCCGGCCGCATATCCGCATATCGTGCATGTATATCGGCACAACTGCCTAACCGCATGCCCGATAAGCAGCCCAAACTAGGCGTCCTTCTCCAACCGGCGCACCATAAGCTCTATTCTCTTAATGACCCGACCCGGGGGTTGGTACCTCACCTATGACTCTGCTAAAAGCGGATACCTAGTAGGCCCTTGATCAAGACCTTCCAAAACCTGCCTGAATAGCCTAGCCGGAGAAACTTGGTCTGTTCGCAATAACAAAGGTGCCCGGCCAACTAATCACTCTCGCCGAGGAGTGACTGGCGGCGCCCAAACGCATGCAGGTAGAACCCAAAGACTCATATTCACCAAGATTCTAATCTCGTGATCAAAACGTTCAAACCCTCCGTTGCCTGCTAAATTACCGCCTGGACCCGGTGACGCCGGAGTAAAAGTAGAAGCCCAAAAGCTTGGAACGCGCTTGTGCCGATCTCGACCAGTCCAGATCTTAGCCCTGTACTCGTAATTCTCTGACGTTGGAGAACACAACCTGAATTGCATAAGGGCAAAAGGTCGGCCAGAGCCTCAAAATTTTGGTGTATGCAATAGCAGTCGTGTCCGCAAACGTCAGAGAATTACGAGTATCATACCAGGTGTTTTCCTAGTAATAAAGTTTGAAGAACCGGTCCACTCTTTAGTTTTCCCAGGCACGCACTGGAAAAAAATTAACTACAGGTACTCGTGCAGTCACTCTCTCTTACCTCATGAACCCAGAAGAAGAGAAGAAAAGACCGAGATTTTTCGGAGGCGTAATATCTAATGTAGCCTACGCAATTTGACTCCTGCTGTCTTGGTGTGTTATCAAGGTGTGGTGATATCATCGACCGGCACAATACTAATGCGACTCCGTTGTTTGGCCGTTGCCGGAAGAGAAAATGATCTTTTCAACTTCTCGACCCAACATAAATTTAGTACCATGAAACCATGATATCTCCCACCCCCCCCCCATTGCGGTATGTAGACTCCCGAAGAGGCACCAAGGCACCCCGATCTCCCGTGGCTTGTAATATACGAAGGTACAGTACGTAAGTTTTGAATATTTTACTAGCAGGGGATGTTCGACTAACAGGGGTGAGGAGGTGAATTGGGTAACCACTATGCCCAATTCGCCGTCCTTATACCCAATTTGCTGCCTTGGCCCCTGCTAGCGTAACACCCCCTGCTAGTAAAATATTCAAAACTTACGTGCTGTACCTTCGTAGCATTGACTCGGGGGTTGTCAGAAGCTTCGCTCCAAAGAACCAGACACACTATGAATTCCCGAGTTCACTGGTTCGCTAAGTGCAAATTGAAACGAAAACCTGGAAAAATAAAAGGGCGAGGGGATCTGCAACCCCTTGCCCGAAACCCTCCTTGCGACCCACTGCAACGGTGGAAACTTGAACTATTAAACCATGTGCTATCTCGCTGGGCCTCCCTTCCTGGTAAGGCCTAGAAAATTTAATATCTCTCATCCCGATCTCGGCAGGAGGAAGAGAGCTACGGTACATTTTTGCGGTGTTTTTAGCCTACATTCCCGTGAACGGAGTTCGTAGCACACGGCTCAATTATCCAAGTTTCTACAAGCGCAGCTCTGTACTAGTACCATACTCGAGCTGCAACTACACCTTCCAACAAAAAAAAGCAATTGGCGCGCTCAGCCACGTTCGCCTGGTTACACCCAAAGAGCGGGGTGGAGAGTGAGTTTTCCCGTCTATCCCAAAAGCTTGACTGTGCCTCGAGGGGCAAAGGCAAAGGAACAAGAGATTCGCAATTGAGAGCCCCTCGGTAACGAGATTTTACCAGTAGTCATATACCACCAATTGTTTGACTGTGTTTTTTTTGGAAGCCGGGAATCCTCAAGTGTATCGCAGCGATCTACCGTACTATACTCGAGTACTCGTACTATATCCCTGTAAAGCCCTCGGGCTATCTTGCTCTCCCACAATATTATAAATTTATCCTAGCCTCTCCCCCAGTCGTTGCTCACAAGTGTTGTCGAGTAAGCCGAGCACACATCGAGCTGAATGTGAACCAAGAATCGCAAGTGAAAGACACATGGTGCAGAATCTCCCTTGCAGAAAATGCTTGTTCCCAATATGTGCACCTATGAGAGGAGCTGTGTGCTGGGCTTACTCGCATCTTGCATTTATTTCAGCCCGAGAGCGCCATTGTCGTTGTGGGACAACAACGATTGAGGCTCCAGCTTCACTAATTTTCGCACTATGGAGCGGGGATGGACCGTGTGGTTGGATTGTGGAACGGTAGGGCGAATGGGTGTGCTGGGTGGATTTTGTGTGGAAAATGCGGGGTGAGTGGCGTGGGCGGGAGAGTCTCACGCTCTAAGCCCCACGGGAATTTTCCGCGAGACCACGAAGCCTTGTGTCAACGGGCCCTGAAGGAACACTAGTCTACGGTATCCGCTTACCGTAACAAGGCATTTACAAAAGGTCCAAATAAGGTAAGGTATATTCAAAGAGAATAGACAGTTCTCGAGAGTAATATCTAAGGGAGATGCTGATACCTTAGCAATTGCTGAGCCTGCATAGGATCACTAGACTAAACACTCCACCCGTTCAACTGGGGACTCTTCGGCCACAGGAATTACTCAACTTTGGATGACAAAGGTCCCTCAACAACACAATTCCGAGGTATGTGGATGGACTACCGGCAGAGGTTAGGGAATAAGATAATCGAATCGGATTTAGAAAAGAAAGGGATATCAGGTGACATAAGAGTTCGAAAAAAGACAAAACACAAGCGATTGGCGAGATAATACTACTATCCCTCCAATAAATACTATTAATCGCGCGGTTAATATGCTGCGACAGTAATTCAAGTATGAATTGGGTTTTTTTGAGACATTAACCTATTATTAACTCATTATTGGTATTCTAAAATGAACCCGTGAGGCAAACTCCAAGGCGTCCCACAACATTCATCGCCGAATTACAAGTCCCAACCAAGTATGGCCGCTCAGATCGATACGGATAATTTGCAATACAAATCTCTGATCACCGCCTTTCTGTACTTCATTCCTATTATTACCTTAAAATCTCGTATTATTTCCACTATCTCCATCGCAAGGGTTAATCTCCAGTCTATTAGCAATAGGTTTTGTCAAACAGGTTACCAGAATTGCGAATGCTAGTTGATAAGTTCCAACACACTCAGCCCACTCAGACCTTACCGTGTGAGGAAAAAACTAATCTTTTTTAGAGGTTTTTTTATCTTTGAGTGCGGAGATTACCCCCCACTACGGGGATAATGGATTATGCGAGATTTTACGGTAGTAGGAACGAGAAAATTCTTCCTGAATAGAATAATATGGTCTCCGGCGGGGGGCATGACGAATACCCGCTCGTAACGAACGGGGGTATTTGGCGAGCGAACAATTAATTTGTCAAAGCAGGGTAACAAAAAAAGAGTTGCTAATGAGCCCTGCTCGTCACGCCTCTACTGAAGACTGCACAATTCGGTATTACTGTATGTTTTCTAATAACCTCATCATCGGAGGTCCCGCGGTATGGGTTTCCAGTAACCAGCTTCGCCGTTACCTTTAGGTTCTAGGCCACCGCTCCCGTACTGGGGAGAGGGTCCAAGACCCCCCCGTCGGCTATCAGCTGAGGGGTGACACACGCCGTTCCGATATCCAATCAGCGAACACCTTTTGCTTTGAATACAAATTTTCCTCCCTTCATTGACCGGCTCATCTCTTCAAGGAAGAGTAGACCTTGCGCTATTTTAAAACCAGGATAAGCAGCATCAAGCGGCATGACCTACTAGTATTTCTGGGCGTAAATCGCAACTCAACTGCCTACGTTCTATAAAGGGGATCTTCAGGTACGGGTAAACTGCCGATCCTAATACATTACTTGTGGGCAAAGGTGAGCTGCCTAGATACTGAGTCAAAATAGGTATTCGAACGTGTTAACGTACTGAACCCCGGCTCGTTCCTGTGACATGTATCCGCTATAGAAGCTAGGCATAATATGGTGTTCCAATCCCTTATTTTATTTTAGGAGGGCGGAGCTCCGTGAATCGTGACCCGAAGATGCGAATTGCTCAAGATATCTCTTGCTCGAGAAACTTGGAGCTAGGAATCACTCGGTTCAAGCTGCAAATAAAGTGCTCTAGACCAAATTTTTCAACGCTTGGTCACTGATGCGGAAGGTAGATGATATTAGCGGCGCCCGTAAAATTGCAATTGAGCCCCAGAACTCAACCATGCGGCTCGCAAAAACATGGTTGATGGCCAAGTTGCCAGGGTAAGCCTCGGATCCCCGGTCCAGGGCGACTTATATCCCCAGCTACCTACAATCCCGGAATCTCATGACGGGGGTAGTGCATAAATGTTTTCCATCAGATCGCGTCCACGGACATGCACGTACGACTCTCTCTATTTTTTTTTCCTTCTTTATTTTTCTTGTACCAAGATGTCTAGTCACCGGTAGGCCCATGGGTCAAGCCTAGTGACTCATGGGACCTTCTTTATTCAACCGTTCTCGAGTGATAGGAACTTTCCTAGCTGAAAATTGTAGGCTCGCCGATTTTGAGAGAACAGTGCTCAAGCACGCCAGTTCCAAATCATAGCCGGCACAGCCACTTTGGTGGTTGGGTGCGGTTTCTTTTCTTTTCTTTTCTTGTTGTTGTATTCTGGCACGCTAAACGAATAAGACGGCGACGTTGGATTTAAGTTCCACGAAATAAACGGTAGCGCTGCGCAATAGCACACTTCTCCTGTGGCGGTGTCACGAGTGATATCCATGATCAACCTCTCAATACTCGCCAAAGCTTAATAGTCAGCCAACAAATAACTTCATTCACCTCTCGCCCTGACGGGGTGCTCCGCTAGATACTGGAGACATTGAGCTATCACATTTATCCGCACTCATCTCCTTGGCTCCGAGTTCGCAAGTATGTTGAACATCGCATACAGGCCACGGATATGGCTTGGCGACGGGTAAGCAATCCTCCGGTATTTCAGATACGGCAAGGGATCAACGCGTAGAAGCAAAAAATAATAATTGTTGGTGTCAGGGCATCCCCGCATGAGGCGCATTACGAGCACTCCATACTCTGAGTAGGGAGAGGAGGAAAATGTGGTGTTGGAGCTGAGTCTTCTCACAGCCCGTCTCTCTCTCGTGGAACAGAGCAGAGCCTGGATCGCTGGTGACCCGGCACTGGGTTTATGATTTGCTTTGTATGCGGCACTGCCGTTAAACCAGCGATTATAGTGATTTAGGCTAATTCTAATTGCTAGGGTCAACATTTTCTGCTAGACTGAATCATGATCACAGATCAACTGACGTAGGCACCTTATGCGTCCTGCTTTAGAGGCTACGTTCCCAGATCCGTGCCTGATGCCCAAAGATTTCCCGACCGCAGTAGCTCGTGTGTCACAAAAGAGACGCGCCGATTCATGAGAGAGGGTTCTGCCAGGCGTCCGTTCCAGCCTATTGGGTCATGGTGCAAGTGCACTCTGAGTGGTCAATATGTTAGTGCCAACCACCTTTTAACTACATCTGCTTTGGTAAATTGGAAACGGGCAGCGGGTGGCAAATAGGCAAGCAACTTGAGCCTCCACTCATATCTCGTGGCCCGAGCTTTGGAAGATGTCAATGTTACTCCACTCCTAATATTGGCGAGACGGCGATTACATGGGCCGACTGGAGAATGACTGCATATTGCGAGCTAGGCGTGAGAAAGCTTAATGCATAGAGGCAATGTTCCTAGGAGAGACCCCAGGGAATGGATGTATGGAACTTTTTTTTTCGCGTACCGAAAGATCAGGTCTGGCCCTATCTTCTATTTCTATTGGTCGAGTGCAAAGAACCGTGTTAACTACAGTAAGTGTAGGATCTGTGGTAAGATTAGCGGAGGGGGCGCAAACTTGGATTGGTGACAGGCTGTCAGTGCCGTCGGAGAAGATTCCTCAGCCGCCAAAAATATACTCTAACTTTAGGGAAGTGCCGATTATGTTTAAGGCCCAGTAATCTATCTTGGAATGAACATCGTTGGTGGATATGCAGGTCCCATGCTCTGTCTGTCAATGATTATTGGCTCTAGTTGGGTATTGGAGATATACAGATCGAGTTGTCGTAAACCCCTACCCACACCTCCCAGTCCGACTAAATCTGAAACTGACAACTCTATTCTGGGACTTAGGGCGATGTCTGCTGCCTGGCTGGTTATGTCATACCGAAGGCAGGGATCTTCTAGGAACATCGCAAGAGGTACCGTGCCTGTTAGTGTGATTCAGAGTATACCCTTCCTCCATCATATTGAACACGTCGAATTCCGGACCCTATAAGAGGCTAGAATCCTGTCAATAAGGTCCTCCTCCAGCCCAAAAAACTATATCATATCACCACTCGACTCAGCGCATACTCAGAATATAACACTCATCAGACATTTCGACACATTGCTTTCCGACCCTCCAATACTCCAGAACTAGGCCGCCGCCAAAGACGAAGACCACTAGGATCTAGATTTATTTGCAGTATCCAGTAATACGTCAATATTCACCAACATCTTACAAAATCGCTCCAAAACCCATTGAATCACCACCACGCATGTCTGGTTATAATCACTACGGCTCCTCGAGTGTTTCTACGCCGATGGACGAGGACGAACGCGAATGGTATGGGATCTCAGACCCAAAGGAACGCAGGAGAGTCCAGAACAGGATCGCTCAGCGAAACTATCGTGAGAAGCAGAGACGCAGGCTTGCGGAACTGGAGAATCGACTGGCGGAAACAAATGTTAGAATCAGCAATCCAATTCTGGAGCCTTCTAACTTTTCCAGAGAATATGCCGAGCATCTTCTCCAGGACCCCCAATCTGGTGACAACAGCTGGTCCGCTAGCCCTAGCTTCCCTATTGCCAGCACTATGGAGCGCAGCTACAGCCCTTCCCCACGGCCAAATCCTGTCATACCCGTTTCTTCATGGTTAGACGCCACGAGGCCAGTCCAGAACAGCGAACAGTTCCTCGCACTTCACATGTTGAAGCTCTCCAACGCGATTGAAATCCACCTGCGGCATTTGAATATTAGTAAGGAGCAGCTGGCGAACCCACGATCATGGTCACCGTTCGTAATATACCGCGACGCCTACGGAAATTGTCATGGCCAAGGTTATGAAATAGAACAGCTTGTAAATAGCATCCGAGTCAGCATGCCTGGCCTTGCCCCCATCGACCTTCAAAAGTCAGTTCCCCACCACCCATACATAGACCTCATCCCATACCCGGGCCTTCGCCGCACCCTTCTCGAGATCCTCCGGGAGCATCCCAACTCTATAAAGCAGGTAGAGCTTTGCTACGACATCGAAAGCGGAGGACTGAGACTTTGGGGACAGTACTCCTGGCTTCCAGACAGCTACGAGCTAACAGTTGAATTCGCCGCGAAGTGGGGATTCCTCTTCCGTCGCGACCCAGAAGCCCTCACAGCGACCAATTTCTGGCGCCGCCAGCGCGGGGAAGCTCCCCTTCGTCACGAACACTTTGGCTCCACGCATGGCCATGGATACCGGGGGGGATTCCGAGATCTGAAGCTGGTTGGACTATTGCGGGATGATTTGTAAAGTGCAACATAGCCACTCCTTCGACGCTATCGAACCACCAAACCTATATCTCAGATTGACGCCAACGTTGCCCACAGGTTTTTTTCACCGGTGCGGTTTTATCCAGCTCACGTATCATTCTGATTGATAGGAATCGAATCCGATGCAACGCGAGAATTGAACACCTATCATCTCCCCTTCATCCGCATAACTGAGCCTCCACAGCCCACCTCGCTGCGATACGGGAAAATTGCGACGTATGATATGAGGGCCCTTGTGGGCCGTTGATAGACCTAGGAATACTCCTACCTGAGCCATCAGTCGCCCAGGTAGGAATCAAGGCCCAGTCTCGACGGAATGTTTCCACCATCCTCCTCCTCCGGATGACTCATTCGATATTCGCATTGTTTCTTTTTTTAAAAATAAAATAAAACAGAAGGAGAGAAAGCTATCACGAAAGAAGCCATCCCTATATACATCTGCAGTGCATATAGGGCCTGTTTGTCTGTGTGTTCCTGGAAACAGATAACTGGCTTCGATTTCCTCAATAGATTCGACCTTCTTTTTATCCCCTTCCAAAAATCGTACTATTGGCTTTTTTGCGGGCTCCTTCGGAATTGCCGAGCATCCGGCTTCAGGAAACCCCAGATCTAGGCGCTGATTCTGAATCCCTTCTTTCTTTCTTTCTTTTGCCTGTTTTTTTGAATTTTTGAATTTTGAGCTTCGCCTCTTTGTATTTTTAGTTCCTGAGTTTGTTTTCGCCATTTTTCTTTTGCCTTCTTTGTTTTGCTTTGTTCTAGAGTACTCTAATAAAATCGGTTAGCCGCATATATATTTTTTAGTAGGATAGATTCCAATTTGTGAATTGATTGTGGTATCATGTAGTTACCTTATTGCTTCTGGTAGATCCGTGGATTTATTGGAGATTGGTTGATGTGCGTTGATGGGGGGCAACGACGAAGTCTTCCTGGGGTGACATGGTGCCAACCTCCAGGTGAAGGGAACCCTAACCCAGATTCTGGCCCGCCGGCTGCCCAATAACTTTAAGGGTGGTTTAGTAACCAGATAGAGGCCAAAATGCCAAAAATGCAGCCTTTCGAGCTATTATATTTCCACACACATCTTGAAACTCGGCTTTGAATTTTTTTTTTGAAATCTTTTAGCAGTCTGAAGTATAATTTATATTTATTTCAGTTTTTTATCCAGAGTTTGTAGAGAGCTGCTAGCACATGAACTCGATAATGTGTGTTACAATACATCTGCCCCACACAAAAACCCCGGTCTTGGCAGGTTCCTTGAGGACATGGAGATTTTCTACTCCTCACTATTATAGGGTAATCGAAGGGAGAAGTCCCACACTTTTTTGTATGGGTGCCAGTATTGCAAATTAATTTTTGAACATCTTTCCATGCTGTTTCGTCACTTTAGTGTTTCGGTAATGATATCTCGAAAACTAGGAATTTTGGTGTGTTTTAGCTCCCATCAGGTTACTAAACGACCTCAACTGCCCCACACATGATTTGCATGATTCTCCTTACCCGGGGGGCAGTGTTGGATGACAAGAGAGGGCTATGGAGTATGATAAAAACTTATGCGGACGGATTCTTCTACACAGTAACGTGCTCTTATATAAGAATATTGAGCCCCAATACGAGGCAGCGGCAAAAATCTTGATAGCGCTAAGGTCAACTAGTATCTTACCAAACTAAGGATTGAATCATATACCATCACTCGTATTTCGGTTGGATTCGACTTCAAGCTGTGGCAAATTACCAAACCACAAGAGAAGGCATTATAAGGTGAGGTACATACAGTAAGCTTACCGTTTGTCGTCATCCAATTATAATCTCGGATCTTAGTGTGGTACTCATATCATTGCCAAGAATGCCGTAAGGGGGAAGAAAATAGTAGGACAGGCCCGATCACAGACCAAAAAGTTCCTGTTGGGCTGTGCTGTTGGGGGTAATTTCAAATCAAGCAGTTATAGATTGAAATTCCTCTGAGAAGAACTTTATAAAATTTATGTAGGTGATTCCTAGATATGAGTGAAGCCACCTAGGCAATGTGTTGAATTTTAAATATTTTGGGCGGCTGATGATTATTCGGAATACCCCTGTTTTTGTAGGGAATCCGGTTGTCCCACAATTTCTTCACTCGTATGATGCTAATCCTAACAGATATTTTTCACAATCAGTTCTTCGGGGTTCTTAACCCTTCATTTTTCTTAAAGTTAAATCCACAGAAGCCCCATGAAAAAGTGAAAATGCACAGAGAGAAAGAGAAATCATGGAGGAATTTCAGCACTGGTGGTCTTTGTGAAATCGATAATAAGGAACCCACAAAAAGGACTGGAGAGTTCATACATAGTGTACCCAACTTCGTATACTAGACTTTGTTTAAGCAGATACCAAATATCTATCATTGGGGCGGCAGACCCCAAAGGCTAGAGGTTATGCTGCTTCGACGTGACGGGAACACATTAGATGGAAGAGGAATGAAGGGCAAGAATATGATGGAGCAAAATTAACTGCGATGAAGATTGCAAGCTATAACTGAGCATTCTCATAAAACATACTACCATCGCACCCCATCCAAGCCCGAAATAAAGCCCGAAGAATTGTCACTTTTGTTTATCAAATCACAAGATATCACTCACATCTTCCAAAATTGCTGTGAACCTAGGACTTTTGTCATCACCAAGCTAGTATTTTGTTGAGAAATTTTCAGCCTCGCATTTTTAATTACCCCTTTTCATCCTAGTCGCGTGGCTGGGCTTTGATTCTTGACAAGTGATCTCTGTTGAGGAACAAGATTTCGGAATATCGCAAGTCTTGATACTGAACCATCAATACTATCAGTTTCTTTTCTTTTCCATCATTCACGTCATGGTGACTAACTCTCATTCAACTCTAATCACCTGTTTTTCCTAGAATCAATGCAGCTTGAAAAGTCTCTCAAGTACTAAAGTTAAAATAGTTAACATCTTTAAATAGAATTGGATTAATCCCTGTTCATGAATAGTTTGGGCTGTTTGGGCGGCCCGGGCTTTTTTGGGTCGGGTTCGGGTCGGGCCCGCCATGGTTTGGGCCGGCCGGCCCATTGCGAGGCTTGACCCCATCCACCGGGCTCTGGTGTCCCGGGAGCAGAAACTCATAATTCCTGAACACCAAACAGACCGAGTTAGACAGGGAGTTGAAGTCGGGTGCGCTATGATAACATATACCAACATTACCATCTCATAGGAGACGATTCGCCCAATGTTCTCAAAGATCCGGGGGGGGACTGCCAAGAGCCTGGACGGGACGGGACGCCAAAATGCGGTCCACACCCGTCCTGGAAACCTCAGGACGGCCGTCATTGTGTTGGACGGCGGGCCCTGCAAGGTAGGAAAAATTACCGTGGGGGATTGCAGGGGACTGCGGGGGACTGCGGGGGACTATGTATGAATCCTATCGACCGCGTTTCCTTACACCTTCCCCGAGCAGATACAGAAATTCATCGAATAATATCTAAAGAAAGCGAATGCTATCTGGTAGAGATAAATTGGCGTAGAACCTTTCCCATGATATACGGCAAGGGAAGGACATCAAGCAGAACCCTTGATATTGTCTATGGTGGGATTAACTCTGACGTGAATCGGATGGAAAGCACCTTGAAGGAACTGGAGTTCTATTCACTTGGTCTTCGTTCTTCCTCTGTTATCTGAAATTGATGTCTACTTTTATCCTTTCGTTTTACACCCATTTTCTGCTCTGCTTTAGCGGTCAACCTTATAAAGCTACGAGTTTCATGTGTTAAAACACGCCTGTGAGACTCACATAATCGCATACCCATCTTGCAGTCTCCATATTGCTAGACTTTCGGGGTGGTGGGAACATAGGATGGGGTAAGCAATCCGGTCAGGGATTGCTTACTAATTGGGGTTGGTTCCAGAGCTGTGATGAAAAATTTCCCAGCCAAACATAAAACCTTTTTCACGGGGGACGGCGGGGGTAGAGTCCTTTGCGTAGGGGCGCAGGGCAAGTTTCGAAAAAGATGGGACTGTTGAAATTCACGAAGATCCCATACCTGCACTATCGTCGGAACACTGATGGAACATGGCTGAGAAGAATTGGGTTCGATTGCTGCCGCACGACTGACTAGTATGGTATCAGATGGGTTACGGCACGTTTGGTTGAGACGTTAGTTAAAGGGGAAAGGCTTGGTATGTTTTAGGGATTGGCACTAGAGAAGACTAGAGGTGAGGGATTAAGGTTTACCAGGAGTTGGAACGTTTAAGTGTCACACTATGATAGTTAGGAAACAGACGGTGGTGTCAGGACTGTGCAGGATCGCAGTGGATGGGTGAAATGGTATAGGAGGATGAAACGAAAGGGATGGCAGAAGGGAGTAGAAGTTTCGGGAAACCTGTTTGGACTCAGATGGTGAGAGACGAGTGGAGAGTGTTGCGGAAGATGGATTCTTTTCTGTATGGTCAAGATTGTGTATATATAGGACAAGTCTGGAGACGTAGGAAGAACAAGAATCTCAAGGTACTCTCACCTCATCATAGCCCAATATTAATTTTAGGGACGGGACCGCTTAACGCCGTCCACCGCCGTCCGCCTTCAGGACGGACCAGTGTTCCCAACCGTCCGGGGGGACTGCCAAGAGCCCCGGACGGGACGGGACGGTTATCTGTAGTCCGTCCGGGGCGGCCTAAGTGCAGGACGGCCGTCTTTGGGCAGGACGGTGGGCCCTACAGGGTGAGACATTTTAGTTCAGGGCAGGGGACGGCGGGGGACTATTGAGGACTGCCGGGAAAGGGTGAGGATGGCTAGGGACGGTAGGGGACTACGGCGGACGGCAGGGGACGGTCGGGGACTGCAAGAGTGATGTCTCATGAGGTGAAAAGAATTCGTTTGGAGGTGTATGATTTCAGCTTGGCTGGTACAGGAAGTCCAAGCGCCGGGACTATAGTCCCCTATAGTCCGTCCGGTCCTCACCTTCCCGGGCGTGGTCCCTCCTAGCACCTCCAAAAAGACGGACTCTGAGCCGTAGTCCGTCCCGTCCTCCCCCGAAGACGGGCGGACTGGACGGTTGGGAACACTGGGACGGACAGACTACCCCGTTGAGAACACTGGATTCACCTACGAAGCTAGATGCTGGAGGACAAGTTCGTTGAGCAACATGACGGGCAAGGATGCGAAGGAAAGCAGTAGCCGTTATTTCTACGAGGCAGTGTCACACTGGCCTCAAATTGCACTCTGGTTTGCGCCTTTGTGGGAGCGTAGCAGCCCTATCGCATTCCAACCACTGCTAACTACTAACATGAGCTGTGTTGGGCTTTATTATTTATCTGGTTAGTTTTGACCTCTTCCTGCTGGAGTAATATTTTCACCATCCCCTGATATCCAGCACCAGCGGCACCCAAGAGGGTATCTGGTTGCAAGTGTGTGGGTTGTTGGGATTCATGTTCTCACACGAGTAGTATTTTTACCACCCCATCTCTATTCGAAGGGCCATACTTGAGGGCTGTTTGGCCGCCGTTATTTAGCTCGCCTTGGTTGACTTCTTCCCACTCAAGAAGTGTTTTGCCAGCACCCTGATATCCACCGAGAATGGCAAACATGAGCGGCGTTCTGTTGGCGTTCCTTGGCTTACCGGGGTTTGCCTCTTCCCACCAAGATATTATAGAATTTTCACCCTCCGGAATGTCCAAAAGGGGAGGCAAACGAGAGCGGTGTTCAGCTTGTACTGTGCAGCCCCCCAGCAAAAGCCATGTTGAAATGGGATTTACCGTTGCCTGTAGAATGGGCCTTGCCTCTACACGGACACTAATTGTGCAAAATCCCCTTTCTTGGCTTACGTAAATCTCGGCAAAAGGGAAACCCCGTTGTCCGGCTACTTTTGTTAAACGGTTGCGCAAATATTAGTCTAAGGGCGGGGCGGGCAAGTGCATACAAACCCCTCCCATAAAGGCGGATAGGGGAAGGGATAGAGAGATAATATAAAGTGCGAGAATTTCCGGTGCCAGAGAGAAGAGATGTAACTTAAAGTTAGTTAACTCAAGTGTGATGACGGTCGGAATACAGTATGCACATAGTTTAACCAGAATTATTCTTACATGCTAAGTGCTTGGGGTGGGATCTTTGAGATGAGGAGCGGGGGATGCCTATTTGTGAAGGAAAATCAGCCCACTAAGAGGACTTTGGTCCCTCAAATTAGCTCCCATTCCCTCAGCTCTAGTATCCTGCCCTAGCTTGTCAAGAGCGATCGCGCAGCTCACAACGCTATTGGATGTCGAGTTACACGAGTGGTGGTGAATGCATTTCATCCGTTTGTCCACCGCAACCTTTCTCGACAGGAGCATTGTGGTTGATGCTCATTCTGGGCATTATGAGCTCAGACCCTCTCCCCTGCTGGGCAAGGGAAGCTTTGACATTCTCCGGGCATTAGTGTTCAAATGATACTATACTCTACCTTAAATTCTAGCCGCAGAGCGCAATATCGGGGAATAATCTATTGCGCACTGCTATTGGATGACGGGTAGCAGAGCGTTTTTCCATAGGAGTTCCTCTGGTGGAAAGCCCTGATTAGTGAAGTTATCTCATTTCAAGCGAGTTTCGGTGTGATTTGATGACGGTTAGGTAAAAGACTTAGAGGTCAGATTTTGGTATTAGGTGGGGGGTCGTATGCAAGACAATTCTAATAAAGTGGTTAAATCAGATCTACAATATTCCTACCCCACAAAACGGACAAATAATCGGGTTCCGCGGGCAGTCAAATTAATGAGAATACTTGCATTTCGCAACCAACTGCATACCCCAACTTAATACTAACAATATTAATTTGGGCAACCTTAGCAACCAAAAATAAAATACACCTAGCCTTGCTCCCAGAGCGAGAGGGTGCTGCTGTAGGGGTTGGAATTGGCTGTATCATTTGCGTCTGGTGGCCATCGAGGGAAGTACTTTTACCGATTTTCAATGTGGTACTGTACCTGGTTGCGAGGTACAAGTGTTCGCCTTAATTTGACACCCCGCTGTACTCGGGGGTTGAGTTGCGATTGATGCAGACTCTCCAACCAAAGACAGTGCATAATGGCAAACAGTGTGAATAGGGTGCACCCTTATTCCCCGGTTATCTCCTCTCTAACTAATCATAATAGCAACGGAATGTGATGGAAGGTTATTCATCGGCCCACCTAAAAACTCTCGGGCTTATAATACTATAATACAATTCCCTGATAAGTGCCATGTTATAGATCGGGGCCATTTGTGTGATACATTAAAAAAGATGTCCTCCGAGGCACAAAAGCTTCGCCGCCTGTTGTGCAAGTAACTCAACTCTTAATGAAGTAGTGGTTCTAGGTGATATGCCAATGTCGAAGCATATGGTGAGAGGTTGGATGAACTACGATGATGTGAAATTAGCAAATTTCAAAATATGTACCAGAAACCTTGAGTCCTGCCCTGCAACAACATCAGGCATGGACTCACCTTCGATGAAACGTGACGAAATCCACCATCACCAAAGAACAACCATATCCTCGGCCACCTTCTTTACCCACGGCACTACGTTTTTACCATACCCGTGGCTACACACCTTTCACCTCGGAAGCAACTCGGATAAGTACAAGGCAGGATGTGGGGGTGAACTAATTGGTTGGAAGATTCGGCAGGTGCAGGAAGTATGCAAAAGCGGAAGGTTCTTTTTTCATGACAAGCATATAAGGAAGCCGGTTCTTCTATTTGTTCCTCCACCTTTTACCTATCTCACACGCAGTTTCTCTGCTTTATCTTTTATCTCTGTTGGTCATTTATTTCTTAGTCCGTTGTTATCTTCAACTTCATTCTGAGAAGGCACTCCCTGATCACATTTTTCCTATTCAATAAAAGGCTTGTGTCGTTCGGTTATCGAGGATTGGATCCACTGAGCCCCATCGAACTTATGGTTGTTCAGGACTGATCCTCCAGTGGATTACCGCGCTTATCTCCTTATTTCTCTCTAAACTCTCTTATTCCTCCTCAACCGGACACTCCCGTGTTAGAAGAGGCACCTCGCGGCGAAATTCGCTCCGTAAACAGTGGAGAGATCTATCGCGCTCCCGAAAGATCTGCAATGCATCTCAACGATCGGTCACACTCCGGCAACTACACGTCCCACCAACAGTTTGGGCCAGATACCGGTATTTTACCTGAGGGGATACAAGTATGATAGAGCGGGGAGATAGAGGCGCTGCAGGTAGATTCCGTGGTACGGGGTTGTCGGGGATGATAGGAAAGAATACAGATTCAGTGGAAAAATAATTAGGACGGCAGTAATTGAGACCAAGAACTCATGCTTGCTATTTGGGAGTCAAGCTGGCCAAGGGCGAGGCCTGTCGTAAGAGTTATACAGTAGGGTATGCACAAGGTTCCACAAACAGCGCCGCTTTTCGTCCGCCGGTGACCTGGGGTTGTCCCCCGACTCCACCATCCATCACCCACAATGTCCTAAGCGGCAAAATCCAGAAAATGTCGCAGTCTTTCAACAATAATGCCAACTCTCTGAAAACTACTGTCATTAACTATAAAATTGCCGATGAGCGATTCAACATACTTCCCTGGCTATCCCCTCTAGAGCCTAAGTTACGGCATCAGGGGATCAAGGGCATCCGGATGGAGAATATCGGGGAGCAGCTCTTACAAAAGGAGGAATCTAGAAGCTGGTGCGCGGGGAGTGGAGGATGGGAATATAATAGCGCAGTTTTGTTTTGCTATGATGATCGAGGGGTGCCGGTAAGACTTATATTAGGTAACGAAGGCTACCGTCAATGAAAGGGAGAAAAGGGCAAGTGATTACAAGCTGTGATATTAGCTCGTTGGTGGTGGATAGCTTGTGCGATTATGCTGCCGGAGAAAATGTAGTGGTTGTATGTTTTTATTTCGATCCCGGCCCCCAAAAGGAGCAGTGACCAACGAGTGTTTTGGGGGCAATACTTAAACAGAATGTAGGAGGACTAGATGAGGTACCGGGGGAAATAGATCCAGCGTACGGGATCGGAAAAGGGTCATTAGTGGACAAGGACACCCCCCATTCTGATGCTATGAGGAGGCTGCAGACGACCGCTTCCGAAAAGCCAACATTCATTTGATTTGACACTCTCGACGAATGTCCAACACCACATTAGGTCAAGCTCCCTGGTTCGCTGAACCAAATCCTTCAAAAGGCTCCTGGTACTAGAATATTCGTGAGTGGGAGACCCCGCATCCAGGCCGAAATCGGGAAGCGTCTTGCCGGGATAGTAAACAGTGTATCCATCACTCCTTGGCGGGACTATATCATCAGTTATCTCCATAGTAGACTAGATGAAGACACAATCCCGGATGCTATGGAAAAGAATCTAGAAGCAGATATCCTGAAGGGAATTCCGAAAAATAATTCGGAAATGTCCATACAGGCACTGGCGCTGGGAGGGTTACTTTAAGTTGTCTACTGATATCTATATGTAGATTCCTGCTAGTCTCGTTGAATATAGATGCCCTGTTACAGGAAACCACAATCCACCGAAGGCGACAAAATCTCAACGCAATGACAGATGGCTTGGGGCTGGGGGATGCTCATGGTGCAACTCTAGTTCGGATAAAGAGACTAGGTGGGAAGAAAGCTAGGATTAGCATGTCCTCCTTGATGTGGATCTCTCACTCAGAGTGGCCCCTGAAACCCGATGAACCGTGTCACCCCCTAGCAGTGAGATAGGGGCCACCGAATCTTAATATCGACAATGTCCCTTCAATTGGGACACTTCTATTCTGTGGTCAAGGGCTTGTTGTGGTAGATAATAAGGCTCCTATAGTCCGGTTAATCCACGTTACCCTTCAAGAGTACCCCAAGGCTCTTGTTGAGCTTTTTGGTGCAGCTCATGTAACAATACTAGAGGAAACCTGCTTAATTTATCTAATTCTCAGCAGGTCAAGGCTCTCTTGACCAGTCTCTCTCCCGGTCTCCAAAGCACCCCCTTTCTCGAATATTCTTCTTTGTATAAGGGGGCCGACGCAAAGTGGGACCTTTCGAATTGCGAAAACTACTTGCGCTAAAACTATTTGCTGGCTACAATAACCAAATACCTACTAATATCATCTTAGAAGCACAGGAGTACTATTCTCCAACTATTGATTCCGCTAATCATTCCCCATTCAGTGGTCTACACTATGCATCCCTTTTTAGAATTGTTGAGATCGTGGTTGATTTGATAGAGGTGGAAGATTGCGATATCAATCAAGAAGACTGCATTGCTAATAAACCGGTGTAGGATGTTCTCGCGTTTTCCCTTGACTTGGATGGTGGTCTGACCGAGACTGCTTGTGTAGGTAAAATGCGTTCGTGTCCTTCTCACTATACCGGGAGATTGGCGATGTGAACTTGACCTGGTATAGCTACGGTGTAACGTAGCCGATAAACCGATAGGGAAGCGTACAGGTAGCTAAGCCCAATAGAGTGGAAGTGAAGAACCAATTACCGTGGAGAGAGAGTGTTGTTGCTGCGCTTGTCTAAACTAAGGAAGAGACGAGAGGCTTATGTGCAGAGAATTCGGCACGCCAAGCTATCTAGAAACATAGGGTTCTAGTGCGTACTCGAACGCCCTCCTGACTGCTAAAACTACCCTATACAAGTGCCCTATCCCACACCGGTCAGATGGGCTGCTTGAAATGGGCCTGTGGGCGCGGTTGAAATACTTCTTGGATGGGATGGCCCGACACCGGATGTGGGCGGCCAAACGCCACTTTGTTGCGCTGCGCAGAACGGGTATGAGGGGTGGTGAAAATGCTACTCGGACGGGACGATGTCAGCCCTGGCAAACCAGATAACCGCCGCCGAAGACCACTCCTACGTGCTATACAAAATGGGATAAGAGAGTGGCGAAAATACTATAGTACTCGAAGGTAACAACGTCAACCCCAGAAAGCCTAATAACCACAGCTAAGCACCACCCTAGTACACAGCCAAACCTAGCTATACCCCCGGCAAGGCCTAACCCCAAGGGGGCATCGCCAACCTTCCTATCTTCAAAATAAGCGGTCTACACGCCATATACGGAAGGACTACAACCATTCCATAGACCCGTCCACAATCGCAATTCGATCCCTCCCCAATTCGCACTCAACCGCAGCTTAAATACTTCTCCCTATTGGCAGGATATAAGATTTGACGGCTGTGCCTGTACCTATTACCAGCTTAACTTCACCGGAGTGCACAGTAATCAGGGTTGGCAGGTAAAGGTAGATGTGGGAGTTGCCCGGACCGAAGAATGTACTGTTGTTGGTAGTGAAAGTCTAAAAATGTCTTTAACAGCTGCACTTGTTCTTGGTCAGGATTATCAACAAAAATAGTTATGTGGCCATCCCTTCATTTATTAATATCAGAAGAGTAAAAAGAAAAATGAAGACATGCATCGAGGGAAATCAGATCTTGGAAGTGATAGAATGAGCAAGATGATTTTCTCACATCTCATACACACTCATGTTTTGGCTACTTATTGTTTAGTAGTGGCGTGTGGACAAGATTCATCACGATGCCTTCCATATAGTCCAAACCTATCCTAGTCTCAGATTCCAGTCATTGCACTATTTATTACTTCTTCTTTGACATCACACACGGCCCAAAGTTGTGTATTTAGTTTCTTAGGAGGCCAGTGACTGTAATCAAGAGTCTGGTGATGGGGGGGCTTTTTCTATTGTATTTACATGAACCCGGTGTTCGTTTAGACATTCATCGTATGTCTATTTTCAACTGCCTTCTGGGTATGGGTCCTCTTTCTACCTTTGTGGTTCATTGGTTTTATAGTTTCCTTATTTCCCACTGCCCCCCTTCGAAGCATAGATCTGAGAACTATATAGAAATAGAGAAAAAATGACTATCCATAATTATTCCTGATGTAGGGCAGGTTTTATACTAGGGGAGTCAGATGTGTAAATGGCCTATTTGGCGGTGGCCAAATTCATGTGATAGTGGGCATTGGCACAGAAATGCTTTGCATATAAATATCACCTTCCTGTATTCTAGTCTAATAACGAACCACACGAGGATCAAGTGGTCAATTTACAATATTTCCCTTCCTTTTCAATTGGTTCAAGTGCTTCAGTCATTGTCTTATCCTTGTGCAAGACTTGAGGCAGTTCATCTTCAGAGTTAGTTTCTCCAGGTCGATTGACTGATTTACTGAGAGGTTATGCTACAGGCGATAGGAGGACAATACAGCATCTGCAACACATCCTCGAACTAGAAGAAGGTGTTGAAATAACCCCACACCAGCATCGATGAAATGTGGGATCGAAGGTAGCTGCTAGCTGAGGCACAGTATATACTCTGTAAGTGACCTCTTAGCTAATTCCACAAGAAACAGGAGGGAGAAACAAAATAAGTGTGTTGAGAGAATAGAGTTAAAAGACAAGGAAAGGAAAATCTATTGTAAATGGGGAAGTAGAATTGGTTTAGTAATGGCTTCCACACAAGATTCGGGGGGTGGGTGGAGATCACAAAATATTTAACAAATAAGACTTTTTCTCAGGGCTTGTCTGTGCAGCAAACTTGAAAATTAAGTTAATGTGTTGCCAGAAGGAATCAGTACAACAGCAATTTCCTAGTGGTTTCTGAAGTAATTACTTAAGTGCAGGGTTGTACGTGAGAATAAACATTGCAAAATATTGAACAGGTAAGTGTTTTTATTCATGGTTGGTTGGGGGGAGTAAAACAATATGACTGTTTGGGTTGCTGTAAAACTGTTAGATTTCCTTTCCGTAATTTTCCCATAAACACAACTAGATTTGGAAGAGGTAGAACCAGCTTTTATAGGAAGTTCAAGTAAGTGGGTTGATATATTCTGATTCAGCGACGCCTTCAGAATAGCTTCAATGGTTTCACCTCACTCCTCACAAATTGCATAAACTCTGTGTATGCAGCAGTAAATACTACCACTTGTTGCTATTGCCTCTTAGTAGGCTTCATTGTAGCATGACTCTATAAGTGTTTTGGTAAACTTGGTAAATAGTGTTGTAAATTTGTTGGTGCTGGTTGTGAAATCGGAAACAAGACTGCTAGCATTCTGGTTCAACACATTGATGGTTTTCTGATGTTCTAGTCAGGTTAGTTCTAGGCTGCTGACTGTTTTTAAGCAGTCACTATATGTAAAACAACTTACTAATTTTTTCTATAGCCTATAGTGAAAGCCAATAGAGCTTTTTAAAGATATGGAGTTCTACTCAGGCTTCCAGTCCTTCCTATAGTGATCCAACACAAAATATCGCTCCAAGTATGTGAGAACATATTTCCCTCATCGATAATATTCCTATCCACTGCCTTCTTATTGCCCAAATAATTTGGCATATAAGTAGTAAGAAACTGATTTCTCACCAGTTTATAGGATTCACTTGAGTGTATAAGTGTGCCAATAAGTTCTTCCATCCTGTTAGAAGAGAATTTGGATGTTGTTTTCAGCTGCGCAATCCTCATTTGCAGAGATGGGATGTCATTCACATCTGTTTCATTCGTGGTCTCAATAGATGGTATTGGATACTGGAATTTTAAGCTAAGATTGAGCGTACTGGAATTGCTAGCATGGCGATTATCATTTACTTTCTCAACTTCTAGTTTGTCAGTTTGCAGAACACAATTGAGGGTCTTTTTCGCGTCTTGCAGGATAATTTCCCCTGTTTGATGTAAGATTTGGCCATGAGTATTGCTTCATACATCTGATCAGGATATCCTGGTTGCCCAATAAAGTCAACGCTAGCACATACTGTGGTTTTCAGAAGATGGAACATGATAGAAAATATGGTATGACTGAGGCCACTGAAATGGGGTGTACAAGTATCCAAACCTTGGAGTCCCTGCATTCAGATTACTTGCCAGTATTTATATCGCTTAGTTTAAGGTTAGTTGGTAGAAGGTGTATTTTTCATTTATAAGGTGGGTGTGAGAAGTGACTTTGGTAAAAGTGGTTGCTGCCTGATGTTAGGTGAACGGTAGAGTACTGGGTATTGAAAAAGAATCACCCTGTCACAAATAGTGACTAAGCAAGGCAGAGCGCACATGAGTAATAGTTATTAATCATAGGTATATTATTGTTTCACGCATTGAAGCTAGGTCACTCATAGTATCTGACATGACTACGCAATTGTGTGTTATCGTTATATTATGATTGGTTAATTGTTTAATAACTTACGATTGTAAGTCAGATGATGTAATGACTTTTACATATTACTCACATTATGAGTCATGGGTTTCATGCATGTGACTCAATTGTTCACGTAACTAGTTTTAGTGGTTTGGATTGCTTAAAAGATATATTGTGCAGGGACTCAAATGAGTCATCTGATCGATGTTAGACTATAACTCACGGATAAGTTATAGAGGTTAGGTAAATGCGAGTTGATGAGTTAGGGTTAGGAATTATGTGAATTGATGAGTTAGAGTTAGGAATTACGTGAATTGATCTAGGGACAGAGCATAGTACAGGATCAAATATACTGCTGACATGAGTACATTGAAGAGCATGAGAAGGAAATACAATAGGTGAGAAGATAGCTGCTCTAGTGGCAGAGACATCTGAGATGAAGGAAACAACAACTGCAGAGCAACTGCAAAGGAGACAAACAAGGCGTGTATCAGGCACAGCAGCGGGTACCACTACTTAGGGTTAGGAATTAAGTTGATTGATATAGAGACAGAGTAGAGTACAGGACCAAATCTACTGCCAGGGCGGGTGCATAGAAGAGTCTGAGAAGGAAACACAACAAGTGAGTAAACAACTACCACCTGGTAAGAAGCAACTGAGATGAGGGAAACAAAAACTGCAGAACAACTCTAAAGGATGCAAACAAGGCCTACATCAGACACAGTAGTGGCACCCAGGGAGCAGTCCTGAGGAGACAGGATATCAAGCAAGCCCAGCAACCTGGCGCAACTCTAAACAGGAGCATACCGACAAGCGCATATGGAGCCCCATCGGGAGTGGAAGTACAAGGCCCTACCCACTGGTCGAAAGCCAATAACAAGTAGTAAGAGAACAAACAAGTAATAACAGTGTACAAAGGAAGAGTAACTTTTGTCAAATCAGATGAAAGGTGTATCAAAAGAGGAGGGAGGTAGTCGGAAACATGAGAGAAACTTTTGAGAAAGCAGAATAGAGAACGATAGGAGAAAGATACGGAACCAGCATACACAGCAAGAAAACAGGTTCAAACAATTGTACACAATAAGAGCAAGTAAGGAAGAACAGGGAAAAACATTGTAGAAAAATAAAATAAAAAAAGAGGCTATTGTGCAGGAGCATTAGCCCTTAGAAGGTTGGACAAGGTAAGTGCCCAGAAATCGAGTATCATGTGTGCCTTGTTCCAGAGCCGTTGGTTGAGTAGAAAGTCCACAATAAGGTACTTGATACCATGATCGAGAAGCTCAGTATCAAGTTCTAGGATGAATTGTTGTTCTGCAGTGAGGCCTGAATCGGGATAAGGCATACAGATGGTATGACCGCTATCAAATCTCTCTCGACAAACAAATTTGCGTCCCTACTGGCAGCGAAAGACACAACAACGCCAAGGGTTAGGGTTAGGAGTTAAGTATATTTATCTAAGAGACAGGACCAGAGTAGCTAAACTAACCAAGGACAGAGCCAGTCCGAGCACCATCAAGTCTGCAGTACTACTTGACAAGAAAGGAGACAACCAGCAACAAAGAGGGCGGCAGCACCTGAGATGAAGGAAGCAACTACAAGACACAGATGGAGGATATGAATGAAGCCCACATCAGGCCCGGGATCAGCAGTATGAGGCCCTACACTGAAGGCCGAGAGTAAGCAAATCAGAAAATAAGCAAACTGTACATGTGGCAAAAACAAAAGATGAGGAACCTTTGTGAGAAGCAATATTGAGCAAGAAAAGAAGTAAGAACACTGTAACAGGTTAATTCCTGTCTAACGAAAATACAATAGGACCAGCGGTAGACCTGCTAGCGCTGGTGCTAAGGGAGGCTTCAAGGGACCTCTAGCTAGAAGGATAATAGTTGAAGGACAAATGGGACTCAGGGATTGCCGTTCAACCAAGTATATTCTCAGACTGAAGGTGTGTCGAAGTCTGCTGTCTCCTGCTAGCCAGGAGAGTGGTTTAAATACAAAGCCCAAGAGCGATAGCCTTTGTGCAATCACGATTATTACCAGTAGCTGCGCACATACCGGAATCCTGTAATCCTGCAAGACCAAAGAAAGAAAGAAGCAGTGCTCAGCCTTCGCCAGTGTTACATGACCATTCGATACCCGGAATCCTAAATATAAACTTCCAGCAAAGCAAACTAAATATAGCAATACAATAGCATAGCCCATCTGACTCAGAGACAGTGGCGGAGTTGAAATCAACTCAAATAAACCAAATATAAATCAACTAAACATAGGAGATGCTGCGCTGCCCACTCTTGTGTACTGTTACCGGAACATATATACATGTTACATTCCCTTATTCTGAAAAATGAACAATCATTCCAAAAGTCTGCGCTGTCCTCAGTGCTCTCGTCGGTGTGCCATAGGAGGCTGTCGTCATCTGTGGGGAAATAGTCTTGCTCAGAGCTGCTAGAATCATCTTCCTCATCGTCATAAGGGTCCTAGAAGTTGTTTGGGCAATCATTTGCTGTGCAGGGTGTGGAGTAAACTTCCATAGGTTCCCCGGAAGCTTCAATGTAGTGGGAGATGATCTGGGACATTCGTTCTGTGGGGTGGTTAGCGTCCCAGTATTCCTGTATCAGTTCCAGGGAGTGGTCGAGATTCTTGATCGGTTCCCAGGAGTCGTCAGCTTGCTCTTAGCCTTTCCAGTGGACCAGGAATTCGTGCCTGTTGTTCTCGCGGCGGTAGTTGAGTATCTGCTCTGCTTCCCATTCTTCGGCATAGTCGATCAGGATGGGTGCTGGCTTGTCCATTCTGCAGGACTTGAATCCATCGGGATCGTTCTCTCTGTATCCCTTGAGGGAGGAGATGTGGAAGTAGGGTTTCTGGCGGGTCATTCTGGGCGGGAGGTGTAGTTTGTAGTTGTCTGTATCAGTGTAACATGTGTACATGTTCCGTTAACGGTACACAGGAGCAGGCAGTGAAGGATCTCCTATGTTTAGTTGATTTATATTTGGTTTATTTGATTTGATTTCAGCTCCGCCACTGTCTCTGAGTCAGGTAGGCTATGCTATTGTATTGTTATGTTTAGTTTGCTTTGTTGGAAGTTTATATTTAGCATTCCAGGTATGGAATGGTCATGTAACACTGGCGAAGGGTGAGCACTGTTTTTTTCTTTCTTTGGTCTTGAAAGATTACAGGATTCCGGTAGGTGCGCACCTACTGGTAATGATCGTGATTGCAGGAAGGCTATGGCTCGGGAGTTTTGTATTTAAACCACTCTCCGAGCTAGCAGGAGACAGCAGACTTCGATAGACCTTCAGTCTAAGAATACCCTTGGTTGAACAGCAATTCCTGAGTCCTATTTGTCGTTCAACTATTATCTCTTACCTCTGGTCCCTTGAAGCCTCCCTTAGGACTAGGGGTAGCATATCTATCGCCGGTTCTATTGTATTTTCGTTAGACAGGAATAAACCTGTTACATTTTTTTGCCTACAGGCGGTGAAAACCCTTTATTCTCAGGATTGGGAACAGCCTGGTAGGATTGATCACCCTCCCTGTATCTTGATAACTAGTTGGAAGCAGGAGTGGCAGGGAAAGGAACTACCGGCTCAGGTGCTACATTCACAATAGCAGAACGCAGGAGCAGAAGCGTTACCAGGTCTGACAGGGCCTACAATCGTCCCTCAGTAGAACCCACAGACGATACCTCAGAACCAATCACACAGGAACCAACCCCTGGGCCCACGCCAGGCTCAGCAGACACACCAGCAGGAACCAGGCACCTCCTTCCAAGAGATCTAGATACAGATTCAGATGCAGACCACAACCTCACAGTAGAGGAACTCATTCAAAGAGAAACCCGGCGGCTTGAAGAAAGACCAGCAGCACGAGCAGCAGGCTAGCAAACTTCGGAAACTGAACGGCCACCAGAGCGCCCCACTACAATCAGGTGGCGAGCACCCAGCATCCTTGGAGTCTTCGGAGGTCAGACACTAACCAGAGCGCCCTCTAGAGAACATAGAGAGCAATCACTACCCGGTACATTCATCCCAGACACTCCAGAAAGACCCTCAAGATCCAGGAGCACCATAGAGCCCCCTGAATGACCAGACCCACCACCTCCAGACCCAGACCCAGTTCCAGGCACTATGGCAGACCCAGGCCCGGCCAGGTTGCCACCTCCCAAGCTCTCCAAACCACCTATGTTTAGCGGGAAAGGAGAAGACTTGAAGCCAGACAAACTCAAGCGATGGCTTCGAACAGTCAAGAAGCATCTAGCATGATCAGGACTGAACGACGACTCCCCTGGAGTGGCGGACTACTATGGCGCCTACACAGATGGCAAGGCCAACAACTCATATTACACGCTAGACAGAGAAGTGGAGGACCTAACTCTAGCACAGTTAACCAAACGCCTTCAGCAGCTATTTGAAGCCTCTACAAACACCGATGACACATATCACAAGTGGCAGAATGTCCGCCAGAGAGTAGGTGGACAGCCAGCACGCATAACGAAGATAGCTGGAGAGCTAGCGGACCTCAAAGGATGCCTTCCAGCAGGATCTATCTCAGACTATGCACAAAAGCAACGATTTCTCGATGCGATGGATTCTAGACTACGCCGCAATGTTGAGCCCCAGCTCAGACCAGAAGATACCTGGAAGCAGATGGTGGCTGTAGCAGAACGCTATGATGCTACTATGTACAGAACCGGCGGCTACAAAGGCAGCAATAGGAGCCAGGCCTCTAGCAGCAAACCGCATACATCAAAGAAAGAGAATACCTACCGGAAGCCCTCTACCACATCAACGCCCAGGAACACAGGCAAAGGAAAGGCCCCGGCCAAGAAGAGGACCAATACCAAATCCAACAAGCCAACTAAGGCTGAGATGGACCGCCGCAAGGCAGAAGGAGCCTGTTTCGACTGTGGCGAAAGCGGACACATGGCAAATGAATGCCCAAAGAAAGAGGTTAAGGCCAACCACGTTCGCCTCTCTGGGGAAAGCCCAGACAGCAGCGAAGGCCAATATGAGCCCAATACAGACAGCACAGATGAGCTAGATGGCAGCGGCTCTATCAGAACCTACAAGACTACAGTAGGCACGCCAAAGGATAGGCCATTCCAGGCACTCGAATTCACTATCAACATCAATGGCAAGCCCGCCAGAGTCGTCACAGATAGAGGAACCATTGGCGGTACCCTGGTATCCAACAAATTCGTTACAACATACAACATTCCCAACACAGCTAGGACGAACCTCGTCACGCTCAAGATGGCAGTCAAAGGATCGCGATCAACAAGCAACTTCTCTGTTGAGGTTAGGATTCAGATAGGCAAGATGAAAGTCGACAAGGTGGCTATGCTGGTCACGCCAGTATCAGACTATGATATCCTCATCAGTATGGACGACCTCATAAGGCTAGGAGCGGTCATCGATTGCCACAAGAATAGCATCTACTTCTTCAAGTACAAGGTCAGAGTTACCTGTGACGGAAAATCTAGCGAGTCCAGATCAGCAATGACGAAGCCACAGGAAGTACCAGACTTCCTGGCAATGTTCCCCAAGGTATTTGTCCAAGAAGTACCTGAGGAACTGCCCCGAGTACGCAAGATAATGCACAGGATATGCCTCGTAGACCCGACGAAGCTTTTAAAGACACCCAGATTCAAAGCGCCACAAGCCTTGATGCCCAAATATAAGGCATGGATCAACAAGCAGATGAACGCCAGTATCCTCCATAGGACCAGTGTACCTGGAGGAGCCAGCATGTTTGTGGAAGCCAAATGTGATGGCAGAATCCGACCACTGGTAGATCTCCACTTCAGGAATGATAACAGGCAGGCCGACCACACACAGATCCCAGAGCAAAACACTATACTAAATTCGGTAGCCAGAGGACGGTTCCGCAGCAAGATAGATCTCAGTGATGCCTACTTCCAGACCAGAGTACATCCAGATGTGAAGTACAACACTATCAAGACACCCTTCGGCGGATTTACTAGCCAGGTCATGACCCAAGGAGACATGAATGCTCCTGGAACCTTTGTGAGGACTATTGAGGACCTATTCCATGACGAATTAGGCAAGAACATATGGGTCTACATTGACTATATTTTTGTCTTCAGTGACACCTTTCAAGAGCATGTTAAAGACGTTACGAACGGCTGCAGTATGCTGCAGAATGCTGGCTATTAGGCCAACCCAAACAACAGTCTCTTCTTTGCCATAAAGCTCGATATCCTAGGCCATATGATAGACAATGATGGCATCCACCCTGCAACAGAGAAAATCCGGACCATAATGGACTTGACAAGACCAGAGAGCCAGAAAGAACTGCGGTGATTCAATCGAATGGTTAATTATATCTCGCAGTTCATTCCCCACATCGCCACCATCACAGCCCCGCTCACAGCGATGACTGGGAACGCTGAATGGCTGTGGACAGATCTGCACGAAGCAGCCTTCGAAGTGGTCAAGCGAGCTGCAGATAAGCGCAAAGTGCTAAGACCAATCGACTATAATAAGTCAGATATGATATGTCTTTTAACCGATGGATCCCCTACAGGTACAGGCGCAGGGATAGGCCAAGGACCAACCAGAGATGGAGCTAGACCTGCAGCGTTCCACAGCAGGAAGCTGACGCCATCATGAAGCAACTACCCTGCACACCAACAGGCAACGCTTGCAATCATTGCGGCTATGGAAGCATTCGCTCCCCATTTGCTACACAGGCAATTTACAGTGGTAACAGACCATGAGAGTCTCACCAAACTCATGACACAAAAGAATCTCAATGGACGACAGCAGAGATGGCTAACGCACATCAGTCACTTTGATTTTAAAAGAGAATACCAGCCAGGAGGGAAGAATTTCCTAGCAGACTACCTATCGAGAATCCATGAGGGAACCCCAGGGCCGTTAGATATAAGCCTCAAGGACCCCACGATCGATTATGACAGCCTTGAGCTACCAGACCCTACCCAACCCCTACAAATCAATACAAGCTACGCCTCCTCTACCGATTTTAGCATTGAATCAGACGACGCCATGTACAACTCAGGCGAAGCCTGAACCTCTCCCACCCTTACCAGCAGTAACTCTATCAGTCGTTGCCGCCCTCAATACCATATGGGCAAGATTACCAGCAATGCAGTAACCCGCTCACAGAAGCGTAAGGCTTGTGCATCCTCGCCGGCTACATCAAGCCCAGCCAGCAACGATAGCAGAATATCGATTGGAACCACTTGGGGTGATAATAGACCTCTCCCAATCTCCTGTGAAATGAAACGACGACACTCAGAAATGATCTGGATGTCATGCACTGACTATGGGTGTGATATACATAAGAATGAAAAAGAAGGTGCAGGGTACTGGCCAAAGGACCCTAATGTCCGGAAGCAGTGTAAGAAGACAAAGAGGAAAGAGCAGGATAGGACTTCAACATCGAATACAGCCCTTGAGGAAGGCCAGGCCTTGCTCCCTGATATCACCAAACATCTTGGAGAGCCTCCCACCCTTCCGTATGAACGATACTATCCTAGCTATACCTCCTATGGCCTCGCTGGCCTTTAGTCCCCTTTACAGCCAAGCAGGCTATGACTCCAATGAGGCAACCAATGGCAACCAATTCCTAAGCACCCTCCACTCCCGCCTTATGTGTATCCTCGCCCAGCGAGTTAGAGAAGCCCTGAAGACCGACGCCCTCTACACCAGGGTCAAGGAAACCGATAACAAATTGCACCATTCAATCCGCGATGGCCTGCTACTTGCCCAGAACACCAATGGGTACGATAACCTTTATTTACCGGTAGGACCTCTTGAGAAGAGGGTATCCCTAAGGGATTTCATCCTCAAGACTGTCCATGAAGGCCTTGGGCATTTCTCAGCCTACAAATGCTACTCCTATGCGGCTTGCTTCTTCTGGTGGCCAGAGATCCTCCAGGACTTTGTCCTATACTGTCGGTCATGCGATAAGTGCAAGATTAACAATGAATCCAGCACCCTACCCTATGGCGGATCCGTTACCCTCCCTGACTACGATGAGGCCTACCAATCCCATCAGCAAAAAAACCCTTTTCACCGGACGTATCGAGCCCGCGTCCGGACGAAGCCAGTCCGCTCTTTGCCTCCCGTCCTTCCGGATCTCCTGAGCCCTCTTTGCCTTTCATCTCTTGCGTCTGGTGCGCCCGGACGCCCCACTTTCCCTCCAAAGCGTCCGACGCCCTCTTTGCGACCCCACCCCCTCCCAGCGCCTTCCTGTTGTATCCGCCCCCTTATCTTCTCGTCTACTGGCCTCCTGCCTACTCTTACCAACTGCGCGCATCCGGCGGCCCTCCCAGATCCCCTCTCACCTTTAGCGATCTAGATCTGTCCGCTCCCGTCCGCTGATATCCTACGTTGCGCGTTTTTTAGCCCGCGCCCTACTGTCACTTCCATAATTCCCTTACGGTTCACAAGACGCCCGGCGCGGCCACCATGGAGACCTCCTACTTTGGTTGGCTTCGCCACAGGAGAGAATAAATTGGTATTATTAATCATCCGCAGAACTCACACGGCCGAGTTGAAGCCAGACACTTTCTAAGGGAATATCTCCCTTAAGTCGCCGCCTTCAACTCGGCCGCCTACTCAATTCAAGCTATTTAAAATATTCCCTTAAACGCCCGCAGATTGTATATTACTCCCGCGGCCGAGTTGAAGCCGGACACTTAATATGAGAACTGTCACAAATCGTGACTAAGCAAGGCAGATTTCACATGACTAATACTTATTAGTCATAAGGTATGTTGGGTTTTTGCACTATGACGTCATTTGACTCATAGCTTTCACATGACTGCGCACTTGCGAGTCATTGGTTGATTATGATTGGTTAATGGTTTCATGACGTCACGATGGTGACGTCATACGATGTAATAATTTCGCACATGACTCAGATTACGAGTCATGGGTTTCACGCATACGACTCATTCGTGCGTATGATCAGGTTTATTGGTTTGGATCGAGTACAAAGGAGGTGCGCAGCTGATTTGTAAGAATCAGCTGATGGATTTCGCACCATGACTAATTATGAGTCATGGGGGCTATGTTACACGATGGTGACGAGTCACCAGGGTTAGGGTTGTGGGAAG
>Ga0307509_10001475_pt1 | contig 39724 bp, 33 predicted proteins | sample 10_EM_MG_FD_202245 | JGI IMG/M metagenome (GOLD analysis project Ga0307509, IMG submission 202245) | Populus trichocarpa ectomycorrhiza microbial communities from riparian zone in the Pacific Northwest, United States - 10_EM | ecosystem: Host-associated > Plants > Roots > Unclassified | place...
CTACGCGGTGCTGGCCGCGGGCTGGCCCGAGACCATCCCGGGGACCACGGTGAACCGGGCCTGCGGATCGAGCCAGCAGGCCCTGGACTTCGCCGCCCAGGCGGTCATGTCCGGTCAGCAGGACGTCGTGGTGGCGGGCGGCGTCGAGGTGATGAGCCGGGTACCGCTCGGGGCCTCGCGGGCCGGCGGGATACCGTACGGTCCCCAAGTCCTCGCCCGTTACGAGGACTTCTCCTTCAACCAGGGTGTCTCGGCCGAGCTGATCGCGCGGAAGTGGGGCCTGGGCCGGGCTGTCCTCGACGAGTTCTCCGCGCTGTCGCACGAGCGGGCGGCGGCCGCGCAGGACGGCGGGGCGTTCGACGCGCAGATCGTGCCGGTGACCGACGGCACGGGCGGCACGGTGACCGCGGACGAGGGCATACGGCGAGGGACCAGCAACGCCACTCTCGCGAAGTTGAAACCGTCCTTCCAGGAGGACGGGGTGATCCACGCGGGCAACTCCTCGCAGATCTCCGACGGTGCGGCGGCCCTGCTGGTGACCACCCCGGAGAAGGCCCGTGAGCTGGGGCTGACGCCGATCGCGCGCTACCGGGCAGGCGTGGTCACCGGCTCCGATCCGGTCCTGATGCTGACCGGACCGATCCCGGCGACCGAGAAGGTACTGCGCAAGGCCGGGGTGGCACTCTCCGAAGTGGGCGTCTTCGAGGTCAACGAGGCCTTCGCGCCGATCCCGCTCGCCTGGCTGGCCGAGACCGGAGCGAATCCGGACCTCCTCAACCCGCTCGGGGGCGCCATCGCACTCGGGCATCCGCTCGGCGCGTCGGGCGCCGTCCTGATGACGCGCATGCTCCACCACATGCGGGACCACGGAATTCGCTACGGCCTGCAGACCATGTGCGAGGGCGGCGGCACCGCCAACGCCACCGTCGTCGAACTCGCTTCCTGACAGGGGATGTTGTGCGCCGAGACGTCTTCACCGACGACCACGAGGCATTCCGCCGGCTCGCCCGGGACTTCATCGCCAAGGAGGTCGTCCCGCACTACAGCGAGTGGGAAGAGACGGGCCGACTCCCCCGCACTCTCTTCGAACAGCTGGGCTCGCTCGGCCTGTTGGGCACCGCGGTCCCCGAGGAGTACGGCGGAGCGGGCCTCGACGACTACCGCTACAACGTCGTCCTCCAGGAGGAAGCGGCCCGCGCCCTGGTCACGTTGGGCACCGTACGCACCCAACTCGACGTCGTCCTGCCGTACTTCCTCACCTACGCCGACCGGGATCAGCGCGAGCGCTGGTTCCCCGGTCTGGCCTCCGGGAAGCTGCTGACGGCCATCGCGATGACCGAGCCGGGCACGGGCTCCGATCTCGCAGGCATCCGTACGACCGCCGTGCGCGACGGGGACTCGTACATCCTCAACGGCGCGAAGACCTTCATCACCGGCGGGCTCCTCGCCGACCTGGTGATCGTCGTGGCCCGCACATCGACCGACCCGGACAACCGCCGCGCCGGGCTCACCCTGCTGGTCGTCGAGGACGGCATGCCCGGTTTCACACGGGGCCGGGTGCTGCACAAGCTGGGCATCAAAGTGCAGGACACGGTGGAGCTGGCCTTCGACGACGTACGGGTCCCGGTCGCCAACCGGCTCGGCGAGGAGGGTGCCGCGTTCGGCTATCTCGGCCGCAACCTGCCGCAGGAGCGGATGACGGTGGCGGTGGGTTCGGTCGCGCAGGCACGGGCGGCCCTGGACACGACGATCGACTACGTCAAGGAGCGCAAGGCGTTCGGGAAACCGGTCGCCTCCTTCCAGAACACCAAGTTCGAACTCGCCGCGGTGGCCGCCGAGATCGAGGCCGCGCAGGCCATGCTGGACCGGGCGGTCCTCGAACTCGTCGGGGGCGAACTGGGCGGACCGGACGCCGCCAAGGTCAAGCTGTTCTGCACCGAGATGCAGGCCCGCGCGGTCGACCGCTGTCTACAACTGTTCGGCGGCTACGGCTACATGCTGGAATACCCCATCGCCCGGCTCTACGCGGACGCGCGCATCACCCGCATCTACGCCGGAACCAGCGAGGTCATGAAGGTCATCATCGCCAAGTCCCTCGGATTGTGAGGCGGTTACGGTGCCCGACTTCTCCAGCAGACCAGGGGTCGCGTTCGTGGCGGGCGGCTCGGGCGGTATCGGGGCGGCGGTCGTACGGCTCCTCGCCGAGCGGGGCAGCGACATCGTCCTCACCTACCGGGCCAACCGGGAGGCGGCGGACGCCGTCGCCGCCGAGGTACGGAAGCTGGGCCGTCAAGTGCGGTCGACACGGCTGGACTTGACCGACGAGTCAGCCACGGCCGAGGCCGTGGCGGAGGCGTCCGGCGGCATCCACACCCTCGTGTACGCGGCGGGACCGCACGTACCGATGAGGCACCTGAGCAGGGTGTCGCCGGGCGAGTACCGCGCCCAACTCGAGGGCGACGCCGTGGCGTTCTTCAATCTGGTGCATCCCGCACTGCCGTTGCTGCGCGAGAGCCGTGGCAACATCGTCGCCGTGACGACCGTCGCCACCCGCCGCTTCCCGGTACGGGACGGACTGTCGTCGGGCGCGAAGGGCGCGGTCGAGGCGGTGGCCCGGGCGCTGGCGGCCGAGGAGGGCCGCTACGGCGTCCGCGTGAACTGTGTGGCACCCGGCATGCTCAACGACGGTATCGCCGGCCGTCTGATCAGCTCCGGCGAACTCGACGAGGACGCCCTTGCAGTCACCCGGCACAACATCCCGATGCGCCGTTTCGGCGATGCCACGGACATCGCGGAGGCGGTCGCGTTCCTCGCCTCGGACCGGGCCGGGTTCATCACCGGACAGGCGTTGGGAGTTGACGGCGGCTACAGCGTGTAGCGGTCATACGGGCGCGATGCGGCGGCCCGACACGTATGCGGCGCGGACCAGTTCACCGGACAACGCGTCGAGGGCCGCGCGCAGCGGTACGTGGAGCAGGCACAGGTCGGCGACCGCGCCTACCGCCAACCTCCGCGTCCGGGCGGGGTGTTGGGGCTCGCCGGTGAACAGCCGTAGCGCCGCCTCGGGTTGGAGCCGCTCGCCGTCGTCCCGTTCGGTCGCCGCCCGCATGACCTCCCAGGGGTCCGGAGTGCCGTAGGGCGCGTCGGTGCCGGCGGCGAGGGGGATGCCGGCCTCGGTCAGGGTCCGGCAGCGGTAGAGGTGCGGGCGGTCGTCGGCGTCCACGTCGGTGGCGTACGCGGCGGCCCGTTCGACGGGGAAGTGGGGCTGGGTCACCACCGTCACCCCGAGCCGCCGCAGCCACGGGATCGTCTCGGCCGGGATGACCGAGCCGTGCTCGATGCGGTCGCCGTCGGCCGGGCCCACCTCGTCCAGGGCGAGCAGTGTCACCAGCAACTGCACCCGGGTCACGCAGTGCACGGCGACTGGTCTGGGTCTGATCTCCCCTATGGTGTGCGCGAGTTGGGCGGGAGTGGGGAGCGTGGGATCGTCGAGCATCAGCTTCACGGGTTCGTCGACGCCCATCACCAGGAGGCGTTGCGGGAGGACCGACAGCATCTGGGTGAGTCCGCCGGCCGGGTGCGGGTCGGCGTTGGTGAACCCCGTGACGCCAAGTGCCGCCGCCCGCCGCCCCACACCCTCCAGATCCAGCCGTACGGGCGGCACGAACCCGCGCAGCCGCTCGTCCTCGCGCCAGAACCGTCCGTCGCCCTCCAGCCCGGCCGCCCGGAGCGCGGCGCTGTTCCACACCCAGAGCGCGCCGGTGCGATGCTGCACCCGCACCGGCCGATCGGGGACGAGCGCGTCCAGCGTCCACCGGTCCAACTCCCCCGCGACGCCCTCGTGGTAGCCGACGGCCCGCACCCACTCCCCCGGCGGCCCACTCGCCAAGGCCGCCGCGAACGCCGTTCGGTCTCGTACGTCCGTCGGCCCAACACGCACGGAGGTGGCTTCGGCGGCCAGCGCCGCGAGGTGGACATGATGGTCGTGCAGCCCCGGCAGCAACGCACCGCCCCGACCGTCCACTTCACCCCGACCCGGCAGCCCGGGCCCGATCTCGGCGATCCGCCCGCCCGTGATCCGTACGTCCACCGGCGCCGCGTGGCCCGCCACCTCCACGTTTCTGATCAGCACGGCGGGCGGGCCCGTGTGTGCGCGTCCGCGAGAGTCGCAACGCAGGCAGCCATGGAGACGCAGAGGAGTTCTCCGCCTCCCTCGGCGAGGGAGCGGGCCGCGGCATGGGCGGCGAAGACGCCGGTGATGGGGTCGGCGAGTGCGTCTCCGAGGAAGACGGGGTCGCCATTCGGGTCGACTCCGGTCAGACCGCCGGCGACGGCAGCGTCGTCTCCGAAAGCGATACGGTCGTTCTCGCGCCCGTAACCGGTGATGCCGACCCAGACCCGGCCGGGGCGGGCGGCGAGGAACTCCTCGGCACGAAGGCCGAGTCGGCGCAACGCGCGCGGTCGCGAGGCCTCGATCACGACGTCGGCCTCGGCGACGAGTTCGTCCAACGCGCCGGGGGCGAAGTCCATGACCAGGTTGTCGTGTCCGTCGTGCAGCCAGCGGTAGAAGGACGGTGTCCCGAGGCGTGCGCCGTCCGGTCGCGTCGCGCTCTCCACCTTCACGACCCGCGCGCCCGCCAGCCCCAGCAGCCGGGCGCACAGCGGCCCCGCCCAGAGTGCGGAGAAGTCGACGATCCGCAGATCGGCCATCGCACGCACACGCCTCTCGCCCCAGCGCTCGGCGCGAACCGCAGGCCGTGCGTCCTGGGTGGCCGATCCAGGTACTGCGGCTGCGATGCCCAGCAGCTGCGCAGCCTCGGCCACTTCGGCAGCCGTGACCCGTTGTACGGCCTCGTGCAAGCCCCCGGTCCCGGCAGACGGCGAACCGAGCAGTGCCAGCAGTGCGGGTACGGCGGCGAGGTCATCGGGGCGGGCCAGGTTCACGGCGGTCCAGCCGTCGGCGGCTCGGAGGAGGTGGCAGGAGCCGTTGGCCGAGGTCCTGCCCGGGCGTTCCAGACCAGCCAGCTGGGCCCGGAGGAACAGTGCGCTCGGCAGATCCACCGGCACACCCGTCAGGTCGGTGAACGAGCGGGCGACGTCCGAGAGGGGGGCCACGTACGGCTCGACACTGTCCATCCAGGCGTGGAGAGTGCGATTCTCCATGAGTCGAACCCCCTTCTCTCCACAGGTGATCTCAAATTACACTCCGGTCCACGCCTGGAGGGAGATCACCGTGGAGTCGCCTCTCGTGATCGTCGACCTCGACCGCACCCCCGTCCGGGAAGCGCGAGTCCACGACCGGGATCAGGTCGTGATCGGCGTGGCCGCGGAGCCCAGGGACGCGGTCCAGGGGTACGACGTACTGCTCACGGGTGTCCCCGATCCGCCCAGGCCGTGGGTACCGTGCGCGGATCCGCATGCCACGGCTCGGGAGTTGGGGCACATCGTAGAGAGTCGGCCCGCCGCGGCCGTCGCGCTGGTACAGGTGCTGCGGATGGGCAGCGGGCTCTCGGTCTCGGACAGGCTGATTCTCGAATCCCTGGCCTATTCGACGCTGCAGAGTGGAACGGACTTCCGGTCCTGGCTGGCCGCCGCTCCTCCGCGTACGCACCGCCCGGCCGAGACTCCCGTACGACTCGGTCGCGACGGTTCCCGACTGGCGATCACGCTGGACCGGCCCTGGGTGCGCAACGCGTTCGACGCGGCGACGCGGGACGCGCTGTGCGAGGCGCTCCAGGTGGCCGTGGCTGACCCGTCGATCACCCGCGTCGACGTGTACGGCAACGGTCATGCTTTCTGCAGCGGGGGCGACCTCGCCGAGTTCGGTACGTCCCGTGATCCGGCGCGGGCCCATCTGGTGCGGGTCCATCGCAGCCCGGCCGCACTGCTGCACCGGTGTGCTCCGCGCGTGACCGCTCATCTGCACGGCGCCTGTGTCGGCGCGGGGGTCGAACTCGCCGCCTTCGCGGGGCGGGTGGTCGCCGCGCCGGACACGGTGATCCGGTTGCCGGAGATCGGGATGGGACTGATTCCGGGAGCGGGCGGCACGGCGAGCATCCCGCTCCGGGTCGGCCGGAGGCGGACCGCGTATCTCGCCCTGTCCGGGGCGGAGTTGAGCGCCGGAGAGGCACTGCGTTGGGGGTTGGTCGACGCGATCGGCGAGAGCGGCGAGAGCGGCGGCAAAGACAAGACGGACGCCGTGCACTCCCCGGAGACTTCGACAGGCGGAATCTCCCCGATGTCCCGTCCGGATTCGCGGTAAATGACCATGTGATGCGGTGGCCCGGTCACGCTACCCGGTGGTGATCCTGGAGCTCAACCGTACGGCCTGCAGGGCGATGTAGAGCTCCGCGGACGACTCCGCGCCTGTGGTGTGGCGGCCGGTCAGTTCGGCGATCCGGTTGAGCCGGTACAGGACGGTGTTGCGATGGCAGTGCAGACGCTCAGCCGCCCGCTTCGTGGAACCACAGCTGGTGAACCAGGTGTGCAGAGTGTCCAACAGCGTGACCTGCTCCGCCTCCGGCAGCGCGAACAGTTCCCCGAACACGGTCCGCGCCACCTCCGCTGCGGTGTCGGGGGAGGCCGCCGCGAGCAGAGTGACGGGTGAACTGCCGTAGAAATGCGTGCCTTTGGTGCCGGGCGGCAGGCATTGCACGGCCAGCTGTGCCTCTCGCCAAGCGGTAGCGGCATTGACCGGCGAGGTGAAGGGGCGGCTGATGCCGACGCGGGACAGCGCCACGTCGGCGAACTCGCCGGCGGCAGCCTCGATCGCCTGCTCGGTCGGAAGGGCCAGCAGCCCCACCACCGTACCGATCTGCGAGATCCATTCGGAGCCGATGCCGGCCACCCGCAGCCGGTTCTCCACACCGGGCAGCGGCTCCATGCGCTTGCCTTCGCCGGTCTCAGCGCACACCACGAGGAACGGTCCGTGACAGTCAAGTTTCAGGACCCGGGCTATCTCCCATGCGGCGGCACCGGTACTCACCCTGCCGTCGAGCAGGCTCGCGAGAATCACGGTCCGTGCCGTGGCATCGCGGCGGGTCTGCACCTCGACGGTCGTCCGGTAGGCCTCGGCTGCCGCCCTGGAGTAGTCGTCGATCGCCCCCCAGATGTCGGACGCCAGCGTCAGGAGTCGGGTTGCGCTCTGCTCGTCGGTGACCAGGGCGAGCAGCCGGTCCCAGACGAAACGCCCCGCCATCCGGTACTCGTGCAGCAAAGCAGCCAGGGGAATGCCCCGCTCGGCTTTCAGCCGCCCGGCAGCGCGCGGCGCGTCGAGCGTCGTCGGGCAGCCCTGAAGGGTTGTCAGCAGCGTCAGGAGGTTGTCCCGGACGCTTTCGCGCAGCCGGTCGTGACCCAGCAGTGCGCTCTCGCGGCGGGAATTCTCATCGCCCATGATCTCGGCGGTCAGCTCGTCGGTCAGCGCATCCACCTCGTGGAGCAACTGCTCGACCAGCGGCGCGACGTGCTCATCAGTCCCCGACTCAGTCGTCACTCAGGGAGTGTAGGCAGCTGCTCATTGTGTGCGGGCACAACTGGGCGAGCCTTTTTCCCGCCCTCCGCCCATGGCCCGAACCGGGGTGTGAGCGATGGAATCGGCCTCAGCGGGTCCTACCGCGGTTCCCCGCATGCGGCGGTCGCACGAGTACGGCGCGGATCAGGAGGAGAGCGGATGCACACCTACGACTACGTCATCATCGGGGCCGGATCCGCGGGGTGCGTGCTGGCGGCGCGGCTGTCCGAGGACCCGGACATCCGGGTGGCGCTGATCGAGGCGGGCGGACCGGACACCGCCCAGGAGATCCACGTCCCCGCGGCTTTCAGCCGACTTTTCAAGAGCGATCTCGACTGGGACCTCGACTCCGATCCGGAGGCCGGACTCGGCGGGCGCCGCATCTATCTGCCGCGAGGGAAGGTGTTCGGCGGCTCCAGCTCGATGAACGCGATGATCTACATGCGTGGCAACCCCGTCGACTACGACGGCTGGGCCGCCGCCGGGGCCACCGGCTGGTCGTACGCGGACGTGCTGCCGTACTTCCGCAGGTCGGAGGACAACGAGCGTGGTGAGGACGCATTCCACGGGGTCGGGGGGCCTCTGCGGGTGAGCGACGGCCGCTCGCGCCACCCGCTCACCGCCGCCTTCGTGGAAGCCGCCGTGCGGGCCGGGCACAAGCCCAACGACGACTTCAACGGCGATTCTCAGCTGGGAGTCGGGCCTTACCAGGTCACCCAGCGCGCCGGCAAGCGCTGCAGTACGGCCGTCGCCTACCTGCACCCGGCGATGCGGCGGCCGAACCTGACGGTGCTGTCCTCGGCCAGGGCCCACCGGGTGCTGATCGAGCACGGGCGGGCCACCGCGGTCGAAGTGGGCCTCGGCGGTGCCGTCGAGAGGGTGCACGCCGAACGGGAGGTGATCCTCTCCGCCGGCGTCTATGAGTCCCCGAAGCTGTTGATGCTGTCCGGCGTCGGCCCGGCCGCCACTCTGTCGCCCTTCGGCATCGACGTGGTGACCGACCTTCCCGTCGGCCAGGGGCTGCAGGACCACTTCATGACGCTGCTCAACTTCCGTACGCACGTGGCGTCCCTGCTGACCGCGGAGAGCCCGGAGAACGTGGCCCTGTTCCAGAGCGCGGGGCGTGGACCGTTGGCCTCCAACATCGGCGAGGCAGGTGGGTTCTTCCGCAGCCGCGACGGCATCGAGGCCCCGGACGGGCAACTGCACATGGCTCCGGTGTTGTTCCATCAGGAGGGCCTGGGCCCCGTCACCGAGCACGGGTTCGCGCTCGGTCCCTGTGTGCTCGCGCCGACCAGCCGTGGTGCGGTCACGCTGCGCTCGTCGCGCCCGGACGCCGCGCCGCGGATCACGCACAACTACCTGACCACCCAGGAGGACCGCGACTGCATCGTGAACGGGGTCCGGATCGCCCTGGACATCGCGGCCCAGCCTCCGCTGGCCGATGTGACCACCGGTCGGTACGACGTCCCGGAATCGGACTCCGGGCCGGACGTACTGGCCTGGGCACGAGCGGCCGGCATGACGCTCTTCCACCCGACCTCGACGTGTGCCATGGGTTCCGTGGTCGACGCCGAGCTGCGCGTACTGGGGGTGGAGGCGCTACGGGTCGTCGACGCGTCGGTGTTCCCCACGGTCCCGCGCGGCAACACCAACGCCCCCACCGTCATGGCCGCGGAGAAGGCCTTCGACCTCATCAGGGAGAGCGCATGACGAGCGTTCCGGCAACGGCCGCCGAGCAGGCGGCGACGGTCGACGTCGCCCTGGAGGAGCTCACCCGGGGCGAGTTGGCCTGGGCGGCATGCGATCTCGCCCGGCGCGTCCGGCTGCTCGACCAGGTGCACGCGGCCGCCGCCGCACATGCCGAGTCCTGGGTGCGTGCGGCGGCGGCGTACAAGCTCCTGGCTCCCGACAGCCCCCTGACAGGCGAGGAATGGACTTCCGGCCCCTACCCCGTGCTGACCGCCACGGCCGCGCTCGCCGGGAGCGTGCGTGCCCTGGACGAGGGGCGGAGCCCGGTGGACGGATTCTCCTTGGGGAAGGCTCCGGGCGGTCGCGTGGCCGTGCGGGTCCTGCCGCACGGCATCCACGACCGGCTGTTGCTGAGCGGCTTCGGCGCGGAGGTGTGGATGCCGCCAGGCGTCACCGCCGAGGCCGTGCGCGAGCAGGCCGGTCTCGCCCAGCGGCGGCCCTCTCGCACCGGAGGCGTCGGTGTGGTGCTCGGGGCCGGAAACATCACCTCCATTCCGGTACTTGACGTGCTGTACGAGCTGTGCGCCCACAACCGCGTGGTCGCGCTCAAGCTCAATCCGATCACCGACGGACTGCTCGACGTCTTCCGCGCGGTGCTGGCCCCACTGATCGGCATCGGTGCGGTGCGCGTGCTGACCGGCGACGCCGACATCGGAACAAAGCTCGTCCATCACCCCGCGGTGCGGCATGTCCACATGACGGGCAGCGCCGCCACGCACGACGCCATCGTGTTCGGCACCGGGGCGGAGGGCGCTGCCCGCAGAAAGGCGAAGACACCGCTCCTTGCGAAGCCCATCACGAGCGAGCTGGGCGGTGTCTCGCCGGTCATCGTGCTGCCCGGCTCCTGGTCCGATGCCGAACTGCGTTTCCAGGCCGAGCACGTGGCCACCCAGCGGCTCCACAACGGCGGCTACAACTGCGTCGCGGGCCAGGTCGTGGTCATCAGCCGCGACTGGGCTCTGAAGGACCGCTTCCTCACCCATCTGCGCGCGGTCCTGCACGAGGCCCCGAAGCGGCCCGCCTACTATCCGGGCAGCGACGACCGGGTGGCGCGGGCACTGACGTCCTACCCCGGAGCCCAGGTCATCGGCGCACGCGTTCTCGTCGAAGGGGTCGACGCACGCGATCCGGGTCCGCTGCTCACCACGGAGTACTTCGCACCCGTACTCGGAGTTCTCGAACTCCCCGGAGAAGCACCGGAGTTCCTGGAGCACGCGGTCCGCACCGCCAACGAGGACTTCGCCGGAACCCTGGGCGTGAACATCATCGCTCATCCGCGCACCCTCGCCTCCCTCGGCGCCGTCCTGGACGACAGGATCGCCGAACTGCGTTACGGCACCGTCGCGGTGAACGCCTGGACCGGGCTCGGCTATCTCACCTCGACCGCCAGCTGGGGCGCCTTCCCCGGCCACACCCTCGACGACATCCAGAGCGGGACAGGGGTCGTACACAACGCAATCCTGCTCAACAACCCCGAACGCACCGTCGTACGCGGTCCGTTCCGGCCGTCGCCCCGCTCGCTCCTGCACGGGGAGCTGTCCCTGTCCCCGAAGCCCCCGTGGTTCGTCACCAACCGCACCGCCACGACCACAGCACGTCTGCTCACCGACTTCGCAGCCATACCACGCTGGTCGGCATTGCCGGGTCTCTTCGCCTCCGCGCTGCGCGGCTGACGTCCGGACGACAGGAGGGACGTCATGCTCAATCTGGCCGTCGTACTCGAACACACAGCCCGAGAACTCCCGGATCGGACCGCCTTGGTCCTGGGCGACATCCGCATGTCGTACGCGCAGGTCGACGCCTCGGCCAACCAGATCGCGGCGGCCCTTGTGGTGCACGGCATCGAGCCCGGTGACCGAGTGGCGCTCAGCTGCCCCAACCTGCCCTCCTTCCCAGTCGTCTATTTCGGCATCCTCAAGGCCGGAGCCGTTGTCGTGCCGCTGAACGTCCTGCTCACCGACCGCGAGATCGCGTATCACCTGGAGGACTCGGGGGCGAGGGCCTACTTCTGCTTCGAGGGCACGGACGCACTGCCGATGGTCAAGTCCGGCCTCGCGGCCTTCGGGTCGGTACCCGGCTGTGAGCTCTTCGTCGTCGTCCCGGCGGATCCGACCGACGACACCCCGCTCGACGGCATGACAACGTTGAAGGAGTTCACGTGTGGCCGACCACCCGTGTTCGAAACCGTGCCGACCAGCGAAAGCGACACCGCGGTCGTGCTGTACACGAGCGGTACCACGGGCCGTCCCAAGGGCGCGGAACTGACCCACAGCAACATGGTGCACAACTCCCTGCTCGCGAACGGTCAGTTCGCCATGGAAGCCGAGGACGTCCACCTCTTGTCGCTTCCGATGTTCCACTCCTTCGGACAGACCGTGCAGCTCAACGCCGCCTTTACGACCGGGGCGACGATCGTCCTGCTGCCCCGCTTCACGGCACGGGCGGCCCTGGAGGCGATGGCCCGGGAGGACGTCACCTTCTTCGCCGGAGTGCCGACGATGTACTGGGCACTGCTCACCCATGACGCCGCCGGCCCTCTCGATCCTGCGGGAATCATCGGCAACCTGCGGATCTGTGTCTGCGGCGGCTCGGCGCTGCCGGCGGAAGTCCTCAAGGGTTTCGAAGCGCGCTTCCATGTGCCGATCCTGGAGGGGTACGGGCTCTCGGAGACCAGCCCGATCGCCACGTTCAGCCGACGGGACCGGCCGCGCAGGCCGGGCTCGATCGGGCTTCCGGTGTGGGGGGTGGAGGTGAAGATCGTCCGCCCGGACGGGACGGAGTGCCACAAGGACGAGCCCGGCGAGATCTGCATCCGCGGTCACAACGTCATGAAGGGTTACCTCAACCGGCCCGAGGCGACAGCCGAAGCGATCGACGCCGACGGCTGGTTCCGTACGGGTGACGTCGGCACACGCGATACCGACGGCTACTTCTACATCGTGGGCCGCATCAAGGACCTGATCATCCGGGGAGGGTTCAACGTCTATCCCCGCGAGGTCGAAGAGGTCCTGCTCACCCACCCGGACATCAGCCTCGCCGCCGTGGTGGGCGTGCCTCATGAGAGCCACGGAGAGGAAGTAAAGGCCTACGTCATCCGCAGGCCGGGAGCCACGGTGACCGAGGACGAGCTCGTGGCGTGGTGCAAAGGGGCCATGGCCGGCCACAAGTACCCCCGCCTGGTCGAGTTCCGCGACCGCCTGCCGATGACGGCCACCGGAAAGATCCTCAAGCGCGCGCTCACGGAATGAGCGGGCGGAACCCGACGTACGCCCGGTGACGTCATGCGCGGACCTGGTCGTCGGAAACGCCGTCGGCGCAGCCAAGGCGAGACAACCATCGATCGGCGGCGCTCCGTGAGGCCCGGCCCGCGACCTGGCCCACCTGCTCAAGAACGAGACCTTCGCCCAGGCGGCGGCCGGGTTCGGGGTGTCCGAGGCGACCGCGTGGCGGTACGTGGACGAGACCGTCGAGGTCCTGGCCGCCTGGGCGCCTGGCCTGCACGAGGCCCTGGTGGGCCTGTACGAGGGCGACTTCGTCATCGCCGACGGGACGCTGATTCCCACCGACCGCATCCGGGCGGACGAACCGTACTACTCCCAAAGCACAAGAAGCACGGCATGAACGTGCCTGCTGCGAAGAGCACGCTGTTCAACCAACCGTCTCAGCCGCATCGTCCGTGCCGTCCACACCCTTTTGATCTGCACAAACACAGGAAGAAAGAGGCCAGCTGCCCCGAATTTTCCGCTCACCGGACCGGGCCTGGCGACGGAATGCCAACCGATTTAGGGTGGTAGGCCCAATACGATCGACGGAAGGCGATCAGCGAGGCTTGCCGGGAGCCGCAGCGGTGACGATCACCCATGTGAAAAATCGGGGGACCAAGATGGAAGTGCCACGCGACAGCAGGAGTCCGGAGTCTGAACGTCTGCCCGATTCAGACGACTTCACCCCGTCGTCCGTGAGTGACATTCTTTACCTCATCAATTCCTCGCACTCCGCGGTACTGGATCCGAAGGCTCTTCTGGTGCTGGACCGCGCGCGGATCTCATTCGTTCGGGGCGACAACGAGGCGGCGCTCTCCTCGCTCGACGAGGCGATGGAGCATCTGGACGTTTCCGAGCCGGTCCACTCCGACGTGATGGCTTTTCGGCTGCTTGTGGACTCCATGACGGGCAGGGACTCGGCACGCTGGAGCGCGGAATCCGATCAAGGACTGACCAAAGGCCCCGACGCCTTCAAGGTGATGTCCCTGTGCGTCGAGGCGAGTGAGCACTGGCATTCCGGAAACCTGACACGGGGACTGCGCCTGAATCGATCCGCCGTCGAGCATTCCCATGACATTGCCCCGATCTGGCGCGTGTATGCTCTCCTGTTACTGATCAAGAAACTCAGCGACATTCACGCTCCCATTCAAGCGAACCGTTTCGTCCGTGATCTGGCCGGCCTGATAAAAAGCAGCGGACTCCATGTGTTCGGGGCAGCACCCGAAGCGTTACGATCCATTCTCCACTTACAGGCGGGACAGTTCGAGGAAGCACTGGAGTGCGCGGCGACGGCCATACGCGCCAGCGAGGAGACCGACTCGGCCGTTGGCGTCAGGCTCGCCCTTTCAGCCGCGGCAACCGCTCATCTGGCGCGTCGCGAGTGGGATCGAGCAGCCGCGTCACTTGAGGCGTTCCACGAGAAGAAGAACTACTACGCCTTGGCCGACTCCCTCGCCCGGGCTGCTTTCGTGGAGATCGCACTTGTCGCGGAACGAGAGGGGCCGCGTGCGGCTGCCGATCTCATACATGAGAAATGGGACATCCTGAGCGCGGACTCAGGGTGCTCCATCGAGGATCCGCTACGACCGGCCTGGCTGATCTTCGTGGCCCGGCGCGCGGGGGACGTCACACTCGCCGAGCGCTGCCTTCAGTCGGTCGAGCGGCTGGCCGCCAACAACCGCGGGTACGCCTTGCTGGACGTCTCGGCGGAGAACGCGCGGGCGGTCCTGGCCGGCGGGCGGCCGGAGACGTCGCCGGTCCTGGACTTCGGCGGGGACCGCGCACCCGGTGGCGTATCGGCCGTCACTCCCCCCACGGCGCCGGCGCCCTCCGGCGCCACCCGCCGGTCGTCGGCACCCGCGGAAGCCGTGGGGAACGAGCAACCGGACACGGCGGACGGGGAGTCCGGTGTCTCCGTTCCCCCTGAGCCGAGCGCGATCTCTCTGCTCAGCCCTCGGGAGATCGAGATCTCCCGGCTCGTGGGACATGGCCTGACGAACCAGCAGGTGGCCCACCAGCTTGGACTCTCACCGCACACGGTGAACTTCCACCTGCGCAACATCTTCCGGAAGCTCTCGATATCCACGCGCGTCAAGCTCGGGTCCCTCATCGTCGGGCCGGACCGCTGACCGCACTTCCGGCCGCACTTCAGGGCCGCCGATGTCCGAGGCCGGCGACAGTCCGGGGCGGCGGATCAGTCCGGGTCGACCTGCAGGGCGCGGTCCAGTGTCAGGGCCACCTGGGACGGACCGAGAGCATCGATGTCCTCCAGGGCGGACAGCACGTCCTCCGAGCCGCCGACGGAGAGGAACTTCCGGCGTACGAGGGAACGATGGTCCCGGCGCGTCGCCGGACCCGCCGATCCCGTGGAAGCGCCACACTCCTCGGTCACGACGGTGCCATCGGTCAGTTCGAGCTCGACCCGGGCGCCGATGGCCATCGTCGCGTTCTCGAACGTCTCCTCGGGTGCGCCCAGATCCGCCAGGATGCGCCGCACGTCCTCGCCGCCCCAGCGCAGCAGCTCCGGCCAGTTCAGCGCGCGGTCGCCGGCCTGACGCAAGGCCTCTCCCAGGGGCGAGGTGGCCTGGACCATCTGCTCCGACAGTCGCATCTCGTGCTGGACCTCCACTTTGTCCGCCAACGACCACCTCGCCTCGTCGTCGATGGCTTCGGGGGTGAGATCCGGCACGCCGAAGCTCCCCGTCGACAGCAGCGTCGCGACGCCGTATCCGATCGACAGGGTGGCCGCGGAGACGCTGGTTCGCGGGCCGTCCAGGGCCGGGGCGACCTTCCGTTCCATCTGCCAGGTCAGCAGCGAGCCATGGACGGTCACCCGCCGGACGCGAGAGGAGTCGAGCGCGCCGAGCCTTCGGTGGAGCCGCTCGGCACAGTCGAAGGCCGCGTGCAGATACGCACTGCCCGGATAGAGCTTGTAGGTGAGCGTGTCAGTGTGCCAGCGACGCCCCAGTGCATGGTCCACCGCATCCGGCAGGGGCACCGCCGACAGATGGGCGAGCAGCCCCTCGGGGTCCTCCAGGATCCTGGCCGGCCCGGCGAGCCCGTGCGCCGCCGCGGCACAGCCGTCGAGCGCCAGCCGGACCGGGGCAGCGGCGCTGAGTGCCTTGACGTCGCTGGTCACCACTCCGTGGTGGAGAGGAACAGCCAGGATGCCGAATGCCAGGCCCAGCCCGGCCGTCCACTCCCGTAGGGACGCCCCTCGCGCGTGCAGCCGGGCCGCCGCCGCACTCGCCAGATGACAGTGAGTATTGGTCTGGCCCCGGAAGAAGGGGCTGAGAATGGTCGCGGCCGAGACGCGCGCCGCGCACTCGTTGGCGACGACGACTGTCGTCAGCAGGGACTTTCCGCCGGACCCGTTGTGCAGCGCCTCCGCGATGGCGACGTTCACCGAACCGGCGGACACATGGCCGGAGTAGGCGACTTCGTCGAAGTCGAGTGCCGTCGCCAGTGCCGCGAGAACGTATGAGGAGCCGGTGGGGTCGGACTGGCGGGGAGGGCCGAAGGCGGCGACGATCCTTCTGCCGACAGGATGCCGCAACGAGCCGCGGACGGCCGCCAGGTTCGAGATGAGCTGACTGCGCGCAGCCGCCAGGGTGTGCGCGGGGATGTCCTCATGGCTCACAGTGCGAGCCCAGGCGCCGAGGCGCGTCGTCAGACTCGTCGCCTCGTCGGGCAGGTCGGCGGGGTCGGCCAGGGGTGTCATCGACGTCATGACCGAATCCCCAGTGGTGTGGTGCGGCGTCCCCGGAGCAGGTGGTAGGAGCGCTCGTGCCAGAGCAGGGGGTGCGTGTCCCCGACGCAGACGGCGGCCAGCCGCCCGTAGACGACCACATGGTCGCCGACCTCCTCCACGGCGTGCAGATCGCACCAGCCGACCGCCAGCGTCCCGGCGATCGTGGGCGCGCCGCGGATCAGCCGGACTCCGTGTCCCAGGTCCTCGAACCGTGACCCGTCGCTGGGCGGTCGGCTGAACCGGTCCGCCAGATAGGACTGGTCTTCGGCCAGCAGATGCACGGCGAAGCGCCCCGCATGTCGGACGGCGGCCACCGTCCGCGAGCCGCCGGCGACGCAGCACAGCACGATCGGGGGAGACAGCGACACGCTCGTGAGCGTGCTCACCGTCGTCCCCGCCCACCCCGAGTCGCCGCACGCGGTCACGACGGCGACACCGGACGCCAGCTTCCGGAAGTACGTCCGGCACGACGCGTCGCTCAACGACGGCTCCGCCAACCGGAGATGACCGGCCTCGGCCATGGCTCACCCCTCCTTGAACCACGGCGGCGCGTCGGCCGTGGTCAGCACGTCGAGCGCGGCGGGTAGGACATGGATGTCGTACGAGGGCATGGTCTCGGGCATGACTTCTCCGTCGTGTTCGAACAGCAGCGGCTGTCCGTCCGTCCGCGTGACGGAGATCCGCCGTCCCCGTCCTGACAGGATGCCGGGCACCTCGTACACATGCCCCTGGACGGCGGCCCGCGCGAACTCGTTCATGTTCGCCGCGGCCGTCACGACGGTGATGTCGAGCAGCCGATCGTCGACGACCGACTCCGGCACAAGGTTCAACAGCCCGCCCCGGTAGCGGAATCCGCCCACGATCGTCTCCACGATGCCGCCCTCGTGGACCACCATCCCGTCGACGGACACCTGCCCCTGGTACGGCTCGTGGTCCGCCATCGCCGCCAGGGCGGCTGCCATCAGCAGGTCCCGCCCCTTCTCCGGCCGGTTCCTGGCGGCCAGCAGTGTCGCGGCGAACAGCCCGCTGCCGGAGCCGAGGACCACGATGTGATCGTTCTGCTCCACCCGGGCCAGGTCGATCGTGCGCCTCGCCGCCCCTCCGCCGAGTACACGCGCGGTCACCGTCTCCCACGGCTCGTCGTTCCACACACCTCGGTACACGGAGTTTCCCGTGCCTCCGGGGGCTACGAGGAGCGGCGGCACCGCGGTGCACCCCGAGGCGCGGGCCCGGTGAAGACCGGCGGCCACCTCGCAGATCGTGCCGTCGCCCCCCACCCCGACGACGATGTCGGGGAGTTCGGTATCGGTGGCCAGCTTGTACGCGATGTCGGCGGCCTCGCCCGGGGCACTCGTCCGGGTCGTTCGCACCTCGGCGGTGCCGACCGCCTCCAGGGCGGCCATCAGGCGTTCCCCGTCGCTTCCGGCCGCCGGATTGACCACCGCGGCGACACGCAGATGTCCTGTCATTCTCTTCTGCCTCTCCGGGGCTACGGTCGATCGGGGTACGGTCTAGGAATCGAGCCTGCGTACGACGCGGACGCGCGCGCCCCGCTTGGGGATCATGGTGATGTGATTCATGGCGCTGCCCTCGTCGCCGGGGTCGACGGCCTCCAACTCCACGGCGCGCAACACCCCTGCCAGCACCGTCTCGACCTCGACCTGGGCAAACATGGCTCCCAGGCACCGGCGTACGCCTCCGCCGAAGGGAATCCACGCGTTCTGCGGAGGGTGCCCCTCCAGCCATCGCTCCGGCCGGAACTCCTTCGCGTCGGCGCCCCACAGCCGCGGATCGGACTGCACGGCACCCACAGAGGGCAGCACCGCGACTCCGGCGGGCAGCCGATAGCCCCCGAGCTCGATCGGCTCGGTGAGACGCCGTGCGACGTTGTGGATCACCGGCCGGATGCGCAGCGCTTCCTTGAAGACGGCAGTACGGTACAAGTCCTTCGGCTGGTCGAGGTCCTTGCACACCCGCGCCATGACGTCGGGGTGACGCAGCAGCCGTTCGAAGAGCCAGGCGAGTGCGACCGCGGTCGTCTCGTGTCCCGCCACGAGGAGCGTCATCACCTCGTCGCGTACGACCTCGTCGCTGGGCTCCTCCTCCAGCAGCATGGAGAGCACGTCCGTCCGACGCGAACGGTCGGGGTCCCGGCGCCGCGCGGCGATCTCCGCGTACAGCAGCTTGTCGGCGTGTTCCAGTCTGCGCACGACGTTCCGCCAGGGCCAGACCTTGCCGAGCTCGGGCCGGATCCACACCAGGATGTCCGACAGGCCGATGTCGGACACCTGACGCAATGCCCGGGCGAGCGCGGCCGCCCGGTGCACGTCGTCGACGCCGAACACGACTCGGACCATGATCTCAAGCGTGAGCGCGTAGGCCCGGTCCAGCAGTCTGACGGGAGTGCCGATCGGCCAACTGCGTGCCTCCTGTTCGGCGATCTCCCGCATCGTCGAGGTCAGCTCCGCGATCCGCTCGTGATGGAACGGCGGCATCATCCGTTTGCGGGCGGGCTTGTGCTCCGGGGCGTCGAGGGTCAGGACCGAGTGACGGCCGACGATCGGTACCAGCAGGGAGTTGCCCTCCCCCGCGTGGAACACCTCCGGCGCGCCCCGGAACACCTCCTTGATGTGCTCGGGGTCGCGCAGGATCACGAACGGCCCGCCGGGAACGACCTTCAGGGTGACGACGTCCCCGTACCGTTCGTGCATCTCGGGCAGGTATCGCTGTCGTCCGCGACGGAAGCGGATCGTCTGCCACAGCACCGGGTCCGACGGCCCCGGAGGCATCCGGTCCATCGGCTCCGTGATCGACACACTGCTGATCGACGCCGAGGTCATCAGGCGTTCGTTGGCGCTCGCGTTGTCGTGGCTGTCGCTGCTCATCGTGGCCTCTCCGTCCGTCATGTGCGGGTGCCCTGCGCCTTGGGCGCGGGGCCTCGACCTCGCTGTGGTGCCTGTGCCTGATCGGCCGTCGCGGTCAGCCGGGCAAGATAGCGGTCGAGCAACCGGTCCATGACCTTTCCGTGCGGTATCCACGGTGCCTTCGGCCGCATCCACGGCAGCGCGAACCGCTGCTCGTCTGCGTCGTCCCCGACGATCCAGCGGGCGAGTTGGGCGCCGTTGTACACGGAGACCGCGAGCCCGTGACCGTTGCACCCGCCGGCGCGGTGGACGTACGGGTCGTCGGGGTGGTGACCGACGACCGGAAGGCCGTCGCGCGTCATCGCGACGGGCCCCGCCCACGCCGACTCGATCTCCACGTCGGCCAGCACCGGGGACAGCTCACGGGCGGCTGCGCGGAGCCTGCCGGGAGCTGGCGCGAGGGAACCAAACGGTCCGCGCCGGACCGCCCCGCCGCCGATCACGAGTCGCCCGTCGGAGGTCAGCCGGAAGTACGGCGACAGTTCGCCGTGACCGATCAGCGGCTCGGCGCGCAGTCCCGCCAGCACCGTGAGGGCCTCGTCCGGGAGCTTCTGCGTCACACCGGCCTGTACCCGCAGACCGAGCACGTCCGCGGATGTGCCCAGGGCGGCTCCGTATGCGTTGACGGCGATCACGACGTGGTTCGCGACGATCTCGCCGTCGTCGGTGACGACCGTGGTGAGCAGTCCCCGCCGGATGCCGCGCACCCGACTGCGTTCGAACACGGTGAGACCCCGCTGCTCGCCGAGCCGGGCCAGCTGTGTGGTGAGTGCCGCAGGATCGAGGGTCGCGGCGACGTCGTAGCGCAGGCCACTGGGACGACCGGCCGCGAGCGCGGGCAGCGCACTCGGCTCGACCAGCGCCACGGGGAGCCGGAGTGCGCGTGCGGCATCGGCTTCCCGACGCTGTGCCTCGGCCTCCTTCCTGTCGGAGGCGACGACGAGTTGGCTGCCCGGGACCAGGTCGCAGAAGATCCGGTGACGGCTGACGAGATCGAGCACGTGCCGGACCGCGGAAACGGACCACAGGTACGCGGCGCGGGCCACGTCGTCGCCGTACCGCCGGCGGGCGACGGTCAGCGGCGGCCCGACCCTCGGACCGAGCAGCCCGGTGCCCCGGCCGCTCGCCCCGGCCGCCACATGGTCCGCCTCCACCGCCATCACCCGGAGGTCCGGATCCAGTTCGAGGAGCTCGATCGCCGTGGACAGGCCTGTCAGCCCGGCCCCGATCACGGCGACGTCGCAGCGACGCGTCCCGCGCAGGCGAGGTCGCGTGACGGTGCCACCGCCTGCCCAGGGTGTTCCGTGCCCGTCCATCACCGGCCCCGCCGTATGCCGAGGAGACCGAACCGACGGGTCCCGGTGATCGCCCGCGCGATCGCCCGCGCGTCGACCGCCATGTCGGGCAGTTGGCCGGGGGGGAGCCGGTAGCCCTGGAAATACAGGCCGGGTGCGTGTGGGACCGTCCCGCCACCGTGGATGAGAGGGCGCCCGCCGGGCTGTGCCAGGACACCAAGGTGGCCGAGCAGTCCCTCCAGGCCGGGCCGTTGGCCGGTGGAGGCGATGACGACCTCCGGCTTGATGCGCCTGCCGCCCTCAAGCAGCACATCCTTGTCGTCGAAGCCCGTGACGCCCGGAACGACCTCGATCCGCCCCTCGCGGACGGCGGCTATCAGACCGCGGTCGATGGCGCCGTAGGAGTGCCCGATGCGGGCCGTGCCGGCCATCGTGCCCTCCTTCGGCGCGGCCAGCCCGTAAGGCGTCAGGTCCCCCCACTGCATCCGGTGCATCAGCAGACTGGCCCGGTTGACCAGCCAGTCCGGCAGCGGACCGTGCTTGATGGCCTGGCACAGCAGCGAGGTCGTCGGGCTGAGCTTGAACAGCACCGGCGTGTTGCGGATCGACATGCGGACGCGGGACGCGCCGGCGTCCGCCACGGCCACGGCGATGTCGATGCCGGTCGGTCCACAGCCGACCACGAGAACGTCCTTCCCGACGAAGGGGCCGGGCACCTGGTACGACCGTGCGTGCAGGAACTCCCCCGCGAACCCGTCGAGTCCGGGCCAGTCCGGTACGTAGGGCTTGCGGTGCAGACCGGTGGCGGCGACGACATGCCTCGACCGCAGGTCTCCGTCCGACGTCCGTACCACCCAGCGGCCGGGCTCCCGGTCGACGCGGTGGACCTCGGTCTCGTAGCGGACGTCGGGGTCGAGGACTTCGATGTACTTCTTCATGTAGGCGAGGAAGTCGTTCCGCGTCGGCCACGGCCCGTACTCCGCGGAAAGCCGCATCCCGGGCAGCGAACTCAGCGGACGCCACGAGTTCATCCGCAGCGACGGGTAGTAGGTGTGCCAGGTGGAACAAGCTGTCTTCTCCCGGTCCAGAAGCAGGGGGTCGAGACCGGCTTCCTTGAGTGTCCAGGCTGCCGCGAGGCCGCCCGGCCCCGCGCCGATGATGATCGGGCGTTCGCTGCTCTCGGACATGATTTCCTCGTCTCAGACACGCTCGGGCATCGGATGTTCCGGGCTGGTCCGGCCGGCGACCCGTTCCTCGAACTCCACGAAGGCGGCCACCGCCACCGGCTCGAACCGCACGCCGAAGGACTTCAGGAAGTTGCCGAAGAGCGCGCGGTCGCCGCACAGATGGATCGGTACGGCGAGGAGAGCCCACTCGAAGCCCGCGACCGCGCTCCAGACACCCAGGACGACCGCGTGCGTGACAAAGCTGTGCATCGTGTTGTAAAGGACGTAGTAGACCTTGGGGATACGGCTGTCCCGAGCGCGCCGGTACGCGATCGCGCCGGGGATGTAGCCGATCAGATCGATGTACGCGAAGAGCACGATCGCGACCCACCAGCGCACCTCGGAGATGTGCTGAAGCATCAGCGCCGAGCAGACGACGAGCGCGACCGCGTATTCCAGCCGCAGCAGCCGGAAGGTGGCCCGGCTCTCGTAGCGGTTCAGATGATCCATCGTCGTCCTCCCGCTACGCCGACAGGGCCGCGTCGGGCTCTGCCGACGCGCCGAGCCGCACCGTCACCGCCATGGCCGTCGCCGGATCACCGACGACGTGCGCCTCCCCAAGCAGCCGGTAGACGATCGTGGCGATGGCTTCCTTGAGCACTTTGGTCGCGATCGGCTCCAGCACGCCGGCCAGGCTCGGTATCCCGAAGTCGAAGGCGGCCTCGAAGACCACCTCGCAGCCGTCGATGGTCGGTTCCACCCGCCATGAGCCCCGGAACACCTCGAAGTCGCCGCTGATCTGTTCGAAGACGATCCGCCGTTGATCGGGCTGGAAGTAGTCGACCTCGGACCAGCGCAGTGGACCGTTGCGGAAGAAGATGTCCCACTCGCTCACGAGCGACCCGTCGCCGGCGTTGCCGTGGACGACGACCGACCGGACCTCGTCCACGAAATCCGGGTACTTCTCGAAATCGGCTATCCGCTCGTACGCGAAGTCCGCGTCGGCGGCGACGGATCGCAGGGTCAGTTGCAGGCTACGCATCGACAAGCACCTCGTACTCTGGGTTGCGCTCGGCGACCGACCTGGCCGCCAGCTCGAACCGGTCGAAAAGAAACGCCACTTCGGAGTCCGTCATCGTCGCGGGCGGGGTGAGCCGCACGACGTGGTCCGAATTGAGCGAGAGATTCGCGACGACGCCGTTCGTGACGAGAGCCATGAACAGGTCCGCCGCCATCGCGGGATCAGCGAAGTCGATGCCGATGAGCAGGCCGACTCCCCGCACTTCGAACGCGTGGTGCGGCAGCAGGGCGCCCATGATCCGTTGCAGCTCCGGGAGCAGCCGGGCGCCGAGCGCGGCGGCCCGCTCGATCAGGCCGTCCTCCTCGATGGCCAGCATCGCTCCGCACACTGCCGCCATGGCTATCGGCGCCGCCGAGAAGGTCGACGTGTGCAGCACGGGGTCGCGGTCCAGGACCTTGAAGACCTCGGGAGTGGCGACGGTCGCGGCGACCGGTATCACCGCGCCGCCGAGAGCCTTGCCGGAGAGCAGAATGTCGGGTGTGACACCCTCCGTGTCGCATCCCCACCAGGCGCCGAGCCTGCCGAGACCTGTCTGCACCTCGTCGACCACGAGCAGCGCGCCGTACCGCGTACACGCCTCTTGTACGGCGCGGAGATAGCCGGCCGGCGGGATCACCACACCGCCCTCGCCCTGTACCGGCTCGACGATCACGCACGACTCGCCCGGATGCCGCTGGAGCGTGTCCGTCAGCGCGAGCACGTCGCCGAAGGATACGTGGGTGACGTCGGGCAGCAGCGGCCGGAACGGCGCCTGGAACGTGTCCCTGGCGGTCACCGACAGGGCACCCATCGTCTTGCCGTGATAGCCGCCGGTCATCGACACGAGACGGGTTCGTCCGTTCAGCCTGGCGATCTTGATCGCCGCCTCGACGGCCTCCGTTCCCGAACCGGAGAAGTGCACCCGTTCGAGCCCCGGGGGAATCACCGACATCAGGAGTTCGGCTGCCCTCGCTGCCGTCGGATCGAGGAAGATCCGGGTGCCGATGGGGTGGGTTCGGAGCTGTCGCTCGACCTCACGCACGACGGTGGGGTGGCGGGCTCCCATGACGAAGACCCCGTACCCGCCGACGTTGAGGTACTTCTCGCCCCGGCTCGTGGTGATCCACGCTCCCGACGACTCGACCTCCACCTGGCCGCCCAGGACCTCGGCCAGGCGCGCCCGGCCCGAGCTCATGGTGCGCCGGTACGCCATCGACACGCGCTCGCTGTCCGTTACTACGTCCTCATGCATCGCCGGACCTCATCCGAACCGAAGTACGTCGCCGGCGAAATTCGAGGCGAGAGCCCCGTTGGTGCTGGACCGAGACGGCGGATGGAACCTGACGCACTGGCAGGCCGCGACGAGGTACGCCACCTCCGGCGACTCGATGAACGCCATACCGCCGAGTGCCCCCGCTGCCTGGTGCGCCGCGTCGACGATCGCCTCCTGAGCCGCGTAGCGGGCGATCATGGCCTTGGTCAGGGCGGCGTTGTCTCCCTGCTTGGCGGTCAGCTGCCAGGCGATGCCCTCCAGCAGCTGAGCGGCCGTCTCGATGCGCACACCCAGGTCCGCCACCAGCTCCGTGCTCGCCTTCCCGCCGGCGAAGAGGCGCTCCACCAGAGCGCTCGCCATACCCAGATAGCAGGAGGTGATCAGCATCTCGAACCACATGAACCCGATGGTCTGCAGCTCGTCGAGCTCCCCGCCCTCCCCGACCTCGGTGGACACCAGCAGCGCGTCGTCGACGAAGACGTCGGTCAGGCGCACCTCGTCGCTCTCCGCCCCGGCCAGCACGTTGCTGCCCCAGAACGGATGGACCGACACCCCGGCCGTCTGGGCCGGCAGCAGCATCAGCAGCGTCTCGGATCCGCCGTCCTCCTTGGGCACCGAGAGACTGGCCGACAACAGGTCCATCGACCGCGACATGCTGCAGGGGCGCTTGGACCCGTTGACGACGACACCGCCGTCCTTGCGCAAGCCGCCGACCGTGGGCGACAGGATGCTCTGCCCCGGGTTCCCCTCGGCGAAGCCGGACGACACCAGCAGGTTCTGGGTGGCGATGCCTTCGAGAAGAGCCCATTCGAGGCCGCTGGAGCGCAGGCTCTCGGCGAGCGTGAAGATGGTGGCCACCGAGAAGTGGTGCATCGTCGACGCCACGGCGAGGGACGGTGCGGCGGCTCCGATGGCGCGGGTGACCTGGATCGCTTCCAACGGCGTGGCACCGGAGCCCGAGTAGCTCTTCGGGATGACCAGGGCCGGGCCCGCACTGGACCGGAACAGTTCCAGGGCGCTGTTGCCGGGCTTCTCCAGCTCCATCAGCGGAACGGCCGACAGTTTGGACAGGAGGCCGGGGAGGTGGGCCTCGCAGACGGCGCGCGCTTCATCAAGAGTTCGCATCGCGCTTCTCCTTCTCCGAGGGCTGCGGGGATCCGTGCCCGACGACGGAGACCCCTTGAAGATGCGTGGTTCGCAGTACGGGGAAGTTCGCTTCGCCGAAGGCCCCGCCGGTCAGTCCGGTGCCGCCGTGGGAGGGCAGCGGAGAGGTGAAGGCGATGTGCGAGTCGTTGACCTTCAGCAGCCCGCCCTTGACCGTCTCCGCGACGAACCTGTCGATCACCGACTGGTCCTGCGCCCACAGTGAGTTGCGCAGCCCGTACAGGTTCGTGTTGACGAAGTCGAGGAAGGCGTCGAACAGGGTCTCGTCGTCGGCCGACAAGGGGACGATGATCGGCAGCAGCGGGAAGAAGGTCTCCTCCCGGACCACGTCCAGCTCGCGCGCGCCTCCCAGGCCGTCGATCCGCAGCACCGTGGGTTCCAGGAAGAACCCGGAGCTGTCGCGCGTTCCGTCGATCTGCATGCCGTGGCCGCCGGTGACGAGGGTCGCGCCCCGTTCGACCGCGTCGGCGAGGAACTGGTTGAACCTGTCGTGCCGGAGAACCGGGGAGAGCAGGACCCCCTCCTCGTCCGGATAGCCGGGCCGCAGGGACCGCGCGCGCTCGACCACGCGGTCGACCAGACCGTCCGCCACCTCCGGGTGCACGATCACCTGGTTCGGGATCATGCACAGCTGTCCGGAACCGTAGAAACCCTCGACGACCGCGTCGGCGGCCCCGTCGAGGTCGGCGTCCTTCCAGACGAGGACCACGTCGTTGCCGGCCAGTTCGAGGATCGGCTTCTTGCCGGCCTCGACGCAGCGGCACTCCAGCTTCAGGCCGGTCGGGACGTCGCCGAAGAACATGATGTCGTCGACGTGCGGACTGTTGATCCAGATGTCCAGCATCGGGCCGGGATGACCGCACACGACGTTGAGCAGGCCCGGAGGCGCGCCGAGTTCGTCCAGGATCGGAACGATGAGATGGCGCAGCGCCTGCGTGACCCCGAAGGGCGCGGTGCGGGGTGCCCGCACGACGACGGCGTTGCCCCCGGGGATGCACATGGTGCCGAGCAGTGCGCTGACCAGGGGGGCATTCGCCGGCGGAGTGATGCACACGACGCCGTCCGCCTGCCGCCGGACGATGTTGCGGCGGCCGTCGACGGCGAACTCCTGCCACATCTGACTACGCAGATAGTCAGCGGTCTCCCGCCGGGCCAGTTCTTTCATCCCGGAGATCTCCCACCTGGCCAGTTCTAGTGGATGGCCCTCCAGGGTCAGCAGGCGGACGAGCTCGTCCGCGTGCTCCGTGACGGTGTCTCGCAGCAACTCCATCCAGCCGTCGAACCGCGTCGAGAGCGGCTCTGCGCGCCAGATTCTGGTCGCATCGGCCGCGGCGGCCAGCGCGTCCTCGATCGTCGCCTTCTCCGCCACCGCGACCCGGCCGGCGACGACTCCCCCGGGGGCCTCGTCGGGTGAGAGCCTGCCGGTCTCCAGGTTCCGCTTCAGACTCAGACTCGCGAATGAGTCTTCGAGAACGGCCCGTGGGGTCAGTGCGTAGACCCACTGGCCGCTCTCCACGTCCTTCCCGCGTACATAGCTGCTCAGCGACGGAATTCCATGGGCTTCGACGTTCGGTGTCAAAGTGACTCCTCAATCCAGACTCCGATGACAACTCGCCGAAGGGGAGCCGCCCGCGTCCAGCGATGTCTGATCGAAGTGTCCACGGCGGCCCTGAACCGCCCCTGAAATTCCTCGGCGTATGACGTCGGCAGGGCGTCAGAGGACATCGCTAACGTCTCTCCCAACGAATCGCCGAAAGTGGGGGACGCAGTATGAAGGCGCCCGATGTGCTTCAGCCCGAGGGGCAGGATTCTACGGTTACCGTCCTGGAGCGGTATGCGGACAACCCGAGCGCGTTTCTTGCCCTCAACCAGGGAAACGAGTACTACACGCACCCCGATTTCGAAGGGTTCGTCTGCTATCGGCCGTACGGCAGGCGTTGGATTCAGTTCGGAGGCCCGTTCACCGACCCGAAGAGCCGAAAGGAGCTGCAGTCCCGGTTCCTCGAACACGCACACAGGAGCGGTCGCAGGATCGTGGGCGTACAACTCCAGCTTGCGGACGCGGAACTGTGTGCGGAGTTGGGTCTGACGGTCAATCAGATCGGCGCATCCTACGCCGTGGACCTCACGGACTTCAGTCTTCGTGGAAAGCGGTTCGTACGGCTGCGGAACAAGATCTCCCGCGCCCTGCGTTCAGGTCTTGAGATAGCCGAGGTCGATGCCGACAAGTTTGTCGACGACATCAACGGCATCGATGCGAGATGGCTTCGCGAAAAAGGAAGGCACACCAAGGAACTGACGTTTCTGATCGGCGAGATCGGCGGACCCTGGCAGCCGCTGCGGAAACTCTTCATGGGGCAGATCGACGGCGTCGCGATCGGGTACGTTTCCTATGTTCCCGTGTACGGATCACGCCCGGGCTGGCTGCACGACCTCAGTCGTCGAGTGCCGGACTGCCCGCCGGGGGTCATGGAGGCGCTCAACTCCCACGCCATCAAGCAGGTGAGCCAACTGGGCGCGTCCTGGTTGCACTTCGGCTTCACTCCGTTCACTGGCCTGGACGACGGCCATCAGCTCCCGAGCGCGAGCCGGACGGCCGACCGGATGGTCAGGCTGATCGCCGACCACGGAGACCTCGTGTACCCGGCGAAGAGCCAACTGGAATACAAATCGAAGTGGTGTCCGACAGTAGCGCTACCTGAATACTTCGCCTTTGACGGCGGCATTTCGCCCCGTTCTCTGTGGAGTGTCGTGAAGGTCACGAACATTCTGTAGGCGCACCAGTCTGGAAGGGTACTCGAAGCGGCCCAACGAGGTCCGGGGAAACCCGGTCGGGTGTATGCCCACGCAGGTTCGAATCCTGCCCCTTCCGCCATCCCCCATCGAATCGAGCACAGAACGGATCCCTTCATGACCGACATCCGTTTCATCGCGACCTGTGATGCCCCGCTCGACGTGGCCTTCGAGTATATCGATGATCATCGAAATGTTCTCGAATACTGGCATGGCATGACGAAGTACCAGCCGGTCGGTGAACCGGACCACGGTCTCGGCTCGGTTTTCGAGGCCGTGTCGAAGATCGGCCCTTCCACGCTGAAGTCGAAGATCAGGACGGTGGAGTGGAAGCGGAACGTCCTCGTCGCCTACCGATCCGTCTCCGGAATGGAGTCGGCCACGACCTTCGACTTCGCCGCCGTCGACGAAGATCACAGCATTGTGGAACTGAGTGTCTCCTTCAAACTGCCGGGCGGAATTGCCGGGAAAGCGCTGGAGAAGACGCTGGAGCCGTTCGTGAGCACCGCCGCGAAGAACACCGCCGAGAACATCTCGAAGAAAGTCGCGGAGTACTACGCGAAGAGGCGCGCCGGCTCGGGCAGCGGCACCGCTGAACTCCCGCAGTAACGGACGGGTGAAATCCAGTTCCTGTCCAGCTCAAGTCCGGGACGTGGATTGCCCGCCCAAGGCTGTCAGGCTCGGTCCGATCCGCTGAACAAGGGACCTGGGCGCGAGGGAATGGAACGTCACGTGGTCGAACCTGTCACCCCGCCGTCGAACCGGTCGTACGCGCAATCCGGTCGATCGCATCGCTCACCGCGGCCCGCGCGATGCTCCGCGGACCACCTCACCCCCACGACCCTGCGCCATCCCCTGGCCCCCGAGACACTCACGACGGCCGGGAACCTGGCGCGACGATGCGGAGCGACCCGGTTCAGCGTGCTGATCGCCGGCGCCCAGGTGCTGCTCGCACGCTGGTCGGGTCTGCGGGAGGTCACGATCCTCACTCCGCTCGACGATGCCGCAGACGTGACGGTTCTGCGCCGTACCCATCGTCCGGACGAGCCGTTCGGCGAGCTGGTCGTACGCGAGGCCGCGCACATGGCACGAGAGCGTGGGCCGCGGATCCCGCCGGCCGACGAGGGCGCCGCGCGCATGTCCTGGCCGGACGCCGACGGCCGGCCGTCCCTCCACCGGCTCTTTTTCCGGGTGACCGGCGATGTCTCGTCGCGTGGAGCCCCAGCTGGGTACAGCCCTCCGTCCGCGCCGGCCGGCATGTGCGACCTGACCGTGGACGCGGTGGCGGCAGAGCTGGTTCTGCGGTATCCCCGGGGATGTTTCGACACGAGCATGATGCGGCTGTTCGCGCGCTCCTACGAAACCCTCCTCGCCGCCGCGACAGCCGCCCCGACGACGGCCGTCGGCGCGCTCCTGCTCGCCGGGCCCGCGACGCCCGTGCGCTCGCCGAGGGAGCTCGCCACGCTGCTACGGGCCCTGTCCGAGGCCCCGGCCGGCACTGTGACGGGTGCGCGGATCGTCGCGGACACGGACGACAGGGCGCTGCCGGTGGGCCTGCCCGGCAGGCTGCAGTTGGAGCTCCACGACGCCAGGGGCAACGCCCGGTGGGTCGACACCGAGGCATTCGGCCGGTGCACCCCGGCGGGGGAGATCCTGTTGAGCAGGACGGTTACGCCGGACACGACACCCCAGGAAGCGGGAGCGACTGCCGTTTCGAGCCGGCGCCTGCGTGCCGAGTCGGCGGCGGGTATGGCCACCCAGCTCGCCGCGCTGTGGACGGCGAGGCTGGGACTCTAGTGCCGCGGCAGGGACGGACTTGCGACCGCTCGGGTCAGGGCGACACGTCCCGCTCGGGAAAGACCGCTTCGAAGAGATGCGTCGGTCGACCGGACCAGACCGCGGTCAGGAAGTCGCCGATGTCCCGTACCGATGCGGCAGCCGCCCGCACCAGTCCCGCCTGCGCCTGCGCCGCATGCCACAGGACAGGACTCTCCACGTAGCGGAGCGGCACGCCCGCGCGTCGCAAGGACGCAGCGAGGCCGCGGCACTGTGAGTACAGCAGTTCGCGGGAGTTGGTGTGGAGATAGGTCGGCGGCAGTCCCGTGAGCACACCCGACTGCGGGGCGTAGCGGGGGTCCGAGGAATCGCCTGCGCCGAGATAGGCGGCCGCGCAGGCCAGACCCCAGGGACGGTTGACCACGAGATCGCGGTGCCGATCGGCCACCTCAGCAGGGTTCGTCCAAGGCGAGATCAGGACAAGCGCCGCGGGCCGCTTCCCCGGACCCAGCTGCTGCGTCGCGGCCAGGGCGATGCCGCCCCCGGCCGAGTCCCCCGCGATGACGATCGTGTCCAGGGCGTGTCCCTCCGCGGCCGCCAGTGCCTCGTACGCGGCCGTCGTGTCGTCCACGGCCGCCGGGCACGGGTGTTCGGGGGCAAGGCGGTAGTCCAGGAGGTAGACGGGGCGGCGGACCTCGCGGGAGAGGTGCGCCGCCAGTGACCGGTGAGTGCGAGGGGAGCCCACCGTGTATCCGCCACCGTGCAGATAGAGCACGGCTCCGGTCCCGCCGGCGGCTCCGGCACTGACCCGCTCGGCTGGACGGGTGCCCAGGCGGAGCGGGACGACGGAGGTGCCGGGAGGGAGCGGCTGCAGCCGGGCCACGGTGTTGAGCAGAGTGCGCTGAACCGACCATGGCACCCGGTGGTGGAAGGTGAGCCGGTAGCAGAGATGCAGGATCGCGCGCGCGAGCGGCAGCGGCAGCATCGGGAAGGACTTCACGCCGTCCCTGCCGGGCGAGGGGCGATCCTGATGAGGCGCGACATCCAGGTGCCGAACCGCTGAGAACCCACAGGGGTGATGCGGCCCAGCAGATCGAGCGCTTTGGCCTCCGCGCCCACGAGGACGCGCGCGCGGCGCCTGCGTACGCCCTCGATGATGGTGTCGGCCGCCATCTCGGGGCTGTGCAGAGCGAGCCGACGGTCGAAGGCCCGGGCGATACGAGCCGCGTCCAGGCCCTCGGAAGCCGTGGCGTTGCGGGCGACCGCGGTCTTGATGCCACCGGGGTGCACACACGTCACGTGGACAGGTTGTCCGGCGAGCAGCATTTCCTGGCGCAGACACTCGGTGAAGCCGCGTACCGCGTACTTGGAGGCGTTGTAGGCGCTCTGGCCCGGGTAGGTGATCAGCCCGAAGAGGCTGGAGATGTTGACGACGTGGCCGTCCCCGGAGGCGATCAGATGCGGGAGGAATGCCTTGGTCATGTTCACCACGCCCCAGAAGTTGACGTCCAGAACGCGTTCGAGGTGCTTGAACGAATCCCGCGTCACCTCGCCGTAGTGGGCGACGCCGGCGTTGTTGTAGACCTGGTTGACCTTGCCGAAGTGGGCGTGCACCTCGTCCGCGTAGGCGAAGACCTTCTCCCGCTCTGTCACGTCGAGCACGTCGGCCCTGACCCTGGCACCCGCGGCCTCGCATCGCAGGGCCGTCACCTCGACCCCGGCGGAGTCGATGTCGGCCAGTGCCAGTTCGGCGCCCAGTCCCGCCAGGCGCAGGGCCAGTTCGCGGCCGATCCCCGAACCCGCCCCGGTGATGACGACGACCGATCCCGCGAAACTGCGATCCTCACGTGTCATGGTCATCGTGGTCCTCGCTTCGAGACGTGGTAGGCGCTGATGTCGAACGTGCGGGTAATGCGGCGGAACTCGTACGAGAAGCCGGGCCACATCGTGGTGTTGTCGCCGTGCTTGTCGAGATACCAGCTGGAGCAGCCCCCGGTGTTCCAGACGGTGCGGGACAGCTTCTGCCGCAGCATGCGGGAGAACCTCTCCTGGACCGCCGCGCGCACCTCCACCGAGCGGAGGTGGCGGCGTTTCATCGTCGCGACCGCATCGGCCAGGTAGTTCACCTGAGCCTCGATCATGAAGATCATCGAGTTGTGTCCGAGCCCGGTGTTGGGTCCGACCAACAGGAACATGTTGGGGAAGTGGTGGAACGCCGTGCCCTTGTAGCACTGCCGACCTACAGTGTCGAACACCTCGCCGAGGCTTCGGCCGTCCTTGCCGAAGAGCCTGCGGTACATGGGCGAGTCGGTGACGTGGAAGCCGGTGGCCAGCACGATGGCGTCCACGTCGCGGACGGTGCCGTCCATGGTCACCAGCGACTTCTCGCGGACCTCGGCGATGCCCGACGTGACGAGTTCGACGTGATCCTGCCGGAAGGCGGCGTAGTAGCTGTTGGAGAGCAGGATCCGCTTGCAGCCGACCCGGTAGTCCGGAGTGAGCCGTCGGCGCAGGTCGGGGTCGCGCACCTCGCGCCGCAGTCTGGCTCGGGCCAGCACTCCGACCGCCCTCATCAGTGAGGGACGCTTCGCCAGGGCGATGGCCTGGGCCTCGTGAGCCCAGTAGATGCCGGAGCGCACCAGCCGCTGGTAGAAGGGCACATAGCTGCACGCGAGGCGCTCGACTGTGGAGTAGGGGCGGTCCAGCCGGGGCAGCACCCACGGGGCGGTGCGCTGGTACACCTGTAGTGCCGCGGCCTTCGGCGCGACGGCGGGAACGATCTGGACGGCGGACGCGCCGGTGCCGATCACCGCGACCCGCTTGCCGCTCAAGTCGGCCTCGTGATCCCAGCGGGCGGAGTGGAAGACCTGCCCCGCGAACCCGTCGATGCCCGGTATGTCGGGAAGCGACGGCTCGCAAAGCGCGCCGAATGCGCCCACCAGTATGTTCGACGCGAACGTGCCCTTCGAGGTCTCGACCTCCCACAGGGCGGCCTCGTCGATCCACCGGGCGCTCAGGACCTCGCATCCGAAGACATGCTTTTCCCGCACGCGGTATCGACGTGTCACGCCGGTGATGTAGTCCTGGATCTCCTGTTGCCCGGAGAACGACCGGCTCCAATTCGGGTTCAGGGCGAACGAGTACGAGTAGAGGTGCGACGGCACGTCGCACGCGGCTCCCGGATAGGTGTTGTCCCGCCAGGTGCCGCCGACGTCGTCGCTCCGTTCGAGGACCAGGAAGTCGTCCCACCCTTCGCGACGGAAGCGGATCGCGGCGGCCAGTCCGGCGAGCCCGCCCCCGATCACGAGGATGTCCGTACGACGGACCTGCCCGGCGGCGGAACCGGCCTTCTCGGACGTCCTGTTCGGGACGTCCCTCCCTGTTTTCTGCTGGCGTTGAGGACTCAAGGGGGATCAGGTCTCCCGTCGCTTCCGTCCCGATGGGTGGACCTCCGGATACTCCCAGACCGGATCTGACCCGCCCCTGAACCGGCCCCGTCCGCGGAGACAGGGCGGTGTCAGCGCCGTTCACGATGATGAGCCGCCGATGTGCCGGCGAGACGGCAGCCGATGTGTGCCGCGTCGTGCGCGTTCCGCTGTCGCACAGGTCGAGCAGACGAGGAGACGACAGATGAGTTCCGAACCGGCGAAAGAGGCGGCCGAGACGCCGGACGTGCTGATCGTGGGGGCCGGATTCGCCGGCCTCGGCATGGCGATGAAGCTGCTCGATGCGGGGCACTCCGACTTCGTCCTGCTGGAGAAGGCGGACGGCGTGGGAGGCACCTGGCGGGAGAACACGTATCCCGGATGCGCCTGCGACGTCGCGAGCGTCATGTACTCGTACTCCTTCGCCCGCAACCCCGGTTGGAGCCGGATGTACGCAACCCAGCCGGAGATCCTCGACTACGTCAAACGCGTCGTCAAAGACCGTGGCATCGAGTCGTACATCAGGTTCGACACGGAAGTGACAGGTTACGAGTTCGATGAGGACGGCAACCGTTGGTCGGTACGGACCCGGGCGGGGCAGGAGTTCCGGCCACGGATCGTGGTCCTGGCCCACGGCGCGCTGCACCGGCCCAACATCCCCGACCTGCCCGGCATGGGCCGTTTCAAGAGGACGGTCTTCCACTCGGCGCAGTGGGACCACTCCGTCGATCTCAAGGGCAAGCGAGTTGCGGTCATCGGCACCGGTTCCAGCGCGGCACAGTTCATCCCGGAGATCGCCGGCGTGGCCGCCCACGTGGACGTTTTCCAGCGCAATGCCCATTGGGTACTGCCCAAGGCGGACCGGCCGCTGAAGGACTTCGAGCGCAAACTGTTCAAGGCCTTGCCCGCCGTACAGCAGTTGTACCGGCTCGCGGCGTACTGGACCCATGAGCTGCCGGTGCTCGCGTTCCTCCATCCGAAGCTGCTCAAGGTGCTCGAACTGGCCTCCCTGCGCATGCTCGCCAAGCAGGTGCCGGACCCGGAGCTACGGGCGAAACTGACGCCCGACTACAAGATCGGGTGTAAGCGCATCCTGCTCACCAACGACTACTACCCGGCGCTCGGACGACCGGACGTGGACCTGGTCACCTCGGCCATCGAGGAGTTCACCCCGACCGGGGTTCGGACGGTCGACGGACAGGTGCACGAGGCCGACGTGGTGATCCTGGGTACCGGGTTCTCCACCGACAACCGCTGCGCCACCGAACACATCGTCGGCCGGGACGGCATCACCATCCAGGAGGCGTGGCAGGACGGCCCGACGGCCCACCTGGGGACCACCGTGTCCGGCTTCCCGAACATGTTCATGCTGATGGGGCCCAACTCCGGTGGTGGCGCCCAGTCGATCCTCTTCGTCATCGAGGCGCAGCTGCACTACGTCGTCGAGTGTCTTCGGATGATGAGGAAACGGCGGGCCGACCGGTTGGAGGTGCGCGAGGACGTAGAGCGGGCGTTCAACGCCCGCCTGCACGCCAAACTCGCGGGCTCGGTATGGAATTCCGGCGGCTGCCACAGCTGGTTCCTGGACCACACCGGCCAGAACCGCCAGTCCTGGCCAGGCACCGGCACGTCGTACTGGCGGGCCACCCGCCGACCGAATCCGAACGCGTTCCTGCTGACCCGTCGCGGGGCCGACCGGCGCCTGCGAGTGGTTCCGGGCAGCTCCCAGCCGCGCTGACCCGGATCGCAGTGCAGTAGACACACAGCCGTGCGCCCACTCGCCCCGCGGTGGTCGGCGTGGTGCTCTTCGACTCCTTCGGCCCCGTCGACGACGGAACGGAGTCAGTCCGGAGGCGTCAGAAAGCTCTCGACGACGCGGCGGACCTTGTCCACCGCGCTCGTGTCGCCGGTGCGCAATGCCGTATTCGCGGCACACAGCAGGGCGTCGATCTGGAAGACGACGAGATCGACGTCGAGGCTGTCGATCTCGCCCGCGTCCACGGCGTACCGGAATTCGGTCGCGATGGTTTCCCGCCACTCCTCCTGGTCCCGGAACAGCGCGTCGTGCACAGGGCCCGGTCGGCTGTCGAACTCGGCCAGGTTTGCGGCCCGGAAGCACCCTCCGGCGAAGAGAGGGGTCTCGGCGTACGCGATCCAGCGGTCGAGCAGTGCACGAAGGCGGGCCACGCCGTGGGCCGCCGGCCTGGCGGGGCGGATGACGGCGTCGATGAACATCTCGCGCGCGAAGTCGATCGCGGCGAGCTGCAGGGCTTCCTTCGTCTTGAAAAGGGTCTGGATTCCTGCCTTGCTGAGTCCCGTGTCGACCGCGAGGCGACCGAAACTGACACCGTTCAGCCCCTCCAGCGAGGCGAGGTCGACAGCCCGTCGGAGCACGATCCGCCGTGTCCGGGCGCCACGCAGGAGGCGTTTGTCGGTGGCTGACGTCTGCGCCTGCTCCGGGTGCAAGGGCGCAGACAATCCTGGATCACTGGTACGAGACATGGCAAGTTCCCATACGGTCGATCGTACCCCAACCGGACAGAAGACGAACGGACGCTCACACCGTTTGTCCGTCCCCGGGCCGGCCGCGCAAAGGCGAGAATTCAATGAGCCTTTTCCATCTTCAGTCTGAGCCGGCCAGATGAAGGGTGAGGAGGGCTTGGACGAGGCTCGACATCCGGGTCGTCGAGCAGCGGAGTTTGCGGAGGAGTCACCAGGACTTGAGGGTGGAGACGGCCTGCTCGACCAGGGCGCCCTGGTAGCCCTTGATGCTCCTATAGAAGTCAAGTTGCCGAGGTAGTGCTGCCGGGATGAGTGCGAGTGAAGACGTGATAGACCTCGCGGGCGATGAAGAGGGCGCGGTTGGCCTGGCGGTCCCCGCCCCGGCTGAGTCGGTGTCGGTCGGTGCGTCCGGAGGAAGCCGGAACTGGAGCGGCGCCGCACAGAGCGGGGAACGCGGCCTCTGCGCGCAGGCGTTCGGGGTTGTCGCCGGCCGTGACCAAGAGCTGACCGGCGGTCTCGGTGTCCCACGCCGAACAGTGCGACGAGCTCAGGCCCGGCGGACGTGGTGAGCTTTGCCAGGCGTTCGGTGACCTCGTCGATCTCCTCGGTGAGCATGCGGATGCGGCGTGCCAGTTGCCGCAGTGCATTCCGGGCTGCGTCGGCGGGAGAGGTGAGCAGCTGCCGGAGGCAGCATTCACCAGGGCGGTACGGGTGAGCCCCGTGAGCGATGCACGCAGAGGTTCGGGAGCGGTTACCCGCAGGCCGATGAGCTGGTTGATCGCCTGAGTTCTGGCCTTGATCGCAGACGCGCGGGCCACACGCAGCCGGCGAAGGGCTTCCACCGTGCCGGTGTGGGACTTGGGGACGGCCGTAGCTCGTCCTGAGGCCGCTGCGCGGGCGGCGGCACAGGCGTCGATCGGGTCGGATTTGCCGCGGGCGTGTCGGGTACCCGGTCGTGATGAGCCACATCAACAGGGCGCGGTACCCCTGGGTGGTGGTGGGAAACTCCCGGTCGGCGAGGGGACGTCCTAGAGGGTCCACGACGGCGGCGCGGTGGGTATCGGTGTGGGTGTCGACTCCGGCGAAGACTTCGTTCCCGGGCTGCTGGTCGATCATGCAGGCGGACACGACAGTGACGGGTTTTCTCGCACAAGCCCCTATGAAGTCACGATGCCTCTGGCCGGCCACGTGCGATGACGTCACCGACAGACCGACGGATCAAGACAAGGACACGAGACTCCGGTCAGTCAGCCCAAGGGACAGATCTATCGGTGACGCCATCACTCATCACTCCGGCCAGGGCTGGTGAGCCCACAGGAGACGGCCGCCTGGGTCGGCGATGACCGGCACGTTCATGCCGTGCTGCTTGTGTTTCCCCGAGTAGAAGGGCCGGTCGGCGGCGATCCGGTCGATCGGCAGAAGCGTCCCGTCCCGGAGCAGGTACGCCTTCGTCGTCGCGGCCCGTACGGCTTCGGTGGGCGTGGGAGCGAGGGCCGCCAGAAGTTCGACGGCCTCGGTGACGTAGCGGTAGACGGTGAAGCCTCTGGTGGACACGGTTCTCTTGGTCGAAAACCCGTCTACCAGGGGCTTCACTACGCTGTCAGGCCTACTGACAAGCTGACGAAGCAGGTTGGAAAAGGCTCAATGTGTCTACCGGATCGGAAGATCCCACCAGGTCGAGCGGGACCCCTACTTGAATATGCGGGCTGCATGTGATGCCAGGGGCTCTGTAGGATCCTCGCCGGGCACCGGATTCATTCCGTTGTCGCCCTATCTCTTGTATGGCATGAGGGGGAAGTGGAAAGTGCCCATCACTGAAATAGGAATTCTTGGACCCCTGCGAGTCGATTTCAGCAACACCGGACATGCGTTGAGCGGAATGAAGCTGAGGAGCATCCTCGCTGTTCTTGCGCTCCGCATCGGCAGCGAAGTTCGCCGCGACGAATTGATCGAAGAACTGGACCTGATGCGGACGACGAGTGACGCGGTCAACGCCGTCCATGCCCATGTCGCCCGGTTGCGGCGCTGGTTCCAGCGGCACGGCGGCGACGCCGACGCGCTGGAGACGGTCGACTCCGGCTATCGGCTCAACATCGACCGGGAGGCGGTCGACGCGCACCGCTTCGTCAGCCTGGTGAAGCGGGGACTGAGTCTTACGCCGGATGCCCCCTCGGTGGTCGCGACGATTCTTGAGGACGCGCTTTCCCTGTGGCGCGGGGACCCCCTCGCCGACGCGATGGAAGGACCGTTGGCGGCCGAGGCGGTCGATGAACTGCGCCGGTGGCGGACGGCGGCGAGGGAAACCCTGATCGATTCGTGGCTTTCGCTCGACAGCAATCAGAAGGTAATTCTGAACGCGGGTAGGTTCACCACCGATGATCCGTTGAACGAGCCCATGTGGGCACGTCACATCGTCGCGCTCCGGCGTATGGGAAGGCATGCCGAAGCAATCGACGTCTACAACAGGGCCGAACGGGTACTGAGCAGGGAATTGGGCATCAGGCCGGGCGTCGAACTCCGTGCGGTATTTGATTCCTCGACGCGGTCCGTCCCCGTACCGAGGGATCGGCGGCACGAAAGCACCGCGATCGGCGTCGGCCTGTGACAGGTGGGTGAGATCGGCCCGGCCGGCACACCGGGCAGCCCGTACTCACGATGCCGGTGCGCTGCCGCGGGATCCGTCAGGCGCGTGCCGTACGGCTGAGCACGGCGGCCAGGCCCTTCACCACTTCGGTCGCCATTGCGGCCTGCCCTGAGGTGGAGAAGTGAATACGGTCCTCGCTCAGGAGGTCGTCCCGGTCGTTAATCGGGTGGTCCCACATGTCGACGAGCACGGCATCGAACTCCCTGGCCAGGGAGCGCGTGATGTCGTTGACCTTGGCGATCCGTTCACTCCAGTCCGGGAAGACCGGAACGACATACGCTCGGCCAAGTGTGAACGTGGTCAACTGGGCTCCAGCCCCCGACGCCAGTTCGTACATCTGCCGCATGGTCCGCTCGATCTCGTCGAAGTCCGGCTGCCGGCGTATCAGGTCGTTCGCTCCGCAGGGCAGATGGAGCAGGTCCGGGTCGAACTCCAGCGTCCTGTCGATCTGCTTTTCGAGGGTCTGCGCCGTAGTGGCCCCGCTCTCGGCGGTGTTCAGGTACTCCAGATCCGGCCGTACCCGCCGAAGGATGCCCGCGACCCTGTCAGGCCAGCACGCGTCCTCATAACCGGGACTGGGGTCGCCGGTCCCGGCCGAGAGGCTGTCACCGATGACGGCGAACCGGTCCCACGGGGCGTCGAAGAGGAGCGCCGCGCAGTCCAGTGCCGACAGGCAGTACGGGTCGGATTCTTCGTTGCGCTGCGGTGAAGTCATAAAGAAAGAATACGACCGTACGTACGCGTGAGCAAGGTGTTCCGATGATGCGGGCCGAGGTGATGTGGGGGGCGGGCTGCGGCACGTGTAAATCAGCCACAGGGCGGCGAGATCGCCGGACTGGCCACGGCCCGAGGCCACGGTGATCGCGTGCTTGCGCACCGCCGTCCGGTCGCCCGTGGCTGCCTCTCCCGCTCGCGGAGGCTTTGCGGCCGACAGTCGGCGCGCAGCAGGAGACCTCCGCATAGGACACAACGCTCGTATCGCTCTTGGAGCAGGCGCAGCCGGATACGAGTTCAGCGGTGGGTGTTCCTGCGTCACCGGGACGCCCGGCATCCGGTCAGCACCTGGCTGTCACCCAGCCCCTCGGCTTGGCGATCACCATCGCCGCGTTCCGCCCTCGAAGGGCCGGCACTTCGGCGTGAGCCGTGCCCGGATCCGCCGCTCGGCCTGATCAGGACAGCTCCCGTCGACAACTCCTTCGCCATGGCCGTACGGCGAACCGCCTCGCGCGGGCAGGTTTCGCCAGGAGCCGGAGATCTTCTGCTGGGACTTGACCATCCTGCGGTCGCGTTCAGCCTGGTTGTTGTCGAACGGGACGCGCGTCCCGCACGATTGCCGAGGCGTCGGCGACGGCGTCCTCGGTGACGGCGAGGGGAAACTGGGCATTGCGGTCTTAACCCCTGTCCGAGGCGTGAGCCTTCCGAAAAG